>Ga0224558_1000729_pt1 | contig 37754 bp, 40 predicted proteins | sample 714S32024metaG_FD_180682 | JGI IMG/M metagenome (GOLD analysis project Ga0224558, IMG submission 180682) | Peat soil microbial communities from Stordalen Mire, Sweden - 717 S3 20-24 | ecosystem: Environmental > Terrestrial > Soil > Wetlands > Peat | place: Sweden: Norrbotten County, Stordalen... | reverse complement strand
ATAAGTCCCGCGTCCGCCGCGCCAGCGGCTTCCTTCTGACGGCTTTTTCGAACACGACGCCTCTCACCTTCTTTCAGCCTTGAGCACTCATGCCGGCGTCGCGTCCGAAAAAGCACTAGCGTCATCCAGGCACAATCCCCAGAAATGTCGTTAATTGCCTCCAGACGATGGCGCTTCTTCGCGCGTTAGCCGCCTACGATGAGAGCACTCTCATCAGGCCCGAAATGTCTTCCGGGCTGTTGTGAAGGTGGGGGCTAATACGGAGATTACCCTCGCGCACTGCCACGTCAAATCCAGCGATGGAAAGGCGTTCCTGCCATATTCCAGCCTTTTGGGGCTTTCGCGGGCGCATTACTATTAAAGTGGATCGCTCTGGTTCCCCACGAGGGCTGATCAGCTCGAAGCGGTCTTCATCCAGATTCTGGAGGAATTGAGTGACTAAGTGCTGATCGTAACGGGTGACACTTTGAGGTTTAGCCTGCAGAAGGTATTCGATTGCTGCTGTCCAGGGCATGAAGTTGAAGAAGTTTGCGGTGCAGAATATGTCCCACGCGCGTGCGCCGAGATCAGTGCGCAGCGAGTAGTCCCGCATCCTGCTGAGAGGCTTTCCCGCTTGCATCGCGAGCCAGTAAGCGTGCTGAGGCGTTAATGACTCCCGCAGTGCTGGACTTAGCCAAGTGAAGCCTGTTGCATAGGGTCCGCACAACCACTTGAAACCGCAGCAGGTGACCGCATCGACCGCCAAAACTTGCAGGTCGAGCACGCGAGCCCCCAATCTGGTCAACGAAGCCCGCTTCGGGTTCAGCCGCATCCGCGGCATCTCCACGCCACAGGAGCCCTTTACCAATTCGCAATTCGGCATCACCAATCCACTTGCGGCGCAGTATCCCGGCATGTCAACGATTTCGGTCGATGGGCTGTTCACGATCGGCTCTTCGCCGCTTGCCGACGAGAAATCCGTGACCCAAACCTGGCTGGGACAAGATACGGTGTCGTTCACAGCGGGCCGTCACTTCCTGCGCTTTGGAGGCGACTTCCGGCGCTACGATATCGACTTCTACTTCCACGCCTTCTCGCGCGGCGAAATCATCTTCGACAACTTTCAGGATTTCCTGGCGGGCGGCGGCATCTTCGATCCCGGTCTCGGCCTGTTTAATTTCACTACTTCGCTGCTCGGCGCCGGCGTTCCCGATCGCGGCTTCCGCGCCAGCGATGGCGGTTTCTTCGTGCAGGATGATATTCACGTCGCGCCCAGTCTGACCGTGAATGCCGGCCTGCGCGTGGACCACTTTGGCGGATACAGCGAGATTCGCGGGCGCTTCTCGTCCTTCGATCCTGTCGCCTTCGCCAAGAACACTCAGCCCTGTTCGTTAATCCCGCCCTATGCTCCATGCCCGGACGGCTTCGGCCTCGGTTCCACGGGAAGTCAACTGAATCCGAGCAAATTCGGCGTCTCTCCGCGCATTGGCTTTGCATGGAGCCCGCATCGGAATAACGATATGTCCATCCGCGGCGGCTTCGGAATGTACCACGACCGCTTCTCCTCGCGTTTTGCCAATCTCCAGGTTTTCAACTTTCCTTACGACACGGTCGCGGCTGGCGCGTTTACGTTCTTCCCGGGCCTGAATTTCTTCGCCAATCCGTTCCCCAATCTTGCGGGCGTCAGTTTCCCCTTGCCCTCGCAAGCGCCTTCTCCAATTCCGCTCACGTTTGATGGCGCGGTGATTGGTTACAACCCGATCAACGGATTCTTTGCCGCCCCGAACATGCGCATTCCCTACACATTCGATTACAACCTCGACGTGCAATATTCGTTCGCGAAGAGCTGGCTCATGGATATTGGTTATGTCGGCAATCACGGCAACCATCTCATCAATCTCTACAATTTCAATCAGGGTACACAACCGTCCACCGCTCCTTACACGTACGCAACGTTCCCGACCGGTGGCTTTTCCAACAACAAAGCTCTTTTCGGATTCGATCAGGTCCAGACCGAAGCCGAATCGAGCTACAACGCTTTGCAGACCAGCCTGACGAAGCGCTTTAGCCACGGCCTCCAGTTCCTCGCTTCTTATACCTGGTCGCATTCCATCGACAACGCCTCCGGTGATAACCAGGTCGGCGCGGAGAGCGAACTCGCTCCGCTTCCGGGCAACCAGCAGGACCTGCGCACGCAGTTTGGGAGTTCGGATTTCGACCGCAAACATCGTTTTGTCTTCAGCGGCGTGTATGACGTGCCCAATCTGTATAAGGGTTCGGCGGGTTTTGCGAAGTCGCTGGCCAACGATTGGGAGACCAACGGAATCGTCTCCCTACAAACCGGTCTGCCATTTACTGTTGTCTGCGGCAACGGCTCGGATTTGAACAATCGCGCAGATCTTGTCGCCGGAGTGCCGGTAGTCAACTCTTCGGGGTCAACGGTCTCGCGCCTGAATGACTATTTCAATGCCGCCGCGTTCGGCGCGTGTTCCGACTTGAATAATGTTCTGCCCTTCGGCACGTCGCCCCGCAACTTCCTGCGCGGCCCCGGCCAGAAAAATGTCGATTTCAGCGTGGTCAAATTCTTCCCCGTTTCGGAGAGATCGAAAGTGGAATTCCGCGCCGAATTCTTCAACATCTTTAACCTCGTGAACTTCGCGCAGCCAAACAGCAACGCATTCGTGCCTGAGACTCTGGGAAAAATCACGGCCACCAGTGCCGGGCCGCGCATTATTCAGTTCGCTCTGAAATACAGCTTTTGAGCGATGACGGGAGTGTGCAATTGGGCGGAGTAGCGCTTTCGCGCCGATAGAGCATTCAATCATTACGGCCTTAGCCGCCGAAGGCGCGAATGCCATGAAATGGGGTCTTATGCGATTGAAAGAGAAAGTCGCGCTGATTACCGGCGGTCTTAATGGGCTGGGCCGCGAAGCGGCACTCGTCTTCGCGGCTCACGGCGCGCGCGTTGCTGTCTGCGATCTCGCGCCAGAGGGAAATGAAGTCACCGAGGCTATCGCGGCCGAGGGCGCGGAAGCACATTACGTTTCCTGCGACGTCTCGAACTTCGATGCCGTGGGTGCCATGGTTGCCTCCGTGCTCGAACACTTCGGCGCCATCGACATCCTCATCAACAACGCCGGCATTACCCGCGACGCCACTTTAATGAAGATGACGCTCGAGCAGTGGAATCAGGTCATCGGCGTCAACCTCACGGGAGTTTTCAATTGCACGCGGCAAGTCGCGCCGCACATGGTGGAACGTGGCCGCGGCAAAATCATCAACACCTCGTCGATCGTTGGCCTGTTCGGAAACTTCGGGCAGACCAATTACGCCGCGACCAAAGCCGGCATCATCGGTATGACCAAAACCTGGGCTCGCGAACTTGGCCCCAAGGGCGTGACCGTGAACGCCGTCGCGCCCGGGTTCATTGCCACGGAGATGGTCAAGAAGATGCCGGAGAAGGTTTTGCAGGCGATGCGCGACAAAACGCCCGTGCGGCGACTCGGCGAACCGCGCGATGTAGCGAACGCTTACTTATTTCTGGCGTCCAACGAGGCGGACTTCATCAACGGTGCCGTCCTGAGCGTCGATGGCGGCTTGACGCTATAAGCTCGACGGCGGGCGGACTATTCGAACTCATAGGAGCGTCACTGGATCAACGGCGCCCACGCGAAGGAACTTATCATGTCCCGTTACGCAACCATCGTCGCAACCGGCAGCTACCTCCCGGAAATCGAAATCTCGAACGACAAACTCCGCCAGGAATTTGCCCACCTCCCCGACACCATCGATAAGCTGGAAGCGGCCACCGGAATCCGCAAACGCTGGTATGTGCCCGACAACTGGGCCACCTCGGACGTCGCTCTCCCAGCCGCCCGCCAGGCGCTGGAGCGCGCCGGCCGCAAGCCCGAAGACCTCGACCTCATCATCCTCGGTACGGATTCGCCCGACTTTATCACTCCCGCCACCAGCGTCGTTCTCCAGCACAAGCTCGGCGCAAAAAATGCCGGCTCTTTCGATGTCGGCTGCGCCTGCGCTTCTTTCCCCACCGGCCTCGCCGCCGCCGCCGGTCTTATCGCCGCCAATCCAGCCCTGAAAACCGTTCTGGTCGTCGGCGCCTACATGATGCACCGCCTCACCAATCCAAAAGATCCCACCATCTTTTTTTACGGCGATGGAGCAGGCGCCGCCGTGCTTGAACCCGCCGCCAAGCCCGGCTTCATCGTCTCCGCCATGCAGGCCGATGGCTCCTACCATCGGAACTGGGGAATCTACGCGGGAGGCACCGCCGAACCTGCCACCGAGGAGGCGGTGCGCGCCGGCCGCACCAGCGTCCGCTTCATCGACCGCTATCCGCCCGAAATCAACGAGCAGGGCTGGCCCGCGCTGGTTCGCCGCCTCGCCAAAGACGGTCAATTCGCGCTCTCCGACGTCGACCTCTTCATCTTCACCCAGGTTCGCAAGTCGACCATTGAACTCGTGATGAAAGATCTCGGTCAGCCCTTCGAGCGCACGCACACGATCATGGAAGAATTCGGATACACCGGGTCCGCCTGCACCGCCATGGCGCTGCACGATGCGATTCTCAAAGGCAAGCTGCACTCGGGCGGATTAGTCGTCATCGTCGGCTCCGGCGTAGGCTATAACCAGGCTGGCGTGGCTTTTCGCATGCCGTAGGCCATGCCGTCGAGTTGCAGGACCAAGCTGTCGCTTTCGCGCGTGTGGGCGGAATTTGTTGCCAACACGGTAATCGTCAAAACCTCAATAAACTCCATGCTTCACGGCGACATCCTCGGCGAACGCGCCCGCATCAGCCCCGAAAAAACGGCACTGATCTGCGTCTCCACCAGGCAGCGGCTTACCTACCGGGAGCTAAACCAGCGCGCCATCCAATGCGCTCATCTTTGGCTCAGTCATTGCGGCTTGCAGAAGGGAGATCGTGTCGCCATCCTCGCCAAGAATCGCCTCGAATTTCTCGACGCCTTCTTCGCCGCCGCCAAATCCGGAATCATCCTCGTGCCGCTCAACGTGCGCCTCACCCCGGCCGAATTGAGCCTCATCCTGAAAAGCAGCGGCGCAACCGCGCTGCTCTACGACGGCGAACTGGCCGCGAATGTCCTTCACCTTAAGATCGATCCCGCCATATCACAACAAGTTACGCACTGGATTGCGCTCGACCCTCCGGCGGATTCCTCCGAACTCGACTACGCCAGACTGCGAACAACGTTCCCCACCGACTGGGACCGTCCGCACTGCGATGCCGAAGACATTTACTGTCTGCTCTACACCAGCGGCACGACCGGCAAACCCAAAGGTGTAATGATCCCGCACCGCATGATTGCCTGGAACGGCTACAACACGGCTATTAACTGGCAACTCCGCGACTCCGACATCAGCCCCGTCTTCACGCCGCTCTATCACGCCGGTGGCTTGGCGGCATTCCTTGTGCCCATCGTCGCCGCCGGAGGCGTCAGCGTCCTCCATCGCGACTTTGACGCCAGCGAAGTCTGGCGCACGCTCGAGCGCGAAAAATGCACCGTCATGCTCGGCGTTCCCACCATCTACAAAATGCTCCTCGACGCGCCCGAAGCCGCCAGCGCCAACCTCACCAGCATCCGCTGGTTCATCAGCGGAGGCGCGCCTCTTCCCATCGAGTTAGTCGACGCTTATCGCCGCCGTGGCATTGTTTTGAAACAGGGCTACGGCCTCACCGAAGTCGGCGTGAATTGTTTCACTATGTCGGAAGCGGAGGCGCTCACCAAACTTGGCTCGATCGGCCGCCCCATGATGTTCACTGAAGCAAAACTAATCGACGCCGATGGCAACTCAATTCCGTCTGGGCGCCGGAGCAGTGCGGCAAGCAACGCCCCATCGTCGATTCCTGCGTTGGCTGGCGCCTCCGAAGCCCAGCAGGGCGAACTCTGCCTGCGGGGTCCTCACGTCTGCAAAGGATATTGGCAGGATCCCGCCGCGACCTCCGCCGTCCTCGACGAACACGGCTGGTTTCACACCGGCGACATCGCCCGCCGCGACCCCGACGGCTTTTTCTACATCGTCGGGCGCTCCAAAGATATGTTCATCAGCGGCGGCGTGAATGTCTATCCGGCGGAGATAGAAGCGGAGTTGCTCAGGCATCCTAATTTGGCCGACGCGGCTGTCATTGGTGTGCCGCATCCAACTTGGGGTGAGGTCGGAGTGGCTTTTGTTGTTCCTGTGGCGAATGCTACTCCCTCTCCCGATGAGATCGTCAGCTTTCTCGCCGGCAAACTGGCGAAATACAAACTGCCCCGGCAATTCTTGTTTGTCAAAGTTCTGGCGCGCTCTGCCTATGGAAAAGTTCTTAAGAGCGAACTGCGAGAGCTTTTTGAGCAAAGCATCCAAACGAATCCAGATCGGGGTACACATTCGTGAGGAGCGCCGCCGCGCCCCTCAGGTAGGACGAGGGGCTGACCGGCTGTGGTGATGTCTCCCAGCCCGTTTTCAATACGCTGGACGTCGGCACGTCAACTCGACTGCGCTGCGGCTTTGCTCAGAGTGGCTTCTAACGAGGCCAATCTCTCTTCCAGGCTGGCGAGCGACGCCGGCGCGATTTCGTGCTGCTTCTCTTGACGGAATATCGGGTTATTCACCCACCAATCCATCCCCATCTCCTTCGCTTTATCGACGGAACAGATGACCAGACGAATTTGAATCGAGAGCAGTTCGATGTCGACGAGTTTCACCCGAATGTCGCCCGCGATCACGATTCCTTTGTCGAGAACACGCTCGAGAACGTCCGCCAGTGTGGAAGACTCGACCGCGTGAGACATGTTGCGCTGTTGCACCATAATGTTCCCTTAGAGAAGCCTTCCGAGCGGACCCAGATCGAGGTTAAGGTCGTTCTCTTCTAAGCCGAATTCTTTTCGGAGGCGTTCAATTTCCTGTGCCTGTTGCATGAGGACCAGGCCCAATTCTTCAGTCTGACACTCGCTAAGCGAACCGGATTCGACACGGCGGATGGCTTGCCGCTCCAGCAATTCGTGCAAGAGCTTGACTAGAGTCAGAACCAGTTGGCCCAGTCCATTCTTGGGGCCGTTGGCGTCGAAGTTCAAGCGGCGGGAACGGCTCTGCAGGCCCTCAGGAGTAGCGGACGCGGGCAGCAGAGTGCCGGTGCCGATCACTTGGGCGAAATCGCTTTGCGTCGCACTCTCCATGCGCGGTGCTTCAGAAGCCGCCATCGAAGTTCTCCTTCGCAACATTTGCGGGCGGGCCGAATTCCGCCGCTCCGAACCGGGTCTCGCGGCGCGCCGTCTCGATGGACGTGAGTATCAGCTTCAGTCCCAGGTAAACCAGGTCGATGCCGGCGACCGAGATCGTCGCTTCTCCGTCGATGACGGCTCCCTTATTCAGCACGCGGTCGAGCACCTCGCAGATCGAAGGCTGACGCGAGTCGGCGAGCATAAGTTGGGGAGCGGCGGCGACACCGGCTCTCATTCTGACGTCGATGTTGGGGGTGTCAATGGGCATGGGCGCCTCTTGCTCCAGCGTGCTTGCATTGATAGAGCGCGTCTCCAAGACAGGCGAGCCAATGCAGGCCGCGGATTTCGCCGCGCCGGTAGATTACGCCAATCTTGCCTTCAAAACTCTGCTTGAATCTCCCGCAGATCGCCGCTTCCCGGCGGTTCATCGCCGAGCACAAGACGCAATCGCCGGGAGGCGTCATAAGGTTGATAAATATGCCGGGCACGTTGATACTCAGGCGCGCGCAGGCAGTTAGTAAGTCGCGCGTTTCCTCAAAAGCCATCACGGTGGGAATGCTTACCGCGTAGAGCGAAGATTGCTCGGGATTGTTCAGCAGTTGGCGAAGTTTCTTAAGGTTCTTCGACATGGAAACCAGTTCTTGAGAAAAGCCGGTAAGACGGAAAATCTGCTGATACTTCAAAAACAGGTCGAAGAAGGCTTTGAGCCATTGGTCGATGATTTCGGGAAGCTCAAGGAGGCGGATGAGATGTCCCGTGGCGGCCGAATCGAGGACTAATGTGTCGAATTCGCCAGAGGCGAGAAACGCCATCACCCGGGTCAAGCCCATCACTTCGTCCAGACCGGGAGGAGACAGGTCGAGAGTCCGTTCGAGCACGTCGCGGTCGAAGGCCAAATCGAAATTGCTGGAAACCGATTCCAGGAATTTCTCGATATCTTCGGCGTACTGTTCTTTCAGCGCCTCGAATTCCGCCTCGGAATCGATCTCGACGGCGGTAACTCCAGTGGTCACCCGGGCGAGATGCGGGCCGACGGGAAGTTCGAGGCAATTGGAGAGCGAGTGGGCGGAGCCGACGGAAACGAGCAGCACTTTCCGGTTTGGGGAATGCTCGGCCAAATGCAGGGCGGTGGCGCAGGCCAGAGTGGTTTTTCCCACGCCGCCTTTGCCCGCGAAGATAAGGAGAGTAGTGCCGCGCGGAGGCAAGGAAACACCCGCATCCACCTCGACGGAAGGAGACACCTTTGATGCCGGCGTGGCTGTGGGCGGCTCGCGGATTTGCCGGGCGTCTTCCCAGAAGGACTGTAAGGCAACCTGACCGCGGACTTCCTCGGCACGCAGCGGGATTCCCCAGAGCGCGAACCGGGTCAGCGAAGTGTGGAGAAAGAGATCTCGCAACTCGCGACCTTGCAGACCGCGTTCTTCGCAACAAACCGGACAATGACTTTCGGGAAGCAGTTTGTTGACAACGATTTCGCCAATGGGAAGCAGAAGGCGGTCGGCCTCTTTTACGATCGCCACTGTCTCGCGCAGGCTCATAACATCGGCCAGCATGACGGGAACAAAACTACAGTGGGCCGAATCCTGGAGAACGGCCTCCATCTGTTTTACGGAGACGGTCAGTTCCTCTAGAAAGGCGTCGAGTTCGTCGGGGTCGCGGGAGCGGGCAAACGCCCACTTCATGTAGCGGTGCTTGGCCAGCAGAGTCTCCAGCATGGCCAGCCATTTCCGCAGAAACTCGGGCATCGTGAGCAACCGCAGCGTGTGACCGCTGGGGGCGGTATCGACCACAATGCAGTCGTAGACGCGCTTCTCCACCCACGCCGATATTTCGAGGAAGGCCATAAGTTCATCGAGACCGGGAAGGGAAAGATCGAGGAAGCGGTTGATTTCCTCGTCGTCGAGAAAGGTTCCACGGGAGGCGATCGCGCGCAATTTGGCGCTGTGTTTTTTCTTGAAATCGAGCAGGTATTCCTGCGGGTCGAGTTCAAGGACTTGCAGGTTCCGGGGGGGAACAAGGCCAGCCAGACTGTCGGCGAGCGAGTGCGCCGGATCGGTCGAGACCAGCAAGAACGACGACTCGGGCGAACCCGCGGCCAGGCGCAACGCGGCGGCCGTGGCGCAGGTAGTTTTTCCCACGCCGCCTTTACCGCCGAAGATGAGGAGCTGCAAGCCGGCCGCGGCCAAAAAACGTGGCACTCCCGCGTCACTCGCGCTTCCCGCGTTACCCTCCACTACCCCTCGCTTCCCAGTTTTGACAGCCGAGTTCCGTCCGCTGCTTCCCGCCTGCGCGACTGCTATCGGATCCGTCTGCCGGGCTTGTGTATCTTGTCTAGCCGCTCCAACAGCATTTTCTCTTCCGCGGCAAACTCTTCTTCGGTCAGCTTCCCCGTTTCCAGCTTCATGTAGAGCGCGCTGAGTTCGGCAGTGATCGATTCCGCGTCGTTCACCATCTCTTCCTGCGCCGCGCGATGAATCTCCTGAAAGATCCACAACAGCCCGCGCGCGGGCGCCATCAGGACGTCGTCGACGATGAACATCCCATCCTCTTCCGGTGGCTACAGCGGTTCTGGCGATGTCGTAGAGTGCATACCCTCGGCCCCTAGAGCCGCATTCAAAGCAATACTGTTATCGCAGCGAAAACGCTGCACCACGCAAAATCAAGCGCAAAATCGAGTTTTCTCGCAGCCTGTAAAACCGAAGACCGTCGCCACGTCTGGCGGCACGGCTGGGGCCTGCCCCTCCCGTTCGTGCCTTTCCCGGCCCAGCCAATCGAGAACCACTCTAAAGCTCCAGGTCGACGCTGACGAAGTTGTGGGGCGCCCACGGCCCGTTGTAGTCGAGCGCGAAGTTGTTGTCGAACTGCTTCGCGATCTCGAACACGGCGGCCTCGAACTTCGGCACGGCCTCGCGCTTAACCAGGCAGGCCAGGTTCGTCACCTCGCGTTCGTTGCGGCATTTCAGGCGCTTGGTTTCACACTCGTGGCTGGCGAAAATTCCCGTGGCCAGGTCGGCGAGCGCTTCGCGGTCGTCGTTCAGCAGGCGATCGAACATCCTGCCCACTTCAATTTTCTGTTCCTGCGTAGGCTGGCAATTGGAGCCGAGCAGCCGGTCCCTCTCCAGCCTGAGTTCGGGATGAACGTTCACGAAATACTCGAAGATGTTGGCCACATCCCAGGTAACCCGCAGTCCCATTTCGACCTTGCCGGCAACGTGCGCCAGCTGATCGAGAAGAACTTCCTCATTGCGCGCGAGCATGCGACGAACCGCGGCCGAGCTGTCGGCGACGATGCCAAACGACATGGGCAGCGGCGTGGTCTCCGCCATAACCTTCTTCAAGACTTCGTGATGGGCCGCCAGCCGGGCGCGTTCCGGACGTACGTTTTCGCCGGCCACGTCGCTCACCACGGCGGCAACTCGCCCAGCCGAAATGGCATACACTTTGCCTTGGTTGATGCCGGTTGCCGGGTAAGGCCTGTCTTCGCCGCCGGCCACGATGGCGTACAGATAGATCTTCTGTCGGGCCGCGGCCCGCGCCAGCGGGTGGTCCTCGGCGGATTTCATAGTCGGGGTGCGAGGGGTACTCACGTCTTCCTCCATAGCCGCAACGGGCCCACTGGGCGGCAGCCGGAATGGATGCCAGCCGCGGCATGTTCTCAGTAACGGATTTTGAACGGCTGGCCGCGCCGCCGCGACGGGCGGACTGCCCTGGGTTCCGAGGCTTTCCCTTTTCGGTCCGCCAGCGCCTGCATCAGGTGCGACTGCTCGGATTCGATTTCCTGCAGCCGGGCGTCGAGTTCCGCCAATCGGCCAAGGGCGCTCGTGCGCTCAGTTGTGCGCCGGGCCTTTTCGAGTTCGAGGCAGGCGATCTGCAGGTGCGCCCGATGCGGCACCGTGACCAGATCCACTTTCCCCGCCAACGTGCGAATGGTCCGCAGACCTCGAAGTGGGATGGGCATGTTACTTCCTTTCGCGTTCCCGGCGGCGGCGCTCCCGGCCGCGTCCGGCTTGTTCACTGCAGACGTTGCGAATAGTCTCTTGCACTTTTTCGACCATTAGCGATTGGCCCTGGTGGGTAATTTTTGCGGTATCGGTGTTAAGCACATCGTGGCAGATGGTTTCAAAGGTCGAGTCGCCAAGCTGGGCCGATCCCTTGTGGTAGGCGAGAATACGGGCTATGGCGATGCCTGCGCGAATGGTGGGACGATGGTTGTTGACGCCCACGCCTCGGAGCTCGCGGATGATATCGACGATGGCTTCGGCGTCGGCGCGCCCGACGCCCGACTTCGCCATGGCAATGGCGATCTCGGTCTCGCGGTCCAGGTGCCCCAGGTTGATGGTAATCAGGCGGTCGAGTAGCGCGTCCTGCGTCTTGTGTACCCCCGCATACTCTTCCGGGTTGGAGGTGAGAATGGCGCGAAAATCCTCGTGCACGTGCAGATTGCCCTCGCCCGAGCGGCGCAGACTCGGCAAGTTGAGAATCTTGCCCTCGAGCACGCTCAACAGGACGTTGTTGGCTTCGGGCCGCGAGCGGTTGAATTCGTCGTAGATGAGCGTATAGCCCTTGACGCAGGCGGTAGTCAGCCGCTGGTCTTCCCAGATTCGGCTCAAGCTCTCTTCCGTCTTGACCACGGAATGAATGTAATTGTCGACCAGCTTCGATTTGTGATAGCCGGAATCCTTACCCACCAGGTCGGAACTGGCATACTCGTCGTCGCCGTGAATGAGAACGACGGGGCGGCCGCGCTTGCTGGCCACATGCAGGGCCAGCGTCGTCTTGCCCGTTCCCGCCGGTCCGGCGAAGTGCAGCGCGTAGCCCACGTCCATGTAAGTGAGCGCACGGGCGGTAAGACTTTCGACATAGGGAGTTAGAACGAACGAGTCGCTGGCTTCGGGGACAACGTCGATATCTTCCGCCGGCATCGTCACCCCGGCCTCTAACGCGGTTTCCGAACCGCCGTCCGGGGCGGGCGGTCTTACGGCGGGAATGGGATCGGCAATTGGGTAGGTGGCTACTTCGGGAGACGACACTGGGTTTGAACTCCTTTCATAATTCAGGGCCGGTGCTGATGGCGGACGCCTTTGCGCCGCCGTCCGCGCTCGATTTTCGTATGGACTGGGGCCGTTTCCCGGCATGGTTCCACGGCTTCCGGTTTTGGGCGGGGATATTCCTCGCGGTGTTTTTGCGTTGCCGCCTTCCGCTCTTGGCGCAATCGAGCGTCGCCCTTCGCCGCCGCCGAACCGAAGCCGGAGAACTCTTGCCGGAACGCCGTCCCCTTAACACTGGGACTGAGCGGAAATAGCCTCCGCATGTTTCTTCGCCGCCGCGCGATTTCGGCGAGGTCCAGGGCGAACTGCGCGAGCATCCGAAGCACGACGCGCCTGCGATCCTGGGTCTTCCGTTGCAGGCCCGAAAGCAATCGTTCGCGTTCCCCGCGCCAGACGAGAATCTCGTCGCGAACCCGGGTCAGGCTCTTAGAAACGGTGTCTGCCATGATCCTATTTGTCTTTCTTCCACGGTTTGCTCCGACCGGCAGTTAGGAACAGCCTGCGCTAGGTGGCGCGCAGTTTGCCCCAGACACGCCGCGCCGCCGCCAGATCGTCGCGCAGCGATTTTCCCTCTCCGGCTACGGTTTGTTTCAGCTGATCCACAAAGTTGTGGCGGGAGGTGTGCGCGCTCTCCGCTTTCCAATTTCGCGCTCCGGTAAATGCCGCGCGGGTTTCCAGCACCTCGACCTGACGGGCCTTGGTCGTGTCGGCCAGCCTCTTGTTCAGTTCGTGGCGTTCGGTTCGCAGCGTCTGGATCTCGTCGCACAGCCGAGTCATGTCTTTCGTCAAGCTTCCCATTGCGATTCTCCTCAAGTTGTTTCCACCGCTCCTACAGTTCCCCTATCTGGCCAGGAGAAGGGGGCCAGGAACCGCCCCCCCCACTTGGTTTTTGGTCATCCCAACCATGCGCTAAGCTGGAGCTGCCGCGCTGGCCGTCAGACCGATGGCTTCCGCGTACTTCAGGTACGTCTCGACGGAGGCGATCACTACCCGGGCTTCGACTGACAGCAGCTCGATCCCGACCAGCGAAACTTTTGCCCAAATGTCGATTACGATACCTTTGTCAAGAATTCGATCGACCACTTCCGCTAAGCTGGAAGAGTCGGTCGATTTTTGGACTTTCGCCATATTGTTTCTCCTTTTCTGAAAAGGAACTTATAGCCGTTCCCCGCCAACAACAGTGCAAGTCAGGTTCCCAGCGGACGGCCCGATTGTGGATATCGGAGTTCTTTGGATGACTAACTAACTCGGCTGAAGTGGCAGTCATTCTTATGAACAAGTTCCAGCCCGTCTTAGGACATTACGAAGGTCATTTTGCGAATGGATGGGGCCGCGCTTCGCTGGCCATTGCGGAATTCATTCCATAGTGCGCGCGCCTCTAGAATGAGGGAAATGGTGCGTGGCTGGGAGCAGTATCTGAAATCGGCTATGGGCTGCGGGCTTCGCGTTGTTCGGGACCGGGAATCGCAGCCGGTTTGGGAAGCGGCGCGGCCCGGCGATCGGCTGTTTACGAGAATCGCCCGTCGTCCGAGAAGGTGGCGAAGTTGTAAGGTGGCCAAGGTCCGCTGATGCGCACGTCTTCGAACTGATTCTGAAGAGCGCGGCGGCTGGTCTCGCGAAAGGCGTCGACCGAGGAGCGCGGCACCAGGAAGTAAAGCATCAGGAGAGACGTTGCACGAGAAGGCAGTTCCACTTTGCGCTCGACAAACAACCCGGCTAGTGGGCGGCAGACGGCCTGCGCGAATTCGTTTTGCCGTTCGACTTTGCGGTCGGCGCCGCGGTAATACAATTTTTTGCCGGAGAGATACGAAGCGCCCGACCGATTCGAGTCCGGCCAGCGGGTTTGCGGGATTGCCGCCAGGCAGATCTCGTCGTCCTCCTCGCCGCCGCTGGCTGATACCTGGATGGCCATCTCCGCCAAGCCTTCGAGGCGCCGCAGGAGCGTGTCGCACTCCTTGCGATGTTTGTCGATCAAGGGACCGAAGTCCCGGCGATTGTGAACCGCGCAGCCATAGCGCATGGGAATGATCGTGCGCTGGCGGAAGAAAGTTTCCGCCACGCTCTCGTAGGCGAGGACGCTCCCGACATCGGGATCGGAGTCCGCTTTGCGCAGTTCGGAAATCGCGCCGCCCAGGCCATCGTGTTCGATTACTGAGACTGGTTGCGCGCCGACGCCGGTAACTGCTTCCCGTTCCAATTGCGGCGGGCTGCGAAAAATGCAATAGAGTAAGTAGCTCATGGGGCGCCAGCCGCGGATAAGGCGGGAACAAAACGATAGGGTGGCCAGGGACCGGAAAGTTCGAGCCGCAATCCACGCGAGCCATGATGCCGGTTTGCCCGCTCGACTAACTCCTGGAACCGGGCGACGGCTGAGTTCGGCAGCAGAAAAGCCCAATTCAGAACTTCGCTGGCGTCGTTTCCGGACGGCGCGGCTGGCCCGGCCGCGCATTCGCGGAAATCCGCCGCGTGGCTTGCGAGTTCGCCTGCCAGGGCGCGACAGGCGCTCTCCAGCCACGCCGTCAATTCCCGCTCGATGTCGCGGCGCAGGCGCTGTTCGGCGAAATGGCGCGTGCCGGGAGGCAACGCCGAAAGCTGCTCCCGTTGCGCGGCCAGCGGGGCGGAGATCAGCGACGCCTCGGCTTGCGGGCGGTCGAATACGCCCTTCACCGACCACTCTCCGTGCCCGGCTACCCGATCGAGAAATTGCGTAATCGTCTCGCGATGCCGGCCGGCGAATTCGGCCAGCGCCTCGGCCGACGAAAACAGCGTGCCGAAGCGCGCCGGCAGCACCGGAGAACTCGCCATCACCTCTTCAATCACGGCCTCATGGCGCAAGGCGCGCGGCCCCACCCACGACAGCTGTTGCAGGTTAAGTTCCGCCTCCGGCCCGGCGAACTCCTCGCGCCGGACTTTGCCCGTTACCGCGCACAGGTCCGGAGCATAGCGAAGCAGCGCCAGAGAGCCGGGGCCGCCCGCCTCCGGCCCATGGACTTCCCGCACTCGGTCCGAGCGCGCAAAGCAGAATAAGTAGAGCGCAAGTTCGCTGTTGTCCATCGCGTCGGCCGATTCCGGAAGCTTACCGGCGAATGCTTTCGAACGCCGCGTCCAGATCGGCTGCCTCAATCCCGACTTTGTGGTGTCCGCCCGCCGGCCCTTCGCCGGCACGAACCGCGCGCCGAATGGCCGCCAGCGCCGCCTGATGGCACACGGCGGCAATTTCGGCTCCGCTGTAGCCTTCGCTTCGCGATCCCAAATTCAGCGCGCTGACTTCCGCGCTCACAGGTTTGCCGCGCAACTGGATGCGGAAAATTTCGCCGCGCCCGGTTTCGTCGGGCAGCGGAATTTCCACGATCTCGTCGAAGCGGCCGGGACGGACAATGGCCGGGTCCAGCATATCCACCCGGTTGGTCGCTCCGAGCACCAGCACTCCGCGCAACTCTTCCACTCCGTCCAGCTCGGTAAGAAACTGGCTGAGGACGCGCTCCGAAGTGTGCGAATCGGAACCGCCCCCGCTCCGGCTCGGTACCAGCGCGTCGATCTCGTCGAAGAAGATGATGCAGGGCGCAGCCTGTCTCGCCTTACGGAAAATTTCGCGCACCGCCTTCTCCGATTCGCCGACGTACTTCGAAAGCAATTCCGGGCCTTTGATGGAAATGAAGTTGACGCCCGTTTCGCTGGCAATGGCTTTGGCAAGGAGCGTCTTCCCGCAACCGGGCGGTCCCGAGAGCAGAATGCCTTTCGGCGGACGAATCCCCGCCTCGGTGAAGAGGCCGGGATATTCGAGCGGCCACTCGACCGCTTCGATCAGCCGGGCCTTGGTCTCGGCGAGCCCTCCGACATCCTCCCAGCTTACGTTGGGGACTTCGACAAACACCTCACGCATCGCCGAAGGCTCGATGGCTTGCAACGCCGAGAGGAAGTCGTCCATCTTGACTTCCAGCTTGGCCAGTTGGTCGTAGGGGATGCGCGCCAGGCCAAAGTCCACGTCGGGCATGATGCGGCGCAGACAGAGCATGGCCGATTCGCGGCACAGCGCCTCCAGGTCCGCCCCGACAAAGCCGTGGGTGATGTCGCCGAGGCGCACCAGATCGACTTTTTCCTCGAGCGGCATGCCGCGGCTGTGAATCTCCAGGATCTCGCGGCGTCCGTGCCGGTCGGGAATCGGAATGGATATCTCGCGGTCAAAACGCCCCGGACGGCGCAAGGCGGGATCGAGCACGTTCGGAAGATTGGTGGCGCCAATCACGATCACCTTGTTCCGTTTCGCCAGCCCGTCCATCAGCGCCAGCAGCTGCGCGACCACCCGCTTCTCCACTTCGCCGACAACCTGGTCGCGGCGGGGCGCGATGGCATCGAGTTCGTCGAGAAAGATAATGCTCGGCGCCTTGCGTCCAGCCTCCTCGAAAATCTTGCGCAGGTGGGCTTCGCTTTCGCCATAAAACTTGTGGATCACTTCCGGTCCGCTCACGGAAAAGAAATTCGCCTGCGTCTCGTGCGCGATGGCGCGCGCGATCAGCGTCTTGCCGCATCCCGGAGGCCCGTAGAGCAGCACGCCCTTGGGCGCGTCGATGCCCAGCCGCTCGAAAACTTCGGGGTAACGCAGCGGCAGCTCGATCATCTCCCGGATTCGGATCAGGTGCGGCCTCAGCCCGCCAATGTCCTCGTAGGAAATCGCCCGCTCGGCCACCGGCTGCGTCTTAAGTTTCGAGATCAGTAGTTCGGTCCCCGGGCCGATGATCACCGGGCCCTTCGGCACCGTGCTTTCCACTTTGAAATCCGCCCAGCGCGCTCCAAACAGCACCGCCCGGATGCGGTTCTCGGCGGCCACGGGCAGGCCGTCCAGACGGCTGCCAATGTATGCCATGTCGCGCTCGGACGGAACCACGTTGGTCGGAACCAGCACCACCCGCTCCGCCGCCGGGCAGGCGATCGGGCGCACCTGCACGTGCTCGTCGAGCCCGACTCCGGCATTCTCGCGGGTCAGGCCGTCCAGTTGAATCCGAGATTGCCCGCGCATCTCCTTGTAAGCCGGCATGGCCTTGCAGACCGCTTTCGTCTTGCCCGCGGCTTCCACAATGCCGCCGATCTCGACCCCGAGCTCGGACATGTCTTCCGGCCCCATGCGGGCGTAGGCCCGGCCCACATCCTTGCTGAGCGCTTCGCTGACTTTGAGCTTGAGCGTTTTCGCGTCCATTTTCACGGCGCCTCCCCGCACCCGCTAGGGCTGTTTAAAGCACTTGATTTCCAGCACTCCGTTGTTGCACGCAATCTGCGTCTTTTCTTTCGCGACAGCGTAAGGCAGCAGAACTTCCTTGCGATATTTTTTCTCGCCGTGTTCGGCCACAATCGTGAGGACGTCGTCCTTCAACTCGATCTTGACGTCGTCTTTGCCAATGCCGGGCAACTCCGCCAGTACCAGAACGTGATCCTCTTCCTCGAACACGTCCACCATCGGTTCGCGGACTTCCTGGACCTCGGTCCGCCCGGAATCGGCGTCGCGGCGGATGTTCCCGAAGGGCTCGATGCGCGGCCCCTGGTCACCCAATCCCACCTTCACCGAAAATCCGTAGATGCCGCGGACCTTATCGCCCTCTCCGCGAATCTCGCCGGTCTCCGACATCCCGCCGCGTTTTTCCAGTTCGCCGAGTTTTTCCACCAGGTCTCCCAAGCCTTTCAGGATTCCTCCAAGATTGCCTCCCATGCCAAATTGCGCGCTTTTGTCTTTTCCTTTTTCCATTAGAAATCTCCTTTTCTGTGTCTCGGGGTTTGCAAGCCATACACCTTGATTTTCAGATGAATGGTTTTGTAGTCGATGTGCAGCAAGCGGGCGGCTTCGGCTTTATTGCCCCCGGTTTGGCGCAACACGTGGCTCAGGATCTGGCGCTCGACGAGCGCCGTGTTGTGCTGCACGATTTCCTTCAGCGAACAGTCGCGCTGCGGCGGAATCTCGACACTCCGCGCGCCCTCGATCTCCCCCGGCGCCGCCGGCCGGGCATCGTCGAAGGCCAGGTGCTGTTCCCCGATCGTGTCCTCGGTCAGCAGCACCGCCCGCCGGATCATGGAACGAAGCTGCCGCACGTTGCCCGGCCACGGGTAGCCCAGCAGACGATCGACCGCCGGCTGAGTGAAGTTCCGCACCTCTTTTTGCAACTCGACATTGGTGAGATCGACAAAGCGCTTCGCCAAGTACAAAATGTCTTCGCGGCGCTCCCGCAAGGGCGGAACTTGGATGGTGAATTCGTTCAAGCGGAAGTAAACGTCGCGCCGGAACGATCCCGCTTCGGCCTCCGTCAACTCGCGCAGATCCCGATTGCTGGCCGCCAGAACCCGCACGTCCACGTCGATCGGACGCGTGCTGCCAATGCGGTGAATGGTTTTATCCTGCAACACGCGGAGAAGTTTGGCTTGCGACGCCAGCGGCATATTGCAGACTTCGTCGAGGAAGAAGGTCCCACCCCCCGCCATTTCGAACTTACCGGACTTCTGCTTATCCGCCCCGGTGAAGGCTCCTTTTTCGTAGCCGAACAATTCGCCCTCGATGAGCGTTTCCGGAATGGCTCCGCAATCGACCGCCACGAACGGTCCGTGTGCGCGCGCGCTCAGCCGGTGGATGGCGCCCGCCACCAGGTCCTTTCCCGACCCGGTTTCTCCCAAAATCAAAACGCTGAAGTTGGTCTTGGCGACCCGTGCCACCTCGGCCGCCAAGCGCGTCACTGCCTGGCTCGGCCCCATCGACTCGCGCAGAGAAGCCGCGTCTTCCGCCTGCGCCGACAGCCGCCGCAGTTTGCGTTGCAGCGCGCTCTCGTTCAAGGCGCGAAAAACCACCCGCAGCACCTCGTGGTGCTTCAGTGGCTTCTCCAGGTAGCCGTGCGCCCCGGCCTGGATGGCGGCGACCGCCTCCCGGATATTGGGATTGCCCGCCACCACGATCGTGGGCAGATCCTCGACCAGATCCTTCGCCGCCTTCATCGCCTCGATGCCGCCCATATCCGGCAGTTCCGCATCCACGATCAGCAAGTCGGGCGCGCCGGTGCGCACTTTTTCCAGGGCGGCTTTTGCCGTGTGCGCCACTACGGGAACCATTCCCTCGCTTTTCAAATACTCCGATAACACGGCGCAAATGCCGTCCTGGCCGTCCACGATCAGAACTTTGTTTCCCGCAGCGCTCACGATGGTCTCACGCCGCTCTTCAGGGTGGGGCGAACCGGGCGAACCACCTCGATATCCTTGTCGAGCCAGGGCTCCACGGCATGCAGCACCCCGACAAAGAGCAAACCGGTTTCCCCGGCAAGCAGCGTCTGGCTGATGCGGCGGGCGATAAATTGGTCACGGCGTTTGAGCAACGAATCCTGCAAAGTCTTCCCCTGTGCCGCCGGCTGGGCGGAGCCTCTGGTCATTCCTTCGGCAAAAACCTGCTTCACCAGTTGATATTCTTCGACCAAAAGTTCGGCCGACTCGCTGCCCATTAGGAGCGCGCCCTTTTGTTGCAGCTTCAGCAGCAGTTGATGGTTGCGGCTCCCCGCCTGCGCCAGCTCGGCAACGATCTGCCGTTCGTGGTCGCACACCGGTAACCCATCCTGATAAAGTCGGATCTTCTCGAAGGGAGGCGCAAGTTTCTCCGTGGCCTGCTCGATTTCGGTCCAGAAATTGTTCAGCAGTTCGAGGTTCCGCTCCCAGATTTTTTTCCCCAGCTTCTTGACCTTCAAGCGCTGGATCGGCTCGTTCAGTCCCCCCATGTCGGCTTGCGTATGAATGATCGGGATGCAGATGAGAACCCTCTTGCCGGGGGAAACTGCGCCCTCGGGCGACGGGCTCATAGCGTCTCCTCGAGCCGGTCAAGGTAAATGTTCCACACGGCCTCATGGTCGTCGCGCATCTGTTCGTGAAGCAAGCCCAAATGGCTGAGTCCTAACTCAGTGTTCGAGCCGGCCAGACCCGGGCGAAACTGCACAACCACCAGCGTCTCGACCACTAAGTCGCCATAGGGCGCCCAAGTGAAAGCCAGGCTCCGCGGCTCGATGACTTCCTGATAGCGCCCGCTGTAGGAGTAAGTCTTGCCCGCCGCATCTTGCATGGCGATCCGGTAATGCCCGCCTACCCGGAGATCCACCTCCGCCGTCGGGGTAGTCCACTCCGGCCCCGTATGAAACCACTTCTTCATAATCGACGGTGTGGTCCAGGCTCGAAACACCGCCAATGGCGAACCCGGGAGGGTACGGACGGTGCGCACGCTCAACTGGCCAGTTTGCACAACCACTCGGTTTGTCGAGCCGGGTTCAGGCATGGAACTTCTCATCTCCCGGCGGAAAAATTTGCGCAACCATGAAGTGCATTCTTGACTTAATGGATACAGTCATGACTATAAGCTGAGAAAGTTGGCACAGCTTGTGAAAATCCCCTACAAACGGACGTAGCGATTCCCGTTTCTGCACATGATCGCGTTTCTGCCGGCCCTGTCAATCGACATCAAGATATATAGGGATTTGTGAAATCAGAGGGTTCGAAGAATTCGTCTGTTCGACAATTTGCCTGTCAGGATCGGCGCTTTCCCCGGCGAGCTGCGCGGCGCCGCCGTTGAAAGTCAAGAAATGCTCTCGGCCCGGCGAGCTGCGCAAGTTGTTCACGCTTTCTCTTCAGAGGCAGCTTTGCACTCTGAAGCTGTTGCCGGAGCCTTCCAATGTGCTCCAAAAAGGGCGCCCATTCCGGCCCGAATTGCCATTCCATTTCCTTGCGCAGTCGAGCCGCCAGGGCAGGACTTTGTCCGTCGGTGGAGATCGCGATCTGCAACGCTCCACGTCGCACCACGGCGGGATAAAAGAAGTCGCAGTGCTCGGGGTCGTCCACCACGTTGCAGAGAACGCGGTGGGTCCGGCAAGCGAGAAACACATGGTGGTTGACTGCCACGGAATTCGTAGCGGCTACGACGAGAAATGCACTGCGCACATCACGGGCAGTAAATGTCCGAGGACGCCAAACCAGTTCGCCCGACCGCGATTTGTCGCGAATCCAGGAGACCGCCTTCGGGGCCACGACAACGACTTGCGCTCCGTGGCGCAGCAACCCTGCCGTTTTCGCTGCCGCAATTCGTCCCGCGCCGACGACTACGCAGGTGCGACCTTCAAGCCGGAGGAGGATCGGGAAGGAAGTCATTGGCCTCGCGCCATCGTATCGCAGAAAGCCGACCGGGGATAAGTTCTTTGTGGAGCTTGACTTATGCGCGAGGCTGTATCACGCCGATTTGTGATCGGTGTCACATCGAGACTGAAACATGTCTAGTAATCTAATCGTGTATGTGGAGTATTGGGGCGTACACTTTATGCGATCCAGCAGGGCGTAGCAGGAGAAAAGCCTGATGCCCGACGACAATCCCAAGACTGAACTGCTCGACGAACTGGAAAATGGCCCTTGGCCCAGTTTCGTCAAGGAAGTCAAATTGGCGGCGCAGACCAGCGCCAGCGCCCAGGATCTCCTTCGTCAACTGGAGCTTTCCTACCAGGAAAAAAAGGGGCATTGGAAACACGGGGGTCTGGTCGGCGTGCTCGGCTACGGCGGTGGAGTCATCGGGCGCTACAGCGATGCCGGGGAGCAATTCCCCAACGTCGCCCACTTTCACACCATACGCGTCAATCAACCCGCTGGCTGGTTCTATACGAGTGATGCACTGCGCACCATCTGCGATATCTGGGAACGTCACGGCTCTGGGCTTACCAATATGCACGGGTCGACGGGCGACCTGATTCTGCTCGGCACTCGCACCGCTGAACTGGAGCCGACATTTCAGGAATTAGCGCAGGCTGGTTTCGATCTTGGAGGCTCTGGATCGTCGTTTCGAACGCCCTCCTGCTGCGTCGGCATGGCGCGCTGTGAATGGGCCTGTTATGACGCGATGAAGTTGTGCTACGACCTGACCATGGCCTACCAGGACGAGATGCATCGTCCGCCCTTCCCTTACAAGTTCAAACTCAAGTGCGCCGCCTGTCCAAATGATTGCGTGGCCGCCATCGCCCGCGCCGATCTTTCGATTATTGGCACGTGGAAAGACGAAATTCAGGTGGACGAGAGTGCCGTGAAAACGTATGTGTCCTCTGGCCTCAACATCCAGAAAGACGTTTGCGACCTCTGTCCCACGAAGTGCATGGCGTGGGACGGTCACAAGCTCAGCATTGAAAACCACGAATGCGTTCGCTGTATGCACTGTATCAACGTGATGCCCCAAGCCCTCCGTCCGGGCAAGGAACGTGGAGCGGTCATCATGATTGGGGGCAAGGCGCCCATCATGCAAGGTGCGCTGCTCTCTTCTGTCCTGATTCCTTTTGTCGCCGCGGATGAACTGCTGGATACGGTGAAAGAATTGCTTCGCCGCATCTGGGATTTCTGGGACGAATACGGCAACAACCGCGAACGGATCGGCGAACTGATCCAGCGGGTTGGCTTGCCCGCATTCCTGGACGGCATCGGGCTTGAGCCAGTCCCAGAAATGATCTCCGCGCCCCGCGATAATCCCTACATCTTCTATCAGGCGCGCAAGGACGGTGAGAAATGACCGCCTCCGCTGAACCTCGCCTCACCGACATCGGACCGCCGCATTACGAGAAGTATCTGCATCCACTGATCAAGAAGAACTACGGCCAGTGGAGATATCACGAGAATCTGGCGCCCGGAGTCTATTGTCATATTGCAGAATCGGGCGACCGGATTTATACAGTGCGCGCGGGCACGCCGCGGTTGCTCAGCATTCAGACGTTACGCATCTTTGCCGGCTTGGCGGACAAGTATTCCGGGGGCTATTTGCGTTTCACCAGCCGCAATAACCTGGAATTTCTGCTCGACGATCCGGCGCGGATCGAGCCGCTGAAACGGGAACTTATCGCTCTCGGATATCCGGTTGGCGGCACGAACAACGCGATCAGCAACATCGTGCACACCCAGGGATGGATCCACTGCCACTCCTCGGCAACCGACGCTTCGGGCTTGGTCAAATGCGTGATGGATGCCGTCTACGATCGCTTCACGCACGAGGATCTGCCGGCGAAGTTGCGCATTGCCGTGGCTTGTTGTCTGAACATGTGCGGCGCGGTACATTGTTCTGACATTGCCATCCTCGGTGTTCATCGTCTCCCACCAAAGATTCAGCCCACCCTAACCAAGGTATGCGAGGTACCAACTCTGATCGCAGCATGCCCGACGGGAGCGATTCGTCCGGCGACGGTGGACGGCAAAAATTCCGTTGCAGTGGTCGAACAACAGTGTATGTACTGCGGCAATTGCTACACCGTATGCTCCGCCATGCCCATGAACGATGCCGATAACGACGGCTTGTCGATCTGGGTGGGCGGTAAGGTGAGCAATGCGCGGAGTGCGCCCAAGTTCTCCAAGCTTGCGATTCCGTTCCTGCCCAATCATCCGCCGCGCTGGCCCGAGGTGGTTGAGGCCGTAGTGAAGATCGTGGAGGTCTATGCGCAACACGCCCGCAAATATGAGCGGGTGGGTGAGTGGATTGAACGCATCGGCTGGCCGCGCTTTTTCCAGCTCACCGGATTTGAGTTCACGCGTTATCACATTGACGACTTTAAGCACGCAGCGCTGACGTATGCACGGTCGGCGCACGTTCGGTACTGAAGCACCTTCTCCAATCCTCCCCCTGTGAGGAAGCTGGCTGATGGGGCTGTTCAAGGAAGTCAGGAAACCGGTCATTCGAAGCGTGGTGGCGGGCGCAAGCGAGATCAGCCCGTTGCGTCCTCGTTTTGTCCCGAAGGCGCCGCCCTGCGCCTCGGCTTGTCCCAACGGCAGCGAAATCCGCGAGTTGATGGTAAGCATCGCGAAAGCGAAAGACTACGGCTTCACTCGCGAGCAAGCATTCGAACGGGTCTGGAACCGGATCGTCGAACGCAATCCGTTCCCCGCGGTCACAGGCCGCATTTGCCCGCACCCTTGCGAGTCGGCGTGCAACCGTGGCGCCAAGGATGGCCCAGTGGCCTTCAACGCGATTGAGCGCATGATAGGAGATTTTGGTATCGCCCATAAGCTCAGGCTCCCACGGTTCGCGGTTCGGCCTCGCGTAGAAAAAGTCGCCATTATTGGCGCCGGCCCGGCGGGCTTGTCCTGCGCCTATCAATTGATTCGGCGAGGATATGCGGTCACGGTTTTCGAAGCCTTGCACCAGCCCGGGGGCATGCTGCGCTACGGCATCCCGGAATTCCGCTTGCCGCGTGAAGTTCTCAATGCGGAAATCGGCCGCATTCTCGATCTCGGAGTCGAACTGAAGTGTAACTGCGCGGTGGGAAAAGGCATTTCCCTGCAGCAACTCCGACGGGACTTTGCCGCCGTATTCACCGGCATCGGCGCGCACAAGGGAATCGAGCTGGAGTTACCGGGCGACGATGCTCCCAACGTACTCAGCGGAATTGGCTTCCTGAAAAACGTGCTCGCAGGTCAAAAGCCCGATCTGGGCGACAAGGTAGTGGTGGTGGGCGCGGGCGGCACGGCGTGCGATGCGGCCCGCCTCAGCAAGCGTCTGGGCGCAGACGTCAGCCTGGTGGGCCTGGAACTGACCGCCCCGAGGTCCGAGATCGAACGCGCGCGCGAAGAGGGCGTGCGCATCGAGTATCCCGCCGTCCCGCTACAGATACTGCGCCAGAACGGACACGCCGCCGGAGTGCGATTTATCCGCGTACGACCGCAACCGACGGCGGATGACACTTCACACGCAGTGCCCATCGCTGGAAGCGAGTTTGACCTGGAGGCAAGCAGCGTCATCGTTGCCGTCCGCCAACAACCGGATTTCCGGGGCTTGGAGACTCTGGCTAACGGCAATGGCTGGATGAAGATTGACGACTGGGGTCGAACTACCACTGACGGAATTTTCGCCGGCGGCGACAGTGCGGGACTTGGTATCGCCACGGGCGCGATTTCCCAGGGTCGTATTGCAGCCGAGGCCATCGAGGCGCGTTTTCAAGGGCGCGCGTTGGAGAAGCCACCGGCGCTTGCTGTCATCCCAATCGAAAAGCTGAAGCTGGACTGGTATCCGGCGGCGCCGCGACACGATGCCCAACGAACTTCTGTCGCCGGGCGGGAACTTGGCGCCGAAGTCGACTGCGGCTTAACCGAAGACGAAGTGATGGAAGAAGCCCAGCGGTGCATGTCCTGCGGCATGTGCATGGACTGCGAAACCTGCTGGATGTATTGCAGCAACAACTGCTTTGTGAGGTTGCCGAAAGGCGAACACTGCATGATCAAGCTGGAAATCTGCAACGGGTGCAAAAAGTGCGCGGAAGCGTGCCCGAGCGGGTACATCGAGATGAACTAACGAACACCGAGGGTGAACTGTGCCTGTATTTGAGATCAATGGAAAAAGTTACGAAGTGGACGAAGACGGCTTCCTGCAGGAACCGGAGCGATGGAATCACGAAGTAGCCACGGACTTTGCCGGTACGGAAGCGATTACCAATCTGACCGAGGAGCACTGGAAGGTCATTGACTACATCCGCAATTATTACCTCGAGTTTGGGATGGCTCCCATGATCCGGAAACTTTGCAAGGAGACCGGTCACAAACTGAGCGAGATCTACAACCTCTTTCCATCCGGACCGGCGAAGGGCGCGTGCAAACTGGCGGGACTGCCGAAACCCGCGGGCTGCGTGTAGATTTTATGAACGCTGCCGAGACCATTTTGGAGCTTTGGATTGCGCGGACGGCGGAATCTTATCCACGTCACGCGGCGGCTCTTCTGAGCCAGGAAAAAGACCCGTTTCGCAATCCAGTGGGCGCTCTGCTACGTCAAAGCCTGTCACGACTCCTGCGTGAGTTGTCAGGCGAGATGGATGCAACCGCAATTGACTCTGCCCTCGACCCAATCATCCGGCTCCAGGTAGTCCAAGGTTTCTCTCCCGACAATGCCGTGCGATTCATATCTTTGCTGAAACCCCTTCTCCGTGAACTCGGGCCGGAACAAAACTCGGCAGTCCTTGGTGTCAGGATCGACGACGCGAGGATCGGCCAGCTCGCGCGCATGGCGGTTGACAAGTACGCACAATGCCGCGAACAACTGGCACGAATCCGGGCGAACGAAGTTCGGCGCGCGAATCAGGTGCAACAACGCATCTGCGCGAGGCGACCCGCATGAAGGCCCTTACTCCGCTGCTGGCCGTTCTCGCCATCATTGCATTCGTCGCCATGGCCGGACACGCGCATGCCGGCCTTATTTTGCTTGCCGTGTTTGTTCCCTATGCGGCCTTCGCAGTTTTTCTCGTCGGGTTCTGTTACCGTGTGGCCCGCTGGGCATGTGTCCCGGTGCCGTTCCGCATTCCCACCACGTGCGGTCAGCAGAGGTCCCTGCCCTGGATCAAGCCTGCATCCCTCGACAACCCCAGCACCGGTTGGGGCGCATTCCGCCGCATGGCATTGGAGGTTCTTCTGTTCCGCTCGCTCTTCCGCAACAACCGCGCTCGATTAGATGATCGGCGGCTTGTGCTCGGAGAAGACCGATATTTATGGCTGGGAGCTCTGGCGTTTCACTGGTCCCTGCTGGTGATTCTGCTCCGCCATCTGCGCCTCTTTCTTCAGCCGGTTCCGAATTGGCTAAGCGGGATGGAGAGGGTTGACGGCTTCTTTGATGTTGCAACTCCCGCGCTCTACCTGTCCGATGTGGTTATCTTGAGCGCGCTCGTGTACTTAACCGCGCGGCGAGTTCGTAACCCGCAGGTCCGCTACATTTCTCTGCCCATTGACTACTTGGGCTTGTTCCTTCTGCTGGGAAGCGCGGCTTCCGGCCTGCTGATGCGTTTTACGTTCCGGGTGGACGTGGTCGCCATCAAGCAGTTCGCGCTCGGATTGGCTGTCTTCCATCCCATTGCCCCACGCGCTCTGGCCCCGATTTTTCTGGTTCACTTGTTCCTGGTCAGCGCCCTGGCTGCATATTTTCCGTTCAGCAAGCTCATGCACATGGGCGGAGTTTTTCTCAGTCCCACCCGCAATCTGGCTAATAACAATCGCCGCCAGCGCCACATCAACCCGTGGAATTATCCGGTCAAGACTCACTCCTATGCGGAGTGGGAGCACGAGTTCCGAGACAAATTAATAGCCGCGAAACTTCCAATCGAGAGTCAAGATGCCGCAACAATTACTGTCGATTGAACCGCACAACCCGGAAGGCGATTGGCGCGACGCCAAGGTCGAGTTTCGCAAAGGGACGATGTGCTATGCCGCGGCGCCCAAGAACCTCACATATCTTGGCCTCCCGAACCCGCGCCCGTGGCAGCCTTTCGACGCAGACTGGAAACTTCCACCCAACTGGAAACAAACCATTCTCGATGGCATGAAGGAGCGCTTGCAGAAGTACCGCTCATTTCGTCTCTTCATGGAAATCTGCGTGCGCTGCGGCGCCTGCGCCGACAAGTGTCATTTCTATATCGGCTCCGGCGATCCCAAGAACATGCCGGTGCTCCGCGCGGAGCTGATGCGCTCTGTTTATCGCCGTTACTTCACTCTCACCGGCCGTGTACTTGGCTCGCTCGCGGGGGCCCGCGAACTGACTGAAGATGTCATCAAGGAATGGTTCTACTACTTTTATCAATGTACCGAATGCCGCCGTTGCTCTGTGTTTTGTCCGTATGGGATCGACACCGCCGAGATCACGATGATGGGCCGCGAACTGCTCGACCTGATCGGCTGCAACATCAACTGGGTCATGGAACCGGCGGCCAACTGTTTTCGCACCGGCAACCATCTTGGCGTTCAGCCGCACGCCTTTCAAGATAGCCTTCAGTTCGCCGGCGACGAAGCATCGGAAATCACCGGATTGCCGATTGACGTTCCCATCAACCGCAAGGGCGCTGAGGTTCTTTTCGTCATGCCCTCGGCCGACTACTTTGGCACGCCACATTACTACACGCTGCTCGGCTATTTGATGTTGTTTCACGAAATCGGCCTCGACTACACGCTCAGCACGTTCGCTTCGGAGGGCGGCAATTTCGGTCTCTTTTCCTCGCACGAATTGACCAAGCGTCTCAACGCCAAAATCTACGAAGAAGCAAAGCGGCTGCGCGTCAAATGGATTCTGGGCGGTGAGTGCGGCCACATGTGGCGTGTGTTTCATCAGTACATGGGCACGATGAACGGACCCGCCGATTTCTTGGAGCCGCCCGTTTCGCCCATTACGGGCACCCGTTTCGAAAATGCCCGTTCCACCCGCGCCGTCCACATTTGCGAATTTACCGCTGACCTGATCTATCACGGCAAACTGCGGCTCAACCCCAGTCGAAATGACCATTGGAATGTCACCTACCACGACTCCTGTAATCCTTCGCGCGCCATGGGATTGCTGGAAGAGCCGCGCCACATCTTGAAAAGCGTGTGCCGAAAGTTCTACGAGATGCCTGAGAACACGATACGCGAGCAAACCTTCTGCTGCGGCAGCGGCGCCGGACTAGGCACGGATGAAAACCTGGAGATGCGCCTGCGCGGCGGCTTCCCGCGCGCCAACGCCGTCAAGTACGTACGGGAAAAACACGGCGTGAACCTGCTGGCTTGCATTTGCGCCATCGATAAGGCAACCCTGCCCACGCTGATGGAGTACTGGGTTCCGGGTGTAGAAGTGGCAGGCGTGCATGAACTGCTCGGAAACGCGCTCGTCATGACCGGAGAAAAAGAACGGATCACCGACTTGCGTGGGGAAGACTTACGTGGCGATGACCTGCGTGGCGAAGATCTGCGCGACAAAAACCTGCGCGGCGAACCACTGACAAACGAGGACGCAGCGCATGAGTGACCGTCCACTGATCGTCGCGGGCCTGACTCTTTTCGTCGGACTGGTCAGCACTCCCATCTGGCACGGCGCTCTCAACCGGGAAGCAGCCATGGCCGCTCTCCATATCAAGCTCCCTGCCCGGGAAAAGCAGTGCGTGGCGCCCGCGAGCTACATGCGCACCTCGCACATGCAGTTGCTGGAACACTGGAGAAATGAAGCGGTGCGAGATGGGCAGAGGCAGTTTGTCGCATTCAACGGGAAGACGTACGACAAGGATCCCACCCGCACTTGCCTCACCGAATGCCACACGGACCGCAAGGAATTCTGTGAACGCTGCCATAACTATGCCGGCGTTTCCGATCCGAACTGCTGGAATTGCCACAACGATTCTCACGTGGCTTCCGAGGGTAACTCATGAGGAGCGTTCCATGAAAATCACGCGGAAGGATTTTCTGCGGCTTTCGGGGCTGGGATTGCTGGCCTTGGCGGGAAGGAAAGCTGTCCGCGCCCTGAGCGGGTGGTCGTTCGCGCAAACCTCAGCGTCGGCCGCAAAGCCCATCCGCTGGGGCATGGCGTTCGACCTTGGAAAATGCCGCCACAAGGACGGCTGCAACCGCTGTATCCAGGCGTGCCACTCCACCCATAACGTGCCCCAGTTCGCTGATCGCGCGCATGAGATCAAGTGGATTTGGAAAGAGCCGTTCCAAAACGTATTTCCCGCCGCGCAAACCGACTATACGCGCGACTTCTACGGAAGCCTGCCCGTGTTGCTGGCGTGCAATCACTGCGACGATCCTCCCTGCCAGGACGTTTGCCCGGTCGACGCAACCTGGCGACGCGACGACGGTGTGGTCACTATCGACTTTCATCGCTGCATCGGCTGCCGCTATTGCATGGCAGCCTGCCCGTATGGCTCGCGCAGCTTTAACTGGCAAGATCCTCGGCCCGCCATCGCAACCGTGAACCCGGATTTCCCTACCCGCACGAAAGGCGTCGTGGAGAAGTGCAATTTCTGCGAAGAACGGCTGGCCAAGGGGCAAGGGCCGGCGTGCGCTGAGAGTTGCGAGGAAAAGGCCATCGTGTTTGGCGATCTCGAGCAGCCAGACTCCGAGCTACGCCAGTTGCTGCGCTCGCGGTTTGCCGTGCAGCGCAAACCGGAATTAGGCACGGGACCGTCCGTGTATTACATCGTCTGAGTGCGCTTATGCTCATGTTTAAAAATACGCTCACGCGAAGCCGGAGATACTGGCTCTGGATCGCCTCGCTTCTCTTTGTAATTCTCGCGGGTTCGCTTTGCTACGTCTTGCAGCTGATCCACGGATTGGTCGTCACCGGACTCAGTCGCGATGTGAGTTGGGGCCTCTACATTGCGCAATTCACGTTCTTTGTGGGCATCGCTGCTTCCGCTGTCATGGTGGTTCTGCCCTACTACCTGCACGATTACCAACAATTTGGCCGCCTCACTCTCCTCGGCGAACTGCTGGCAGTCACGGCGGTCACGATGTGCATTCTCTTCATCTTCGTCGACCTGGGCCAGCCCTCGCGGATTTTCAACATCGTGCTTCATCCCCAGCCGCAGTCGGTAATGTTCTGGGACATGATTGCCCTCGGCGGCTATCTGCTGATGAACGCAGTGATCGCCGCGGTCACGCTGATCGCGCAACGACAACATGTACCCGTTCCCGGTTGGATCAAGCCAGTCATCATCCTCTCGATTCCATGGGCGATCAGCATTCATACAGTCACCGCATTTCTCTATAGCGGATTGCCGGGCCGATCTTACTGGCTGACTGCGATCCTGGCGCCGCGTTTCCTGGCTTCCGCTTTCGCATCCGGCCCGGCTTTGTTGATCCTTCTGTGCCTCGCTTTGCGAAAGTTAACTGGTTTTGATGCGGGACGAGAAGCCATCCAGAAACTGGCGGTCATCGTGACCTATGCTCTCGCCATCAATATCTTCCTGATCCTCGCCGAGGTCTTCACCGCTTTCTATAGCGAAATTCCGGCCCACGAAGAACACTTCGAGTATCTGTTCATCGGCCTCAACGGCGACTACCGCTTGGTTCCCTGGATGTGGCTCTCGGTCCTGCTTTCGTGGGTCGCGTTGGCATTGCTGCTGGTTCCTCGGTGGCGAGCCAACATTCCTCGGCTGGCGGTCGCGTGCGCGGCTATTTTCATTTCGATCTGGCTCGACAAAGGTCTTGGGCTGATCGTCGGCGGCATGGTGCCTTCGCCGCTCGGAGCGGTCACCCGCTATGTGCCCACGCTGCCCGAGTCCACCATTGTCCTTGGGATTTGGGCCGTCGGCGCCTTGATGATCACCGTGTTCTACAAGATCACGCTCTCAATCTGGAAGGAGAACTAACGACAGAACGAATAAGAAAGATTCGTGCTGTGGAGCTTACCAATGACAAACCTAACAACAACGTCGAATCAACCTATGGCCCCTTCCGAGGGCGAAGCACTTGCGATTGCGCAAACTCGCCTGAACGAAGATTGGCTCGCGGTGTGGATTGGCCTGTTTATATTCGCACTGTCGCTGACACTGCTGTTCGGAGTCGATCTGCTGGGATGGACGATCACAACTTCCGTTTGGACCGCGCCATCGAAAGCTCTGGCTCCCGCTTCCAGGTTCTATGCTCATCTGCCCGCTGCGCTCTCCCTGATCGCAACCTACTTCTTCCTCCTGGTCGTGCTGCTGGTGTCGGCGAAAGCTCTGCGAGCCGATCTCAAACGCTTCGCCGCGGGCTTCACAGCGATATTCATCGTCAGTTACGCCTGCTGGTTTCTCGGAAGCTGGGCATACATCGCCGCTACGCCAGACAAGCGCCCTGCGTTGAAGATCGCGTGGTCGCTGAATCTCACTAACGAGTCAGGATTCATCATCGCTCTACTGGCGGGCTTGGTGGTGGGCAACTTCCTTCCGGGCGTCGCCAGGGCGCTCAAAGAGGCGGTCCGCCCTGAGTTATATATCAAAACCGCTATCGTGATTCTCGGCGGATTTCTGGGGATTGCCGCGCTCGAGCAACGGCAACTGGCGACGTCGGTCATCTTCCGCGGCATCTGCGCCATCATCGAGGCCTATCTGATTTACTGGCCGATCGTGTACTTCATCTCGAGGCGCTATTTCGGTTTCAGCCGCGAATGGGCCGCTCCCTTGGCTTCCGGCATTTCTATTTGCGGCGTATCCGCGGCGATCGCAACCGGCTCCGCGATTCGGGCGCGCCCCGTTGTGCCGATCATGGTGTCGTCGCTGGTCGTGGTCTTCGCTGTCATTGAACTGATGGTCCTTCCCTTTGCCGCCCAGCACTACCTTTACCGGCAACCCCTGGTCGCGGGGGCCTGGATGGGACTGGCCGTGAAAACGGACGGCGCGGCAGTCGCCAGCGGCGCGATCACCGATGCGCTCATTCGCGCCAAGGCGCTGGCCGCTACTGGAGTGGTCTACCAAGCTGGCTGGATCACCGGCGTCAGCGCCACCGTGAAGGTGTTCATCGACGTTTTCATCGGCGTATGGGCGTTTATTCTCGCTTGGATTTGGTCGGCTAAGATTGAGCGCCGCCCGGGAGAAAAAGTCAGGATCGTCGAGATCTGGCAGCGCTTCCCGAAATTCATTCTGGGTTACGTAGCCACGTTTCTGATCGTGCTTGGCATTGGCATCGCCGCTCCGGGCCTGATACCCAAAGTAAAGGCCTCGATGGCGCAAGCCAATCTGTTTCGCGCCATCTTCTTTCTGATGACCTTCTTCGCCATCGGAGTGCTCTCCAATTTCCGCAAGTTGTGGCAGGAGGGCATCGCCAAATTGGCAGCAGTCTATGTGCTCTGCCTGTTCGGATACATCATTTGGGTCGGCCTCTTGATCTCGTGGCTGTTTTTCCACGGAATGCTGCCGCCGACATTGAAAGGATGACTATGACTGAACCCCGTGTAGCAGAAGAACTGAAGAAGATGGAAGGCGAGTACGAGCCTTTGCTTCCGGTTGAGCGCAAGTTGATTTGGTACACGTTCACGACCGGAGTCGTGCTGCTTGCGATTTTCGTGCTCATCAGCCGCTGGTTTGCATAGGTAGGCGGTTCGCGATCGCGACATTTTGGCGATCTTTGCAGGAAAACATTGAAAGAGAGCATTGATGACAAACGCTGGCAAAGTGTATTTGGTAGGCGCGGGGCCGGGTCATCCTGATCTGCTTACGATCCGGGCGGCCGAGCTGCTCAAGACCGCCGATGTGATTGTCTACGACCGGCTGATTCAGGATGAGGTCTTGACCCTGTGCAAGCCGACCGCTGAAAAGATTTTCATGGGCAAGCCGCTGGGCAAGCATGCTTCGCGCCAGGATGAAATTCACTATCTGCTGGTCCGCAAGGCCCGTGAGGGCAAGACTGTGGTCCGCCTCAAAGGCGGCGATCCGTTCTTGTTCGGGCGCGGCGGCGAAGAAGCCGAATATCTTGCCGAACATGGAATTCCCTTCGAAGTGGTGCCGGGAGTTTCTTCCTGCCTGTCCGCGCCGCTCAGCGCCGGAATCGCCGTCACCCACCGCGACCGCGCCTCCTCGGTCGCCATTGTTACCGGCCACAACGCGGACGGGAACGACGACCGGCTGGATTGGTGCGCTTTGAGCAAAGTCGACACGCTGGTGGTCCTTATGGGCGTGCACAATGTCGCCCACATCGCGCAGCACTTGATGGCTGCCGGACGTTCCGCTGATACTCCAGCCGCCGCCGTCCAAAGGGCTTTCTGGCCAGGGGAAAGCGTTATCTCGGCGACGCTCGGAACCATTGCCGATGAAGTGCGCCGGGCGCATGTCGAAGCACCGGCAACGTTGGTGATTGGCGAAGTCGTATCCTTGCGCCAAAAACTGAAGGGTTATCAACAGCACATCGGCCAAATTTTCCCGCAAGCTGTCGCACCCGCTACTCTCGTCGACACTTCGATTCCAGTTGTTCCACTCCCCGAACTGATCGCGGCCGGCGAGCCAGGTTTGGACGCGCTAAATCTGGAAGAGGAAATTTGCGTCATCCCCATACCCTGCGAGAAAGAGACTCTCCAATGACAGATGCGACATCAGTTCCGATCGAGACGCTGGCCGAGGATATGTACCAGCTGGTTGCGGATTGCGCGGGAAAGAGAAACTTGAAGCCTGGCGATCTCGCCAAAGAGATGATTGCCAGACACGGCCCCGCTTGCACCAAAGACGACTGCAAGAAGGCACTGCGCATTTTGATCGACTCGGGCCGCTGCGTCTACACCTATCTCGGAGGCACTTACATTCAGCTTCCGCCCAAGCCGGGAACCGAACTGTGACGGATTCGCGTCTCATGCCGCGTCTGCTGATTGCCGGGATGTCCGGCGGTTCCGGCAAGACGCTGGTTTCGCTCGCCCTCCTGCTCGCCCTGCGCCGCGCCGGATTTCAGGTGCGCGCATTCAAGAAAGGCCCCGACTATATCGACGCTGCGTGGCTGGGTTGGGCGGCATCTCACCAGGCTCGCAATCTGGACACTTACCTGATGGGACAGGATGTCGTCCGCTCCTCGTTCACGCGCAACGCGATCACGGACGGTATCAACCTCATTGAAGGCAATCGCGGCGTCTTCGACGGCTTCGACGCTGCCGGCACGCACAGCAGTGCCGTCCTCAGTCACTGCCTCGCTGCGCCCGTCGTGCTTGTCCTCAACGCCGCCAAAGTCACGCGCACCGCAGCGGCTTTTGTCGCAGGATGCCAGGCGCTTGATCCTGAGCTTCGGATTCGCGGCATCATTCTCAACAACGTCAGTGGCCAGCGGCATGAAAAAGTCTTGCGCGCGGCGATTGAGTCCACATGTGAGGTCCCCGTAGTTGGCGTAGTTCGGAGAGCAGCTGTCAACCCGCTGCCTGAGCGCTACTTCGGATTGGTTCCTCCGGAAGAGCACACCGCTACAAAGCAAATCCAGGAGGACCTGCTGAAACTGGCAGAGGGGCTCGATCTGGATGCCATTCTATCGATCGCGCGGAGCGCGTCCCCAATGGCTCCCAGCCCGCCCGAGATTTCGACGCCAGCGGCGAAAGACATCAAGGTCGGCTATCTGCGCGACTCCGCGTTCAGCTTCTACTACCCTGAAAATCTGGAGCAGTTGGAGCAAGCCGGCGCCGAACTCATCCCAATTTCTTCGCTTCAGAGTAGTGCTTTGCCGGAGAACCTGCACGCTCTTTATATAGGTGGCGGCTTTCCGGAGAAACACGCGGAAGTATTGTCGTCAAACCGGAGTTTTCTGCAGTCGATCCAACAAGCGGCGCTCCGAGGTCTGCCAATTTATGCCGAATGCGGAGGCCTTATCCTGCTCGCCCGAACTTTGCGTTGGAATGGCAGAACCTATCCAATGGCCGGAGTCTTCCCCTTCGACGTGGAAGGCTTCGAAACGCCCCAAGGACACGGCTACAGCGAGTTGTGCATAGACCGGCCGAACCCCTTTTTCTCTGTCGGGCTCGTTCTTCACGGTCATGAGTTCCACTACTCCCGCATTTCGCGCCAGAACGAGGCAGTGCAAACCGCCGCTTCCGTCGTTCGGGGAGTTGGATGTTTTGAGGAGCGCGATCTCGTCATCACGCAAAACGTGTTGGCAGGCTATACCCACCTGCACGCTCTGGCCACGCCGGAGTGGGCCCAAGGCTTCCTGGATGCGGCTCGCGGCTTCGCAGCTCTTGCCGCATGCAGAAATCTGTCACCGGCGAGGGAAGCGAGGGTCTAGCGCTACGCCGTCAGCCCAACAGGCTGTGGCGCTGCAATCCGCACGACATCGCGCTCCGGCTTCCGCGCCCGCTCACATGCCCAGGCTGCAACCTTGGAGACAGCATGGATCGCGGCGGCCACTTCTTTCTCGGTATTGAATGCGCCCACCGAGAATCGCACGCCACCGTGGTTTTCCACTGTCCCTAATTGTTTGTGCACGAGCGGTGCGCAGTGTAAGCCTGTGCGCACGGCGATGTCGTGGTCAACATCCAGCATGGTTCCAACGTCGGCCGGATCGGCGCCTTCCACGTTCACCAAGACTGTCGAAAGATGGTTCTCGATCTGGTCGCAACAGTACAGGCGCACACCTTCGATCTCGCGCAGTCCTTGCACCAACTGTTTGGCGAGCTTCATCTCATGCGCGTACACATTTTCAATTCCGTTTTCGTCAAGCCAGTCCTGGCCTGCCCAAAGAGCCGCCACTCCCACCATGTTCGGCGTGCCAAATTCGAGCCGCCACGGATATTCTTCCAGATGGTAGGGATCGACCGAGCGTACTCCCGTACCGCCGGCGCGCACCTGGGCGATTTCAACATGCTTGCGAATGCAAAGGCCGCCGATCCCCATGCTGCCCATCAGCGCCTTGTGTCCGGTGAACGCGACGACATCAATATTCATTTCTTTCATATTGATCGGAATGATGCCCGCGGTTTGGGCGGTATCTACAAGGAAGATTACGTCGTGCTCACGACAAAGGCGCCCCAATTCGCGGAGCGGTTGCACCGTCCCGATGACGTTCGATCCGTGGTTGACGATCAACGCTTTCGTATTCGGCCGAATCGCGCGTTTCACATCGTCGGGCTCGATAAATCCCTCGGAGGTGAACGGTAGATAGGTCACCTCGGCTCCGCGATCGCGAACCATGTGATTGACCGGACGGATTACGGAGTTATGTTCCAGGTTGGTCGTGATCACATGGTCGCCCTTGCCGACCAGTCCCGGAATAGCCAGGTTCAGCGCATCCGTGACGTTATAGCTGAAGACGAGCCGCTCTGGCGTATCTTCGTCGCCGCCGAAGAACTTGGTCAAACGCTTGCGTAAGTTCGTCAGCAGGGAACCGGCTTCAATTGCCAGATCGTAACCGCTCCTCCCGGGGTTGACCCCGTGGGTGCGGTAGAACTGGTCCATGAACTTGTATACACTCTCGGGCTTGGGCCACACCGTTGCAGCATTGTCAAAATAGATCAGGCGTTTTTGCATATTTTTGCTCCCGGCTGAACTGTCACTATGAATTCGGCGTCCACAAACATCTGGGCGGCTTGGCGCGAAACGTCGCGTTCCTTTTCGGAAATAATAATCATTTCCAGCATAAATGTCTATCACATTGATGGACATACTGTGCAAGCGGCTTGCCGATCGGACCGGCGGCTCGGGGAAGGGAACTAAGTCTCTCTTTTCTTCAGCTTAGCGTGGTGGAGCGAACGGGTTTGCCTCTCCCGTATGCAACTTGTTGCTGCTTAGCGGCAGAAAACCCGGTCAACCAGGCGCCTTTCGGCATCTATTCCGCTGGTCCCGACCCTATAGGCCGAATCCCCGGGGCGGACTACTCGCCGTCCAGGGTGGTTCGCACGCGGACCGGTTACATTTCTTCATGAAGCGGACCGCGGAACGACCCCGTAGCCTAACGTCTTATAGTATTACCTACTAAACGAATAGACAATGCAGTGATTATGATCACCAGGTAATGTGACTTGGCTTTAATCGATGGAAGTGGTGCCGCTATAAATGCCGGACTGTGCCTCCATCCAATGTGATTTACGTCACAGACGATAGACAAGTAATGTAGTAGACTTACTCGTGTTTAGTGGGATCCGCTTTACCCAATCTCTGGAGGGACAGACCGCCTATGAAGATTGCCAATGACGTCACAGAGTTGATCGGCAAGACGCCACTGGTGCGGCTGAACCGGGTTACGGCCGGCGCCGCCGCCGAAGTCGTGGCCAAACTGGAAAGCCAGAATCCCCTCGCCAGCGTCAAGGACCGCA
>Ga0224558_1000727_pt1 | contig 37776 bp, 29 predicted proteins | sample 714S32024metaG_FD_180682 | JGI IMG/M metagenome (GOLD analysis project Ga0224558, IMG submission 180682) | Peat soil microbial communities from Stordalen Mire, Sweden - 717 S3 20-24 | ecosystem: Environmental > Terrestrial > Soil > Wetlands > Peat | place: Sweden: Norrbotten County, Stordalen... | reverse complement strand
ATGGGCTCTTCGGCTCCTGCCCTGAAACCACACAGCTTCAGGACACAAACCGCTGCCCAATGCTCCCACAACCACCGGCAAGTTTTAATTGTCGTCACTGGAAAATTTTAATTGTCGTTCGCCAGCCGAGCTTCCCCTCCATACCCTCCCCACCGTCAATTCAAGCCGTAATTAGGCGTAATTTACCGTAATTTACCGTAATTTCCGTAACCAGCGAACTCCGCCCCAATCCTGGAAAACCTCACAGCCGTCAATTTAAGGTGCAAATAGCCGGCCAAAGCCCCGGTTTGATAACTTGCCAGAGCTTGCCAGAGGGTGAAACTCCGGAAACCAATCCCATCAAGGGAAGCCGACTTTCCTCGCGCAGAGTCGCGGAGGCGCAGAGGAGGACATTTAACCTCGGATGTCACTGATTTCACGAATTAAGAACTCCCAATCCGTGTCCATCCATCCGTGTTTATCTGTGGTTAAAGGCTTTTGTCCATCCATGGCGGGCCGGAAACGGGGCCAGCGCTCCGCGCAAGGGCGGATAAACAGCCGCGACAACCGGGGCATGGCGTGGTTCAAACGGGTTCACCGCCCAAACGCCCCGGCCCGCAGCCTTTCAAAGAACAAACCGCCCTCAGCCACTCCAACCACAATACGACATAAATTGCATTATGTAAGTATATTTTTTACCACGGATGGACACGGATGGACACGGATAATCAGGACAGGCTCTGACTTGAACAAAAGGGAACGAAGAGCACGAAGAGGAAAAGGCATCCTTGAAAATCTTGTCGGAACAAACACGCCTCCGGGCCAATGGACCGCGCCGCTCCGGCCAACCCTGGTCCCGAAGGGACACGCCGACAATAGCCCAACGCTTCAGCATTGGGGCTCCGCATCCGCGTCGCCCAAGTCCCGTGGGGACGGCCGAATGGGCGCCATGACGGCCAGCCGGGATAAACGGGGTGCTTTTTGGCCGTGGAACATCCGCCGTCGCGTGGCTATGGCGGGACAAGCGCGGAATGACGCGGATGTCAACCACGGCTCCAGGGCAATGAACCGCGCCGCTCCGGGTGTCGATTCAATTATCCGCACCAGAACCGCGCCCAGCCGCCCGCAGGTTCAAGACGTTTTACGTGATTCCGAGCACCCGCTTTAAAACCCAGTTGAGCAGCACGATTCTCAGAATATGACAATGCCACGAAGCCGTTGCGGACTGGACAAAGCAGCTGTCAAAGGAAATTGCAAAGAGGCTTGAGGATGCTGGGTATCAATGAGGCGAAAGAAGGGCCGCGTGGGCCGGGGAGAAGGTGGCGTTGGCCTGGTGGCTGAGGGAACGCACGACGGTGCTGCTGCGGTGGGTAAGCCGGCGATTGGAGATGGGGCATTACAGCCGGGTGAGCAAAGTCGTCAGCCGGATGGCTCGAAGTCCCGGCCGGAAGCTGGGGAAATTGAAAGAGAAGCTGATGCAGTTGGATCGGTGAGGTTGAATGAGACATGGAAACGGTCACAATTCTAGGACTGACCCGTTGGCCTTGTTTTTAGATCATTCCTCGCCGCCCGCGCCCACTTACACGGCACAACAGCAACCCTACGGAACCCTCAACGAACTTCGAGCAAAATGAACCAGACTATGGGTTCCTGCTACTGCTATGCTACTGCTACCGACTTCTGGAAGTTTTACGAGCAACAACGCGAGCCTCAATTTGCGTAGCGGCGGACTGGCGTCCGCCGCCGATATGAAAGATGGGAATATGAACTTCAATAGCCAAGCGAACCGCGAACGAGAGGGGCTCCCTATAACCAGGTCACTGGTAAAAAATGCGGTGAACGCCAGTTCGCCGCTACGCGGATGTAGCGGCACTCTGACGAGTGCCGCCATTGTCATTCTCTCCCTGCTGGCTTCCGTAAAGATCATAAATATATGATCAGTTTCTGAATACGCCCGGCTTGGCAGAAGCCTCGCCCTGCCGAGGCGTTGCTGGCAGATGGCGAGGCTCCCGAAGAGCCGTATGCCTGGCATCGCTACAAGAGCTGAGATACGCCCGCTCTTTTTGATTACTTGAGTTCTTCCTTTCAAAGCGCCGGCAGGCCGGGTATTGGTGTGGTTTACCGACATGTTGAAGCCGACTTTTAATCCGCCAACCGCCAGGTGGCTGTTCGTCTGGCTCTGGGTTGGCGCCATCTTGGCCGGCTTTGCGGCTGCGGGATCCTCCGCGCAGACTCCGCCGGAGGTGCGCCGGGAATTTCGCGGACTTTGGGTTGCCACGGTCGATAACATTGATTGGCCTTCCCAACGGGGCTTGCCCACCGGCCAGCAGCAAACCGAATTGATCGCCCTGCTCGACCATGCCGCCGCGCTGCGTCTTAATGCCATTATCCTTCAGGTGCGCCCCAGTTGCGATACCTTCTACGAGTCGAAGATTGAGCCTTGGTCGGAGTACCTCACCGGCCAGCGGGGCAGGGCGCCCTCTCCTTTCTACGACCCGCTCGCCTTTGCCGTATCCGAAGCGCACAAGCGCGGACTGGAGCTTCACGCCTGGTTTAATCCTTATCGTGTCAGCAAGCACGGCACGAACACGCCGGCCTCCAGCCAGCAGTCCGCCTTTCCCCACCCTGAATGGGTCCGCGCCTACGGCAATTCCGACTGGCTCGACCCGGCCGAGGAGGGAACCCGCCAGTATTCGTTGAACGTCATCCTGGACGTCGTGCGCCGCTACGACATCGACGGAGTTCACTTTGACGATTATTTTTATCCCTACCCGGACAAGACCCAGACGGGCAGGGAACTGGACTTTCCAGACAGCGTTTCCTGGGGACGTTATCAGGCGGGAGGGGGAAAGCTCTCGCGGGCGGATTGGCGGCGGGAGAACGTGGACCGGTTTGTGCAGGCGGTTTACCAGGCGATCAAGAAAGAGAAGCCGTGGGTCAAATTCGGCATCAGCCCCTTCGGCATCTGGCGTCCGGGCAATCCGCCGCAAATCACCGGCCTGGACGCCTGCGACAAACTCTTTGCCGATTCGCGCAAATGGTTCGCCGAGGGATGGGTCGATTACCTTGCGCCGCAACTTTACTGGAGAATTGACGACAAGCCGCATAGCTTCCCGGTGCTCTTGCGGTGGTGGGCGGCGCAAAACACCCGGCACAGGAATCTCTGGCCCGGCATGCAGGTCACAGGCTGGAAGGAGCCGGGGGACGACGTCACGGAGACCGTGAGAGAAATAGGATTGACTCGCGGCCAGGCGGGGGCGTCGGGGAACCTCCTCTGGCACGCCAGGCCGCTGCTGCGCGACGAGCATGGAGTGGCGGGCGCGCTGCAACGCGGGGTTTACGCGGCGCCGGCGCTGGTTCCGGCTTGTCCCTGGTTGAGCGGCGACCGGCCCGTCCAGCCGCTCTTGCGGGCCGCTCAGGACCGGGGCGAACTGAACTTGAACTGGCAATCCACCAACGGCCCGGTCTGGCAATGGGTCTTGCAGAAGAAGGCTGCCGGCCTGTGGACAACCGAAATCCTCCCCGCGCAGACAACGTCCCTAACAATTCAAGCCGGTCCGGCAAACATGCCCGAAGTCATCGCCCTCTCCGCCGTCAATCGGTTCGGCAACCTGAGCACCGCGGCGATTTGGCGGGGGTCGCCGGGGAATTGATCGGGGATTTCAACATCACGCTGACGGCCTCCAGGACCTTCCGATGCGCGCTGGTGAAGGGGAGCCTCCCGGCCTCCTCGATTGTTTTCCAGGCGCCGCGGAGGCCGCGCTGATGTATGAGAGTGGCGCGGAAGGCCTCAAGCAGAATCCTATTGTTCGTGATCGTGTGGCGGACCCGGCAAAACGGGCCGCCCGGCGCGATCGAATAGGGCGCGGTCTTCGCGGCGGGATTTTTGGTGTTGACCGGGATTTCAATGTTGGGGAATTCCCACAAGCCGCCATTCACCTCTCCATGCGGACGCCGCCGCACGAGACAGCGGACGCCGCGGCGCACGACGAACGCAATGAAACGGCGCCGGCGCACGGGAGTCCGCGGGGCTGGGGCAGGGAACTCGCCCACGCGCTTCTCGCGCCGGGCAAAACAATCGCGGCGCACGGGGCACGCGGCGCATTTGGGCTGGCGCGGCAGGCAGACCAGCGCGCCCAATTCCATCAGGGCCTGGTTCAGTTGCGACGGCTCGATGCCGCGCACGGAGACCAGCTCCCGCGCCAGCGCCCAGAGTTTGGTGTTGACTGCTTTGCCTCGCGGGTTGCCGGCGACGCCGAAGAGACGGCTTAACACGCGCATCACGTTGCCGTCCAGAATGGGCGCGGGTTGGTTGAAGGCGATGCTGGCGATGGCCCCGGCGGTATAACGGCCCACGCCGGGCAGGGCCAGGAGGTCCTCGAAAGCTTCGGGAAAACGGCCGGCGCGGCCGTTGACGATGTGGCGGGCGGCGGCTTGGGCGTTGCGAACGCGCCGGTAATAGCCCAGTCCCTCCCACAGTTTAAGGATTCCCGCCAGCGGGGCGCGGGCGAAGGCTTCCACCGTGGGCAGCGCGCGCATCCATCGTTCAAAATACGGGATGACGGTCTTGACCTGCGTTTGCTGGAGCATGATTTCAGAAATCCAGACCGCGTAGGGGTCCCGGGTGCGGCGCCAGGGAAGGTCGCGGGCGTTCCGGGCGAACCAGGCGGTCAGTTTGGTCGCGATGCGGCGCATGTTGCGGTGGGACATTTAAACTGGAGCGCTGCGTTTGAACAGGCGGAAAGAAATTGCAAGGGTTTAGCCCGCGGAACACGCAGGATGACGCAGAAAGAGGAGTCTGGCGTTTCCTCCATTCTTTCCGTGTTCTGCGGGCAAAAACTTTGTCCATTCGTGTTCATTCACGGGCGTCCGTCCAGGAGGATCGGCTCCCGCTGGTCTCCCCTGCAAATGACGTGATGGATCGCCCCCGGAAATTCAACGCGCATCTGGCGCGGCATGATCCCAGCCAGCCCCGGCCCCCGCAGCCGCGCAAGCCCAAAAGCGAACAAAGCCGTGGTCCCCTTTTGTACGGGTCCCAAAAATCTATTGTCCAAGCGACACCTGATAAAACTTCAGCGGATTGCCGGGCAGCGAGGTGTCGGTATTGGCGTCCATCCAAATCTGCACGGGCTGGGTCAAGGTTAGGTTTGTCAGCGTGACCCATGAGTTGGAATCGCTCAGATTCGTGGTGCTTTGGATGATGTAATTGCGGCCAACCGCCCCTTGAATGATGACTCCCGGAAATCGTCCCAGGGAAATTCCGGCAGGTTCGACTATCAATTGCGCGGGCGCGTTGGTTGCACTCCCGAACGGGCTTGACACGACCACCGAATAAAGCCCGGCGTTCGTGGCTTGGATGTTCGTGAGGGTCAAAGTTTGGTTGGTCGCGCCGGCAATGACGTTGTCGTCGTCAATCCACTGGTAATCCAATGGACCGGTTCCCCATGCATCCACACCGAGCGTGGCATCTGTGCCCAAATACGCAACCGCCCCGGTAAAAGGGGACGCAATGTAGGGATACAGGCACAGGACTGCATTTGAACTGATGCTCACGCCAAAGGCGTTGGTCACGACAACAGAATACGTTCCCAATGCGTTTTGGGTAACGTTGGTAATCGTCAATGTGGTGGAGGTGGCTTGCGCAATCTCCGTTCCATTGCTTGACCATTGGTAGGCCAATGGAATCGCGCCGGCGGCGGCTACACTAAACGTCGCGGTGCCGTAAGCATTCACCACCACGGACTGAGGTTGGTCAATTATCGTCGGCACTTCGCTCGTCAGATTGGTTGCTGTTGGCGCGCCAGGCACATTCCAATCAAAGGATTCCCCTGGCCAACCCCCGGTGTGGGGCATTGTTACTATGCCTGGGTCAAGCTTCATTATAAATCCATTCGTTGCGGCGACTTCAGCAACTATATCAGGTTGCTGAAGAATCATGAAATTGAAGTCAGCAAGGCCGCCGAGCTGAATCGTGGAAGGATAATCTGTGAATGTTAACGTGGAAAACATATAAGGCGGAACACCATACCAAGGAGCTGCAAGTATATACGAAAATGTTCCCGTAAGCGTTTGACCGCCCGTGACAAGCGAGTAGGAGCCAGACATAGGCAATCCAGATGTCCAAATGTATCCGTCAAGGGTGTACACCCCTTCAGCAGGGTCCCACGTCACAGGCTGCGGGCCGGTGTCAAACGACAAGCTGCCGCCGCTGGGAGCCAGAGTGACCGTGACAATTCCCGACACTTCCGTTGGCGGATTTGTGGACTCGCCCGGAACTATTTGGATATCCTCAAATTGAATGTTGGTCGCGGTGGGAATATAAAGAATTGTTCCAACCTGGCGAAGTGTGCCGCCTACAGGGTCGAGATAAATCGTTTCAGACAGGCTGTTAAACTCCAGTTCAAAACCACCGGAAAAAAATCCGCTGCTTGAGCTCGTCGTCGGGGCATTCACATCCTGGGCTGTCATTGACATGGCGCCGTTGAGGGGAGCTGACAATTCATAGACTTGTATTTGAGAAAAGGCGTTCATTGCCAGCACAACGATTCCGGTCAGTATTCCGAATAATATTTTAGCATTCATACAGTTTTCTCTGGAGACTGTTAAACACCGTTAAACACCGTGCGCTCATGGGCCTCTTTCGCACCGCAGTCCAGCTAGTGACCCGCCAGCACCTGATAGAATGGGGATCCGGCTCCCGGCAAAGCGGTGTCGGTATTGCTGTCAATCCAAATCTGGACCGGCTGGGTTAATGTGAGGTGCGCCACCGTGGCCCAAGGGTTGCCACCGCCCAGGTTCGTTGTGCTCTGGATGATGTAGTTATCTCCAATCATACCCTGGATCATTATGCCCGGGAATAGGCCAAGGGAAACCCCGACAGGCTCGACCACAACTTGCGCGGGCGCATTTGTGGCGCTGCCCAAAGCACTGCTGACGACCACCGAGTAAAAGCCGGCGTTTGTAAATTGGATGTCCGTCAATGTCAATGTCTGATTGGTCCCATCGGAAATGGGGCTGCCACCTTCGAACCATTGATAATACAAGGGCGGGGTTCCCCATGCACCGACAGTTAAAGTGGGGCTTTGCCCCATATACGTGACCGCGCCTGTGAACGGGGTTTCTATATGCGGAGGCATCGAAAGAACGGCATTGCCGATTGTGGCCGCAGCAAGATCATTGATGATAAGAACGGAATACGTTCCCAAGTTTGTTGGCGTCACATTGGAAATCATCAAAATGGAAGAAGTTGCTCCCGATATGTTGCTTCCGTTTAATTGCCATTGGTAGGTCAAAGGCGAACTGCTCAAGGCGGTTACAGCAAACACGGCGGTGCCGTTGGCATTAACCACCACGGACTGAGGCTGGTAAAGTATAGTCATCCCTCCATACCCCACATTGTTTGCGTTTACCGGCTCAATAGAACCACCCCACTCGAAGGCTTCTCCTTGCCCAACGATTGCCTCTTCGTAGTTGTCGCCGTTGGGGAAATCGATTGTGCCCGGGCTCAATTGTATCTCGAATCCGTTAGGCGCTTTAAAGTCAGCAACAATTCCAGGGGATGGAAACCACGCCGAAGTATTAAAACCGGAAAATCCGAGGCCGTCCAGGCTCAGTCCGATGGTGGATGGATAAGCTGCCGCCCAGATCGTGCTGAAGATGGAAGCTTCACCTTGATTATCACTACATCTTATAGTATAGGAAAATGATCCGGTATATGTCTGGCCACCTGTAACGACGGTGTAGGAACCGGTCATGGGAAAACCGTTTAAAAGGAGCGCATTAACGGAATACGTCGATGAGGCCGCGTTCCAAGTTGCAGGTAGTATGCCTGTATCAAACGACAAGCCGCCGCCGCTGGGAGCCAGATTGACCGTGACATTTCCCGACACTTGCGTTGGCGGACTTGGAAACCGCCCCGGGACTGTTTGGGTTTCTTGAAACTGTATGCTTGCAGCCGTTGGAGTACAGGAAATTGTTCCAACCTGGCGAATTGTTTTGCCCACGGGGTCGAGATAAATCGTCTCAGACAGGTGGTTAAACTCCAGGTTAACACCTCCGGAACTACCCGCTGGGCCGTTCACATCTTGAACACTCAGGCTCATGACGCCGCCCCAAGGAGTCGATAATTGGAAGATTTGGGCGCGGCCATTCATAGCCAACCCCAGTATCAAAATAAGAATCGCAAACCATCTTATTGTCTTCATTTCATAATCTCACCGTGGGCGTGGCGCGGAACATCCCGCCCCGGCCCAGCTTGTCAATTAGCCTGGCGAAAACCGATCATCGCCGTTCTGAAATTTGATTATCCCATAAACGCCTGATGAAGTCAAGCGACATTGCTTGAAGCTTGAGCGACGCGGGACAGGGAATGTTGGGGTCGCCTCGCCGAGACGACCGCCCGGAAAGAACCTCTTGCGGACGGCTCGGCGAGCCGTTTCTACCATTCGTGCCTGACGCATTACTGAGCGCGCGCTTGTGATCGCCGCAGGGACGCCGGTTGTCCAACGCCCCCCCACGATCACCCTCACCTTTTCTCTGGCACCGGCTCTTGGATACGGGTTTACTTTGGGAGTTTTTCGCCGAAGGTGGGGCTTGCGGGGTCGAGGTCGATGCCTGCCAGGTCGGGGCGAAATTCGGTGCGGGTCACGGCGCCCGCTATCGGCTTGTACCCGTCTGGAAAGCCATCCGGGTAACGGCGCTTCCTTTCCTTGATGACCGGAGCAGGAGTGGTGGGTGGCTGGCGTGCTGATGGCAGGACCAAGCGAGACTACCGCTTCGACAATTTCAGATGAAGAAAGTGTTGACGATTCTCCAGGGAGAAGCAATCAACGGGCAAGGCACATCGCAGGAATCCAATTCTATTTTGAGTCTTTTTTGGTCAATGTCTTTAATGTGACCGTCGCTCGAAACGAGCATTGTGGCACCGGATAAAGCAGCCTCAGCCACGATGAAAGAATCGTGGATTTCTTCATCGGGAATCAATCCACTGGCCCGAATTTTGCGCCCGATTTCTGCTACAATGCCGTGGCCGACAGGGATGCAATTCACAGGAACAAATCCCCAGGGATTCAATATGTTGGAAAGGGCCTTTTCCGCAATCATCTGTTCCTTCAGATCACCCGATTTAGTCATCTTCCGCAACTCAATGATAACAGTTGGAAGAACAACGATACTGGAATTTGGAATGCGTTTTGCAATTGTTTCGAGGCAATCAATGACAACCTCAAGCTTCCGCACCAGATCAAAAAGAACGTTCGTGTCAACGGCGATTGACGTGAGCCTTGGCATTTATACATCCCCCATAAACCATCGCCAATCCCTCTTTCAAAAGTTCATCACGTTCTGAATCAGAAATGCCATTTGCCTCCGCTCTGAGCTTTTCAGCCATGACGGTGCCAGCCGTTTTACGCTTCGGCTCTTTAGCTTGTGCCTTTGTGGTTGCCATAATTATCTCATGTTTCCGCGTTGTGGTAACATCCAGTGACGGGAACAAATTGTCAACATCCATTTCCGCCTCGCGGTAATGGCCTGCCAAACCCGCCCGATGCCGCCACGATGTTCGAAAGCGGGTCTCCTTTGAGCCGGGCCGCCAACTCCTTTTCCGTTCATCCCATCACCTTGAGCCTGGCGGCCACCAGCCCTTCTGCCCGAACCTCCACGGCTTCTTGCACGGCTTCACCGTAATGGGTTTACTTTTTGAGTTTTTCGCCGAAGGTGGGGCTTGCGGGGGCGAGGTCGATGCCCGCCAGGTCGGGTCGAAATTCGGTGCGGGTCACGGTGCCCGCTATCGGCTTGTAAAGACCGTGCATGGGATTCTTTTTACACCAAGCAAACGAAGAATCTTTTCATGCACCCTCATCCCGCCGGACAATTGAGCCTGTCCTGATAATCCGTGTCCATCCTTGTCGCGCCGGAGCGGCGCGAAGGCGTGAACGCGGGTCACGGTCCCGCGGGAGACGGAACAAATCATTGGGCTGCACCGCTTGCGGATACCGCCGGCCGCTCCCGGATTAGGATTAAAAGATTACTTGCACAATGCAAGTTGTGTGGCATAGTGGCGCCGGTGGTTGAGGGCGGTTTGTTCTTTGAAAGGCTGCGGATTGGGGCGTTTGAGCGGTGAACCCGTTTGAACCACGCCATGCCCCGGTTGTCGCGGCTGTTTATCCGCCTTCGCGCGGAGCGCCGGCCCCGTTTCCGGCCCGCCACCTGGCGCATTGTGCCAGTATGGATACCAGTTGTGGCTTCTCCAAGCACGGCGAAAATCCAGGTAAATCAAGGCAAATACCCCTCCCCCGGCCGGCAAGTTAATACAGATCAAACTCCGCTCGCGCAAAGCGGTGTGAACAAATTATTGGCTGCCGGCTTCGCGGGCTGCCAAACCGCAAGATGAGAGGGGAGAATTTGGCTTGCCCTCACCTTAATTCTCTCCCCCGGGGAGAGGAGATATTTGAAAAATCCGGGGTTTTGGCCGCCTATTCGCACCTTAAACTCACGGAGGGGAGGGTTTTTCCGGGATCAGGAGGGTGAAGAGTTGGTTACGGAAATTACGGTAAATTACGCCAAATTACGCCAAATTACGGTAAATTACGGTAGTTTTGTTGCGGCGAGCGACTTTCCGGGCACGGAACCGCCCCGCGCGCGGGACAGAATTCTTCGGGGAACGCCCTCAAACCTTCTCCCCCAGGGAGAAGGAAAAGTAGGCGCGCGGCTCTGGTATCGCGTCCACGCGTCCGGCCAATGCAGTCGCTGGAATCTCAAGTGGACGGCGGATGATTCACCCTCTCCCGGCTTGTCCCGCCATAGCCGTCAGGCGACGGCGGAAGGAGAGGGCCAGCCCGCAAAGCCCACGCGCAAGGGTCTGCCCAATAATTTGTTCACTCTGGGGTGAGGTCGATCCCCGAAGAATCCCGACTTACCCGCAAGGGGGCGTTTTTTCGCTTTTGCGATGGGCGATTCTCGGACACTCTTGGGTTGATGACGGCGACTGTGGCAATGGTGGTTCTGGCGGGTTTCGCTGGCGCCAGTTTCTTTTTCGCGCTGGCTGAGACTTCGCTTTTCTCGCTCGGGAAATGGCAACTGCGCCAGTTGGAGGCCCGCGCCCCGCGTTTGGGCAGGATCATCAGCCGCCTGCTGTCCGAGCCGCAGGACTTGCTGGCCACGCTGGTGCTGGGCAACAGCTTCGCCAACGCCGGGATCGTGGCCGTCGGGCTTTGGATGGCGGTCCATCATCAGGGGCCGCTGGCGCTGGTGATGGCGGCGGTGCTGGCGCTGGTTCTCTTCGGCTGCGAGGTGGCGCCCAAGACGCTGGCCGTCCGCGCCCCGGAACTGTGGGCCTTGCGGGTGGCCCGGCCGATGCTTTATCTGCAACGCGCCAGCCAGCCTTTGCGGCGGGTGGCGCAGGGCCTGACCAACCTTGCCCTTCGCGGTGCGGCCCGTCCGCCGGCGTCGGCATCGGCGCTTTCTGACGCGGAGTATCATGAGTTGGTAGAAATGGCGTATCAACAAGGAGCGCTGGCAGCCGGGGAGAAGGAGATCATTCTCCAAATTATCAGCCTGGACCGGCGGCAGGCGGGCCAAGTGATGAAAGCGCGCGCGCAAATGGCCTGCATTTCCGACGATCTGACGGTGGCGGAGATGGCGGATGCCGCCCGGCGTTTCAAACATCGGCGCCTGCCGATATTCGACGAGTCGGTGGATACGATTGTCGGCGTGCTCAATACGCGGGCGCTGCTGCTGGAGCCGGAAGCGGACCTGGCGCTGGCGATTGAGTTTCCGTCGTTCGTGCCGGAAAGCATGAATCTGCTGCAATTGTTGAAGAGCCTCCAGCGCCAGCAGCGCGGCCTGGCGATTGTCGTTGATGAATTTGGAGGCACCGCCGGCATCGTCACCATCGAGGATATTCTGGCCGAGGTCCTGGGCGAACTGCGCCCGGAAACGGCCTCCGCGATGGGCGTGGTGGAGAAGCTCGGTGGCAATCGCTGGCGGGTCAGCGGCGCCGTCCGCCTGGACAACTTCCGGCGCGAATATCCGCCGCTGCCCGATCTGCCCGGCGTCGAAACCATGGCCGGCCTGGCTCTGCTCCAATTTGAAGCCGTGCCCGCTCCGGGCGAATCGGTGACGGTGGCCGGCCTGCGCCTGACGGTTGAGGCCGCCGACGAGCGGCGGATTGGGATGTTGCTGGTGGAGGCAGTTAAGAAGCGATGAGCAATACGAACAGTTTGATTTTGCTGGCGGCGCTCTTCTGCGTGGCGCTGTCATTCCTGTTTTCGGGAATGGAGACCGGCGTGCTGGCGATGAACCGGTTTCGCATCCGCCAACGGATGCGAAGCGGCAACCGGCGGGCGGCCATCCTGCACCGATTTCTGCAAGACCCGGAGAATTTCCTGTGGACAATCCTGGTCGGCAACACGGTCGTCAATTTTGTCATCTTCAGCCTTGGATTCGTTGAGTTGCACAACTGGAAGGGCGCGCGGCCGGTTTGGAAGGCAGTCCTGTTTGTGGCGGGCGTGTTCGCGTTTTACGTCGTTTGCGAACTGGCGCCGAAGACGCTTTTCCAACGGCAGCCCAACCGGCTCTCGCTCGCATTGGCGGCGCCTTTCCGCTGGATTCACAGGCTGCTTTCCCCGCTGGTGGCCGTGGTGGCGTGGTTCTCCCGCGGGTTGCTCCATTGGACCGGCGGAACGGCCTTCACCGGACGGCTCTTCGGCAGCCGCGATGAATTGCGTTTCGTCATGCAGGACGCCGCACCGAGCCTGACGACGGAGGAGAAGGCGATGATCAACCGTGTGCTTGACCTGCCCAATTGGCGCGTGCGCCATGTCATGGTGCCGATGGGCGACGTGGTGACTGTGGCCTCGCAAACGCCCCTGGCCCGAGTGCTGGATCTGTGCCGGGAGCGCAAACTGACCCGCCTTCCGGCCGTTGATCCCAACACCGGGCGCGTCGTCGGCCTCGTCAACCTGGATTATGTTCTCTATTTGACTGACATGGACTCCGCGCGGCCGGTGCGGGATTATCTGCAACCGGCGTTTTTTCTGCCCGAGGACCTGCATCTGGAGGAGGCGTTGCGCCGGATGCAACACACCGGTTGGAGGCAGGCTGTGGTTCTGGGGCCTGACCGCCGGGAGGCTGGCATCATCAGCCTGCAGGACATTCTCAAGGTGATTTTTGGAGAAGTCACGTTATGACCGCCGAAACTTTGGCGTCCAACGCCCTCCATTTGCTGGGTATCCTGGCCATTGTCTTGGTCAACGGCTTCTTCGTGGCCGCGGAGTTTGCATTTGTCAAGTTGCGGGCCACGCAATTGGACGCGCTGATTGCGGCGGGCAACCAGCGGGCGCGGCTGGCGCGGCACATATTGGAGAACCTCACGTCCTATCTCAGCGCGACGCAACTGGGCATCACGATGGCGAGCCTGGGATTGGGCTGGCTGGCGCAGCCGGTGTTCATCGCCTTGCTGGGGCCGCCTTTGGCTTGGGCCGGAGTGGCTTCGCATCATGTCCAGAACTCGGTCGCCTTCGCGGTCGGATTTTCCACCGCCACATTCCTGCAAATCGTGATGGGGGAGCTGGGGCCAAAATGGTTTGCCATTCAAAAGGCGCTGCCCACCGCTCTTTGGGCGGCCCCGCCGCTGGATTGGTTTTACCGCGCATCCTATCCGTTTAACTGGGTCTTGAACCAATCGGCCCAATGGCTCTTGCGGCGGGTGGGCATTGAGCCGGCCGGCGCACCGCTCTTCATTCATTCAGAAGAGGAACTGCGCCTGATGCTCAACCAAAGCCAGGCGGCCACCTCGCGCCTGGGCCACGAGATCGTTCTTAACGCCCTGGACTTGAGCCGCCGCATTGTGCGCAACGTCATGCGGCCCCGCCAGGGGCTGGTCGTTTTCGACACGGAGGCCACTCTGAGCCAATGCATTGATCTGGCGGAAAAGACCCGCTATTCCCGCTTTCCCCTTTGCGAAGGAGGCGACGTGGACAAAACCCTCGGCGTCGTTCACATCAAAGACCTTTTTGCCGTCCGCGCCAAAGCCGCCCGCGGCGCCGACCTTGCCGCCGTCGCCCGCAAATTGATCTACGTCCCCGAAACCACCCGGCTGGAGAAATTGCTCCAGCTTTTCCTGGACCGGAAACTTCATTTTGCCATCGTCGTGGACGAATACGGCGGCACGGTCGGCATGGTCACGCTGGAAAATGTCCTCGAAGAACTCGTCGGCCAGATCCAGGATGAATTCGACCAGGAACAACCTCTGCTGCTGCGGCGCGACGAAAATCATTGGGAGATCGACGGCGCTCTTCCCCTGCACGAATTGGCCGAACTCGTCGGCCAAAACCTCTCCGCCGAAGGCATCGCCACGACCAGCGGCTGGGTGACCCAGCGCCTCGGCGGCTTCCCAAAATCAGGCGACGCCCTGACGCTCGGCGCTTATGAATTGCGCGTCGAAAAAACCGACGGCGCGCGCGTGGCCCGCTTCAAACTCACGCGCCAGCCCGAGCGCCCGCCCGCCGCGGATGCCAGCCTATCGAAGTAGATGCAAGTAAACGCACTTCAAATAATCCGCCTCTGGAAACGAGGCGGGATGGTCGGCGGCGTGGCGCGTGGTCTTCATCTCCTCGAATGGCCGCCCTGTTCTCCGCGCCGCCTCGCGCGCCAGTCCGAAGAACTCCGCCGCCGTGACGTGCGCCGAGCACGAAGCGGCGATGAGGATTCCATTCCCGCGCAACAGCGCCAGCGCGCCGTCGAGCAGCCTGCCGTAGGCGCCAACGGCTTCCGCCCGGTCCGCCTCGCGCCTGGCCAGGGACGGCGGGTCCAGCACGATCAAGTCAAACCTATTATACCGCGTTTCGCGCAGCCAGTCAAACGCATTGGCCTGGATGGTTTCGTGCCGGCAGTTGGCGATCGCGGGCCGGTCCCCGTTCAACGCGAAATTCCGCCGCGCGGCGGCGATGGCGTGTTCGCTGATGTCCAGGCTCCATACCGATTCCGCCCCGCCGCCGGCCGCATAAACGGAAAACCCGCCCGTGTAACTGAACAGATTCAAAACACTCCGCCCCGCCGCCAAAGCCGCCGCCTCCCGGCGGTTCTCACGCTGGTCCAGGAAAAACCCGGTTTTCTGCCCGCGCTCCACGTCCGCCTCGAAGCGCAAACCGTTCTCCAAAAACACCGCCGGCCCCGCGCACGGCTCCCCGCGCAGGACCTGCCCGTCTTTGATCCCGAAGCCTTCCGCGGCGGCTTCTTGAATGTTCCGGCTCAGGCGCAACACCAACCGCTCCCGCGTGCCGAGCAACGCCGCGATGTCCTCCAGCCTCGGCAGCCACGCCGCCGTGTAAAGTTTCAGGACCAAAGTGCCGCCATACCGGTCCAGCGCCAATCCCGGCCAGCCGTCGCTCTCGCCGTTGATACAGCGATAGCCGGTGGTGGTTCCGTCAAACATCCCTTCCCGCCGCGCCAGCGCCTCCTCCGCCCGTTGCCGCCACCAGGCCGTGTCCAGCGCGCGCGCCTTTCCGGCGTGGAGAACGCGGACGCGAATGGGCGACTGCGCGTCATACAACCCCGCCGCCAGAAACCGGTCCTTGCGGTCGAAGAGGATCGCCAATTCACCCGTTTTCCCGGCGCGATTCTGCTCCCGCACACTCTGCGCGAACACCCACGGGTGCCCGCCGCGCACGCGGTTCTCCGCCGCCGCCGTCACGCGCAGGCGGAGGCTCGGTCTATTCAATCGCCCTGCCACAAATTCCATGTACCCCAAACCGCTCCCCAGCGCGATGCTGAAAGTGAAAACCACACCCCCGGCCTCCGCATTATGTTGCGCCAAACGCCCGCCGCGATTAAAACTAGCTTTCGATTCTGAATGAACGAACGCGCCATGACGCACCCGAAAACCTTTGAAACTGAAATGATGAAACGCGAGGAAACGAAATGATGACGGCTCTGCCCATCCTGCTCCACTCCTCCGAAGCATTTGCCATTGCCGTGGTTGGCGGTGTCCTCAGCGGCGTGCTCGCGCGCACCCATCGCCAATTATGCGCCCTCATCAGCCTGGGCGCGGGAACCCTCCTGGGCGTGACCGTCTTCGCCATCGCCCCGGAATGCCTCGAAGCGCCGGCCAGCCTGCTCTGGTGGCAATTCGCGCTGGGGGCCGCTTCCGGCTACGCCGTCTTCGCCCTCATCAGCAAATACGTTTACCATGTCTGCCCGGCCTGCGCCGCCAGCCATTTCGACGAAGCCACCACCCATCATTTCAGCGAAATCGCCGTCGCCATGATGATCGCGCTGGCCGTTCACTGCACCGTCGATGGCCTGGCGCTGGCCGCCGCGGCCGGCCACTTGAAACAAGCCGTTCCCGGAACGGACATCGGGAAGGATATTTCCATCACCGTCGCCATCTGCGTCCACAAGGCGCCGGAAGGTCTCGCCCTGGGCGCGTTGCTGCTGGGGGCGGGCTTTGGCCGCCGGCGCATGATCTGGTGGGTCGCGGCGGTGGAGAGCACCACCCTTCTCGGCGGACTCCTTGGCTCCTATGTATTCCCCGGTCTCTCCCCCGTCTGGCTGGCCCTGGCGCTGGCGAATGCCGGCGGCGGCTTCATATTCCTGGCCACCCACGCGGTGCTCGGTGAAATCCTCAAACACGAGAAGAAAATCGTCCTGGTCAACTTCGCCATCGGCTTCTGCGCCATCGGCGCCTTGATCCTCCTATTCCATCTGCGCGACTGACCTTGCTCGCGCAATGCCGCAACCAAAGGGATTTTGAACAAAAGCAAACGAAGTTATCCGTGGAATTTGCATCGTCGGAAGTGAAGGGTCAGTCCTCGGAAATTGGTATTTTTTTTGGGTTGACTTGGGTGGCGACCGTGAAGTCATCGGGATCAAAACCGCGCGCGGTGCGACCGCCACCAGCTTTGCTTACGATTTGGCCAATGATGTCCTGATCCAGTCGTATTCCGGCGGAAACCTGAACGGTTTCATGGTGACCAACCAGTACGACGCGGATTTGGGCCGCACCCAAATGGCGCTGTGGAGCAACTCGGTGGCGCTGTGCCGGAACATTTATGGATACGACGACGCGTCGCGGCTGGCAGGGGGGTCAAGCCGGTGAATTTCCCAGAGTTGCGGGGCGGCGGGCGCTGCAGGGGCGGTTTCAGGAACAGGATAGTTTGGCGAGCAGGGCGTCCAGATGGTCCAGGCAGAAACGCGACCAGGATTCGTAGCCTGTTGTGTCTTTTACAGCGTCAGCCATCGGGATGAATTCCGGTCCCACGATCCCGATGCGGCGGCTGGCGACGCTTTCGTCGGGAACGCGCACGGCATGGACGACTCCAAAATGGACGTATCCAACTTCGGTGCTGTCATCATTGATCGCGGCAAGGGCCGGGGCCAGCGCGGTGTCAATTCCAACTTCTTCCATCAATTCCCTTCTCATGCTCTCCTGGTAGCCGCGGTTGTTTGAGAAAAGCTGATGGTCCTCCTCCGAAATGTGGCCGCCAATGCCGACGGAATACAATCCGTGCAGGCGCGTTTCCCCTCCGCCTTTGCCGCGCCGGTATCGGAGTATCTTGTCATTACAGATGACCAGGACGTATGGGATGATCTGTTTGTAACGCCTGTCCTGGTCGGCGTCGCTTCGGTTGCGGTAGAGCAACTGTGAATCGGCGGTAAGAACGGGGAGGTATTTGCCGATCTCCATGCTCAGGCCCTGAAACGCCCCGATTTGATCGAGGAGTTTCCGTTCAAAACAAAGGACTCTTTCTTCTATTGGCATTCGTTGGCCTTTCCGCGTTGCGGCTGCGGGCGCATCTCAGTTTTTAAACACGCCCGGCTCGGCGGGAGCCTCGCCCTACCACGATTATGCGCCCGCTCTTTCAACAGTGAGGATGCTCCGCGTTCCCGGCGAGGAAAAAGTATTTCCATTTGTCCACGGGTTATTGGGAGGTTATTCACAGGCTTTTTTACAGCTTGGACAGGGCGGCGTCGAGGGCGTCAATTAAAAAATCAGCGTCCGGCGCCCCCACGCACATCGGCGGGGCGATGCGGATGGTCTGGCCCCACAGGCCGCCTTTGCCCAGGAGCAGGCCGAGGTCGCGGCAGGTTTCGACCACTTGCGCGGTTTCCTCCCTGGCCGGCTCCTTGGTCTTGCGGTCTTTGACCAGCTCCAGCCCCAGCAGGAGTCCCTGGCCGCGGACGTCGCCAATGATGTTGTGCCTGGCCTTGAGCTTTTCGAGGCCGGCGGCGATGCGCGCGCCGGTCTTGAGGGAGTTGGCCTGGAGCTTATCCCGCTCGATCACTTCGAGCACGGCTTTGCCTTGGGCGCACACGACCGGATTGCCGCCAAAGGTGTTGAAGTGTATGCGCTGGGTCAGCGCCGCGGCGATCCGCGGGGTCGTCATCACCGCCCCTAGCGGGCACCCGTTGCCGATGCCTTTGGCCATCGTTACTATGTCGGGTATCACCCCTTGCGTTTCAAAACCCCAAAAGTGCGTCCCCGTCCGCCCAAAGCCCGTCTGCACTTCGTCGGCGATGCACAGGCCGCCCGCGGCCCGGACACAGTGATAGGCTGCTTGCAGGTAGCCGGGGGGATAGACGATGCAGCCGCCCACTCCCTGGATCGATTCGGCGATGAAGGCGGCCACGCGCCCGGAGGTGGCGTAATCAATCAAACTCTTTACGTCCGCCGCGTAATTCCTTCCGGCATCAGGCTCGGATCGGCCCCAGGCCCCGCGGTACGGGTCGGGCGTGATGGCGTGATGCACGCCGAAACTGTGCGGCACGTTGAACTTCCAGGTGCTGTGCGCCGTCAGGCTCATTGAGCCGGGGCTGCCGCCGTGGTAGCCGTTGCGCAGGGCGATGGCGTCGAAATTCCCCGTGAAGGCCCGCGCCATCAGCAACGCCAGATCGTTCGCCTCGGAGCCGGAATTGACAAAATAGCACACCGTCAACTCGCCGGGCATCTTGGACGCCAGCATCCGGGCGTATTCAACGATATTAGGATGCAGGTAAATGGACGTGGAATGTTGAAGCGTTTCGTTTTGCCGCCGCGCGGCTTCCACGACGTGCGGATGGCAGTGGCCAACGCTGACGGTGACGATGCCGCCCAGGCCATCGAGGTACCGCTGGCCGTGTTCGTCGAAGACGTATTGTCCCTTGCCCTCGACCAGCATGAGCGGCTTCTTGTAATAGAGGAATATCCCTGGATTGAGGAATTGGCGGCGAAGTTCCAGGACCTCGTCGGGGGACGGGCCGGTGTAGGGCTTGGGATTATGGTCGAAGGGGGGAAGGGGCGGAGTTTGCATAATTGTGACAATCGTGTGACATTTCTGTTGCAATTCTGTGACGGCGGTATATGTTGAGGTATGAACGAAGTTCAATTAGGATTGTTTGTGCTGGCACTGTCGGTCACGGTCGGGGCTTTCGGCGCCATCACCTGGTCCTCGCTCAAGCGCCCGGAAGGACCCAAACAAGACCCAGACTCCTCTGACCAGAATCTCCGTTAAGCAACGGGGGGCGGTTGGATTAAATCTGGTCATAGGCGGCGCGCACCGGCTCCTGTCCGTGCGCGGCTTCCAATCGCTTCACGATAAAATGGCCGCGCGCCATGTCCTGGAAATGCGCGGTGAAAATCACGTTGATGATCCCGCCCCCGGCCGCGCCGAGAATCGGCACCGCCTTGGCGGCCACTTCCTCCGACACCAAGAAGCCGAACCGGGCCGCGATTTGCGCAATCAGCCGCGCGACGGCCGGGGCGCTCTCACGCACGGCACCCTTTCGCGCCAGGTGCGCCGCCGCATCCTTGATCGTCTGGCTCATCGCCGCCCTCGTGGCCCAATAGGCGCTCTTCGCGGTGTCCTTGCCGCCCAGCGCGAACACCTCCAGGCACTCCAATTGCGTTTCGACGCGGGACAAATCGTGTCCCTCGCTCCGCGCAATGTCAGCGATTGACCGCAGCATGATGACCGTGGAAATCGGCAATTCCACGGGAAGCGCCAGCAACCCGAACGCTCCGCCAATCCCGCCCGACGCGCCGGCCATCAGCTTGTGAAATCGTTCGCGGGAACCCGCGTGCTTCCGTTGGCCCAGCGTGGCCAACGCCACGGCCAGGGCCTTCATCAAGGCGGCGCGCGCGGCTTTATTGATGACGGTGTGCCAGCCCTTGGGCAGCATGGCAAACCCCTTTTCCAGCGGGGAGCCGACGGTGTTGGCCAGGCGGATGGCCATGCGCGGGTTTTCGAGCAGGGATTTCGCCCGCGCCAGATCACGCAATTCGGGGCCGTCCAGCGGGCCGATGATCGGCGGTGTATTCATTCGCCGCTTGATGCCGGGCCGCTGAAGACTTTCCGAGCGCACACCCTCTACAAGCGGGCCACCAACAGTTCGCGCTGGAAGAGCAATTCTTTTGGCAAGTCGGCGTAGAGTTTGAGCATGAGGTCATCGTGCGTCAGCGCTTCGCGCCGCCACTCTTCCAAGCCGATCTCCTGCGCCTTGGCCATCGCCGCCGGATCGAACCCCGACATCCCTCCAAGGTCGAAGTCCCGCGGGCCGGGCACCCATCCCAGCGGCGTCTCCACGGCGTCGGCCCGGCCATGCGTGCGTTCGACAATCCATTTGAGCACGCGCATGTTCTCGCCAAAGCCGGGCCAGATGAACTTTCCCGTGGAGTCGCGCCGGAACCAGTTGACGTAGAAGATGCGCGGGGGCACGCAGAGGCGCTTTCGCAGGAGGAGCCAGTGACGGAAGTATTGGCCCATGTTGTAACCGCAGAAGGGCAGCATCGCCATCGGATCGCGCCGGATTTTGCCCACTTCGCCGGTCGCGGCGGCGGTGGTTTCCGAACTCATACAGGCGCCGACATACACCCCGTGTATCCAGTTGAACGCCTGATACACTAACGGTATCGCCGTGCTGCGGCGTCCGCCGAATATGATCGCGCTGATCGGCACGCCGTTCGGGTCGTCCGCTTCAGGCGCCAGGGCCGGGTTGTTCTTCATCGGGGCGCAGAACCGGCTGTTGGGGTGGGCGGCCGGTTCGGGCGAGCCGGGAGTCCAGCGGTTTCCCTTCCAATCGGTCAACTCCGCTGGCGGCTGGTCCGTTTTGCCTTCCCACCAAACATCCAGGTCGGGCGTCAGCGCCACGTTGGTGTAAATGGTGTCGCGGGAAATGGTGTCCATCGCGTTGGGGTTGGTGCGGCGGTTGGTGCCGGGCGCCACGCCAAAATATCCAGCTTCCGGATTGATCGCGTAGAGCCGTCCGTCCGCGCCGGGCTTCATCCATGCGATGTCGTCGCCAATCGTGCGGATTTTCCATGCGGCCAGATGGGGCGGGGGAACGAGCATCGCGAAATTGGTCTTGCCGCAGGCGCTGGGAAACGCGGCCGTGACGTACGTTTTTTCCCCGGAGGGCGATTCGGCGCTGAGGATGAGCATGTGTTCAGCCAGCCAGCCCTCTTTGTTGGCCAGCCATGAACCAATTCGCAACGCGAGGCACTTCTTGCCCAGCAACACGTTTCCGCCATAGTTGGAGCTGGTCGATATGATTGTGTTGTCCTGCGGGAAATGGGCGATGTACCGATTTTTCGGATTTACATCCAACATGCAGTGCAGGCCATGATTGAAGTCTTCCCCCTGACCGAGGTGCTCGTACGCGATCTGCCCCATTCGGGTCATAATCCTCATGCTCAGAACGACATAGATCGAATCCGTCAATTCAAGACCGACTTTCGTCAGCGGTGAGCCTAGGGGACCCATCAGGTAAGGGATCACATACATGGTCCTTCCTCGCATCGCGCCCGCGCACAGTCCCCGCAGTTTGCTGTACATCTCCGCCGGCGCCATCCAATTATTGGTCGGTCCCGCCTCTTCGCTCGTTGGCACGCATATAAACGTCCGCGCTTCGCTCCGCGCCACGTCGTCAACTGTCGAGCGGTGATAGTAACAGCCAGGGAGCTTCTTTTGATTCAGCCGGATCAGGATGCCGCGGGCCACGGCTTCGTCAATAAGCGCGTCTTTTTCCGATTCCGAGCCGTCGCACCAGAATACGCGGTCCGGCTGGCACAGTTTGGCTGTTTCTTCCACCCAGCGCAGAACGGCGGGATTGGCGGTGTTTGGTTTTGTCATGGCGATATGGGTCAATCAGTGTTGCGGTTCAAGCGCTTGCGTCTGCTGGCATCGGCCGGTCTCGTCTCATCGGCGGCGTTTAGCCCTTCATCGCGCGCCAAACCGCGTCTCAGCCCAATAGTTAAGTCCGCGGCAACCGATTGCAAGCCATTTCCCTCTGGCGCGCTATCATGCGAATTCGTCCCGCAATACTTTCCAGCGGATCGGGGCGGGCAGGGGAAAAAAAGGCGATTCGGGCAGCAGACGCCAAGGAGGTGGGGGTGGGGAACCCCGCTGAAGAAACGTACCGCTACCCGAATCAAAATCCTATCACAGCGTACGGAGTTATTCACTTTTGTCAACGTATAAAATAAAGGATTTTACAAGGCTGAAAGGAGGGAATTCCATTTCATTTCTTCAACTCCAACTCCAGTTTATCGCGCTCCAGCCGCAGCCATTGCGCCCGGTGGTCGCCCTTGCGCAGCGGCGCCAGGATCGCGCACAACTGGTTCAATCGCTGCTGTTGCCCGGCAGCGTCACCCGCGCCATCTGCCTGCCGCAACGCCACCGCCAGGCGCGCGGTCAGGCAAACGGCCAGATGATCGGCGAGTTGGCCCCCGGCCGCGCGGCTCAATTCCGCCGCGTCCGCCCCGAACCGCCGAATCGCCTCCGACTCCTTCTGTCGCCCCTCCCAATCCCGGTCAGCGATGACCTGTTCAGCGATTGAAAGATAAGAATATCAACTTCAATAGCCAAGCGAACCGCGAACGAGAGCGGCTCCCGATAATCAGGTCACTGCTTAAAAATGCGGCGAACGCCAGTTCGCCGCTACACGGATGTAGCGGCACTCTGGCGAGTGCCGCCATTGTCATTGTCTCCCTGCTGGCTTCCGTAAAGGAATCATAAAGAGGGGTCCTGGAATTATAACAGTCTTGGGTTTGACAAAAACGTTGAAATGAGATGCGCAGGTTTCGCGGGTGAAGACTTGCCGCTTTACAATCGGGCGCAAGGAGGCGAGATTCAGGGGTCTTTTGCGTGTTTCGAGTGTTTTTTATGACAGAAATTGACTTGAATTTGTGGGGGCTTTTTCTCGTGCCCATCGGCCTGTCGATTTGCTTTGGCGTCGCTCTTCTGGTCTGGCTGCGCGATGAAATCCGCGCCGGGGCTGGGGAAAAGAAGGACGGCCGGCGCTGAGAACGTGTTTTGAGAATCCCATGGGTATAGACCGGCTCCTGCCGAGCCACGGGATGAGCATTTCTTAAAAGCTGATCGCCAACATCAGTTTGCCCGCAGGATTTTTATTGGCATCCGGCGCATGACGGCTCAAGATGGATTCGTTATTCACATGCGACAGTTCATTGTTGAGGCATTCATTTTGTCCGCGCTGATGCGGGCGCGGGGGGACTTGAAGCCTCGGGCGGTATTGCGATGCGCTCTTATGCTCGCCACGTTTGCGCAGTGGATGCCTCCGGGCGTTGCGCGCGCGGCTGACTTGCCCGCGGGCGAAGCGGATCGTTCCCAGCCCTGGCAGGTTACTTCCTACGGCAATGAAGCCGGGCTGTCGCAGCAACGCGCCTTTGACATCGCATTCACCCCGGACGGAACGGTGTGGACGGCGTGCAGTGACGGACTTCGCCGGTTCGATGGATATGAGTGGAGTCGTTTTGACACAAATGATGGTCTGCCCAGTTCGTTTGTCAGGGCGTTGTGTGTGGACAACCTTGGGCGGCTCTGGGTGGGCTCCGATTCGGGCGCGGGCGTCTGGGATTTGCGGCGGCACATCTATGATCCGCTTGGATCGCAAAGCGGCATGGCCAACGCCAACGTGCGCGAAATTGATCAAGACCCCGACGGCACGCTCTGGTTTTCCTGCGATCAATGGCCCCAGACAACCGGCAAACCCGGCGGCCTGACCTCCCTGACGCCGGGCACCCCCGGCCGGTGGACAACTTATTACATGTCCAATGGCGTTCCCATGGACAATGTCATTGGCTATTTCCGCGATTCGGGCGGAAGACAGTTTGTATTGACACCCAACGCGTGGGGCCAGCGGCGGGCCGGTCAGTGGGGCGTTCCGGCAGATCCCGGCTACCAGGCGGAGGATCGCGTCCTGCAAATGGCCGAGGCGAAGGATGGCACGCTCTTTGCCCAAGGGGAATACACGCTGCTGACCCTGGCCAATGGCCGGTGGCAAGATCATCCTGGCAGCCGCACCCGGCTCCTGTGCGCCACTCGAACCGGTCAGATGGCCGCCGTGGAATGCAATTCCGCCCGCGGCCAGTTTTGGTTCAGCCTTTGGAACGGCACTCAGTTCGTCCGCGCTTCCGCTCCGGTTTCCTACCCGACGGGGACGGGCGCGCGGTTCTATCATTTGCGCCAGGCACCGGATGGATCGCTTTGGTGCGTCGGCTCCGGCATCTTGGCCCGCTGGGAGATCGACGCCCAAAAATGGACGTTTTTTCCCCAACTCCCCCCGCCTGTCGGGACGGACATTCAGGGCCGCGTCTGGTTTGCGGATGATTCGGGCGTTGCGCTTAATGCTGACGGCCATTTTCAAACGCTGGCTCCTGGGAAATACATGGGCTGGACTGATCTTGGACAAGTTCTGATCTGGGATGAAAGCCGCAAGCAATTGATGGCAACCGATCCCAAAAATCCGGCTCTGCGCACGGTGGTCGAAACCGGATGCGACGTCATTCACTTCGTCATTCCGGGTACCAACGGTGTCTTCTGGATACTGGGCCAGGACAAGAAAGGGAACGGCACCGTCGCCCATTATGATAAGGGCCGGACAACGATCCTCACCCCGCGGGAATTCGACGGCCAGGAACTGTCATCGGGCGTTTGCTATCCGGGGGGACAAGTGTTGGTGGTGACACACCAGCGGGACAACAACCTGTTTGGCCTGGCGCGGGTCGGCGACCGCAGAACCGAGTGGCTGCCATTTGCATCGGGGCCGCTGCCGTTGGCTTATCCGTACGTGCTCTTTGGCGCCCGGCGCATATGGGTAATCGGGTATTCCGGGCTTTATGGACAGTCCCCCACCAACGCGGGTATTTGGGAAAAAGTCACCGCGTTTCCCGATACGGGTTTTGGCGCCTCTTTGGCCACCGATGAGGAAGCGTTTCTGGTTTTTTCCGGCGGCGCCACGGGTCGCGCCGGTTGTGCCCTTTATTCCGCGGGCAAATGGAGATGGGTCCATGGTGAATTCTCCCATCCGTTTTTTGGCAGCCACAAAGGCGTCGTTTACTTGTCGGGGCGAAACGGCGTGTTCATCCGGCGGCAGCCCGGCACGTTGGATTTTGATTTTCTCCAGGTTCCTGGCGACGCTTATGTCAACATATCCGTCGATGACCGATCTGGCGCGCTCTGGCTGGGGTCCTCGGACGGCACCTTCCGCTACCAGCCAAGCCGCACCCCGCCGCACACCATTGCTGAGGCTTCGGCAAGCGAAGTGCGCCAAGGGGCGCCGCTGCCCGTTTCCTTTCGCGCCCGGGCGCGCTTTGAACCCCCTGCCGCCCCGGCCTCCTTCCGTTACTCCTGGCGGGTTGACAACGAACCCTGGTCCGGGTTTCAGCCCTGGCCCGGAGAATCGTTGTCGTTGCCAAAACTGCATCCGGGCCGGCACCTTCTGGAGGTGCGGGCGCGGGATGCCGACGACAATGTGGACCCAATCCCCGCAAGGGTGAAGTTCGCGATTCTGGCCGAGCCGTGGCAAAGCCAGATCTGGTTTGAGATGGTGGCCGTCCTGTTGGGGCTTCTCTTGGTCTGGCTGATCTGGTTGAGCATCTCCAATTTCCGGGAGACTGCCCGCGCCAACGCCTCTCTGCGCCAGGAAATCAGTGTCCGCCGCCAGACCGAAGGCGATCTGGAGCGGGCGCGCGGCGAATTGGAGCGGCGGGTTCTAGAGCGAACGAAACAATTGACCCGCTCGAACGAAAACCTCATCCATGAAGTGGCCGAGCGCCAGCAGGCCGAGAAACTCAAGTTCCAGATGGAGGAGCAGTTGCACCAGTCTCAGAAAATGGAGGCGGTCGGCACCCTTGCCGGCGGCATTGCCCACGACTTCAACAACATCCTTGCCGTCATCGTTCCGTATTGCGTCATGGTTATGGAGGAGCTTCCTAATCGCCCGGATTTGCAGGACCACCTTCGCCATGTCCTCAACGCTGCCGACCGCGCGAAAAACCTCGTCCAGCAAATCCTCACCTTCAGCCGCCGCCGCCACCTCCAACGCAAGGTCTGCGATCTGCTTCCCATCGTCAAAGAAGTGCTCCAATTGTTGCGATCCGTCCTTCCCTCCACCATCGCGATGTCCCAGAAGATCAATCCAGTCCATCCTGTCCTTGCCGATCCGACGCAGATTCATCAAGTCATCATGAACCTCGCCATCAACGCCCAGCATGCCATGGCGGGCCGCCAAGGCGTGCTGGAGGTGGGCCTGGACGAAATCCTGGCCGATGCCGGCTTATGCGAACGCAATCCCGATTTGCGCCCCGGCCTTTATGTCCGAATTTCCGTCCGCGACAACGGCTGCGGCATTTCACCGGAAAACCTCAAGCGGATTTTTGACCCCTTTTTTACCACGCGTGACGCTGGCAAAGGCACCGGCCTGGGCCTGGCCGTGGTGCATGGCATCGTCCAAAATCACCAGGGCGCCATTCTTGTTGAGAGCGAACTGGGCAAGGGCGCCGTGTTCCATGTGCTGCTCCCGGCGCAGACCGAGTCTGTCGATTCCGTACCGCCTACCGTCCCGATGCCGCCCCCCTCCCATGGCGAGCATATCCTTCTCGTCGATGACGAACGGGAGATCATCGAAGTCCTCCGCCGCGTTCTGGCCCGCACCGGTTACAAAGTCAGCGCCCACTCCAATCCACGCGAGGCGCTCGACGATTTCATCGCGCGCCCGGCGGACATCGATTTCGTCTTGACCGACCTCACGATGCCCGGCATGAGCGGGCTGGAACTTGCCAAGAGAATCTATGAACTCCGCCCGGACCTTCCCCTGGTCATCACCACCGGCTTCGGCGGCGACCTCATCACTCCGGCGCAACTGGCCGAACTTCCCAACATCCGGCGAGTCGTGGACAAACCATTGAGTTCGGAAAGCATCATGCGCCTCATCGCCGAACTGCTTCGCCCCGGCACTCCCGGCGGGCCGGACAAAGCATAGAGCAGCACATTGCTGTCCAGCAGCACGTCAGCCGCGGGCATTTCTCTCCTCCCGCGATGGCATGCGGCCCACCTTTCCGCCAAATGACCCGATCATCCGCAGAATCTCCTGCCGCGCTTTTTTCCGGCGCAGGTCGGTCTTGGTCAAATAGCCCAAGGCTTCCCGCACCAGAGAGTTGACGCTGGTGCCCTGTTCCACTGCCAGAGCGCGGGCGGCGCGCCATGTTTGTTCGTCAATCGTCAAATTCACCGTTTTCATGCCAACAAAGTGCCTTTGTTCCTTTGCCCCGTCGAGGCCTCTTCCACGACACGCGGGACGCGTTCCACTGTCATCCAGAACCGGATCATTGAGATGCTCCCAAAGTCCGCCCCCGTTATGTTTTGCAAAACCTGCGCTCCTGTCGTAGTTGTTTTAATCCGCCGCGGGCCGGTTGATCCGGGCTGGCGGGCGTTTTATGAGACCTGATGTCGAAATCTACGATACGACCTTGCGCGATGGCAGCCAGGGCGAAGGCATCAACTTCTCCGTGATGGACAAGTTGCGCATCGCCGGTCGCCTTGATGCTTTCGGCGTCCATTATATCGAAGGCGGCTGGCCCGGTTCCAACCCCAAGGACATCGAGTTCTTCCTCCAGGCCAGGCGCAGGAAATTCAAGAGCGCCCAACTCGCCGCCTTCGGCTCGACCCGCCGCAAACTGGTCAACGTGGCCGACGATGAACAGGTGCGGCTGTTGCTCGAAGCCCAGACGCCCGTCGTCACCATTTTTGGCAAGACCTCCGAGTTGCACGTCACAGAAGTCCTGGATTGCTCGCTGGACGAAAATCTCGCGATGATCCGCGACACCGTGCGATTTTTGAAAGACCACGGCAAAAAGGTCATCTACGACGCCGAACATTGCTTCGACGGCTACAAGCTGAATCCCAAATACGCACTGGCGACATGGAAAGCGGCCCAGGATGCCGGGGCGGATTTCGTGGTGCTTTGCGACACAAACGGCGGTTGTCTGCCGGACGAAATCGCGAATATCACGCGGGTTGCGTGCGAGAAATTGAGTTGCAAAGTCGGCATCCACACGCACGACGATATCGGCCTCGGAGTCGCCAACGCGCTGGCGGCGCTGGACGCCGGGGCTGTTCACGTCCAAGGCACGATCAACGGTTACGGCGAGCGGACTGGCAATTGCAATCTTGTCAGTGTGATTCCATGCGTGGCGCTGAAATTAAAAAAGTCCTGTGTGCCGGAGGAATCTTTGGCGCAATTGAGGAAGCTTTCGCAGTTCGTGGATGAGATTGCGAACATGCCGCATAACCCGCGCCTTCCATGGGTTGGTTCGGCTGCGTTCGCGCACAAAGGCGGGATGCACGTCAATGCCGTGCAAAAACTCGCGTCGAGTTACGAGCACATCAATCCCAAACTCGTTGGCAATTCCCGCAACATTCTCATCAGCGACCTCGCGGGCCGCAGCAACATCGTCATGAAGATGAAGGTTGGAGAACTGGGTTTCAAACTTCGCAACGACACGCCGGAACTCAAGCCGATTCTGAGGCGGATCAAAGAATTGGAGAATGAAGGCTATGAGTTTGAAACGGCGGAAGCGTCTCTCACGCTGCGAATCCAGGAAATTGTCGGCAAGAGAAAACTGCCGTTTGAAGTCAAATCTTACAACGTTACGATGCGGCGCAGTGGAAACCTGTCTCTTTGCGAGGCAAAGGTGAGTGTCCAGGCCAAAGGCAAAGTGACAACCGCAACCGCCAAAGGCGACGGCCCTGTCAACGCGCTGGATAAAGCGCTGCGTGGCGCCCTCGTAAAATCATTTTCCGATTTGAAGGCGGTGTCGCTCACCGACTATAAAGTGCGCATCCTGGAAAAGTTGGAAGTCTCAGAGCGCTTTCAAAAGGCCGAGGTTGAATCGGTGAGCAAGATGCCAACCCGTGACGGAGGCTTGCAACCGCGCAAGCCGGTTCCCACGGGAACGGCTTCGAGAACACGGGTGTTGATCCAATCCACCGACGGCAAGCGCGAGTGGGGCACGGTCGGCGTGGACGACAATATCATCGAGGCCAGCTTGCAGGCGCTGGTGGACTCCATGGAGTACGCACTGTTAAAAAAATAGGTCAAAAACTAATGCCCGAAATTCCCAAAGCCTACGAACCCCAGGCCGTTGAGGAGAAATGGCGCCAGTTCTGGCTCGACCGGAAGTGCTTTGTCGCCAATCCGCTGTCGCGCAAGCCGGCCTACTCCATTGTCATTCCGCCCCCCAACGTCACCGGCGTGCTCACCCTGGGGCACGTCCTCAACAACACCATCCAGGACATCCTGGCCCGCCTGGCCCGCATGAAGGGGCGCGAAGTGTTGTGGCTGCCCGGCACGGACCACGCCGGCATTGCCACGCAGGCCGTTGTCGAGAAGAATTTGCGCAAACTCGGCCTCATGAAATCCCGCGACGACCTCGGCCGCGAGAAGTTCCTGGAGAAAGTGTGGGAGTGGAAGGAGAAGCACGGCGGCATCATCATCCAGCAACTCAAGATGCTGGGCGCTTCCTGCGATTGGTCCCGCGAGCGTTTCACCATGGACCCGGAGTACTCGCTCTGCGTTCAAAAAGTGTTCGTCGAGCTTTACAATAAATCCTTGATCTATCGCGGCAAGCGCATGGTCAATTGGGACCCCGCCGCCCAAACCGCCCTCTCCGATGAGGAGGTCGATATGGTCGAGCAACAGGGGCATCTTTGGTACTTCAAATATCCCCTGGCTGGCGCGGACGGCTTTGTCGTCGTCGCCACCACCCGCCCGGAAACGATGCTGGGCGACGAAGCCGTGGCGGTGCATCCCCAGGACCCGCGCTACGAGAATTTGCGCGGCAAGAAGGTACTCCTGCCGCTCCGCGACAAGCCCATTCCCATCATTCTCGATGAGTTGGTCGATCCGAAGTTCGGCGCCGGCTGTGTCAAAGTGACTCCCGCCCACGATCCCGCCGACTACGAAATGGCGCTGCGCCACCACCTGCCGCTGACGGTTGTTATCGCGCCCGACGGTTCGATGACGGGCACCGCGGGGGCGGAGTTCGCCGGCCTGGACCGCATGGAGGCGCGCAAAGCCGTGCTGGCGAAAATGGAAAGCCTCGGCCTTCTGCTCAAGACGGAAAATTACGCCCATCGCGTCGGCCACAGCCAGCGCAGCCACGTTCCCATCGAGCCGTACCTCAGCGAGCAATGGTTCCTGCGCTATCCCGCCGTGGCCCCCTCGATGACTGCGGTCGAGAACGGCCAGATTCGGTTTTTCCCCGAGCGCTGGAGCAAGACCTATCTCCATTGGATGGTCAACATTAAGGATTGGTGCATCTCGCGCCAGCTCTGGTGGGGCCATCGCGTGCCGGTTTGGTACAAAGACGCCGAAATTCGCTGTCAAATCGATTCGCCCGGCGACGGCTGGCGGCAGGACCCGGACGTGCTGGACACCTGGTTCAGTTCCTGGCTCTGGCCCTTCGCCACCATGGGCTGGCCCGCGAAAACGGAGACGCTCGAGAAGTTCTATCCCACCTCCGACCTGGTCACCGGGCCGGACATCATCTTCTTCTGGGTCGCGCGCATGATCATGGCGGGCTATGAGCTGACCGGCCAGGCGCCCTTCGCCAACGTCTATTTCACCGGAATTATTCGTGACAAGCAGGGCCGCAAAATGTCCAAGAGCCTGGGCAATTCCCCGGACCCCCTCGACCTCATCGGCCAATATGGCGCCGACGCCCTGCGCTTCGGAGTGATGCGATCCGCGCCGCTGGGGCAGGACGTTCTCTACGATGAACAGCAGGTGGAGCTGGGCCGCAATTTCTGCAACAAGCTCTGGAACGCCTGCCGCTTCCGCCAGCTCCAGGCCGGAGAGACCCAGGGCGAGATCGATCCGCTCCTTCTCACCCGCGATGACCAATGGATCCTCCTCCGGCTCGACGCCGCCATCCGCGAATTGGACGCCGCCTTTGCCGAATACAAATTCAGCGACGCCGCCGCCGTGCTCTACCGCTTTTTCTGGAGCGAGTATTGCGATTGGTACATCGAGGCCAGCAAGGCCGTCTTGCAGGGCGCCGACCCGGCCCGCCGCCGCAACTCGCTGGCGGTCATGGATTTTGTCCTCTCACACACCCTACGCCTGTTCCATCCCTTCCTGCCCTTCATCACGGAGGAACTCTGGCACGGCATGGGTTACGCCCAGGACATGCCGCCAGATCAGGGAGGCGAGACGATTGTCTTCGCGCCCTGGCCCAAGCCCTTCGACGCCGATTTCAAGAACCATTACATTTTGGCCCCAGAGGTCCTGAGTTTTATAGAGGAGAGACAGAAACTGGTCATCGCCATCAGGAACATTCGCGCCCAATACCGCATCCCGGCCGGCCAGCGGCTCAAAATCATTTACCAGGCCCCCGCGGATATCGACCCCGATGAGAAGGAAGTGATCCAATTGCTGGCCGGGGCTGAAAGCATCGAGCATCGCCTGGATTACCAGCCAGCCAAAGGCGAGCCGGTGATCCATCCCGGTATTGGAGGAAAACTCTTCGTCCCCCTGGCCGGCCTGATCAACGCCGAAGCGGAAAAGGCCCGCCTAACCCGGGAACTGCAAAAAATCGAAGCCGAGATCGTCAAAGTCCAGGCCAAGCTGGACAACCCCAACTTCGCGCAAAAAGTGTCCGCCCCGGTCCTGGAAGAGCACCGCCAGCGCCTGCTCGATTGGCAGTCCAAACTTGCCCAGACGCAAGCCGCCCTGGCCACCCTCGATGCCTGATTTGCGTGGGAGCGTCCGGCCATTGCAGTCGCGGCTCTTGTGGTGGGACGGCGGAAGATCCTCCCTCTCCTGGAGGAGAGGGCAGGGGTGAGGTCGAGCCCCATAGAACTCTGTTCAAAACCCACCGACAAGGCCGGCCCGGCGCCCGCAAGCTCGCTTGTGTCGCAACAAAACTACCGTAATTTGGCGTAATTTACCGTAATTTTTTAACCACGTCCGCCTACGCCCAGCTCCGGCGCGACAAGGATGGACACGTCCGCCTTCGCGCTATGCGCTACGGCGCGACAAGGATTCAAATTCCCATTGCCCGCCAAGCGGGAAAAGAATGCTGTCCTTTATTCTCGTGCAGGGTGTAAAAGCGTCGGCTTTCTTTACACGTTCCCATCGAACGGGCCGAACCTCATGGAAGTCATTTACGATCAATAGTTTGCAACAACATGATTACATAAACTTATGATCGCGGCGTCGGGAACAATTACACTTCCGGGTTCTGATCATCATTGCGGCCGGTTTGCGCGACAAATGCAAGTAGTTGATCCGCAGCCTATTGCGTCTGTAAACATAAATGCATGCCAGGATGGCGCGTAATCTGCTTGCAATCGCGCTGTCGGTGGAAAGTTCACTTCAGTAAAACAAAAGTATTTGGCAAAAAGCATTAAATATGAAAGCTATTCTCGCATTAGCAGTGTCAGTGTTTGTGACCAGCACTTCGGCCTTCGCGCAACTGGCGGGCACCTCAGATACCGGGACATTCACCCCCTCCGGTGGCGGCTATCCTGGGGGTAATTACTTCGACCCGGCCTTTCTCTCTGCCAACCCTTCTATTGGAGGCTTCGTTCCCGCAGGCTATGCCAACGCAAGCAGCCCAACCATTACGATTGCCGCGGGGGACAACACATTTGCCTATCAGGACGCATACAACCTTGACACAGCCGATTTCAATGGCAGCACGCTGACGGTGACCGACGCCATGAATGAAAACGGCGCGTTGCCTTGGACAATGACCTTTACCGATCCGGCTTTCACGGGCATCTCGGCCGTTTCCAATAACTTTATCAACGGCGGGATCAATGCGTCGATCTCTGGGGACGTGATTACGCTGCAATGGGATGGGAGCTATGGTCCCGACGAGTACGTCCTCCATGGCACCTACACTGCTGACTTCAACGTGAACAGTTCCGCGGCGGCGCCGGATGGCGCGTCCACGATTGCATTGCTTGGATTGGCGTTGGCGGGATTGGGGAGCATGAAGCGGCTCAAAGCCTTCGCTCGATGATCGGCATCGTCCGCTCTACATCAAGCATCCAGTTCAAGGCCGCCCACGGCGGCCTTCGTTTCTTTCTTCGCGGCGTCCGGACCGCCCAAACAATCGGGGCGCGACTGCTCACGCTCCACGATTGGCCAATCGGGCGGGCGCATGACAGGAATCTTCACGCCGTCGGTAGGGCGGTGCTGCTGCGCCGCCCAAGAATTCAGGGCAGAGCAGCCCGCAAAGTGGGCACCGACCTATCCAGTTCCGTCTGCAGCTCTGCCCTACCAGGAAGGCGAAGATTTTTGCCATGCGGCCAATCGGGCGAATGCGGTTGACGCTGGTTGTTCGTCCGCTTGGGGTTCGCATTGTCGTGGCGGAGCGAGTTTCGCCATCCGTGGAGCGCGAATACTATGGCGGATCAACCCAGTTTCAATTACGACGTTTTTCTCAGCTACAGTTCAAAGGACAAAGCTGTGGTGCGCGCCCTTGCGAAGCGGCTCGAGGCCGATGGGCTACAGGTTTGGTTCGATGAATGGGCGCTCAAGCCCGGCGACAATATCCTGGCGAATATTGAGGAAGGGCTGGAGCAGTCTCGCGTTCTCCTCCTTTGCATGTCGGCGAATGCGTTTGGCTCGGACTCGTCGCGGTTGAATCTTCACACCGCATTAACGCAACGCAGAATTCGTTTGAACGCTTGTCACTGGATTTTTAAGCTGTTTCGCAGGCGGGTCGTGTGCGCGGACCAAATCAAGGGCATTGGTAATGATCAGCAGTGGACGGCGCGAAAAAGTTAAGTCGTTTATCCACATGTCTTGAAGTTCTTTCGTTGTGCCGAGAATTTCCACCCTTACCGATGGCTCATCCATGTCCTTCAGGTTTGGCATGTTCGTCCCAAAATGAAGGTGTTTCCACCCGAAATCAACATAATAGAGCGGAAGCGTGACAGCGTTCGTGGCGCCGCTGGGCAAATAGTGAAGTTGATTGACAGTCCATTTTTGTTTTTCCAAAACCGCCACGTCCACATCTACCGCCGCCAGCCACTGGGTCGCCAGATCATGCGCTTGCGTCTCATTGATTAGCGACGGCTTCCCGACTAGTTTATCAAGATCGTGCGCGAAGCGCTCCACGTCATGCTCGCTAATACGCATGACTTTCGCTAATCTCCCTTCATAAATGCTGAAAAAGAAATTAGTCGTCTCGATTGTTCCGCTCGCTCCAATCCTTAGCGAGCGTAATCGCGCCTCACGTGGAATTTTGGAATTATAGATATTGCTTCCGAAAATAGTGACTGGATAAGGAAGGGCATTTTTTTCATTGTTGATGCCAAACCACGGGGCTGCCATCCATTGATTTTGAATATCAGTTATTTGAATTGGATGCGGGGTCGGCAATTTCAGGCGCTCGGAAAATAATTCGCTTCTTCCAGCATTTTCTGCATAACAGCAGCGCGATAAGCCAATGTCGGATGGTTGATCTCCGCAATCATTGCATACTGTTCCCGTCGCTCCGGTTCGGTAACACCCCGTTCAGCCCAAACAATTGGCAACCAAACACAGCAAATAAGGAAGACGAGAATTTTCTTCATTGTCCCGTATGCGTTCCGTGTTGGAGATCAGCAGCGCCATAAACCACGGCTGATGAGTTCATTGACGCTCCGGTTTGGTGTACATCACTGACGGCATTGTTTACACACGTTTGCACATTGACCTGTCCGCTCTGCCAATCCCCCAGAAACCCTCCAGTCATCAATGAATACCCCTGCCAGCTCCAAATATCGAAGTTAAGCTTCCAACTTTTGAAACCCACGAATGCACGGGATTCCAACCCGGCGGCGGCGTAGAAATTTGTGCCTATAGTCTGGGCCGGGATGGCGAAAGCTTCGCAGAAGTTTGCCGATCCAGCATTGCAGCCATCAATGAATACAAAGCGATACGGAGTCAACGCCGCGTGCAAAATCAGCGAACTCAGCGGCACGTTGAGCAAGGCGGATGCGATTTGCCCTTGTGTCAGCGCAAATCCGTTGTATGAGCCAATGGCCGAAGCATTGCCATGGCCGAAGAAATAGAAATTGTCGTACTCCGTACTGGCCAGGTAACTGAGGAAATTGCCTTGGGAAATCGCATCATTGACGGTGAAGACAGTTCCCGCCTGTGGGATATTTCCGGGGGACAAATTCCCCTTGAGACCATATTCGTCCAAGGTGCCGAGCACTCCGCCGTAAGGCGTGTCCTGGTAAGCGCCTCCGGCGATCATAAATGTATCAGCGTTATGTTGTGCCGCGCTATCGTTAAATTCGCCATAGGCCACCACCCATGTGTTCTTAGCTCTCCATTGGGTTTCCTTTACCCAAAACTGCTTGGCGCTGCTACCGGACGGAGAACCGCCGTTCGGCCGAACTCCCAATATCTTCCGCGGCAGGGACGATGATCCTATCTTTGAAGTTTGGGGCGCGAAAGACGACGCATTCACCGTGAACATCCCAGTAAAGTTTGTGCTGGAACTGGTGTTGCCGGACGAGTCCGTCAAGTCCCAAAGGAATGAGATCACGCCATTGCCATCCGCGTTACCGAGAAAAGAGCCGAGAGGGTTCATATTATCGTCGTACATGTCGATTTTGTAAGGGGCGTTAGTAATCGTCTGCGCATAAATCCACATCTGATTTCCAAACACGCGAGAGAGGTAGTTTGGAAATGAGATTATATTGCTAACCGTCACGGTGACTGGGAAGCCCACTATAGGATCATTGGTCGCGAAATCGACTTCGGCATAAATGGTATATGTCCCGTTGAACGCCATCGGCGTACTCCAATCCAACGTCCACTGATTGTTCGTTCCCAGCCCCAACGCTCCAATTATGGGCGAACTGTTTTCGTAGTAAAAAGAAACTCCGATAATTTCATCGGTGGCGTCTAAAGCGAACTCGATTGGGAACTGAACTTCGCCGCTTAATACCGCGCCGTTGGTCAAACCAAAAGGGTGCGCGCCATCGCGCACGACCTGGAAAAAGCCCGTCTCTGAGCTTCCTGACGTCGCATCATCCGGACTCGCATCCGACGACATGCCCTGACTTTGAAGCAAATGAGTCACTGTAGAGTGGTCCGGGGGAGGTGGAAGTGGAACATATTCACCCGAAGAGGTTAAGATCGCGCCATACGGCAATGTAGCGGGAATCCATGGACACGGAGGCAGTAATCAATCATCTTCCGAAATCGCTTCAGAACTAGCGACCGTGGCGCCGTCCGCGATCGTCGCATCGTCGGGCGAAGGCGGACCACTGCCCCCTGCGCCACCGCCCGAACCCCCGCCCGAGCTCGAAATGGGAATCGTGTTCGTAGTCATATACGTTGTCCAGTTCGTGCCGCCAAAGGAGGGATAATAATCGGTCAAAACTTGCCAGGAGGCGGGAGAACTCAATGACCCGCAATACTGGATGAGGTGAGTTTCATTCGTCGCACTTGGCCAACCCAACACGACATTCGTTCCGTTTTGAATCGAAATCCTCAAACCTTCAATACCGGACGCTCGATAGCCGGAGAACATCAGAATTAGGGTGACTACGCTGGCTCCGCGCAAAAACGCCGTGTACGGGAATTGCCGGTGTATCGGTTTAATCGGCGCAATGGTGCGCAATGTCGCGCGAGCGATTCGGCACGCACTGCAATTGGTTTTGGAAAAAGTTGCCGTCTGAAATATTCTCATGTTAAGATTCATTCCCAATGGCCGGTTGTTTTCAACAGAAGCCTAAAAAGGCGCACACCCCATGCTCCCACAGTAGGCAACCAGCCAAGGCGCCTCGCAAAGAAAGCACAAGGCGGCGCCCGCTTGGGCGTGCCTTGGCCTGTCTTTGCGATATACCTTTGAAAATGGCTGGTTTTCCTGTGGTTTGAATAGCGGCCAACGCCACGCAAATTTTAAACTGTAAAAGCTGCTTCTTTCTTTGAACCGGCTGCGCGTGAAAAGCAAGAAATATTTGGTAAATTTTTTTGGTCTTCCTTCACCGTTCATTTTGGATACTATACCGGAGCAAGTTGAGCGTACGCCGGTGGCGGCAGAAGGTTCTGGCAAGCGCCACTGAAGCTTTCGGTGAAAGTAGTAAAAAATTGTGAAAACGCGATGAACATCACCCAGGCCACCACCCGCTATGAAGCCTGGCTGGGGCGCCAGATACGGCTTCTCCAGGGCGACCTCCATCTCAAGCACCAGCGGATGCGCGAGGACCCCTTTTTCTTTCTCCGCGCCACTTATTACCGCTGGGCGCAAGTCTGGCCGGAAGCGTGTCCGAAGACCTGCGGCGGGCCGGTGGTCCTCTCGGTGGGCGATCTGCACGTTGAGAATTTCGGCACCTGGCGCGACGCCGAGGGCCGCCTGGTGTGGGGCGTCAACGATTTTGACGAAGCCGGCCCGCTGCCCTACGCGAACGATTTGGTCCGCCTGGCCACCAGCGCCTTTTTGGCCGTCGAGCAACTGCACGTTTCGCCCCAAGACGCCGGCGGGGAAATACTGCGCGGCTACCAGGACGC
>Ga0224558_1000725_pt1 | contig 37798 bp, 33 predicted proteins | sample 714S32024metaG_FD_180682 | JGI IMG/M metagenome (GOLD analysis project Ga0224558, IMG submission 180682) | Peat soil microbial communities from Stordalen Mire, Sweden - 717 S3 20-24 | ecosystem: Environmental > Terrestrial > Soil > Wetlands > Peat | place: Sweden: Norrbotten County, Stordalen... | reverse complement strand
GACATACCAAGTGATACAATAAAACCGATACATTATGACTCTTATGAATATTTTCGCTCACATAAATAATATCTCATACAAATCTTTTCGAAGCAAGCTTCGGGGAATATTACCCGGAGAGATTAAACTTGACGTAGTATAAAAATAAGCATATTTTATTAATATACATAAGTAATATGGCCATGATTAAGAATCATCAATCGGTCATGGTAGTCATTAGTTAACATTTCAACACGCAGGGGAAATCCTATGAAGGATCAATTACTCCGTGTATTAATTATTGAAGATTCGAACGTTGATACGCTGTTTATAATCCGTGAGCTTACAAAAGGCGGATACAATCCGGTGTATAAACGGGTGGAAACCGCCGCCGCCATGAAAAAAGCTCTCAAAGAGAAGCAATGGGATATCATCCTTTGCGATTATAGCCTGCCTAAATTCAATGCTCCTTCAGCCATTGCTTTATTAAAGGAATCAAATATCGATATCCCTCTCATCGTTGTAACCGGAGCTATCGGTGAAGAAACAGCCGCAGAGTGTATGCGTTTAGGTGCTCAGGATTATATCATGAAGGGTAACCTGTCCCGTCTTTGCCCAACCATAGCCAGAGAATTAGAAGAAGCAAAAGTTAGAAATAAGCAAAGGCGAGCGGAAGATGCGTTGCGAATCAGCGAGCAACGCTATCGCATTGCGGAGGCTATAGGACATATAGGCAACTGGGAATACAACCTGCAAACCAAAAAGTTCTGGGGATCCGACGAGGCCAAGCGCATCTATGGATTTGATCCTAAGGTTTTGGATTTCACCATTGACGAAGTCGAAAACTGTATTCCTGAACGGGAGGGGGTCCATCAGGCATTGATCGATCTTATCGAAGCAGATAAGCCGTACAATCTGGAATTCGAGATACACCCGAAAAACTCCTTGACGCCAAGAATCATTTCCTCCGTCGCCGAGTTGAAGCGAGACGAACACGGCAACCCGCTGCTTGTCACGGGAGTCATTCAGGATATCACCAAGCGAAAACAGGACGAGTCCGCTAGGGTGGGTTCGCTCAGGGCGCTGCTGGAAAGCCAGGAGCGATACAAGGCGCTCTTTGACCGTTCACTCAACCTTATTTCCGTCATGGATTTCGACGGTCAATTCATCGATGCTAACAACGCCGCCTTGAATCTGTTTGGCTATAAGAGGGAAGATATCAGTTCTGTTAATTTTAAATTGATTGTGGGCGAAGATCAACTTCCGCTTGCATTGGAAATAATCCGAGAGATTACAAAAACCGGTATTCAAAAGGACCTGCGTGAGATCAGGTTGCGAAACAAAGGCGGCAAAGAGATATACTTGGAGACTCAAGGATCCATCGTCATGTCTAAAGGAAAACCTGCAGCAATCCAGATGATCGCTCGTGATACCACTGAGCGCAAGCAAATGGAAGAAGAACTGCGTCGAAGCGAGGAAAAATATCGAACCATTCTGGAAAACACGCAGGAAGGTTATTTTGAGGTTGATTTTTCCGGTAACTTTACCTTTTTCAACGATTCATTACGCCGATTCCTTGGCTACTCCAAAGAGGAATTGATAGGCATGAATAACCGTCAATATACAGACAAAGAACACTCAAAAAAACTTTTTCAAACGTTTAATAAAGTTTACAATACAGGAGAACCCACCGAAGGATTCGATTGGCAGATTATAAGAAAAGATGGGACTAAAAGATACGTTGAAGCATCTGTATCGTTGCAAAAAAATTCATTGGGTAAACCAATAGGGTTTAGAGGAATTGTCCGCGACATTACCGACCGCAAAAAAGCGGAGCAGAAACTGCAAGAGAGCGAAAAATACTTTAAGGAGATTACAGAAAACTCTTCGGACATTATTATCATTACGGATAAAAACGGGAAAATAAAATATTGCAGCCCTTCTGTCGAGCGTTTTACCGGATATAAATCCGAGGAACTAATCGGTAGAAATGGGATCTCGATTATTCATCCGGATGATGTTAAACGTGCTCTCAGTGATTACAACAAAGCTATTCTGGCCATGGATTCTGCGATTCCCAATTCATTCCGCATAGTGCGTAAAGATTGCGCGGAGCGTTATTTTGAAGGGCTGGGAAAAAATCTCTTAGATAATCCAGCTGTCGCAGGTTTTATCATGAATGTCCGCGATGTAACCGAACGCAAACAGACAGATGAGGACCTGAAACAGACCCTCGAAAGTCTCAGGAAAGCCGTTGGCGTAACCGTTCAGGTTATGGTATCCGCTATAGAGATGAGAGATCCCTATACGGCTGGCCACCAGCTCCGGGTTGCCGATCTAGCCCGCACCATAGCCACGGAGATGGGACTTCCATCGGATAAAATTGATGGAATTCGCACGGTAGGTTCCATCCATGACATCGGGAAATTATCCATACCCGCGGAGATATTGGTCAAGCCTACCAAACTGACAAACAACGAATTTAATCTGATTAAAGAACACCCTAAGAGTGGATACGAAATGTTGAAGGATGTAGAATCCCCCTGGCCGCTGGCACAAATTGTTTACCAACACCATGAACGGATGGACGGATCCGGCTATCCAAGAAACCTGAAAGGGGATGAAATTCTCATGGAGGCACGGATTCTGGCTGTCGCTGACGTCGTGGAGGCCATGGCTTCCCATCGTCCCTATCGTCCGACCTTGGGTATTAAGGCAGCTCTTGAAGAAATCGAGAAAAATAAGGGGATTCTTTATGACGATACTGTCGCCGATGCGTGTCTGAGATTATTTCGCGAAAAAGGCTATCAGCTTACATAAGATGGAAAAGCCAATCCCGTAGAAAAACAAGATTACAAGGTGTAAGAAACAGAATCAACTAACCGCGGCAGGTGTAAAAACATCTGCTTTTTTATGTTTTAAAGATGTTTATTTTTAGTCTCCAGACCCTTTATATAAAAAATGAGCTAGCAATAATAATCGATTACTCCTTGATTTTATTGGTCGGGGCGGCAGGATTTGAACCTGCGACATCCTGCTCCCAAAGCAGGCGCGCTACCAAGCTGCGCTACGCCCCGATTTCTAATTTTTTAATCTTTCCCCGAATTTCTTTTTTAGCTGGGCAAAGGCCTGCCCCCGATGACTTATTTTGTTTTTTATTTCTACGGGCAATTCCGCGGCTGTCATCTTCAGCTCCGGCACCAGAAAAATAGGATCGTAACCAAAGCCGTTATTTCCGCGCCGCTCATCAATAATTTGTCCTCTCCATTTACCTTCAAAATAATCGTAACTGCTATCTCTTCTATACAAAACTAACACACAAATGAAAAAAGCCGTTCTTTTTTCCTGGGGAATATTTTTTAATTTGGTCAAAAGTTTGGTATTGTTTTCTTCGTCAGTGGCCTTTTCTCCGGCATAACGCGAAGAATAAATGCCCGGTTCGCCTCCTAATACTTCGATCTGCAATCCGGAATCATCCGCCAAAACAGTTTCGCCGGTATATTCGGAAACTATCTTTGCTTTCTTTAACGCATTTTCCAGAAAACTTTTTCCATCTTCGACAATTTCCGGCACGTCAGCATAATTACTTAAAGAAACTAATTCAATTCCCATTCCTTCAAGCATTTCTCTAATTTCTCTCACCTTTCCTTCGTTACCGGAAGCGAAAACAATCTTCATGCTCTCAGGTCACCCACAATTTCTCTTTGCCGATCAATAATCTTTTTAATGCCGCTTACGGCCAATTCAGTCATTAGGTCCAATTGTTCTTTATTAAAAGGAACTCGCTCTGCCGTGCCCTGTACTTCAATAAAGAGGCCGGAACCGGTCATGACAAAATTCATATCCACTTCCGCCCGGGAATCTTCTTCGTATTCCAAATCGAGAAGAATTTGATTATCAACTATCCCCACACTGATCGCGGATAAATAATCACTGACGGGCATTTCTTTTACAATACCTTCCTGTCTCAATCTTTTAAATAAATCTACAAGCGCGACAAAAGCGCCGGTAATTGACGCAGTCCTTGTTCCGCCATCAGCCTGTATGACATCGCAATCTAAATAAATGGTTCTTTCACCAAAAGCGGTTAAGTCCGTTACTGCCCGCAGCGATCTGCCAATCATCCTCTGGATTTCGTGCGTCCGGCCTCCTAAACTGCCGCGGACGGATTCCCTTGTTGTCCGCGTTTGCGTGGACATGGGCAACATCGAATATTCAGCCGTCAGCCAGCCTTTTCCTGTATTTTTCAGGAAAGGCGCCGGTTTATTATCCAAAGATGCCGCACAAATTACTTTGGTATTGCCAAACTCCACCAAAACGGAACCGGCAGTGTTCTTCAAGTAATTATTGGTAATATTGATCGGTCTTAATTCGCCGAATTTTCTGCCCGATTTTCTTTCGATTTCACATCACCTGTAAAATGATTTAATACTCTTGGCCAGAGCATTAGCAATTTCTGTTTGTGTATTTTGAGAAAGCAATTTCTTCTTGTCTTCAGGATTAGTGGCAAAGCTCATCTCCACAACCACAGCCGGCACAAACAAATCTTCAGTTATCGGCAAATCAGCCCTCCGCAAGCCCCTGCCCTTTCGCGGGAATAACGTATTCAAGTTTTCTTGAATACTTCTGGCCAGTCTGACCGAGTCATTAAGATATTTATTTTTTTCCTGCCTCACATCACCTTTGGCCGTCTTTTTTTCTTTTTTAAAATCCTTATTAAATTCGGGGCAATAAAGCTCAAACCCAGAGGCACTCTTACCAAATCCGGCATTAGTATGGAGACTTAAAACAAAGTCCGGTTTGATCTTCGCAATATTTTTTTTCCGATCTTCCAGACTAACCTCTTTATCTGAATCACGGGTTAAAACAACTTCCAAATTATTTTCTTTGGAGAGTTCTTTCCGTAAGGCCAAAGCAACTGCCAGTGTGATATCTTTTTCGGCAACCTTATCCGTCAGCGCAATACCTTTATCCTGACCTCCATGCGCCGGATCAATGACGATTAAATGCTTTTTGGGGGCTGCCGATAGTTCCAAAACTCCGCAAATTAAAAAAACCAGCACTAGAATGCCGAGCAGGGGCAATATCTTTTTTATATCCAACATAACTTCACCTATTTTAAATTTGCGCTTGCTTATAGCAGAGTCGCTTTGTTTGTCAACAATCAAATATAATGAATCCCAAGTTACAGAAGCGAATAACCTAAAGGTCACTATAGGCGCGCTGAAACTTGCTGGACGTAATGAGACTCAAACTTTAAAAGTGTAACGCATTAAAGTTTGTTAGTCGAACTATCCAATATCCAAAGGATATTGGAAATTATCCCAGGAGCGAAGCACCCTGAGGGCATCTTCGACGACGTGGGGCTATATGTCTATATATAGCTTATTGGGGGTTCATACCCGTGATCAAATTTCAGAAATGGCGTAACCTTTCAATGGATTTAACAAATTTCAACTGTCTAATCGCCGATGAGACTTGATTAAGTTGCTGTAAATTATTTATGTCGATTACAAAATTGCAGGTAGCAACCATATCGACTGTTTCTATCTGCGCATAACTTATATTGATGTCGAAAGATGAAATTACGGAACTAACTTCCGTTAAAATACCCTTGAGATCGTCGCAGACAACTTTAATGTGAACGGGATAAGTATACTCTTCCCTGACGTTCCATTCCACACCGACAATCCTCTCCGCATCCATTTTTTTCATGTATGGGCAATTTTTTGTATGCACTATAATACCGCGCCCACGTGAAATATAGCCCGATATTTCATCACCGGGAATGGGATTGCAACATTTTGCAAAATTTACCATTATATCTTCTATATCTTCAACGCCACTAAGCGATACACCCATTGATGGCGAAGCAGTCTTTTTCTTCTTTATCTTATCTGTGACCGGCTCGGAAACGTCAACCAATTCCTCGGCCAGAAAACAATTAACTACGCGCTTAGCTGAAATCCGGCCAAAACCTACCTGAGAAATTAAATCATCAAGATGATTTACAGAACATTCGATAAATACTTTTTTAATTTCTTCCGACTTAACATAATTTCCGAATTTTAAATTATGTCTTTTAAATTCCTTCTCCAGCAAATCGCGCCCCAAAGTCAGACTGCTTTTCTTCTCTTCTAAATTAATCCAATTTCTGATCTTGGAAATTGCTCTCGTTGTTACTACATATTTCAACCAGTCTTTACTGGGATGGTGACCGGTTTGCGTTGTGACTTCAACTGTTTCACCATTTTGCAGTTTATATTTTAACGGAACGATGCTTTTATTTACTTTAGCTCCAATGCACTGATTACCAACGTCGGTATGAATGCTGTATGCAAAATCAATAGGAGTGGCTCCCTTAGGGAAAGATTTGACATCGCCATTGGGTGTAAAAACATAAACTTCTTCCGGAAATAACGCCAATTTCAGATTGGACATGAATTCTTTCGGATCTTTAATTTCATGCTGTATCTCCATCACTTCTCTGAGCTTTTTAATTTGATTTTCTTCACTATTCTTAAAGGAAAGCCCTTCCTTATAGCGCCAATGAGCAGCAATACCTTTTTCCGCCCATTCATGCATCATTTTCGTTCTGATTTGGATTTCCATTCTCTCCCCGTAAGGCCCTATAACCGCGGTATGCAAAGATTGATAATTATTTGCTTTGGGCATGGCGATATAATCTTTGAACCGCCCGGGAACAGGTTTCCATAAGGCATGCACTATGCTTAGCACTTCATAACAAGTTTTATCTTTGTCGGAATCGAGTATTACTCGAAATGCAATCAAGTCATAAACCTCGTCAAAATTTATGTGCTGCTCGTGCATCTTTTTGTAAATGCTGTAAAGATGTTTTGCCCTTCCTTCAACTCTGCATTTAATGGAAGATTTCTCCAATTCAGAGCCAATAATACTCTTAACTTCTTCCGTATAACGATCGCGCGCTTCATTTGTTTTAGCGACGCGTGCTGATAATTCGTTATATGCATCGGGAGCAATATACTGAAAAGACAAGTCCTCCAATTCCATCCTCATCGAGTTAATTCCGAGGCGATTGGCCAATGGCGCATATATATCCATAGTTTCTCTGGCAATATAAATTCTTTTATCATTTGGCTGATACTGTAAAGTTCTCATGTTGTGAATACGGTCAGCCAGGCGCACCAGCAAAATCCGAATATCGGCGGACATGGCCAAAATCATTTTGCGAAAGTTTTCCGATTGTCTTTCTTCCTGAGAACCAAAAGAAATAAGGCTGAGCTTTGTCAATCCCCCGACCAGAAAAGCCACATCCCTGCCGAATTCCTTTTCAATCTGTTCCACTGTGGTTAAAGTATCTTCAATTGTATCATGCAGCAATCCACTGATGATCGTCGCGGCATCCATTTTCATATTTGTTAGGATTCCCGCAACTTCCATTGGGTGAGTAAGATATGGTTCACCGGATAATCTTACCTGTCCCTGATGAACTGAAGCTGAGTAAATATAGGCCTTCTCAATCATTTCCAGATCTTCTTGTGGCAAATAAGTTTGGGCTTTATCGATAATATCATTGATTCGTAGCATTAAGTACCCAGTTTATTTAACTTACGGCTATAGTAGAATTCACTTCCTGCGCTATTACTTGTTTGACTTGTTGTACTATCTCCTGAAGCGAGTATAACTTATTTTCGCCGGTCTTTCTAATTTTTAGTTCGACATTCCCCTGAAGAAGGTTTTTCTGACCGATGATAATTCTAAGCGGAATTCCAATTAAATCGGCATCTTTAAATTTTACGCCGGCTCTTTCATCTCGATCATCGAAAATAACTTCAATACCCTCGGCAAGCATCGAATTATAAAGATTCTCCGCAGCCTTCATGATATCTTTTTCATTTATATTTACCGGTGTTATAATTACATGATATGGCGCCAAAGGCATCGGCCAGACAATACCGTTTTCATCGTAATTTTGTTCAATAGCGGCGGCAACAGTTCTCCCGATTCCAATTCCATAACAACCCATTATCATAATTTTTTCCTGACCATCTTTATCAAGATATTCTGCTTTCATCGCTTTGCTATACTTTGTTCCCAACTTAAAGACATGACCAACTTCAATACCACGCACGAATTGAGTATTACCTTCGCAACGGGGACAATTATCTGTTGGTTCGACAATGCGCAAATCAGCAAAGGCTTCAATATTAAAATCCCTGCCGATATTAACATTTTTAAAATGGTAATTTTCTTTATTAGCGCCAGTAACAAAATTGACCATATCAATTACGGAATAATCGATAATTACTCGTACTTCAATATTCACGGGCCCGGCAAAGCCCCGTGGCGCTCCGGTCGCCTTTAAAATCATTTCATCAGAGGCAAGTTCCAGTTCCGTTGCGCCTAAATAATTTTTTACTTTAATCTCGTTGACTTCCTGATCGCCGCGGATAAGCACAGCGCAAGGCTGGCCATCTGCATTGAAAATTAAAGTTTTCACGATATCCTGCGGCATCACTTTTAAAAAAGCGCTGACTTCTTCAATGGTGCGCACATCCGGAGTATGAACCTCCTCCAGGGGCAGAAAGTCATATTCGTATATTATTTTTTTCTCCGGACATGCCACTTCAGCCTTTTCCAGGTTGGCCGCATATGAACATTTTTCGCAAAATACCATGGCGTCTTCACCGGATTCGGCCATGACCATAAACTCATGCGAATATTTTCCGCCTATGCTGCCGGAATCAGCTTCCACCGGACGGAATTTTAAGCCGCAACGATTGAAAATATTATTATAAGCGGTAAACATCTTCTCATAACTTTTTCCCGCACTCTCTTCATCAACATCAAAACTATAGGCGTCTTTCATCCCGAATTCGCGGCAACGCATTACGCCAAATCGCGGGCGCACTTCATCGCGAAATTTTGTCTGAATCTGATAAAGGTTGCGGGGTAATTGCCGGTAAGTTTTTACATCATTGCGGACCAAACTGGTGATTACTTCTTCATGAGTCGGCCCCAGACAGTATTCGTGATCATGGCGATCGCGAAATCTCAAAAGTTCCTTTCCGTAATGCACCCAGCGACCCGATTCCTGCCAGAGTTCTGCCGGCTGCACCATGGGCAAATGAACTTCCTGCGCGCCGGCTTTATTCATTTCCTCCCGGATAATTTGTTCCAGCTTGCGAATAACCCGATAACCCAGCGGCAGGTATGAATATATTCCGCTGATCAATTTTCTGATCATCCCTGCTCTAATCATCAATTGGTGGCTTATGACTTCAGCATCTGAAGGAACTTCCCTGCCGGTAGGCAAAAACATTTCTGAATATCGCATTAATTTTTTTTCCTTTCTTCTATCATCATATTTATCTCCTCGAGTAGAACTTTCACAAAGTCATTTTCGTCGACCTTTTTTAAGGCTTTTCCTTTCTTGAAAAGAATCCCCTGCCCTTTGCCTCCGGCAATACCTATATCCGCGTCCGCAGCTTCACCCGGCCCGTTGACCACACAACCCATCAGAGCAACTTTTAAATATTCTTTTCTGCCTGTAAGAGCTTTTTCAATTTTATTTGTCAAATTTAAAAGATCAATTTCACAACGTCCGCAAGTCGGACAGGAAACGATATCCGCTCCGACCTTTCTAATATTCAGCGCGCGCAAAATGCCATAAGCCAGGGGAATCTCCAAAACAGGATCGCCGGTAACAGAAACTCTGATTGTGTCACCAATGCCTTCATAAAGAAGGGTCCCGATTCCCAGCGCTGATTTTATTGCGGCATTAACCAATGAGCCGGCCTCAGTCACTCCCAGATGCAACGGATAATCGGTTTTGGCGGCAATCGCGCGACACGCTTCAATCATGGTGGGTACATCCGATGATTTCAGCGACAATTTTATCTTGCCAAAACCCTGATCCTCAAAAAGCTCAATATTTTGCAAGGCGCTCTCCGTGAGAGCCTCCGCTGTCGCGCCACCATATTTCAGCAATAGATCTTTTTGCAGAGAACCGGAATTAACACCGATACGAATCACAATTTCCCGCTCTTTGGCCACTTTGACAATTTCGCGGATTTTATCTGGGGCAATATTGCCGGGATTAATCCTGATACCGGCCACCCCGTGTTTCATGGCATTTATGGCCAGTCTATAATCAAAATGAATATCGGCAATCAAAGGTAAACGAATTCTTTTTTTTATAGCCGGGATCGCTTGCACAGCATCTTTATCGGGAAGGGCAATGCGGATGACTTCACAACCGGCTTTCTCCAGCGCGTTGATTTGAGCAACTGTGGCTTTTACATCACGCGTATCTGTATTGGTCATCGATTGCACAACAATAGGCGCGTCTCCACCTATCGGCACACTATCAAGATTTATCTTTTTTGTTCTTCTTCTTTTGATCAAGGATACATGTTCCACAGGCGCCAGATTCCCAATGAATAAATTTATTTATATAGACCTTTGAAAAACTGCTCCGCGTGTTATTTCGAGGAGCAAAGCGACGATAAATTTTTCTTTTATATTAATATGTTATAAGATTTCTCCTTACGGTCGAAATGACAAATTGATAATTACCATAAGGTCTCTCTGGGTGAATTTATAACATGTGAATTAATCTTCGGCAATAAGTAATTTATCCTAGAAATGACCAATGCAAACTTTTCGTTTAAAAAGTTTTTTTAGCGTAGAAATGAAGCAAAGATGAAATTTATCTATTATGTTATTCTAATTTATAAACAGCATTCTTAATCCGTTTTATACCTTCTTCTATGTTTTCTAAAGAAGTAGCGTAAGATAAACGTATATGGTTATCACTGCCAAATGCTGCTCCGGAAACAGCAGCCAAGTTAGCTTCATCAAGCAGGTAATCGATTAATTCCGGAGAAAGGCATTGGCTTTAGCAGTAATAGCTAAAGTTTCCGATGGATTAATTTTAGCTACTCTGGACGATAATCGCACAAACTACCCTCTGTTATTATTGATATTGTTGACATTGAATTTTCCCATTAGTTTTTGATTAACACTATCCGGCACTAAACCTTTCACCGATCCTCCTAAACTCACCACTTCTTTGATTAACTTGGAGCTAGTATAAAACCATTTAAACCCGCTCATAAGAAATACTGTTTCGATTTTTTTTGTTTGACGGCGGTTCATCAGAGCCATCTGAAATTCATATTCAAAATCAGAGAGAGCGCGCATTCCGCGCAATATTATGTTGGCGCCAGAAATTTTCAAATAATCAACAAGCAGTCCGGAATAGCTATCAACTCTGACTTCTTTAGTATCACTGAATATTTCCCGAATCATTTCCATTCTTTCTTCTATTGAGAAAAGATAAACCTTATTAGGATTGTGAGCAATGAGAATAACGATTTCATCAAATATTCTCATTCCTCTTTTGATAAGATCCACATGACCATTAGTAATGGGATCAAATGAACCCGGGTATATTGCAACTTTGTTAGCGAAAGGTTCTTGTATCATTTTCACTCCATTTTTAAAAAAGTTAAGGCATTATCGCCATATTTTCTCCGATCTGTTTGATAAATATTATCATCTAAGTCACTAAAAGTTTCTTTTATCGAATGTTGAATGACAATTACACCATCTTCCTTGAGAACATGATATTTCCTCAGGAACATCAGTGTTTCCTCCACTAAGTCCCTGTTGTAGGGTGGATCGGCAAATATAATATCAAATTCATATTTTTTTCTAATAAGATCACGCAGACCGAACTCGATATCTCCGGCAATTATTCGGCAGTTTTTATCTAAACAGCATGTTTGGATATTTTTTTTAATAACCTCAACAAGATGTTTATTTTTCTCTACAAAATAAACATCTTGAGCTCCGCGGCTGGCAGCTTCCAAACCGACGCTGCCCGATCCGGCGAAAAGATCAAGAAATGTTTTGTCTTGCAAAGAACCTAATAAATTAAAGAGAGCTTCCCGTAAAAAATCAGAAGTCGGCCTTTCTTTTGATTTGGAAGGAAAATGCAATGTCCTTCCTTTGGCCTCACCTCCAATAATTCTCATAATTTTTCACAAAAAATGAACTACCCCGCAGCAAGCTACGGGGTATCAAAAGCCTCTATAAGGAATAGGCCTTTCGTAGCAAGCTAAGGGGAATTAACCCCAAACAAGATTAAAATCTAATTTACTTATCCTGCCCCAAGTATTAAATCTTAACATTATTTTTCTTTTCCTTAGCTTTTTGGCGTTCTTTCCGGTTAAACTTTACTACCCACCAAATCGGCCCGGAAATAACGTAACCTAATATAATCACAAAAAACATTATTTCCGGCCAATGAAAAATTATAATCAGTAAAACTGTTGACCAGAAAAAGATAGTGAATGGTTTACGTGCGAGGAGTTTCATATCTTTAAAACTGTAATACTTGACGCTACTGACCATTAGTAATGATAAAATGACTATAAAAATCATTATAAAACCATTTTGAAACTTTCCTTCCGCACCAGTCCAATCAAAGAAAATTACTGTAGTCGCCACAACCGAAGCTGCAGATGGAATGGGTAACCCATTAAATACGTTGCTTTCAATCAGGCCTATCTGGATGTTGTATCTGGCTAATCTTAGCGCGCCGCAAAGAACAAATAAAAAAGCAACTATCCAGCCCAATTTACCGTAAATAGACAAAGACCAACTATACGCCAGAAGCGCTGGCGCAACACCAAAAGCTATTACATCAGCCAAGGAATCATATTCTGCACCAAATTTACTGGTTGTATTCGTAAGACGGGCAATCCGGCCATCTATTCCATCAAAAACAACGGAAAATAAAATAGCGACAGAGGCAGGAACAAAATGTTCTTTAAAGGAAGCAATAATGGAATAAAATCCGCAAAATAAACTGGCCGAGGTAAAAAGATTCGGCAATACATAAATTCCCTTTTTTATCCGAATTTTTTTGGGAGAAATTTCTGTATTCATGATAAATACCCTAAAATTGTCTGACCGGCCTTAACATTGTCTCTAAGTTTCACCGAAATTTGAGAATCTTCGGGTAAATAAACATCCACCCGCGAACCAAAACGAATTAAGCCAAAACGTTCGCCTTTTTTAACGGTCGTCCCGACATTGACCCAGCAGACAATCCGACGGGCGATAAGACCTGCTATCTGCACCATCCAAACACTACGTCCATCTTCAGCACGAATCATAATTTCATTGCGCTCATTATCGAGCGAAGCCTTATCTAAATTAGCAGAAAAAAAATTACCCTCATGGTAATTAATTGCTTCGATTTTCCCCGAATAAGCGGCGCGATTTACGTGGACATTAAAAACATTCATAAAAATACTTATTTTTTTAAATCTTCCGGAGATGGTCCCATTTACTTCGACATCTTCGATTTTGATTACTTTTCCATCAGCAGGAGAAATTAAGACTTTTTCCTCCTCCTGAAAAGACCTTTCCGGATTGCGAAAAAACCAAATAATAAAAAATGTAATAAAAGCAAATAAAATTATCAGCCAGCAAATACCCAAAAAGGCAACAAAAACGGTAACGACCAGAGATAAAATGATAAAAGGATAACCTTCGTGAACAATAACATTATCATGTTTCATAAAGCATTTATCTTTTTTTAAACCAAATTGCATTTAACATGATACCGAGACAGCAGATACCAGCTTCCGCTATAGACGGCTCAGTATTAAATGAGTTTTTTTTGATATATCAATTGAGTGCGCTTGTCAATGAATCTTTAATTTTATACAAAAACAAATCAGAACAGCTATTTGTTGACTCTTGCTTACCCGGCCTATATCCTATATAGTAATACTAATTCTAAATCAAAGCGCTATCTTTGATTTAGAAAGGGAATAATGAATAAATAGGTTACTAACTTTTTCCTGGCTATCGTCTATGCAAAAAATCAAATGGAATATAGTTTGGGGTGTGTTCATTACGTTTGCTTTTCTCATCCTGCTATTTATTCGCCTCGAATTTTTTCAGAATAATTTGGAGCCGATTGCGGCTATTCAAGGTATAAAATCACAGCGTCCGCAAGATACTTGGATGAATATCTATCAAAATAAAAAAAAGATTGGTTTTGTTCACCGGACTTCTACCAATCTGGAAAAAAAATCCCACTTTAATGAAACTGTTTTTATGCAGATCAATACCATGGGAGTAACGCAGGCACTCAATATTTTGACTGAGGGCGATTTGAACCCCGATATGACTCTTTCCTCATTTAATTTTGATTTGAACTCCAACCTGTTTCGCTTTAATGCTCATGGCCGCGTGGTCAAAAACAAACTGATCCTGTTCACCGGCTTACCTGATGCGCAAGAAAAAAGCGAAATCCCGCTCAAAGATATTCCCCGTATCAGTGGCAGTATTTATGACGCCGCGTTTCGCGCTAATTTGGAAAAAGATGTAACCCGCAGTTTCAGCATTTTTGATCCTTCTACACTGTCCATCCGATCGGTTAAAGTTACCAGAAATGCCGATGAAATTATTCTCATCATGGAAAAACGAATCTTAACAAAAAAATATTGCGCTGATTTCGTGGGGGCCAAAAACTGCGCCTGGCTAAGCCTTGAGGGCGATACTTTAAAGGAAGCAGGCATTCTTGGCCTCTCTATGGAAAAGGTCAGCCCGCAAAAAGCTCACGAAGGAATAGCTGATCAAGGTAGTATTGATTTTACGCAAATTGCTTCCATTCCTTCCAATGTTGAAATTACTGAACCGGAAAAACTCAGCAAAATTAAAATTAAAATCGGCGGTACTAGCGGCGTGTTATTCCTTGACGGCGACAGACAAAGCTTTCATAATAACATTCTAACCATCGCCAGGGAGAACTTGTCATCGTCTTCAACTTTAAATAATAATCTTCCCAAAGAAATTGCCGTCTTTTTAAAACCCGCGCCACTTATACAATCCGATCATCCGCAAATAAAAGCGCAGGTGGATAAAATCATCAAGCCGAATGACACTGCTGATCAGAAAGCGAGAAAAATTGTCAACTGGGTTTACCACAATATTGAGAAAAAACCAGTGTTGTCGGTTCCCAACGCACTGGAGGTCTTAAAAAATAAAGTCGGCGATTGTAACGAGCATTCCGTGCTGACAGTTGCCCTACTGCGCGCCGCCGGTATTCCGGCGCAAATGGAAGCGGGATTGGTTTATCTGCATGGCCGGTTTTATTGGCATGCATGGAACGTTCTTTACTTGGGAAAATGGGTCACTGCAGATGCTGTTTTCAATCAAATTCCAGCCGATGTGACCCATATTAGACTTGTTCGCGGTGATAGCGGTGAACAAATGAACTTAATGGGCGTGATGGGCAAAATCAAACTGGAGGTATTAGAGCAAATAAAATGATTGAACTACACAAACTAACCAAAGATTACGGTACTACCATAGCGGTAAACAAGCTCAGTTTAAATGTTGCCGCCGGCGAAATTTACGGTTTTATCGGACCCAATGGCGCCGGTAAAACTACAACAATTCGGCTGATGGGCGGCATTCTTGCTCCTACCTCCGGTAGTATTATCATTGGCGGATTAGATATGGCAAAAAAACCCGTCGAGGGAAAAAAAATGATCGGTTTTGTGCCCGACAGGCCTTTTCTTTATGAGAAGCTCACCGGGATGGAGTTCCTGCGTTTTTCGGCTGATCTTTACGACGTTAAACGCGATACATTTCTGCAAAAGGCCCAAAATCTCTTACAGCAATTTGCGCTTTTGGATTGGGCTGATGAGCTGATAGAGGCTTACTCACACGGTATGAAGCAACGGCTCATCATTGCTTCCGCTCTGTTACATGATCCCAGAATATTGATTATTGATGAACCAATGGTCGGCCTTGATCCGGCTGCAGTGCACATGGTTAAGGATATTTTAAAAGAACTGGCCGTCAATCAAACGACCATCTTCATTTCCACGCATACTTTAAGCATAGCTGAGGATTTGTGCCATCGAATCGGTTTAATCCACAAGGGTACACTATTGGCGCAGGGTACCCTTGATGAATTAAAGCACATTGCAAAACTCGGCGAAGCCAGGCTCGAAGAAGTGTTTCTAACCATAATAAAAGAGAATACTTTTATATGAATACTATTCTTTCCCTGTTAAGGCCGCGAATACTTTCCGCCATCAACAGTTTGCGGACGGACAATGAAAAAAACAGCTGGGTACGTATTTTCATGTACAGCGTAGTTGGTATTGTTTTTTGGATAGGCATTTTTATAATTTTCTATCGCGTATTGTTTTATTTTCAAAGTGTACAGGATTTCGGCAACATCTTAGCAATGAAACTTATTTCGATGCTCATCATGACTTTTTTTACGCTTTTGCTCTTCAGCAACATCGTTAATTGCCTTTCCCATCTGTATTTAAGTCAGGATTTACCGCTTCTGCATTCGTTGCCGGTTTCGTCCAAGGATATTTTTTTTTCACGGTGGATCATCAGCACCTTTGACAGTTCCTGGATGATTGTTGCTTTCAGTTTTCCGGTATTTTTATCTTACGGATTGATTTACAAAACGGGAATCATTTTTTATGTGATCTTTTTAGTCGCAATAATTCTCATGTGTCTTATATCTTCGGCTCTCAGCGGCATTTTAGTTTTATTAGGAGCTATAATACTGCCTGCCGGACGAATCAGGACAATTCTTATTATTCTGGGCGTTATTTTGGTACTGTTTCTTATTCTTTTTTTGCGTTTAATACGACCGGAACAATTGGTAAATCCGGATAGCTTTGCTTCCGTTGTTCTTTATTTAAATTCCATGCAAACGCCCAACTCGCCGCTTTTACCCACAACATGGATTACCGATGCAATTAAAGCTGCCCTCAATGGTGAAATAAAAAGCTGTCTGTTTAATATCGCGCTTACCGGAACCTGCGCCTTCATGCTTATTTTCATCAGTAACATTACCGCTCAGGCCGCATACTTTATGGGTTTCTCAAAGTCACAGACAACTCCACAGCGGCTTTTTGCGCCGGTAAAATACAAAGATTATAATTGGGAAAGTTTATTAAATTTTCTCACGCGCGAATCAAAAGCTTTTGCTGTCAAGGAAATCCGAACTTTTTTCAGGGATTCGGCACAATGGCCGCAATTATTTCTAATGGCCGCCTTAATTGCAATTTACCTTTACAATTTTTCAGTTTTACCTTTGGACAATTCGCCAATTAAAACCATTTACCTGCAAAATTTATTTTCTTTCTTAAATATAGGACTGGCGGCTTTTGTGCTTACGGCCATTGCCGCCCGTTTTGTTTTTCCGGCAGTGAGTATGGAAGGCGAAGCATTTTGGATTGTTCAAGCAGCGCCGGTATCTACAAAAAACTTCCTCTGGATTAAGTTTTTTTTGTATTACATACCATTGGTAATTTTGGCGGAAGTTCTAGTTGTTGTTTCCAATTTATTGCTGCGAGTTTCTCCTTTCATGATGGCTCTATCGGCCATAACAATATTTTGTCTTGTTCCTGCTGTGGTGGGCATGGCCATTGGCCTGGGTGCTGTCTATGCCGATTTTAAATCGGAAAATCCGGCACAGGTTGTAACTAGCTTTGGCGGGCTGCTTTTCATGATTCTTTGCTTTTGTTTAATCGCTTTGGTTATAATTCTGGAAGCCGGGCCTGTGTATTACATATTTATTGCTAATTTGCGCGGCCAGAGTTTTTCTTTACTACAAATAATCTGGTCGATTATTTCCTTTATTTTTACTTTATTTCTTTGTCTCTTGGCCGTATTTTACCCCATATATCTTGGTGAAAAAAAACTCCGGATCAGATGAACCCCTCCCATTGTAACATTTAACTAATCCCCTGCCCAACCCAGCGGTGACTTGAATGCTTAAATATTAAATTTATCTTGATTTTACTTGCTAAATAAGCTAAACAAATATGTATAAAAATTAAATTTTTATGGTTCTGACACTACTGGTTAAAATATGGAATGTTTTTTTGTTAAATAGTAACTAAGATTATCCTGGAGTGATATGGAAAAGATCTGCATCGTAAAACGGCGGCGAGAATACGCTCAAACGGAAGTTAAGCTTATACTGCCGGATAATCTGAGTGATACCCTTCCATCTGAAGTTGCCATAAGCAGCATCGCCATCAATAATCACCCCGAATTTTCCGATAATAAAACGGAAGTCAAACTTATAATGCCGGATAATCTGAGTGATACTTTTCCACAAGAAGTTGCAACAAGTAACATCGCCATCGATACTTACCCCGAATTTTCCGATAATAAAACGGAAGTTAAGATTATACTGCCGGATAATCAGAGTGATACTCTTCCATCTGAAATTGCCATAAGCAGCATTGCCATCAATAATGACCCCGAATTTTCCGATAATAAAATAGTAGAGGAATTCATGGATAAGTCCTCTTCCGTTATTTCCATAACTATGACAAAGGAGCAATCAGTGCTGCTGCAACAATCAGAATATATAAAAGAATTGTTGAGCGGAGCAAAAAATGATCCTTCATTGGATATAAAACTTAATCCCGACGGCCGAATTTCTCTCAATTATCATTTTAATGATTCTTTGATTTTAAGAATGCTATCTTCCAATCAAGTTTGTCAAATGCTCCAAATCAGCCGGAGTTTTTTGAGGAAAATTATCAATGAGAAAAAGCTGAACAGTTACAAACTGGGCAGAATGAGACGCTTTTTGCTGGAAGATATTCTGGAATATTTGAGCAATGATGCGGAAGTCACCCAACTTAATGATGAACAATGAGCTTATTTTATTATTTAATATTGAAGGATAAAATTTTTTCATTTTATAATAGGTTGTAAGGAGAGGAAAGATGTATTGCGACTATTGGAATTTAACCAAACCACCTTTCGATAATGTTCCTGATTCTTCAATGTATGTTGACTGCCATGAATCCATGGAAAATGTTATTTCTGAAGCAATCTATGCTATTAAAGAAGGCAATGAATGTTTTGTTGTTATTTTCGGTGATGTAGGTTTAGGCAAAACTCTTTCTCTGCGCGTAATCATTGATTCATTAGAGCCGGAAAAATATAAAGTCGCCCTGATTACCAATCCCTCCCTTTCTTTCATACAGCTGTTAAGAGAAATTATCGGCCAGATAACCGGCAAACAATGTGAAGAAAAAAAGAAAGTGGATTTGCTGGAAATATTTAATCGTCTTTTATTTGAAACAGCCGACCAAGGTAAAAAGATTGTAATTGTTATTGATGAATCTAATGTTTTAACTTCCGCTAATCTGGATGATTTGCGCCTTTTAACCAATATGCAGGATGACGATCGCAATCTTTTCACCTTGCTTCTTGCCGGCCAGATTGAACTGGCGCAGAAATTAGAACATCCTAAAATGGCCAATTTATTTCAAAGGATTGGCACTTATGGCCATATAGAAAAACTGCCTTCAGAGGAAGCTCTTAAAACTTATGTCGAAACAAGACTTAAGCTTGCCGGCAATCAAAGAAAAATATTCACAGATGACGCTATTCCTGTAATCTGGGAATTTTCCGAACATGGCACGCCTCGCCTTACTAACAAAATATGTAAACTTTGCCTGAAAGCAGGCGAAACTAACGAATTTCAAACGATATCAGGTGAGGTTGTAGCGCAGATTGCCGATCGCTTCCAGAAAATAAGTAAAACTACTTTGCCAAAAAGTAAAATTCATAGCCGTCCGGAGATAGAACCACCAGAAGAAGTTATCTCAGAACCTGAGACTGAATTGCCGAAGAAAAAACCCAGGACTTCATTTCCAAGAAAAGCAGCGCCTGAGGTAGAAATACCACCTATTGATATTCCTCCTCAACCAAGAGTGGTAATACCGGAACCGCCTCCCGTAGCGCCTATTACGCCTCAAAAGGAAGAAGCTTTACCTCCTCAACCACGAGTGGTAATACCGGAACCTCCTCCTGCAGCGCCTATTCCGCCTCAAATGGAAGAAGCTATTCCTGTTGAAGCAAGAGTTGTAATCCCGGAACAGCCTCCTGCAACGCCTATTCCTCCTCAACGGGAAGAAGCTAGACCTGTTCAACCAAGAATGGTAATCCCGGAACAGCCTCCTGCAACGCCTATTCCGCCTCAACAGGAAGAAGCTATTCCTGTTCAACCAAGAGTGGTAATACCGGAACCGCCTCCCGTAGCGCCTATTACACCTCAAAGGGAAGAAGCTTTACCTCCTCAACCAAGAGTGGTAATACCGGAACCGCCTCCTGCAGCGCCTATTCCGCCTCAAATGGAAGAAGCTAGACCTGTTCAACCAAGAATGGTAATCCCGGAGCAGGCTCCTGCAACGCCTATTCCGCCTCAACGGGAAGAAACTATCCGCGTTGAAACAAAAGCGGTACCCTTGGCAAAACCTGCTGTAAATTATGTTCCTATTCCGGGGGGTGTACCCCTGGCAAAACCTTCTGCAACTAATATTCCCCCTAGACGGGAAGAAGCTAGACCTATTGAAGCAAAACAAAAAGAAAAGGAAGAACAGCCAGCACAAGTTGAGAAAGAAGTTTACGAAGAAGTATTAATTGGCCAGCAGAAGGTTAAGCTATCTATTCCTGCTCATGTTATAAGACAAGCGCAATTGGCAAGTTCTGAAAACAAAAACAAATTGGCGGGATATTGGTCAGCACAAATCATTAAAGAAAATCCGCACATAATGAAGTCATCGCTTTCTGATCCGGTTGCTATATGGTTTGAAGTCAAAAATGTGATTTTAAAGAAATTCAATAGATCCTCAAATACAGACGCGACAATGACTTCAATATAAAACCATGAATAAAGAATTTTTAGAAAAAAAAACACCTCAAAAGCCTTATAACGTTTATCCGGTCAATAACAAACTGACCATCGCCAATCGTAAAAAAAATATTGAAAAAGACACAAATTCCATTGAGGATTACACCAATTCTGGTTTCATGTATCTGGAGAATAAAGATTATGATGAGGCTTTAGAATGTTTTCAAAAAATTACAGAACTACAACCAGATAATGCTAAAAATTTTATAAATCTCGGATATATCTATGAAAAAATGGATATGTTTGATTCTGCAAAAAAATGCTACGAAAAAGCCTTAAAAATAAAAGATGACAACATTGAAGCAATTATCAAAATCGGGCATATATTAGAATTGCAGATTGATTATCACCATGCTGTAGATCAATACAAAAAGGCTATTGGGATCGATCCGCAAGCCGTTGAGCCTCATTTTTGCTTAGCGACCTTGTATGATAAGCACGACATGTATGATGAAGCGGCTGAAGAATATGAAAATATTATTGAGATTAATCCGAAACATACGAAAGCTCTTCACAATTTGGGCAGAATTTATTTTCAAGACGGAGATTATGCGAAAGCTTTAAAAAGTTTCCAAAATGTTTTAAAATTGGAACCGAAAAACACTGATGCATGGAACGATTTGGGTTCTGTTTATGAAATAACTAATAATGTTATACAAGCTATATCTACTTATCGCAAAGCTCTTAGCGTTGACCCTTTTAACGAAGAAACTAACTTTAATTTGGCTAATGCTCATTTTTCATTATTCTTGAAAAATCCTAATATTGTAAATATTGAAGATATAATCAAACGTCTTAATTTTATCCTTTCGCGCAACCCGCACAATAAAAAAGTTCAGGAACTTTTTAACAAAATAAAAGGATTTTAATCCTGGGCAATATAATCAATTATCAAATAAAGCTTTCTTCATATGGGCATCCGCTGAACGCAAATAAACAGGAACAAATGTTTCAGCATTAAGCAATTCGTTTCGATCATATTTCTCTCGTCCTAAAAAACCCACAGATGAAGCCCGAATATATTGCTGCAGGGCTGAAGCGATATTAATTTCTTTAGTTTTGTTGTTGCTTAGAATATCGGCATACTTGATCGCTCCATCACCAACAAAAATTATCTCTTGTTCAGGATTATGGATAATTTCCCGTGGATCAACAGCTTTATCTGTGCCGATCTGATCTAGAAGGCCATTTTTGTTATACCGGTAACATGCAATATAAACCTGTCCGCGACCTGCATCCATTACGGAACAAATTATTTTTGAATTTTTGCTTACGTTCAAAGCAAGAGCAGTAAGGGAAGAAATACCGACAGCCGGCTTTCCTGTCGTCAGCATCAGTGCCTTGAGCGTACATACTCCAATACGCAGTCCTGTAAACGACCCTGGACCAATTGTGCAGGCAAACAAATCAATTTCGGAAATTTTTATTTTTGTTTGAAGGCATGCCTGATCAATGGCAGGCAAGAGCACTTCCGAATGATTTAAACCAACATTGATTATGGTATCATAAAGAATAACATCATCCTGCAAGAGCGCAACCGAAGCGGTTTTGGAAGAAGTATCAAAAGCTAAAGTCAACATAGCTCACTTAAATATTTTCATAATGTCATTGACAACTTTAATGTTCAAACGTTCAATATCAATGAAAATCACAAAAAGCATCAACATCAACAAAATGACAAAACCGATCTGCTGTGATATTTCTTTGGTTTTGACGCTTATCTCCCTTCTGGTTACAATTTCGATCAGATAAAAGAAAATATGGCCGCCATCAAGAACAGGTATGGGAAAAAGATTAATTACCCCTAAGTTAATTGAAAGTATGGCCATAAAGAGAATAAAAGGAATTATGCCTTCTTTTACCTGAGCACCGGCAACTTGAGCGATAAAAATGGGGCCTCCTAAAGTTCGTGGCGAAATGACTCCCTCCAACATTTTGACCACGGAAATAATCGTCAGTTTGCTAATCTCCCAAGTCTTGCTAGCCGAGGCAATGATTGCGTCCCAAGGATTTTTTCTTTCTATTATAATATTTCCGGCAGGAGAGATTCCAATAAGGTATGTAAGTACGTCTTCACCAAAAATATTCTTTGATTTAGATAATCTTGGTTTAATTAATAAATTCGTCTTTCCCGCACCCCTCTCGATAACAACTTCCGTTTCTTTGCCTTTACCCTCTGCTATTATTGGCTTTATCTCTTCCCAAAAGACAATTTTATGGCCATCAATGGCAATGATTTTGTCACCATTAATCATCCCTGCTTCAAAAGCGGCAGATTCTTTTTGCACTTCACCAACAACAGCAGTTAAATTCGGCAAACCGTATATGAAAACAATAATAAATATTAATAGAGCCAATAAAAAGTTAAAAACAGGACCGGCCAGAATAATCAGCATTCGTTTCCATTTGGACTTTTTAAAAAATGACCTTTTTTCATCTTCCGGTGACAATTCTTCATTGCCTGACTCACCCAAAAGTTTGACAAATCCGCCTAAGGGAATCCAGGAAAGCACATATTCCGTCTCTCCAATTTTCTTGCCGATTATCTTCGGGCCAAAACCGAGAGAAAACTTAAGAACGCCCACACCGGCAATTCGCGCAGCCAGAAAATGCCCCAATTCATGGACAAAAATGAGAACACTCAGTAAAATTATAAAAGAAATTACGGTAATCACGTTATTATCCTTTCTATTATTTCTTTAGTTTCTATTCTCGCCCATAGATCGGCTTGCAGAATATCATCTAATGAGGGATTATTAATTGAATCATGGAGAACGAGAATTTTTTCTATAATCTTAGGTAAATCAATAAAACGAATCTTTTTCTCAATAAATGCGGATACAGCGACTTCATCGGCGGCATTTAAAACAACAGGAGCCGTGCCGCCACAAAGGCCTGCCGCATAAGCAAGAGCCAGGCAGGAAAATTTCTTTATATCCGGCTTAAGAAATTCCAACTTCCCTATTTTTACAAGATCCAGAGATGGAAGATCATTAATTATCCTTTCCGGATAAGTTAAGGCATAAGCAATAGGTATTTTCATATCCGGAATTCCCATTTGCGCCAAAAAAGCGCCGTCAATAAATTCAATCATGGAATGCACTATGCTTTGCGGATGAATCAAAACATCAATATCACTGATGTCCAGATTGAATAACCATTTAGCTTCGATCACTTCCAGCCCTTTATTCATCAGAGAAGCAGAATCAACTGTTATTTTCTTTCCCATCTTCCAGTTGGGATGCTGCAATGTTTGACTGAGACTTACTTTCTTCAATTCATTCCTGGTAAAATTTAAAAACGGACCTCCGGAAGCCGTCAAAATTATCCGCCGCAAATTTTCACGCTTACGTCCTTCTAAACACTGAAATATCGCGCTGTGCTCGCTATCCACAGGGATAATTCTTACTCCTTTTTTCTTTGCCCTTTTGGTTACAATTTCTCCAGCCATAACCATTGTTTCTTTGTTGGCTAATGCGATATCCTTGCCCGCTTCAATCGCCGCAAGCGTTGGCATTAAACCAGCGGAACCTGATATGGCGGAAACGACAATGTCTGCCGAAGGAAATGAAGCAATTTCTTTTAAGCCTTCTTCATCATAAAATATTTTAACCTTAGTTTTAGCGGTTAAGGCCTCGCGCAGTTTAAGAGCGCTGTCTTTACTACTTACAGCAACCACTTTTGGCTTAAATTTTTCTATTTGCTTTTTGAGCAGATTTATATTTTTTCCAGCGGCAAGTGCCACAACCTGAAAGCACTGCTGATTTTTTTCAATAACATCCAGCGCGCTGATTCCTATTGAACCTGTTGATCCTAAGATCGTTATTTTCTTCATTTATTCAATCACAAATATCCGGTAATAATAAACAAATGGAGCGATAAAAATCAGGCAATCCAAACGATCAAGGATGCCCCCGTGACCGGGCAGAAGCGAACTTGCATCCTTAAGCCCATAGTTTCTTTTAATAGCGGATTCACAAATATCGCCCAATTGCCCGATAATACTGCCTGCAAAAGCAAGAATTGCTATTTGCATCAACGATATTTCCGGCAACAAATAATAAGCGAAGATCAGACAAGCAATTGTGCTTCCCAAGACCAATCCTGCCAAACCCTCCACTGTTTTACCGGGGCTGATTAAAGGGGATAATTTATGTTTGCCGAAATACTTACCCACATATAACGCGACTATATCGCCCACGAAAGCAAGGATCAAAACAAAGAATATCCATGTAATTCCTTTTCCCATCATTCGCAATGAAATGAAATACGACATCAAAAAAGGTATATACATTATGCCAAAAATTACTTTAGCGACGGATAGCACATCAAAATTTGATTCTTTAATCAACAAAACAAATAAAATAAAAACAAGCAATATAGAGAAAGCCAGTACGGCAAGTAAATGCTGATTATTTCCAAAGAAGACAAACAAAGGAATTATTATCGCAAAAATCAGACCTTCAATTTTTTCTTTTACAAAACCATTTCTGAAAACCATATGATTGTATTCCCAGACTCCACCCAGAATAAATAAAATAACAACAGCGGAGAAAACTGCTTCTGAACAGAATAAAATAATTATAACTAATAAAGGCGCCAGAATAAGGCCTGTCAACCATCTTCTTAAATATGAATTCCCTGTCTTGGACATTAATTCAAACCTTAACTTTTTAAATTCATGGTTCAGATTGAAAAATCTTTTTCTTGCAACTGTTCGCTGGTTAGACCAAAACGTCTTTCACGTTTCTGATAACTGGCAATTGCTTTAAAAAGATCATCCTTTGTAAAGTCCGGCCAAAGGACATTAGTAAAATAAAGTTCTGTGTAAGCCATCTGCCAGAGTAAAAAATTACTAATGCGATATTCGCCACTGGTGCGAATTAATAGATCGGGATCCGGCATTCCTGAAGTGTATAGATAATTGTCAAAAGTTTCTTTGTTAATTTCATTGATATCAATTTTACCGTTTTTATTATCTTGGATAATTTTTTTTACAGCACGGATAATCTCATCTTTACTACCGTAACTCAAAGCCAGATTTAAAATCATCTTGTCATTTTTTACTGTGGTTCCTTTTGCCTCCAAGAGTTTTTCTTTCACCGACGGATGTAACCGATCAATTTCACCGATAGTCGTGAGCCGGATTCCCTGTTTTTGCAGTTGTTTTATTTCTTTGGTCAAATATTCTTCCAGTAAAAACATCAAAGCTTCCACTTCTTTTACCGGACGTTCCCAATTTTCTATGGAAAAGGCAAATAATGTAAGACATTTTATACCGATTTCGCGACATGTTTTTACGGTTGTCCTGACTGCTTGAGCGCCTTTTTTATGCCCCCGAATTCTGCCTATTGCATGTTGCTTAGCCCAACGACCATTACCATCCATAATTATGGCTATGTGTTGGGGTAATTTATTGAAGTCAATTTTTATCACTAATTTAGCTCCAAATTAATTTTTTATTTTAATAGACAGAGCAATTTTTTTCAACAGGCAATCTGATTTCGGTAAATCTGAATAATATCTGCAAAAGTTTTCCCTCGAGTAAAAACAATGTGTTTAAAATAATTAGCAGAAAAACAAATGGGGAGTTTTTGACTCCCCATTTCTGTATTTATGTAAAGCCCAGTTTAAATCTCCATTATTTCTTTTTCTTTGGCTACCAGTATTTTATCTGTTTTTTCAATATACTGATCAGTTAATTTTTGAACTTCTTCTTGCGCGGTAAAAAGTTCGTCTTCAGAGATTTGATTATTTTTCTTCATATTTTTCAATTCTTCATTAGTATCTCTACGCTCATTACGTAACTTGATTTTTCCTTCTTCCGCCATCTTTTTCACAACTTTGGCTATTTCTCTGCGCCGTTCTTCCGTTAATTGCGGAATAGAAAGACGCACTGCTTTACCATCGTTTGATGGCGTTAAACCTAAATCCGATTTTTGAATAGCCTTCTCAACTGCGCCAATTACTGAAACATCCCAGGGAACAATAAGAATTAGACGGCTTTCCGGAACAGAAATGTTAGCCACCTGAGCAATGGGAGTAGGAACACCATAATAATCAACTTTGATTCCATCCAATAAGGCAACTGATGCTCTGCCTGTTCTCACCCTGCTGAAAGACTTACCTAAAGTGATAATCGCCTTTTCCATCTCGTCTTTAAATTTCTGAAAAACCGTTTCTTTAGACATATCATTCTCCTACATAAGTACCAATTTTTTGACCACAAATTGCCCTACGGATATTTCCTTTCTTTTGCAAATTAAAAACAATAATCGGCAACAAATTATCACGACAAAGTGATATTGCGGTTGCATCCATTACTTTAAGATTTTTTGTTAATACATCAATATAGCTTATATTTTTAAACATAACCGCCGTTTTATTTTTTACCGGATCGCTGTCATATACTCCATCAACCTTAGTGGCTTTCATAATAACGTCCGCCTTAATTTCCATAGCTCGTAAAGATGCGGCAGTATCTGTTGTAAAATACGGATTGCCAGTTCCCCCGGCAAATATCACTATTCTTCCCTTTTCTAAATGGCGAAGGGCTCTTCGCTGAATAAACGGCTCGGCAATTTCATGCATTTCAATTGATGTCTGCACACGTGTAGGAATTCCGCACATCTCCAAAGCGCTTTGCAGGGCAAGGCTATTGATCACTGTAGCCAACATGCCCATATAATCCGCTGAAGTTCGATCGATGCCCTTCGAACCGGCTTCAAGCCCACGAAATATATTACCGCCGCCAACGACAATTCCGATTTGAATATTTAGATCGGAGAGAGATTTTATTTCCCCAGCGATGAAATTAGCCACACCCGGATCAATTCCGAAAGGCTGTTTACCCAACAGAGATTCGCCACTGAGTTTCAACAATATTCTTTTATAAATGGCTTTTTCTTTTTTTTTTGCCCATTTATTTTTTAATTTCCTCTCCCAGTTGAAATCTAGCAAATCTGCGAATAACAACATTTTCACCTGTTTTGGCAATAGTGTTACTCAAAAGTGTCCCCACAGTAATATCCGTATTTTTTATAAATTTCTGTTCCATCAAACAGACGTCTTCGTAATATTTTTTAAGTTTTCCCTCAATTATTTTGTCCCAGATTTTTTCCGGTTTGTTTTCTTCACGTAATTGGCTGCGGTAGATCTCTTTTTCCCTATCTAAAATTTCCGGAGGAATTTCATCAGGCCGGACATAAAGCGGATTGGATGCCGCAATATGCATGGCAATATCTTTGGCCATTGTTTGAAAATCTTCGGTTTTTGCGACAAAATCAGTTTCGCAATTTATCTCCACCATAACTCCAATTCTACCACCCATATGAATATACGAAGCTACAGTACCATCTTTAGCAGCTTTAGAAGATCTTTTCGTTGCCGCCGATAATCCCTTTTTTCTTAAATAATCAATAGCTTTTTCAAAATTACCATCCGCCGCTATTAATGCTTCTTTGCAATCCATCATTCCGGTACCGGTTTTTACCCTCAATTCTTTAACCATTGCTGAAGATATTTTCAATTTTATGTTCCTCCCTCTTAATACATTAATAAATCTAAAATATTTTACAATTATTTGAATGATTCGTCGGCGTATTCTTCCGACTTCTCAATTTTATCTTCCATTTCTATACTTTCGGGGACATCTGTTTCCCCGGATTTCGGTTGGGCAACCAACTCTACTTCTTTATTTGATTCCGCGGTTAACTTTTCTTCAAAGCGTTTTTTACCTTCCAAAACCGCATCGGCAAATTTAGAGGTAAATAATTTAATTGCTCTGATAGCGTCATCATTTCCCGGTATAACATAATCGATGTCGTCAGGATCGCAATTCGTATCAACGATGGCCACTAAGGGAATTCTTAATTTCTTTGCTTCATTAACTGTTATATGTTCCCGGCTGGGATCGACAATAAAAACAACAGCCGGTTGAGATTTCATATTTCTAATTCCGCCTAAAACATTTTCCAGTTTTTCCTTTTCTTTTTGTAATTTGGTTATTTCTTTTTTGGGAAAGGCTTTAATAGAATCATCATTAAACATAGCAGTTAAAGTATTTAAACGGTCGATACTCTTTTTAATGGTCATGAAATTGGTCAACATCCCACCAAGCCAGCGCTGATTGACATAAGGCATGCCGCAACGCGTAGCTTCTTCCTTAATAGCTTCCTGCGATTGCTTTTTGGTTCCGACAAAAAGTATCTCTTTGCCCTGGCTGGCAGTATCAATAACAAAGTTATACGCTGCCTGAAACATGCCGACGGTTTGCTGTAGATCAATAATGTAAATATTGTTTCTCGCCCCAAAAATGTACGGCTTCATCTTGGGATTCCATTTGTTTGTCTGATGCCCGAAATGGACACCCGCTTCCAGTAAAAGTTTCATTGAAATTGCTGACATATTTTTCTCCTCTTTTGTTTTTTCCTCCATTCCCTTCAACTTACACGGCACACTTAATTAAAAGCAACATACCTGTAATCCAGAAATGTGTGAAATTTGAATTTGGCGGCAATTAACACAAATAATCGGAATAATCAAGTTTAAATAACTGTTTTCAGGCGATAAAATTAATATCTTTTATCTGGGATTAAGTTGAGTAATCAGCATTTATTTTGACATAATCATACGAAAGATCAGATGTATAGACATAATATGATTTATCTCCTCCCCCCAACTCAACATGCACATCGATCCGGTCTTTTTGAAACATTTCTTTCAATTTACTTAAATTAATATTGACTGGTGAATTTTGGTAAAATACTAACATATTTCCTATTGATAAGCTGATTTTTTCTTTCTCCATAGGTATTCCTGAAGAACCAAGGGCGGCAATTATTCTTCCCCAATTAGGGTCTTCTCCAAAAAACGCCGTTTTGACTAAATTGGAGTTGGCAATAGCATAAGCGGCACACCGTGCATCTGACTTAGATTTCGCGCCTTCCACCATGATGGAAATAAATTTTGTCGCCCCTTCGCCATCTTTAACAACTGCATGGCAAAGTTCCGTTAAAACATCAGACAGCATATCACGAAAACGCTGCAAACGTGCTTGCGCCTTTTCCAATGGATTGTTACCGGCTAAACCGTTGGCTAAAATAATCGCCATATCATTAGTGCTCATACAACCATCAACACTGATGGAATTGAAAGTAGAATTAATTACCTGATGAAACACTGTGCTCAGAGCTTTCGAATCAATTAAAGCGTCGGTCATTACATAAGTCAGCAAGGTGGCCATATTGGGTTCAATCATACCGGCGCCTTTGGCTATACCGCAAATGGTAATATCTTTTGCGCCGACCACACCTTTGCGTATAGCAATCTTGGGATATTTATCCGTCGTCATCATCGCCATTTCCGCATCTTCAATACCGTTCTCATTTAATCCTTTAACCAAGTTACCTATGCCGATTTCTATCTTTTTTAAGGGAAGTCTCTTTCCAATAACTCCTGTCGAACTCACCAATACAAGTTCATCTTTTATTTTCATTTCTTTAGACAGAGCCGCTGAAACAGCTAACGCGTCGCGGTAACCTTCTTTTCCGGTTGCCGCATTAGCACATCCACTGTTGGTAATGATAGCTTGGGCCATCCCTTTTTTAACACGTTCTTCATCAATCAATAACGGTGCAGCTTTGAAAGTATTCTTAGTAAATACTGCTGCTACTTTTGCCGGTATGGTCGAATAAATCAAGGCCAGGTCTTTTTGATCAGATCCCTTAATTCCAACGGAAATTCCGTTGGCCAAAAAACCAGGTACGCTAATTTTTGTTGTGCTTTTAACCATGAAACTAACTCCTCTTTAAATTTAAGCACCGCAACATTTTTTATATTTCTTGCCGCTGCCGCAGGGACATGGATCATTCCGTCCGATCTTGTCGCCTTCATGCTTGATTGTTTTCGTTTCTGGCACATCTTCTCCGCGGCTCATAATATAATCTTGTTTTTGTTTCTGCCGTATTTCTTCTACTTCTTCTTCCCTTTGTATTTTAACCAGGCATAATTTTTCCAACACATCCATTTTAATACGGAAAATCATTTCCATAAACATTTCGTAGCCTTCACGCTGATATTCCCTCACGGGATCCTTTTGGCCATAGCCTCGTAAACCAATCCCTTCCCTCAAATGATCCATGGCTAGTAAATGTTCTTTCCATTGTGTATCTATTGCCTGTAACATGATCACTTTCATTAAGTAATCCATGAGCTCTTTGCCAAATTCATTTTCTTTATCGTGAAGAAGTTTTTGGACATTTTGAATTATTAATTCACTGATGGATGATTGATCAAAAGTAATTTCATTTGAATTAGCTAAATTAAGTTTTAAATTGAACTGCTTCAATAAGGCATCGTCAAGCCCTTTAAGATTCAGGTCTTCGCTATGCCCTTTTTCAGGAATATATGTGGATAAAAGATCATCAACAATTTCATCAACCATTTCTTCAATATCTGTCCATAAGTTATCACCACGTAAAACTTTTTTTCGTTGTTCATATATTACTTTCCGTTGTCTGTTCATTACGTCATCGTAATCTAATAGATGCTTACGAATATCAAAATTTTGTCCTTCAACGCGTTTTTGGGCATTTTCTATAGCTCGAGAAATATACTTATGTTCGATAGGCTGATCTTCTTCTATACCGAGCCTGTCCATAATTCCCGATATTTTATCGGCGCCGAATATACGCAGTAAGTCATCTTCCAGAGAAAGATAAAAGCGGGAGGATCCAGCATCGCCTTGCCGGCCGGACCGCCCTCGTAACTGATTGTCGATACGACGGCTTTCATGACGTTCGGTGCCTAAAATATGCAAGCCTCCCAAATCGGCAACCCCTTCTCCCAGACGAATATCCGTACCACGGCCAGCCATGTTGGTGGATATTGTAACCATCCCCGGTTGACCTGCCTGAGCAACTATTTCCGCTTCCCGTTCATGATTCTTGGCATTGAGAACATGATGCTTTACACCGGAACGAGTGAGATGGGTACTTAAGGACTCTGATTTCTCAATAGAAATAGTTCCTATCAAAACCGGCCGTTTTTCTTTATTTAAAGATTTAACTTCCTTAATTACAGCATTGATCTTTTCCTTCTCGGTTTTATAGATTAAGTCGTTGTGGTCTTCGCGAATCATCGGCATGTTGGTCGGGACAACAAGAACATCGAGATTGTAAATTTTCTTGAATTCAGCAGCTTCCGTATCGGCTGTCCCAGTCATGCCGGCCAGTTTCTTGTACATTCTGAAATAATTCTGAAATGTGATTGAAGCCAGCGTTTGATTTTCTCTTTCAATTTTTACTTTTTCCTTCGCTTCCAGTGCCTGATGAAGACCGTCACTATAACGCCGGCCTGGCATTACCCTTCCGGTGAACTCGTCGACGATAATAACCTCTCCATCTTTAACAAGATAATCTACATCCCGCTTGAACAAAGTATGGGCACGAAGAGCTTGATTGACGTGATGAACTATTTCTATATTTCGCGGTTCATAAAGATTTTGCACATTTAAATATCCCTCTACATGCGCAACCCCTTCTTCCGTGAGAACAACCGTGCGGCTTTTTTCGTCTATTGAATAATCGCTTTCTCTCTTTAATCTTGGAATTATTTGATTTATCTTATAGTACTTATCCGTCGATTCCTCGGATGGACCGGAAATAATCAACGGAGTCCGGGCTTCATCAATCAAAATGCTATCCACTTCGTCAACTATGGCATAATTGAACTCACGCTGAACGTAATCATCCAGATTAAACTTCATATTGTCACGAAGATAATCAAAACCAAATTCATTATTAGTTCCGTAAGTTATATCGGCATGGTATGCATCTCTTCTTTCCGGATCATCCATACCATGTATAACAACACCCACACTTAAACCCAAAAAGTTATAAATCGGCCCCATCCATTCAGAATCTCTTTTGGCCAGATAATCATTTACAGTAACAACATGGCAGCCTTTTTCTTCTAAAGCATTAAGATATAGCGGCATGGTCGCGGCCAGTGTTTTTCCTTCACCTGTTTTCATTTCAGCAATCTTGCCTTCATGCAAAACAATTCCGCCGATTACTTGGACATCAAAGGGGCGCATTAACAAAGTACGGCGGGAAGCTTCCCGTGCTACGGCAAAAGCTTCGCTTAGAATATCATCAATAGTAAGACCATTTTTTAATTTTTCCCTAAAATAGGGAGTTTTCACCCGCAATTCTTCATCTGTTAACGACATCATCGCCGGTTCAAAATTACTGATTTCATTTAAAAGCAATGACAATCGCTTTAATTCCCTGTCATTTTTTGTTCCCACAATTTTTTTCAGTAGATTACTCAACATTGATTAATTACCTTTAAAAAAAAACCGGTAAATTTACCGGCGGATTTAAATAATTTTTATCGATAATAAAAGCTCACGCCCTGAGGTGAAATTTTCCGGTAAGGAAAATATTTTTAAAATTTTTCTCCTTAACTTCGCCATTAGAACTAGTATTGCGATTTGCACCCACGATCAGCCGAATATATTTTTCAAGTACTTTCTGGGATTGACCGGAACATTGTTGACAAAAACAGCATAGTGGAGATGCGGACCTGTGCTGCGACCGGTATCGCCAACATAGCCGATTATGTCACCCCTTTTAACGCTCATGCCTTGCTTTACAGCCATCCTGGACAAATGGGCAAAACCAGTAGCCAAGCCACGGCCATGATCGATTTTTACAAAATTACCATCCTGCTGATCATATGCACTCACAATTACAAGTCCATCTGCCGGCGCAACTACTTCCTTGCCAAATCTGGTTGATATATCCAACCCTTTATGAAATTCAACACCTGTTCTGAAAGGCGATTCTCTTACCCCGAATTCCGATGTTACCCATCCTTTAACCGGCCAGATAGAAGGTGTAGCGGCAAGGATAGACTTTTGTTCATGTAAAAAATTTAATAATTCGTTAAAGCTCTTTTCCCGGTCATTGGCATCTTCATTTAATTTCGCAATTTCTTCACGAATTCCAGTAATTAACTTTTGTTGATCTTGATCTAATAATTCTTTAACTCTCGTTTCCTTATCAGATCCGCCAATACCTAAGGGTAGTTTTCTATCCCGGATGGTTTGATCTGCAGACAAAATTCTAATTTTTTTATCGAATTGCCGAAGCTCTTCCATCCGATCGGCAAAACCATCTATTTTCATGGCCAGATCCCGAAATTGCTGAGATTGTTCTTTAGTTTGTGCTCTAAGTCTTGCCAACTCGGCCCTGTCTCTTTTAATGCTCGCGTAATCATAAACGATGTAAAGGGTTACGAAAATTACCAAAACAAAAGCAATAAAAAGATTACGAACTAAAACTCTGGGAACAGATATCTTTTTTACGCCACTTTTTCGGCTGGGAATAATCATTAATGTAAATAAATTATCAGACATTCTTTTCCTTGAGATTTAAATGAGATTCGCAAGTATTATAATTAAAGGTGTTCGGTAACTACCACAAAAAAAGAATCAAAGTCAAGAATAACTTGACCCAAGTTATACCTTAAATTTATTATATTTAAGCCATCTAATGACTTAAATGAATAATAATATTAAGTACAAATCTGATCACTGGCTTAGTTATAATGGACTTGTTGACTTGAGCTGCAAAAAACATTATTGTGTTTGCCTAAAGACAAAAAAAGAATTGAATCTTATTGCGAAGATGAAGAATACTTTCATAATTATCATGTTGTTAGCAATTTTGCTGACTCTTTTCTCAGTGTCGGCATGTGTCTTTATTCCGGCGATATCTAAATTAGATATGAAAATATTCACGGCATCTCAGGAAAACAAAATCGGTGAATCCGCTCAAATTCTTTTGGTCATAGACAATAGTTCATTTTTCCCCACTAAAACAAATGTTTACGCAATGGAAAAGCGTGGCGATAACTGGCAAATGGCTTTCGAACCTTTCAATGCAGTAATCGGAATAAACGGCTTTGCTGAGGAAGGAGAAAAAAAAGAAGGCGATGGGAAAACACCTTCCGGCATCTACCCTCTTAAATTAACATTCGGTTACGATGCAACCATAGGAACAAAAATGCCTTATCGTCAAGCTATGCCGGATGACATATGGGTTGACGATTCCAACTCCGACGATTACAATCGCTGGGTAAAAAAATCCGAAACGCGCGCGGCTTCATACGAGCTAATGAAACGCGACGATAATCTGTATAAATACGGTGTCGTCATCGAATATAATACCGATCCCGTAATCATGGGAAACGGCAGCGCCATCTTTCTACATATCTGGAAAGGAAAAGGCATACCTACAGCGGGTTGCGTAGCGGTTTCCGAAGAAAACATTATCAAAATTATCGAATGGCTTGATCCACAAGCTTCGCCTGTTATTATTATGGGCATGGAAAACTAAACGGGAGGTTTACTTTGCTGAAATCAAAATTTTTACTTATATCGTTTTTTCTTTTTATATGCCTGTGTGTTCCATCATTCGTTGGAATATCTTATTCCTCCGATGAGATCCCGGGAAGTTTTGTCGATATACAAAAAGTTATTCCCGATATTGCTCTGGATATTCGTTATTATAGTCCGCACAACTTTGTCGGGGAAAAAGTTGATGGCTATCTGGCGCCTAAATGTTTTCTAACCAAAGAAGCTGCGGAAGCTCTGTCTCACGTGCAGAAAGACCTGGAACCCTATTCGCTATCGCTGAAAATTTATGATTGCTACCGGCCTCAAAGGGCGGTTAATCATTTTGTCCGCTGGGCAACAGAAATTGAAAATACCAAAACAAAAAAAGAATTCTATCCGACTGTGGATAAAAGAAATCTGTTTAAAGACGGTTATATCGACAGCAAGTCAGGCCATAGCCGTGGCAGTACTGTTGATCTGACCATTGTCCCCTCGCCTGTCCCCATACAGCCACAATATTCGCCGGGACAGAAACTTTACGAATGTTACCTACCTGCGGCAAAACGCTTCCCAGATAACAGCATTGACATGGGAACCGGATTTGATTGTTTTGATGAACTGTCGCATACGGCAAACACAAACATCGGCCGGCAGCAGAAAATCAACCGGCTTCTTCTCAAATCGCTCATGGAAAAGCACGGATTCAGAAATTATGATAAGGAGTGGTGGCACTTCACTCTGAAAAACGAACCTTTTCCCGACACTTATTTTGATTTTGTGATTGAGTGAAAAATATGAAAATTAAATTACCGGCTTTCTTCAAATCCTACGGCTTCTCATTCATTTTGATTATATCCATCATTATCGGCTCTGTTCTTGGAATCATCTTCAAAAAAGATGCCGCCGTTCTCAAACCACTCGGAGATATATTTCTCAATCTTCTTTTTACAATCGTCATCCCGCTGGTTTTTTTCTCCATTTCATCAGCAGTCGCCGGAATGTCCGACCTGAAGCGCCTGGGAAAAATATTGACAGCCATGATCGTCGTCTTTACCGTCGCCGGTTTCATTGCCGCTTGCGTTATGATGATCGGCGTCAAGATATATCCTCCCGCGCTAGGCATAAATATCAACTTAGGCTCATACCTGAAGATTGAGCATTTCAACACCGCCGAACAAATTGCGAAGGCGCTGACCGTATCAGACTTCCGCGACATCATGAGCAAGAATAATATGCTGGCGCTGATTATTTTCGCCATTCTCACCGGCCTGGGCGCATCCTCCGCGGGCAAAAAAGGAAAGGCTTTCGCTGATTTCCTGAGCGCGGGCACCGAAGTTATGATGAAGGTTATCGGTTATATCATGCTCTATGCGCCGATCGGTTTATGCGCGTATTTTGCATACATTACAGGATCTTTCGGCACGGAACTGCTCGGTTCCTATGCCAGGGTTATCATCCTGTATTTCCCTCTTGCCATCTTATACTTTTTTGTGGCCTTTACACTTTATGTATACATAGCGGCAAAAGGGCCGGGCGTGAAGGCATTCTGGAAATACATCATCCCTCCATCCGTCACCGCTCTGGCAACGGGAAGCAGCATGGTCACAATACCATCCAACCTCGACGCCGCTGATAAAATGGGTGTTCCCCGGGAAATCAGTGAGATTGTCATTCCCGTTGGCGCAACCCTGCACATGGAGGGATCGTGCCTGGCCGCCGTCTTAAAAATAGCTTTTCTTTTTGGTATATTCCATATGGATTTTTCCGGTGCCAGTACCATATTTACGGCAATCGGAATCGGCATGCTGACGGGAATGGTCGTAAGCGGAATACCGGGCGGCGGCACAATAGGTGAACTGCTGATTATCTCTCTTTACGGCTTTCCGCCTGAAGCATTTCCATTGATCACGGTAATCGGCACTCTGGTTGACGCTCCCGCGACGATGGTAAACGCCGTTGGTGATAATGTGGCAAGCATACTGGTTGCAAGAATTCTGGGTGGGAAGGATTGGATGAAGGAGGTTTTATTGTGATATTTCTTTCTTCTTCTAACAAAGCATCCAACAATTTTGAAGATTATACTCTATTTCAAAGAGTAATCCTTATTTACTGAAAAAAGTTAAATAAGAGTACAAGTAAAAAATATTCTTGAATATTTATTTTAATTAATTATAATAGTTTATAAACGGAAATTAATAATAATGTTTTTTAAATAATATATCAGGTGAATTGAACATGAAATTTTTGATTTCACAGGAGCTAACTCAAGGCAATTATTTTGTTAAGGTCATGTTAAAAGAATTTTCAGAAGATGATCAAAAGAAAGCGAGTAAATTTGGAATGCCAACATTGTCTATTCGGTATAAGGACGGAAGATATTTTCCTATACCCATAAATGAAGCTGGTCAGTATCCTTTATTCCCTTTTGTAAATCAGAAAGACGCTGATGATTATGCAGTATATTTAAAAAAACAAATTAATGAGTTAAAAAATAATTGGGAAAATCTTAAAGATACCTGGTCTAACAGGTGGTCTGGGTTCCTAGGACAGGAAACAGGGATTTATAAGTGGGAAATTGCCTTGGATTAAAGTTCATGCCGCAGCCTGTTTCTGCGATTGTGTACTGAAGTAAATCATAGCCGGTGTCTTCC
>Ga0224558_1000722_pt1 | contig 37846 bp, 36 predicted proteins | sample 714S32024metaG_FD_180682 | JGI IMG/M metagenome (GOLD analysis project Ga0224558, IMG submission 180682) | Peat soil microbial communities from Stordalen Mire, Sweden - 717 S3 20-24 | ecosystem: Environmental > Terrestrial > Soil > Wetlands > Peat | place: Sweden: Norrbotten County, Stordalen... | reverse complement strand
TCACCAATGACGGCGTGACGATCGCGCGCGAGGTCGAGCTAGAGGACCCGTTCGAGAATATGGGCGCCCAACTGGTGAAGGAGGTGGCGACGAAGACCAATGATGTCGCCGGCGATGGCACCACCACGGCGACCCTGCTGGCACAGGCCCTCATTCACGAAGGGTTGCGCAACGTGGCCGCCGGTGCGAGCCCCATGGCCTTGAAGCGCGGCATCGAGAAGGGTGTCGAGGCCGTAGTAGGCCACGTCAAGAAGCTGGCCAAGGAGATCGACTCGAAGACCGAGATCGCGCAGGTCGCTTCGATCTCGGCCGCGGATGCCTCCATTGGTGAGGTCCTCGCCGAGGCCATCGACAAGGTCGGCAAGGACGGAACGGTGACTGTCGAGGAGTCGAACACGTTCGGCCTCGAGCTCGAGTTCACCGAGGGGATGCAGTTCGACAAGGGCTACATGTCGCCGTACTTCGTTACCGACGCCGAGCGTCAGGAGGCGGTCCTCGACGAGCCGTTTGTGCTCATCGTGAACCAGAAGATCAGCGCCGTGCACGACCTCGTGCCCGTTCTCGAGAAGATCATGCAGACCGGCAAGCCGCTTCTCGTGATCGCCGAAGACGTGGAAGGCGAGGCGCTGGCCACCTTGGTGGTCAACAAGATCCGCGGCACCTTCACCTCGGTGGCGGCGAAAGCTCCCGGCTTCGGCGAGCGCCGCAAGGCGATGTTGCAGGACATGGCGGCCCTCACCGGGGGCCAGGTGATCTCCGAGGAGATCGGTCTGAAGCTTGAGAACGCCACGATCGACCTGCTCGGCAAGGCGCGCCGCGTGATCGTCACCAAGGACGACACGACGATCGTCGAAGGTGCGGGCTCCGAGGAGGACGTGAAGGGTCGCATCGCCCAGATCAAGCGCGAGATCGACGAGACGGACTCCGATTGGGACCGCGAGAAGCTCCAAGAGCGTCTCGCCAAGCTGGCCGGCGGCGTGGCCGTGGTGCGCGTTGGCGCAGCCACAGAGGTCGAGCTCAAGGAGAAGAAGCACCGTATCGAGGACGCTCTTTCGGCCACGCGCGCCGCCATAGAGGAAGGCATCGTGCCGGGCGGCGGCGTGGCATTCGTGCGAAGCCGTGACGCGGTGGAGAAGCTGGCGAAGAGCCTCGTCGGTGACGAGGCCACCGGGGCGCTAATTGTCGCGCGTTCTCTCGACGAGCCGCTCAAGTGGATCGCGATCAACGCCGGTCTCGAAGGTGCGGTCACCGTCCGCCAGGTGCAGGAAGAGAGTGGTGCGACAGGGCTCAACGCGCTCACCGGGGACTTCGAGGACCTGGTGAAGGCTGGGGTCATCGACCCGGCGAAGGTCACGCGCTCGGCCCTCCAGAACGCTGCATCGGTCGCGGGCCTCGTTCTCACCACCGAGGCGCTCGTGGCGGAGAAGCCCGAGAAGCATGACGGCGCCGCTGCCGCTGCCGCTGCCGCCGCGATGGGCGGCATGGGGGGCATGGGGGGCATGGGGGGCATGGGCGGAATGATGTGATGGGGGGGATTGAGCTCCACCCGGTAACGTCCACCTGAGTGCAGGCCCGCCCAAGCACAGCCCCGAGATCCGACGGTTCTCACCCCACCGGGGAGTCCGCCCCCTGGGCGCGGCTCGCCCCTGAGGCCCGGCGGGGCATCGAGGTCGGGCGTGTCCGAGAGGCCGCCGAGGCGAGACATCGCGTTCTCGACAAAGCCGAGCAGGTATCAGAAGAAGAGCACCTCCCCGCCGGAACGCGCGCGGCCGTCCTTGTTCCGATCTTCGAGGAAGAGGGCGAAGCTCGGGTCGTGCTCACCCGGCGTGCCGCGCAGCTTCGTACCCACCCCGGGGAGGTGAGCTTTCCCGGGGGTCGCCTCGACGCAGGCGAGACCCCCGAGGAAGGGGCGCTTCGCGAGGCAGCCGAGGAGATCGCCCTGGACCGCGGTTCCGTGGAGGTGGTGGGGCGGCTCACCCCCCTTTCCACTCTCTCCTCGGGCGCGGCGATAACCCCGGTGGTCGGTGTCCTTCCTTCGCGTCCGAAGCTCGTGGCCAACCCGAGCGAGGTGGAGCGCGTCTTCGACGTGGCGCTTGCGGATCTGGCTGTCGTGGAAGTGTTCCGCGAGGAACGCTGGGCGGTCCTCGGCACATTGTCTCCGGTGTGGTTCTTCGAGCTGGACGAAGACACGGTCTGCGGTGCCACCGCGCGCATCCTCGTCGAGCTTCTTCGCCTGGTGCTCGACGTGTGACCTGGCATCGGGGCTAGCGCTGGGGCGACGATGGCGGGCGGTATCGTGGAGAGATCGTGTGACGGGCAGGAGGAAGCCAGGTGGCCGACATCGAGATCGGGATCTACAAGTCGGGCCGGCAGGCCTACGGTTTCGATGACATCGCAATAGTCCCGAGCAGGAGGACGCGCGACCCCGAGGACATCGACATCTCCTGGGAGATCGATGCCTTTCGCTTCGAGCTGCCGCTCATGGCCGCGGCCATGGACGGAGTGGTGAGCCCGCGCACTGCGGTGGAGATCGGTCGTCTCGGCGGCGTGGCAGTGCTGAACCTGGAGGGACTGTGGACCCGCTACGAGGACCCCGAGCCGCTTTTCGAGGAGATCGCCACCCTCGAGGACGAGAAGGCGACGGCCCGGATGCAGCAGATGTACTTGGAGCCTGTGAAGCCCGAACTGGTCACGCGGCGTATCCGTGAGGTCTCCTCGGCGGGCGTGGTGTCCTGCGCGTCGGTCACCCCCCAGCGCACCACCGAGCTGGCGTCCGCCATCCTGGCCGGCGAGCTCGATCTTCTCGTGATCCAGGGGACGGTCGTCTCCGCCGAGCACGTCTCGAAGACCTCCGAACCGCTCAACTTGAAGAAGTTCATCCGCGAGTTCGACCTGCCCGTGATCGTCGGTGGTTGTGCCTCGTACCAGGCGGCTCTGCACCTCATGCGCACCGGAGCGGTGGGCGTGCTGGTGGGGGTGGGTCCTGGAAACGCCTGCACCACCCGCGGCGTGCTCGGGATAGGCGTCCCACAGGCGACTGCGATAGCCGACGTGGCCGGGGCAAGGATGCGCCACCTCGACGAGACCGGCGTCTATGTCCATGTCATCGCAGACGGCGGAATGAGCCGCGGTGGCGACGTGGCAAAGGCCATTGCGTGCGGGGCAGACGCGGTCATGCTCGGATCGCCGTTGTCCTCGGCCGAGGAGGCGCCGTGCAGAGGCTTCCACTGGGGCATGGCAACGTTCCATCCCACGCTTCCGCGTGGCGCGCGCGTGCGCACGACCGTGCGGGGCTCCCTGAAGGAGATCCTCCTGGGGCCGGCGCACGAGAACGACGGCCGCATGAACCTCTTCGGCGCTCTGCGGACGTCGATGGCGACTTGCGGGTACCAGTCGGTGAAGGAGTTCCAGAAGACCGAGGTGATGATCGCGCCGGCGTTCCAGACCGAGGGCAAGGCGCTCCAACGCTCTCAGGGAGTGGGGATGGGCAGCTGACAGACCACCTCGACACCGTTCTGGTCGTCGACTTCGGCGCCCAGTACGCACAACTCATAGCCAGGCGTGTGCGCGAGGCGCGTGTCTACTCAGAGATCGTCCCGTTCGACGCGCCTGTGTCGGAGCTGTTGGAGCGCAGACCAAAGGGCATCATCCTCTCGGGCGGGCCCGAGTCCGTGTACGCGCAGTGGGCGCCGACCCTGGATCCAGGCATCTACGAGGCGGGTGTCCCGATCCTCGGCATCTGCTACGGGGCGCAGCTGCTCACAAGGCAGCTCGGGGGCATGGTGGAGCGCACAGGACGCCCCGAGTACGGGCGGACCCCTCTCACGCGCATCGGCTCCTCACCGCTCTTCTGTGATTGGCCCGCGCAGCAAAGTGTGGATGTGTGGATGAGCCACGCAGACTCGATCACCGAAGTGCCGCCCGGGTTTGTGGCCACAGCGACCACCGCTGAGTCGCCGGTGGCGGCTCTGGACGACACCGAGCGTCACATCCACGGTGTGCAGTTCCATCCGGAGGTGCTCCACACCGCTCGTGGTCAGGAGCTTCTCGAGCGCTTCCTGTTCGATGTGTGTGGGGCGCGCCCGAGCTGGACCCACACGAACATCATCGAGTCCTCCGTCGAAGCGTTAAGGGCGCAGGTGGGAGGCGCCAGGGTGCTGTGCGCCCTGTCGGGTGGGGTGGACTCGGCCGTCGCGGCGGCGCTCGTCCATCGGGCGGTGGGTGCCCAGCTCACCTGCGTGTTCGTGGACACCGGTCTCATGCGCGCCGGCGAGGGAGAGCAGGTGGAAGAGACGTTCCGAAGCCAGTTCCATGTGGACCTCGTTCACGTCAAGGCCACCGACCGTTTCTTCGGGATCCTCACCGGGTTGACCGATCCCGAGGAGAAGCGAAAGGCGATCGGGGAGACTTTCATCCGCGTGTTCGAGGAGGTGGCGCGCGATGCAGAAGATGCCCGCTTTCTGGTGCAAGGGACGCTCTACCCCGACATCATCGAGTCCGGTACCGGTGACGCCGCCACCATCAAGTCGCATCACAACGTGGGAGGGCTACCGCAGGACATGTCCTTCGAGCTCGTCGAGCCTCTCCGTCTTCTGTTCAAGGACGAGGTGCGCGCTGTAGGAGAGGAGCTAGGCCTTCCCGAGGAGATCGTGTGGCGCCAGCCTTTCCCGGGTCCGGGGTTGGCAGTGCGTATCGTAGGGGAGGTCACGCCCGAGCGCGTTCGGATCCTGCGCGCCGCCGACGCGATTGTGCTCGAGGAGGTCCGCCGGGCCGGCTTGTACCGCGAGCTGTGGCAGAGCTTCGCCGTGCTGCCCGCCGTGCGCAGCGTAGGGGTGATGGGCGACGGCCGCACCTACGCGTACCCCATCGTGATCAGGGCGGTCACCTCGGACGACGCCATGACGGCAGACTGGGCCCGGCTCCCCTACGAGCTGCTCGAACGCCTCTCCACCCGCATCATCAACGAGGTGGACGGTGTCAACCGGGTGGTACTCGACGTCACGTCGAAGCCGCCCGGGACCATCGAGTGGGAGTGAGCGAGCCGGAGGCGAACGAACCAATGAGCAGAGCATCCGGGTCATCGCCGCCCTCGAAGAGGGCGCCGGCGATGACCTCGGTGCAGGAGGGTAGGGTGCGTACTCCCCTTCACCGTTTCGGAGGCCTCGGTGCCTTCGGGGACCTCGAAGACGAGCTCGCCGAGGTTCTCGCGCCCGCAGGTGGCGCCGACGTCGGGGCAAGCGCGCTCGACGACGAGACCAGGGCTCGCGGCCCGTCCGAGTCAGGCGGTGCGCCTGGTCGCGGCGGTGAGGCGTCCCTCGGCGGCGCCGGGTCGGGGCCTGGGAAGGGGCGTCGGGCCCACTGGAGCGACACGGTCCCTTCGCCGGACGCCCTCCTCGAGGGGCTGAACGACCCGCAGCGTCGCTCGGTGCTCCACAGAGGCGGCCCGTTGCTGGTGGTGGCAGGCGCGGGATCTGGCAAGACCAGGGCGCTCACCCACCGTGTGGCGCATCTGATCGCCACCGGCGACGCCCTGCCCTGGGAGGTGCTCGCGATCACCTTCACTAACAAGGCGGCCGACGAGATGCGCGAGCGTCTCGTCAAGCTGATCGGTCCTGTGGCGCAGCGGATGTGGGTCTCCACCTTTCACGCGGCTTGTGTGCGGATCCTGCGGTCGCACGCCGATCGCCTCGGTTACCGGCGATCGTTCACGGTCTACGACGACAGCGACTCACGTCGCCTCACTGAGCACGTTCTCAAAGACCTGAACATCGACGCGAAGAAACTGCCGGCCCGTTCGGTGCAAGCAGCTGTCTCGGGGGCCAAGGCCGAGCTCGTCGACCCCGACGCCTTCCGGGCGCAGGCCCGAAGCGTTTTCGAGCGCCGGATCGCAGACGTCTACGTCGAGTACCAGCAGCGTCTGTTTGCCGCCTCGGCCATGGACTTCGACGACCTGCTCCTACTCACGGTGAGACTCCTGCGCAGCTTTCCCGAAGTCCTCGAGAGCTACCGGAACCGCTTCAAGCACGTGTTGGTGGACGAGTACCAGGACACGAACCGAGCGCAGAACGAGATCGTGCTGCTGCTCGGCGCGCAGCACCATAACGTCACTGTCGTGGGCGACACCGACCAGGCGATCTACGGGTGGAGATCGGCGGACATCCGCAACATTCTCGAGTTCGAGGAGTCGTTTCCCGACGCGGTCGTGATCCCGCTCGCGCAGAACTACCGATCGACCAAGACGATCCTCGACGCCGCGAACGCGGTGATCGCGAACAACACCACCCGGGTGCCGAAGGCATTGTGGACGGCAGGGGAAGCGGGAGTGCCACTGTGTCGTTACCGCGCGGAGGACGAGTACGACGAGGCGGCGTGGATGACCTCGGAGATCGCCCGCTTGTATGCGAGCGAGGGGCTGGCGTACCGCGACGTCGCCGTCCTCTACCGCACCAACGCGCAGAGCCGCATCCTCGAAGAGGAGCTCGTACGTGAAGGCATCGCCTACCGGGTGGTGGGGGGCACGCGCTTCTACGACCGCCGTGAGGTGAAGGACGTCCTGGCCTACCTGCGCGTGCTGGCCAACCCCTCCGACGAGGTCTCGGCGCGCAGGATCGTGAACGTCCCGCGCCGGGGCGTGGGCGATTCCTCGGTGGATCGTCTGGTCGTCTGGGCCCGTGCACCCGGCCACGATTTCGCCGAAGCTCTCGAGCACGCTCGCGATGCAGGGGTGACTGCGCGCGCTGTCAAAGGTGTCGACAGCTTGCGAGGGCTCCTTGACGAGTTGCGGGCGATGCAGGAATCTGGTGTCGGGCCCGGTGGGCTCGTGGAAGCCGTGCTCGAGCGCACAGGGTACCGAGCGGAGCTCGAGGCGGCCGAGACCCTCGAGTCCATCGCACGACTCGAGAACATCGCCGAGCTGAAGGGCGCGGCTGCGGAGTACGACGAGCTCGACGAGTTCCTCGAGTCCGTCGCCCTGGTCTCCGACGTGGACGAGCTCGAGGCCGACTCAGACCGAGTGTCTCTCATGACCCTGCACACGGCCAAGGGGCTCGAGTTCCCGGCGGTGTTCCTGGTCGGAATGGAGGACGGGGTGTTCCCTCACCTTCATGCTCTGAGCGACCCGGTCCGCCTGGAGGAGGAGCGTCGCCTGGCTTATGTGGGGATCACGCGCGCACAGCGACTTCTGTATGTGTCCCACGCGTGGAGCCGGACGTTGTGGGGATCGACGAGCTACTGCATCCCAAGCCGGTTCCTTTCCGAGCTTCCCGACGAGCTCGTGCACGACGCGGACGAATCGGCGGCGACGCGCCCAGATCCGCTGCGCGCGTCCTCCTCGTGGGGTCAGAGGCGGTGGCGAAGAAGCAGCAGGTCTGGAGGTGTCCGCATCACGAGCTTCGACTCCGCAGACAGCGATGATCTTGACTTCGAAGCGGTGTTCGACGACGCTGACGCCGACGCCGACGCGTTCCACGATCCTGACCCCTGGGGAGATGCGGAGGCGACGGTTTCGTGGAACCCGGGGCGGACGGAACCGGGCTCGACCCGTGTCCAGGCGGCGCGTCAGGGTTCTGGTCGTGAGAGCTCAAGCCGCCAAGGTGGAGACGGTCACTCGAGCTCTGGCCGTCAGCGTGCCGGTGGTCGGAGAGGTCGGCTTCCCAAGATGGCGGAGGAACGCTTTGGCCAGGGTCGGCGCTCGTGAGCGAGGTGGGCCTTAGGCGGTGAGTACCAACGACCTCGCGTAAACATCGGTCCGGGACCGCAACAGGTCAATGTCGAGGTCGGCTCCGAAGGTGTTCAAGGCGAGGGGGCCGGAGAAGTCATCGATGAACACGAACAGCTCGGCGGCATCCCACCACGCGTCATGCCGGTACCGGGGGATTCGGGCAACGTAGGCATCGAGGAACCGGTCTGCTGCTTCGACGCCGTCGACTAGAGCAAGGTTCGCACGCGTGTGCGCCACGTCGAGCGCTCGGGGGCCTCGGCTGGCGAAAGCCCAGTCGACGATCCCGGACAGCTCGTTGCCTTGCCAGAGGAGGTTTCCGGGATGGAGGTCGCGATGCAAGAAAGCGAATGTGGACTGCGGCTCGGGTCCCAGGACCATCTCGACGAGCTCGGCCCACGGCCCGCGCGATTCGCTCCACTCCGGCACCGCCAGTCGCTCGGGCTCGAACCAATTGCGAGATCGGGGCAGTTCTTTCGGTGGCTCGCTCGCGTGGAGCATCGCCATGGGAGCTGCAAGGCGGCTTGGATCGAGACCGTGGATCTGGACGTTTCCAGGGACATATGTCATGAGAAGTGCGGGCCGGCCCGCACGATCCCCGGAAGGATCGACCGCGACGGGCTCGGGAACGAGGTCGCCGAGGACAGAACGCGCCTCGACCAGAGCCTTGGCCTCGTCGGAGACGAGATGAGGGAACCTCTGCAACAGAGCGTCGTCGAAATAGCGGCGAAGCACGAACGACCTGTCGTCGGCTTCGACAAGACGCAGGTCGGAGACGATTCCGAATGAGATCGAGCCGACTTCTCGCACTTTGCTCGCACCGAGGGCTTCTGTCATCCATGCGAGGGTTGCGTCGTCCACAGCCAGAGCCTACGAGCGCTGCCGACGACGACCGAAGCGTAGACTGCTGTGCTCGGAGAGGTGCGAGAGCGGCCGAATCGGACTCACTGCTAATGAGTTGACCTGGGAAACTGGGTCCGAGGGTTCAAATCCCTCCCTCTCCGCTTACGATTCACGACGGTGAGGTAGTTCGACAGGCTTTAGATTGTCCTGGTGGCCGAGCGTTACTGGCTGGAAACGCTGGGGTGCCCGAAGAACCGGGTCGACTCCGAGAAGCTCGTCGGCACCCTCCTTGCCGACGGGTACCGGCCGGCGTCCTCGCTCGCAGAGGCCGACCTGGTGGTGGTGAACACCTGCGCCTTCATCGAAGCCGCCCGCCAGGAGTCGATCGACGTGATCCTCGAGCTCGCCGAGGCGCGGCCCGAGGGCGTCCGGCTGGTGGTTACGGGTTGCCTGGCAGAGCGCGACGGTGCCGAGCTCACCCGCTGCATGCCGGAGGTCGACCTGGTGGTCGGGTTCGGGGTGCCGGTCTCACTCAGGCGGCGGGCGTCCCGACGTGCGCGGGGCACGACCGGTCATGACGCGGCGACGAAGCCTCGGGGAATCCAGGCTAGAGCCGCCGACGGCACAGCAGGCGCGAGCTTCGACCTCCTGAACTTGCCCAGACCACCGGTCAAGGCCCCGTGGGCGTACGTGAAGGTGGCAGAGGGATGCGACAGGCGCTGCGGGTTCTGTGCCATTCCCCAGTTCCGCGGCCGCCAGCGGTCGCGTTCTGCCGAGTCCGTCATAGGCGAGGTCGAGTCTCTCGGCGACGACGTGCGTGAGATCGTCCTCGTCGCTCAAGACGTGTCGTCATGGGGGCGCGATCGCGACGTGCCAGAGGATGTTCGGCGCGCCCGTGGCGCTCCCAGGCCGATCGTTGGGCTGCTGCGCGAGCTGCGCGAGCGAGTCGAGCGGGTGCGCCTTCTGTACCTGTACCCGTCCTCTCTCGACGAAGCGATGGTGGAAGCGATCGTCGCGACAGGAGTCGCATACTTCGACCTGTCGCTGCAGCACGTGTCGCGACCATTGCTCGGGCGCATGCGGCGTTGGGGGGAAGCCCAGACGTTCCTAGATCAGGTCTCCGTCATCCGCCAGGTCGCTCCGGATGCAGCGCTGCGGTCCTCGTTCATCTTGGGGTACCCGGGGGAGACCGAAGACGACCACGACCGGCTTCTCGAGTTCTTGGAAGAGGTACAGCTGGACTGGGCCGGTTTCTTCACGTTCTCGGAGGAGGTCGGCACCTACGCGACCCGGCTCTCCGAGAAGGTCCCGACAGCGCTGGCATTGGAGCGCCTGCGCGAGTGCTCGGAGACTCAGGATGCCATCACCGCGGCCAAGCGCGCGGCTCTCGTCCGCGAGCGCGTGAGCGTTCTCGTGGACGAGCCCGGAACGGGACGTTCGCACCGGGAGGCGCCGGAGATCGACGGTGTCGTCCATGTCCCGAGGGTTCTGCCGGTCGGCCGGATCGAAGACGTGATGGTCACGGGGGCGGCAGGCCCCGACCTGTGGGCCGAGCCCGTTCCCGAGTGCGCGGCAGGGAGAGCCCGGTGACCGAACCAGGGCGCGAACCAGTACGCGAGTCATTCCCGGAGCTTGCGCTCCCGCACGCACGCCAGACATCCCATAACGCTGCGCGCCAGCCGGTACGCGATCATCCGCAGGCCCAACTTCGCAACGGCGTGGGACCATCGAGGTTCGGTCCCTCTGCACTGGCGACGCCGGCCAACGCGATTACAGGCGCACGCCTCTTGGCCACTCCCGCGCTGGTGGTGCTGGTGGCTGTGGGCGGAACCGGCTGGGCACCGTTCGCGGTCGCCCTCGCAGTCGGTGCAACCGACTTCATGGACGGTTGGATAGGCCGGCGCCAGGGGGCCACTCGTTCGGGAGCGTTCCTCGATCCGCTGGCGGACAAGGTTGCCGTGCTGAGCGTCTTGTGCGCCCTCGCCGCCAGGGGCGAGGTTGCGTGGTGGCCTGTGGGCCTGATCGCAGTTCGAGAGGTGGCGATGAGCGTCTACCGGTCGCTCGCGGGACGACGCGGGGTATCGATCCCCGCCCGCCCGTCCGCCAAGCTCAAAGCGTGGGTCCAGGGGATCGCCATTCTCCTCGCGCTCACTCCCCCGGTCGCAGCTCATCTGGTCGTGATCGACTCGGCAATGTGGGTGGCAGTGGCGTTCACGCTTGTGACGGGTGCGCAGTACCTGGTCGACGGCAGTAGAGCGGCGCGCTCGGTGACCCCGGTCGCCGATCAGCCGTCATCGCCCGGCGAGAGCTTGGCGATGCGGCACGGACGGCGATGAGGATCGACATCGTGGCTGTTGGTACGGAGCTGCTCCTTGGCCAGATTGCCGACACGAACTCGGCGTGGCTGGGGGAGCAGCTCGCTGCGGCCGGCGTCGACTCGCATTTCCACCAGGCCGTGGGGGACAACCAGGCGCGCATCGTGCTTGCGCTACGCACCGCTCTCGCGCGAAGCGACGGGGTCATAGTCTGCGGAGGCCTTGGGCCCACTCCCGACGACATAACCCGCGACGCGATCTCCGAGGTGATGAACGTCCCGCTCGTGCGCGACCCCACAATCGTGGAGAAGATCCGTTATCTCTTCGAGTCGCGTGGCCGTACGATGGCGGAGAACAACGCCCGCCAGGCCGATGTGCCCCAAGGAGCCGCCACGATCCCTCCGGCGGGCACGGCGCCGGGCCTCATCTGTGCCGTGGGCGGCAAGGTTGTCTATGCGTTGCCGGGTGTTCCGTACGAGATGTCCGAGATGTTCACCCGAGCAGTTCTCCCCGACTTGCGCCAGAGGCTCGGCGACCAGAGCGCGAGGAGCACCATCGCCAGCCGCGTCCTGCGCACCTGGGGCACGAGCGAATCCGCTCTTGCAGAGTTGCTCGCGCGACGCATCGAAGTCCTCGACGCAGAACCGGATAACCCCACCATTGCCTTCCTGGCGAGCGGGATGGAGGGAATAAAGGTTCGTATCACGGTCAAGGCCCCCGATACCGTCACGGCGGCCGCAATGCTCGCAGAAGAAGAGGCGCACGTGCGCGAGGTGGTGGGAGAGGCCGTTTTCGGTGTGGACGCCGAGACCATGGAGTCGGTGGTGGGTGCGGGACTCGCGGCGCGTGGCCTGACCCTCGGGCTAGCTGAGTCGATCACCGGCGGGTTGGTGGCGTCGCGTTTGGTGAGAGTGCCAGGAGCGAGCACCTGGCTGCGCGGATCGATCGTCGCCTACTCCCCGGAGGTGAAGTTCTCCGTCCTCGGCGTGCCCGATGGGCCGGTGGTGACCGAGAGCGCGGCCAAGGCGATGGCCGAAGGGGCGCGTCGAGTGCTCGGCGCCGACATCGGCCTAGCCCTCACCGGCGTGGCCGGTCCGGATCCCTCCGAAGGGCGTTCACCAGGCACCGTGATCGTCGCGTTGGCACTACCAGAACACGACTGCGAGTCGATCGAAGTTCACCTGCCGGGAGATCGCGAACGCGTCCGGCAGTACGCCACGATTTCCGCGCTCGACTTGTTGCGCCGCAGGCTGATCGCCGGTGAGATCGAGGTTTCCCAGGCGTGCTGAGGACTCCGGAGGTCGCGCGCCGCGGGTAGTTCCGGTAGCGGAGGAGCTTTAGGTGCCTAGCAGGTTCACGTACAGGTCGAGCGTCGTGTGGTCGAAGGCCATGAGGCGGACCAGCTCGACGGCGGTGGTCGGGGTCGAGGTGATCGTGGACACCGCAACCTCGGCGGCGAGCTCGGGTGGGTACCCGTAGACGCCAGTCGAGATCGCGGGAAATGCCACCGACTTGGCGCCGAGCCGGTCTGCCACCTCGATGCTGCGTCGGTAGCAGGAGGCGAGGATCTCAGACTCGCCCCGCGCGCCTCCGGTCCACACCGGGCCGACGGTGTGGATGATCCACCGGGCAGGCAGGCGAAAGCCGGGGGTCGCCTTGGCATCGCCCGGCTCGCAGCCGCCGAGCTGGGCGCAGGCGACATGCAGCTCGACCGCTCCCGCGGCTCGGTGAACGGCTCCGTCCACTCCGCCACCGCCCTGGAGATGCCGGTTGGCGGCATTCACAATGGCATCAACGTGTTCGGAGGTTATGTCGCCAAGGACCGGCTCGATCCTCGGAGAGCTCGTCGCTCCGTCTCTTCTGTTGGCGTGTTCGATTGGCATGGCTTTTCCCTGCTTGCTCAATTGTCTCTTCCTAGCTCCTCCCACCTTGTTGGGCGTTGATCGGCCACACTGGGTGTGATGGTCCGCCTGTTCGTGGCCGTGTCCCCTCCTGAGGAGGTCCTGGCTGCCGTCGAGGCCCTCCCTCGGCCGAACATTTCGAAATTGCGCTGGACCACGACCGACCAATGGCACGTGACGTTGCGCTTCCTGGGCGAGGTGGAGCGCGCCGAACCGGTCGCGCAGGCCCTGCGCCAGGTGCCAGCGGGGCTGAGGGACGCCGGAGTGACCGCGGTTGATGCAGTGCTGGGCCCGGCCGTCGCCTGGTTCGCCGGTCGTCGGATCCTCCAGGTGCCGGTGGCGGGTACCGAGGCGCTGGCCGCCCAGGTGGCCGGCGCCACCGCCAAGTGGGGCGGGGTCTTGGAGACCGTACCGTTTACCGGCCATGTGACCCTGGCCCGAGTGCGCGGCCAGGGCAAGGGGCCCGCCAACCTGGCGGGCACCCCGATCCGGGCGGCTTGGAGAGTGGACGAGGTCGTCCTTGTCTCCTCCACGCTGGGTGCCGGAGGCGCCCTTTACGAGGCCCTCGAGAGCGTGCCGCTCGCCTGAGGTGCCCGCGGCACTCTGTGTCCCGCGGGGCTCGACGGGAATCCGTGACCGAACAAGTGTTCGCAACTACACTAGTGTGAGTCGCCCTCCAAATGGGAGCAGTGGGAACCAGAAAGCGTCACACCCCCTCCGTAGGGTCGGTTCGGTCGGAGCTACGTAGCGGTTCAAACGAGGGAAGAGAGGCATCGCGGATATGGAACGTGACAAGGCGCTCGACATGGCTCTGAGCCAAATCGAGAAGCAGTTCGGCAAGGGCTCCGTCATGCGGATGGGAGAGCACCAGAACATGGGGATCGAGTCGGTCTCCACCGGGGCGCTGGCGCTCGACATAGCGGTCGGCATCGGCGGCCTCCCCCGGGGCCGCATCGTGGAGCTCTATGGCCCGGAGTCGTCGGGCAAGTCCACTCTCGCCATGCACGTCGTGGCCGAAGCCCAGCGCAACGGTGGCATCTGCGCCTACATCGATGCCGAGCACGCCATGGACCCCGTCTACGCCGGCGCAATCGGCGTGAACGTTGACGAACTTCTGATCTCCCAGCCGGACACGGGAGAGCAGGCACTCGAGATCACCGACATGTTGATCCGTTCCGGAGCCCTCGACGTGATCGTCATCGATTCGGTGGCCGCCCTTACCCCGCGCGCCGAAATCGAAGGTGAAATGGGCGATTCACATGTGGGCCTGCAAGCACGCCTCATGTCCCAGGCTCTGCGCAAGCTCACGGCCACACTGTCGAAGTCAGGTACCGTCGCCATCTTCATCAACCAGCTGCGCGAGAAGATCGGTGTCATGTACGGGTCCCCGGAGGTCACCCCGGGTGGCCGCGCGCTCAAGTTCTATTCGTCTGTGCGCCTCGACATCCGGCGGATCGAGGCGATCAAAGACGGGTCTGACGCTATCGGCAGCCGCACGAGGGTGAAGGTCGTGAAGAACAAGTGCAGCAGCCCTTTCAAGACCGCCGAATTCGACATCATGTACGGGACGGGCATCAGCCGCGAAGGCTCCCTGCTCGACGTCGGTGTGGAGCTGGGTCTCATAAAGAAATCCGGGGCGTGGTTCACCTATGAGGGCGAGCAGCTTGGCCAGGGGCGTGAGAAAGCGAAGGAGTTCTTGCGTGAGACGCCCGAGTTGATGATCGAGATCAACGAGCGCATCCGAGCTTATCTAGCTGCCCCTCTGCTGCCCACAGATGCCACGGTCAGCGTCGGCGTAGATGGAGGCGAGGGCGCTGCCGGGGCGAGAAGCGACGAGGAGGTCGCGATCAGCCTCAAGGGCTGACCGGAGTCGCTACCCTGCTGCTCTCGACGGGGCGGTCGTCGTGACGGCGATGGAGCTGGGCACGAGCTCGACCCATGTCTCTCCCGGCTGGAGGGCGATCATCGATCCGTCCGAGGCCACCAGCCGCGTGGGTTGGCTGAGCGACGACCGTTGCCAGGTTCCAGTGACCTCTTGCCCGTTCCGGAACACCTCGAGCGGCCCGCTCCCCGTCAGTTGGCTCTGGACCTCGAGCTCGCCTTGCGCGTCTTCGACCCAGGGGCCGTAGGTGACGCGCACGGTCTGGACCACGACGTTCGGAACCGCGATCTGGCCACCGTTGGCGACGGTGGCCGGGGTACCGGCGTAGTAGAGCGCCCAGCGCCCAGTGTTGGCGTCCCACGTCCAGGTCACGTCGCTCGTCTGTGAGTAAGGGATGTGGACCGAGGTGACCGGGATACCCGAAGGCGCCGTGGACGAGTACGTGAAGATCGATGCGGGTGGGGCCGTGTCGTTCGGGCGAAGTCCCCAACCGGCGGCGGTCGACACGTAGGTGTCGTCGGGGGCGTAGCGGCTCGGGGGATTCTGGACGACCGACCCGCGAGCCAACAGCGTCTCGTCGAAGACGTCAGCCTCTCGGATAAGTGACAGCACAGGCGTTATGCCCCCGACGTGCAGGAAGAGGGGCTTGCTCAGCTGATCGAGGATCGAGGCGTCCACCGCGCGCGCTGAGCGGATCGGCCCCACGAGGTTGGCGCTCTGGCACTGGAAGACGGCCACCAGGCGTGTGATCCCGCCCTCCACTGGCTCTTCGAAGACGATGTCCGCCTTGTCGAGGCCTGACTGTGGCCTCGCAGAGGGGTAATTGTCGACCTTGATGGCGAGGGCCGGACGCCGGGGTACCTGTCCCCCCGCCGCAGGCACTCCCGACAGCGGGCAAGCCGAACTTGATGCCGGGGTGGCGGTGGACGAAGTCCCCGGAGGTGTGTCGGTCCGCCCGGCCGACTTGGTTCGGGCCGTAAGTGCCAGCGAGACACCTGCGATCCCCAGGACGAGGACGGTCGACACCAGAGCGAACAGCCACGTTCTGTTTCGCGAACTGTGAGCCGAGGCCCCTGGGCTGTGGCGCCCACGGATGTGGCGCCCACGGCCTGCCCTCCGCGTCCGTCCTGTTTCGGTCTCGTCCGCCATGTTCCTTCCAAGCCTGGCCGCGGTTGGCTAATGCCGTATCCCAGATGTGCTGGTGGGCGCCGTCCACATCCAGCAAACCTCGAGTCGCGCCCGACGCGGGCACACTCAATTGCACTCTGTACAGCGAACGCGCCATGGCTAGGCTATCGCCAGCGCACCTCGTGCATCTGACCGCTGCATCTGACTGCTCGGTTGGACCGCGCTACGGTCGCCGCCGTGCCAGAGCTTCCTTCCTGGGCTCGCCGGGCAGCGTCGGCAGGGATCGACGTGCTCTGGGATCGGATCTGTGAGCTGGGCGTAATCGACCCAGGCCACCGCCGAGCGCGGCGCTTCGGCGCCTTCGGGGAAGGCAGCATGATGGCCTTCCCGCTGGGAACGGTGTTCAACGAGCGGTGGATCCGCGTCGGAAGCCAGACGAGGATCGGTCCTCGCGTCTCGCTGTGCGCCGGGATGGAACCAGGCCAGGAGATGGTGAGCGACCCGGTGGTCACGATCGGCGATCGCGCGGTCATAGGTCAAGGTAGTTACATCGTCGGCCACTTCTGCATCGAGATCGGGGCGGACGTCCATACCGGTCCCTACGTCTACATCACGGACCAGAACCACGCCTACGAGGACCCCGAGGTGCCCATCGGCCGGCAATGGCCGGTCGAGGCGAGCGTTCACATCGGGTCGGGTAGCTGGCTCGGCGCCGGCGTGATCGTCCTGCCCGGGGCCCATATCGGGTGCAACGTGGTGGTCGGGGCAGGCTCGGTGGTCACCGGCGAGCTTCCCGACCATAGCGTGGCCGTCGGGTCGCCCGCCCGGGTGGTGAAGCGCTACTTCCCCGGCACGGGGTGGACGGCCTGCTCGGCGTCCGCAGAGCCCAGGGCGCGCTCATCTTTCGGAGTGGTGACCGGCGGCGCCACCCCAGATGGGGCGTAGTCGGGCCGGGCGCGCATCTGGCTCGTTGGGCCGCGCCAGCACTCAATTCGGACAGGCCGCTACTGCCTTCCATCTGCGCCGGTGGCTCTCGGCCGTAGGAATCCCCAAGGGCCGCGAAGCGTTGAGAGCGAAGCGAAGCGTTGAGAGCATTGCGAACGTTCGAGCTAGCTACGGAGGCCCAGCGTGCCGGCAGTAACTGTTGATGACGTCCTGACACTGCCGCGCATCGCGCCAGCGGGGCCTGATGCATCGACCCGGCCGGTCGTATCGGTGACGACGGCGCCGGCGGGTTTGGAAGGAGAAGGGTTTCCGGTTCGCAGAGCCTTTGCCGGTGTCGCTCTCGAGCAACTTGACCCGTTCGTGCACATGGACCAGATGGGGGAGGTCGACTACGGGCCGGGGGAGCCAAAGGGCACCCCGTGGCACCCGCACCGGGGCTTCGAGACCGTGACCTACATGATTGACGGGATCATGCAGCACCAGGACTCCGCAGGAGGCGGAGGCGTGATCACCGACGGCGATACGCAGTGGATGACGGCTGGAGGCGGGATCCTGCACATCGAGCGCCCGCCGGAGACCCTGGTGGCGAGCGGAGGGCTCTTCCACGGGATCCAGCTCTGGGTGAACCTTCCGGCGAGGGACAAGTGGGTTCCGCCGCGCTACCAAGACATCCGCGGCGACAACGTGGGACTGCTCGCCTCCCCCGATGGCGGGGCGTTGGTCCGGGTCATCGCGGGCGAGCTATCCCGGCACAGGGGTCCAGGGATGACCCACACCCCGATGGCGATGGTCCATGCCACGCTCAGCCCAGGAGCCAGGGTCGTCGTGCCATGGCGGGCGGACTTCAACGCGCTCGTCTACGTGTTGGCCGGGAAAGGATCGGTCGGGCTTGCCCGTCACCCGATCGCCACCGGCCAGCTGGCCGTTCTCGGGGCAGGCGACACGATCGAGGTGTCGTCGGACGAGCGCCAGGAGTCTCGGTCGCCCGCGCTGGATGTGTTGGTGCTGGGAGGTCAACCGATCCGTGAGCCGGTAGCCGCCTACGGACCGTTCGTGATGAGCACCCGCGCCGAGATTGTCCAGGCCTTCGAGGACTACGAGAAGGGCAAGCTCGGGACCATTCCTGCCGAGCACATAGGCGCCTAGCTCTCCCGGGCGGCCTCCGCTCAAGTCCGCTCACCCCGATGCCGGTCGACACCAAGGGCGGTGACGCCTGCTCAGGATCTGGAGCGCAGCACTTCCAGTGCACGCTCGGCGTGCTGGTTCATGTTCACCTCGCTGTGGATCACGGCCAAGACTTTCGAGTCGCTGTCGATCACGAAGGTCGAACGCTTGACCGGCGTGATCGAGATCCCACCACGCTTCACTCCGAACATCTCGGCCACCTCGCGCCCCAGGTCCGACAGCAGCGGGAAGTCGAAACCGTGTTTGTCAGAGAATCTCTTCTGTTTCTCCACGGGGTCGGCGCTTATGCCCACTCTCTGCCCGCCTGCTTTCTCGAAGTCGGCCTTCAAGTCGCGGAAATGGCAGCTCTCCTTGGTGCAGCCGTAGGTCATGGCTGCGGGGTAGAAGAAGAGCACCACGGGGCCTTTCGAAAGGAAGTCGCTTAGCCTCCGCGGTGTCCCCGTCTCGTCGGGAAGCTCGAAGTCGCTTACGAAGTCGCCCGTGTTCATGCCTCACACCTGTGTCCAGAGGTCACTGACGGAACGCTAGCCCTGGCGGCATCGGCAAGCTCACGCTCTCGCCTACGTGACTTAGGACTTGCGCCCGCCGGTCATCAGGGCGCCGAATTCAATGCTGGCGTCGAGGGGAGGGCGATGGCACCCGAGGCAAGCACCGAGAGGAGCATCCACCCCGCCGCGTACGCGAAGCCGACCGTTGGCGACGCGATTGTGTAGAGGAGACCAACCGCGGCAGAGGACGCGAAGGCCCCGGCGGATTGGATCCCACCCAGCAAGCCGAAGCCACTGCCGCGAAGGTGCTCGGGGAGCATCGACGCGACGAGCGCGGACTCGGAGGTCTCGGCAAGTCCTATTCCGCTTCCGGCGAGAGTGAAGGCGATCAGGAGCATGGGCCAGGTGTGCCAGTCGACTGCGAAGATCGCGTAGGCGGCCACGTAGACGAAGGCCCCGGCCGCGAACACGACTCGCGGGCCAACCCGGTCGATCAAGTGTCCTCCGCCGTAGGCGACCACCGAGCCGAAGGCGTTGTGCGCGGCGTAGACCAGGATGGCGAGAGAAGCCGCCGCGGCGAACGACCTTCCTCCCGTGTGCAGCAACTGGGTGGTGCGAAGGATCAAGAGGGTCGTGGTCACGTTACCGAGCTCGAACAGCGCGATGGGCACCATCGGACGGACCACCCCCTTGTTTCGTAGGCCGCGCAGCCCCAGGCTGCGCCGACCGGGTGAGATCCCACGTGTCTGCTTTCTTGCCTGACGTGCGGCGACGGTGATGGTGATCGCGGCGAAGAGGCCGGGGATGACTGCGAGAACCATGGTGGGCCGGATCCCTATCCACGTCACCAATCCCGCCGCGAGGAGCGGGCCAGCCACCGCGCCCAGGTTGTCGCCCGCGCGCTCGAGCCCAAAGGCCCGCCCATACGCGGAGCGTGGCGTCAAGGACGACAGCAGGGTGTCGCGAGAGGGGCCGCGTATGCCGCGTGACACCCAGGCCAGCGCGCGCAACACACCTGCCTGCCACACCGCGCCCACGAGGCCGATGGCCCCGGTTGCCAGCGCGGTGCCGAGATATCCCCCTGAGGCCAAGCGACCGCGCTGCTCGGGCGTGTCTGCGAGTGGTCCACCGACGAGCTTCGCCACACCCATGAGCGCGTCGGAGATGCCCTCTACGATCCCGAGCGCGCCCGCCGAGGCTCGCAGTACCGAGGTAAAGAAGCTCGGGAGCACGGCGGTGGTGATCTCATGACCGGCGTCGGAGAGTAGGCTGCTCGCACTCACGCTTCCGACTCCGAGAGTGAGCCATCGCTCAGCGGGCGGCTGCGACTCAGGTACGCGACCTGCTTCGGAGCTCACGCGGGGCCATCCACGGGCTCACCCTATCGAGACACGCGACTACGAGCCCAAGATGCGCGCAGAGCATTTGTCGTGGAGGTGATCCGTGCCCCAGCAGTCAGCGGACTGCGCGCCCGTATCGTTGGCCGAGCCGATGAGAGTCCGTCGGTCCCCATTCTTGGGTACTCCGGCCGTAGCCGGCATGACCACCAGCTGGCATGCTAGGAGGGTTCCTACCATGACCGCGCCGGTGAGTTCGCCACCTGCCGTTAGCTTCGCGCAGCGGCCCATGCTGGTGTTCTGGGAGACGACGCGCTCCTGCCAGCTCGCCTGTCGGCACTGCCGGGCTTCGGCCCTGCCGCAACCACTGCCGGGGGAGCTGAGTCGCGCACAAGGGCGCGATCTCATCGCGCAGGTCGCCGGGTTCGGGCGGCCGTACCCGATCCTGGTGTTCACCGGCGGCGACTGCTTGCTTCGCCCCGACCTGTTCGACCTCGTCGAGGAGGGGGTCTCGCGAGGGGTGCGGGTGTGCTTGTCGCCCTCGGTCACCCCCCTTCTCACACGAGAGATGATCGGCAGGATCGCAGGTTCCGGTGTCAAAGCGGTCTCGATCAGCCTGGACGGTGCGAACCCCGCAACCCACGACGGCGTGCGCGGGATCCCCGGTCACTTCGACGCGACGATGCAGTGCATCCGCGCGTTTGTGGACACCGGTCTGACCGTCCAGGTCAACACGACGGTCATGCGCGCGAACGTGAACGAACTAGCCGACGTCGCCGCCTGCGTGGCGCAATCAGGGACCCACATATGGGAGGTTTTCTTCTTGGTGCAGATGGGCCGGGGTGAGGCGGTCGCGGCGCTGACCCCGGAGGAACACGAAGACGTCTGCCACTTCCTCTATGACGCTTCCCAGTATGGCTTTGTGGTTCGAACGGTCGAGGCCCCGTTCTTCCGCAGGGTTGTGGCGTTTCGCAACATCGGAGTGCCAGCACCCGAGCACACGCTGTACCGGAAGCTACTGCTGCGGCTCACCCAGCAGCTGGGGGACGCGAGCGAGCGGAAGAGGGTTCACACGGCCGCGACCCGCGACGGGAAGGGCATCCTGTTCGTCGCCTACGACGGCGACGTGTACCCGGCGGGGTTCCTCCCCGTGCCGCTCGGCAACATCCGCGACCAGCCGTTGGTGGGGATCTATCGCGACGACCCGCTGCTGCGCTCGATCCGCGCCGCCCGATTCGCGAACCGTTGTGGCCGCTGCGAGTACGCTGACCTGTGCGGGGGTTCGCGTGCCCGCGCCTACGCCGCCAGCGGCGATCCGCTCGGCGAAGACCCAGCCTGTCCCTACCAGCCCGGGCCGCAGTCCGCCAGACCGTGCGTCACCGGCCCCGTCCCGATGAGTAGGTCTGACAGCCTCTAGCCTCACGTAGAGACCTCTCCGTGCGACGTGTCGGGGACGCGGGCACGGTTCGGACGAGCAGGCAGGGTCGGACGAGAACGGAGAGCACGAAACCAGCAAGGAGAGCACGAACGTGGACACCTCTCGAACCGGGTCAACGGGTGATCGACGGCTGAACCGGAGGGACTTCCTCGGCGGTCTCGTCCTACTTGGGACATCGGGGGTCGTGCTGTCGGCTTGTTCTTCGGGCTCCTCCTCCGGTTCCTCGAAGATCTCGCTCCCCTCTTTCCCGCTCGGCGCGGCGGCACGGACGATTTCGAAGCCTGTACAGATCACCCTCTGGCACTCGATGAACTCCGCGAACCAGACGACCCTCACGAACCTCACGAACAAGTTCAACTCCTCCCAGAGCGACGTCCACGTGAACCTCGTGAACCAGAACAGCTATGACGACACCCTCACGGCCTATACCGCGGCACTCTCAGGTGGCACGCTGCCAGACGTGGTGCAGATGCAGACGACAAACCTGCAGTTCATGATTGACAGCCAGAGCGTGGTGCCCGCCCAGTCCGCGGTGGAGGCCGACCACTACGACCTCTCCGACTACATACCTTCGACTGTGGAGTTCTTCAAGGTCAAAAGAACTTTGTATGCGCTTCCGTTCAACATCTCCTCGAACGTCTTGTACTACGACAAGAATGCTTTTCGAGCCGCTGGCCTAGACCCTGACGCGCCACCTAAGAGCCTCGACGGACTGAGGACCGCGGCAGAGAAAATCGTCAGCACCAATACCGAGAAGTACGGCATGAGCCTGAAGGTCACCGACGCCGACTTCCAGCTAGAGCTCGCGCTTACAGGTGGAGAGCTCGTGAACAAGGACAACGGGCGCAGCGCCCGCGCCACGGCCGTTTCCTTCGACGACAAGGCGGGCAAGTCGATCTTCGAGTGGTGGGGGGGGATGCTCGACGACAAGCTGGCCCAGCCGACTTCGTTCACGACGTTCGACAACCTGTTCGCGATCGCGAACAGGATCGCCCCCATGACCTGGGAGACCTCGGCCGCCCTCGGCACAATCCTGGGCGTCTTGAACCTTTACCCTCAGGTCTCGCTCGGAGTCGGAGGGTTGCCGTCCCCGTCCACTTCGAACGGGGGCGTCTTCGCGGGCGGGGCCGGGCTCTACATGGTGTCGAAGTCCTCCCCCGAGCGCCAGGACGCGGCCTGGCAGTACATCAAGTTCCTGAACGAGCCGACCCAGCAGGCCGCGTGGGCAGTGGGGACCGGCTACATCCCGATCCGCAAGTCCGCCACACAGCTGGCCGTGCTGACCCAGGCGTGGAGCAAGGTCCCTGGATATCGAGTCGCCTACAATCAGATCCTCGCCAGTCCGGCCAACCCAGCTACAGCCGGAGCCGTCATCGGGTCCTTCTCGCAGGTGAGCGATGCGATCAACAACGCGATCAGCTCGCTGGGCTCGGGCGCGAACCCTGACACCGCGCTTGCCCGGGCCGCCGCCACGAGCAACCAGGCGATCTCCTCCTACAACGCCAGGCTGTAAGCGAAGGCCTTATCTAGCTCAAGCGGACGGGCGGACCTGGGCGTGACCGTCGAAGCATTCGCCTCGGACGCGGCGCCCGACGGTGACCTCGTCTACACCCATCTGCTGGACGACCCGTTCCGCATCGTGCTGCCCAGACGGCATCGGCTGGCCACCCGACGCCGAACCCCACTTGTCGAGCTGGCCGACGAGTCGTGGATCGCCACGTCATCTTGCCCCGGCTACTGCCAGGCGGAGGCCGTGCGGGCGTGCACCGGTGCCGGTTTCTCTCCACAGGTCACCGTGGAAGCCGACGACTACCCGGCCGCGCAAGGCTATGTCGGTGTCGGGCTACGGGTGCTCATGGTTCCGCTGCTTGCGTTGGGTGCGATCCGCGAGGAGGTTGTCGTCCGGCGAATCCGCGGCGTCGAACCGGTGCGGCACATCTATGCAGTCACCTTCTCACAAAGGCCGAGAATGGTCCGGTGCCGGTGATGCTTGAGACGCTGAGCTTGCCGCCGCCGAGCAGCGCCGCCGCTCCATGGCCTGAACCCGCACTACCGCGGGCGTCCGTATCATCATGACCAGGGCATCCATTTGTCTATGACGTCTCGCGACATCACAGAGTCGGGCTGGGCGGATTTGAACCGCCGACCTCCACGTCCCGAACGTGGCGCGCTAACCAAGCTGCGCTACAGCCCGTCCGCCGGCAGGCTACAGCCTGGAGCGACGTCCCCCTCGTCGTTTGTCTGGATCACCACCTTGGCGACCCTACGGCGGTCCATCTCGGCCACCCGCAGCTCCCAGCCGTCGTGTGCGAGGCTCTCACCCTCTTCGGGTATGTGACCGAAGGCGTCGAAGAGAAACCCCCCGAGCGTCACGTACTCGCCCTCTGGGATGTCGAAGCCGAGTTGCTCTCGCACGTCGTCCACACTGGCGCTCCCGTCCACCAGCCACCGAGTGCGGTCCACGCGGATGACGTCGGGTTCCCTGCTTCGGTCGAACTCGTCGCGCAGGTCACCAACGATGGCGGAGAGCAGGTCCTTCACCGTAAGTACACCGGCCACGCCTCCGTACTCGTCGACGACCACGGCGAACGAGCGTCGATCGCGGCGCATGTCGGCCAGCACGTCCAGCACGAGCAGGGACTCGGGGACCAAGTACGGTTGGCGCAGTCGGCGGGAGATATCGAGAGGTGTGGGTTTCACCGGGCCGCCGCCCTCCTCCTCGTCGCGCCCGTCGAGCTCCCATCCCGACCTGAACAGGTCGTTCACATAGAGGACACCGATCAGGCGGTCGAGGTCGTCGTCGTAGACGGGGAAGACGCTGTGTCCCGACCGGCGAATGGCTCCGGCCACGTCCGCTCCGTGGACCGGTATCGCCAAGCCCACCACGTCGACCCTAGGCGTCATCACCTCGCGCACTGTGGCGTCGCGCAGGTCGTCGAGAGCGGAGAGGATCAGGCGCTCCTGGTCGTCCCCGGCGATCTGTCCTTCCGGACGGGCGGGGCTCTGGTCAGGAGGCGGGTGACGGCGCCGGAACACAACCGTGCGCGAGCCTGCTAAGCCCCGCCGGATGAGGCGCCGGTATCGGTGCCGGCGGGAGCGACGCCCCCTGCGGGTGCGTCAGGCGCCAGGGGTAGGTCGGGTGCGAGAGAGGATGGAACCGGCTGGAACGTCCGGTCGTGGTACGTACCGCCCTCCGACAGAGCGGTCGCTGCCTTGCGAAGACGCAGCGAGTCGAGTGGCTTCACCAGCCAACCTTCTGCCCCGCAACGCCGGGCCAGGAAGACGTCTGCGCGGCGGTCGAGCAGCATGAGCACCGCAACGGCGGGCAGGTTGTCGTACGAGGCCTCGAGCCGCAGGTCCATGCATACCGCCATGGCACCCATGTTCCCCATCTGCATGTCCACCACAACCAGGTCGGGCTCGTGCTCATCAACTGCGGGGGCCACGTCCGGCCCGCTGCGCACCTCAACGATCTCGGTGCCCGGCTCGCCAAGCGCAGCAGCGACCGTCGCCCTCACCGAAGGGGCGTCGCTCGCAACGACGATAGTACCCACGATGCTCAGGGTAATGCGGCGTACCTGCCTCGACCACCCCCATGCTCACCGAACATGCCGAACATGTGGTCGGCCATCAGGGAAAGGCCTTCTGCGTCTGTGACGTCGATGTCCAGCAATGGCACGCGCGCCACCGGTGAGGGCGCGACCTCGACGACAAGCTCGGCTAAAGTCGCTTCTTCGCGCTCGTTCACGGCCGAGTAGCTGTGCAAGTTTTCGATGAGTGCCTGCAGCGCGCTACCTTCGGGTGCTCGTGGCAGCTGGTGGGTTTCAGTCGGCTTCGAAAACGCAGGGTGAACCCGGTTCACCACCAGTCCCTCCACTGCGAGGCCCGATTCGTTGAGCCTGTCCGCGAACCAGCCTGCCTCGTTCACCGTGTCGGCACGCGGGGAGGTTACGAGGACGAAGGCCGTCGTTCGTCGCGCCAGCAGCCGTCTCATGTGGTCGGCGCGCAACCGGAAGCCCTCCTCCATCCCTTCGAACGCCTGGAAGAAGGCGACAGCGTCGCGGACGATGTCTGCTCCGGCCACCTTCGAGATCGTGCGCAACAGGGCCTGCGCTGCCACCGACACGACGCGCAGGTATGCCCGAGTCGGCATCAAAAGCAACTGGAACAACCGGTGCCCCAGGAATCGGGTGAGCCGGCGGGGAGCTTCGAGGAAGTCGATGGCGTTTCGCGTCGGCGGCGTGTCGACCACGACGATGTCATAGGCACCCTCCTCGGCTAGCTCGTAAAGCTTCTCCATGGCCATGTACTCCTGGGTTCCCGACAGCGCGCCCGTCAGGTTCCGGTAGATACGGTTGGCCAGGATGCCCTCTGCCTGTTCGGGCGAGGCCGCGTACCGGCGCACGAGGTCGTCGAATGTGCCTTTGGGGTCCAGCATGAGCGCCCATAGTTCCCCCGGCCACGGGCCCTCGATCTTCTTCGGGGTGTTTGTGAGGGTGTCGAGGCCCAGCGCGTCGGCTAGACGCCTGGCCGGGTCGATCGTGACCACACATGCGCGACGGCCCCGCCGGGCCGCCTCCAACGCGAAGGTCGCCGCAACGGTGGTCTTGCCGACACCGCCGGACCCGCAGCAGACGACCACCGAGCGGTTCTCGACCAGATCTCCGAGCTCATGGCGCGAAGAGTCCGATGTGGGCGGCGATGAGCGCGTTGCTGTGGCCGTTGGTTCGTCGGCCTTCGGTTCGTTCACGCGCGGAGCTCCTTGCTGTACCCCTCTTCGAGCCGTCCAACCGACGCGGCCAGATCGGCTTCGAGGCGCTCGAGCTCCTCGGGACCGATCTGTGGGCAGAAGAGGAACCGGGCGTACAACTGGGGGAGGGGCAGCTCGTGGGCCAAGCGCTTCCACTGCGCGGCCTGGAGCCTGTAGCGGTGCGCACGGAACGCTGCAGCTCGTCCCAGGGCAGCAGCCAGCTCGTCGTCGATTTCGACGCCCGCTTGCTCGGCCGCTTCGGAGGGGTCTGTGTCGAGAAGCGGATCCTTGGGAAGACAGCCATTTACGATCACCGGCCCGAGGGTGATCCCGATGCGGTCCTCGAGCTGGTACGCGGTCTCGACCGCCTCGTTCACCGGCATCTCCTCGGGGAGGGTCACGAGGACCACCTGACAGCGCTTGGCATCCGAGAGCAGTTCCACCACGTCGGCCGCTTGGGCGCGCACCGGGCCTTATCGCGCGGCGCCCAAAAGTCCCTTGGCGGAGGACAGGAAGGTCATCGCGTGGCCTGTGGCGGGCGCGTCCACGAGGATGAGGTCCGAAGGGTCGTCCCGTTCCAGCTGCTTCACCTTCCCGAGGACCAAGATGTCTCTGATCCCGGGGATCGCCGTGGCGACGACGTCGAGCGCGCCTGAGGAAGCCAGCCGCTTCGAGATCCGCTTCATGCCGTGGTCGGCTAGGTACTCGACCAGAGCGTCGTCCGGCGTGATCCTGCGTGCTCGCACCGCACCGTCAGCGGACAGGCTGTCGAGCACTGCCTCGTCGTAGTCGAGAGAGTGCTCACGTCCGAAGGCGGCTGGCACGCCGGATTTTCCTTCGAGCTCGACCACCAGGACGTTGAGCCCCGATGAGGAGGCCATCTTCGCCAGAGCGGCGGTGATCGTCGTCTTGCCAACCCCACCCTTGCCGGCCACGATCAGAACGCGGCTCTGGCGACAGAAGGTGGCGACGTCCATCTCGGGCCGAGCGTACCCGTGAGTCGTGGGCCGCGGACCGGTTCGGAAGCGGAATTCGTGCTCAGACCCCTTGTCCAGCCTTCGAATGTCCGGATAGCGTCACTTGGGGGAGAGTCAATTGGCGACAACGTCGATCGGTGAGCTGTGGCAGACGAGGGCGGCCTGCAGAGGCCCGCAGGCCGCTGTGTTCTTTCCGCCCACCCGCGCCGAGCGCAAGGAGGAGAAGATCGCGCGCGAGAGGCGGGCCAAAGCGATCTGTGCAACCTGTGCAGTGCAACCCGAGTGCCTCCAGTACGCGATCCGCATCCGCGAGCCTCACGGCATCTGGGGCGGGCTCAACGAGATCGAGCGCAAAGAGCTGCTCGAGTGCCCGGCATGCTGAGCCCGAGCCGGGCTTGGCTCAGCCCAGCCCTAGCCCCGTAGCGCCGGCGCGAACCCCTGCGCTGTCGCAAACGTTCCCCGGGCGTTGCCCGGTGGCCGAGCAGATGGCCGCGGTGAGCTCGTTTGCCGTCCCGAGCACCGCTTGGCTGACCGCGTTAACAGGGTCCGAGAGCTCGCCGGCGATCTTGCCCATGGAATCTCCCTGCAAGAGCCCAGGCGAGAACCCGACACCCGCGCCGGCCACCAGGAGCAGGTTGGCTACGTCGACGAACGGGAGCGCCCCGGGCTCACTCGAGAAGGGTGCTGAGTCGTAGTGCTTCAAGAGCGCCTGCTCGAACGAAGGAAGCTTCTCGAGAGCGGGGAAACCGGCCGGTGCGTTGGTCGACGGTGCCTGTTCGTACACCTCGGTGGGAGAGAAGGTGACATACCGGCTGCGGTAGGTGGCACCGTCAAAGCTGAACGTCGCCGTTCCACCGAACGCCTCGTACTTCGAGGACGAGGTGGCGCCCAGGCCGGAGAACGTGCCGAAGCGACCGAGGGCGATCACCAAGGCCCAGCGTTCGGCGGCGCAGTACGGGCAGAACTCGCCGCCCACGTAGACGACGTCAGGGCGGCCCGCCATCACGAGCGGAGGTTGACTCGTCAGGACACTCGGAGCTGGGCCCTGGGGGTGCGGCGCGCCCGCCGCGTCGAACGCCGAGGCCGGCAACGAGGTCGCTGCGTGGACCACGTCGGCCGGCGCAGGGGTCACGGGTGGCACTGGGGCCGTGGCTGATCCCCTGGTCACTTTCAGTATGAGGAGGACCACCACGATCACCAGGACCAGCACCACGAACGCCCACGTCACCAGCGCCATAGGTGCGCGCCGGGGCCGCGCCGAGGCGACGTGCTGAACCGGTTCTTGCATTCGATGCTATTTCTGCATTGATGCGTCGAGAGCCTGCTCCACGTGGTCGAGGAGACGGGCGGTGCATCCCGAGGTGTTGACGACCGGTGCGACGTCCTGCGCGATCCGCTCGGCCAACGCGTCGAAGGTATGTCCCAACGGGCCATCGCCGAGTGCCACAGGCTGCCCGCAGTCGCCGGCGGCTGCGATGTCTGGGTGAAGCGGCACGCTACCGACCAACGGCACTCCGATCTCCTCGGCCAAGCGCCGGCCGCCGCCCTCACCGAAGAGCGCGTAGGAAGTCCCGTGCTCGCAGGTGAACCCCGCCATGTTCTCGATCACCCCGGCCACACGTAGGTGGCCCTTTCGGGCCATGTCCGCCGCCCTTGCTGCGACCTTCTGCGCGGCGATCGGCGGCGTGGTCACGACCAGCACCTCGGTGCGGGGCAACATGCGGGCAAGGCCCATCTGGATGTCGCCGGTGCCGGGCGGCATGTCGATGAGGAGGTAGTCCACGTTTCCCCACCGGACGTCTTCGAGGAACTGCTGCACCGCGCGGTTCAGGACCAGTCCGCGCCACATGATCGCGGTGCCCTCGTCGGCCAGGAACCCCATCGACACAACCTTCAACAGCCCGTCCCCCACGGCGAGCTCCATGGGCACGATCTTGCGGGCCTTTGCCTGGAGCTCTCCGCGCATCCCGAGCAAACGAGGGATCGAGAAGCCCCAGATGTCGGCGTCGAGCAGGCCCACGGCCAGACCCCTGCGGGCCAGGGCTACGGCGAGGTTCACGGTGATCGACGACTTGCCCACGCCGCCCTTGCCCGAGGACACCGCCAGCACCCTTGCGGCTGTCGGGAGGTCCGTGAAAAGAGAGCGGTCTTCCTGCGCCTTGCTCCGTGCCCGGTCCATCACCGCGCTTCTTTGAGCCGCGTCCATCTCGCAAAAGCGCACCCTGACCTCGCGTACGCCGGAGAGGCTCGAGACGCGGTTGTCTATGTCTGAGCGGAGCTGGGTGCGAAGCGGGCACCCCGAGACGGTGAGTGCCACCTCGACCTCGACCAGACCGTCGGCACCCACTGTCACCTCGCGCAGCATCCCGAGGTCCACGATGTCCGAGCCGAGCTCGGGGTCGATCACCTCGGCGAGCACCTCGTGCACCTCGATGGCAGCTCGTGGCGCAGGGTGATCAGGCATTCCTCGATGCTACCGGTCACCAGGCCTGGAATCGCCGTGAGCGTGGGCGTGGGCGTGGGCGTGGGCGTGGGCGTGAGGACTGCTCGCGTCACGGCGCCCGGTAATATAACCAGCGACTGAAGGTCGCTGGTCGCTCATTCGAAGGAGAATCGGCGCCCAGGGGCAAGGACCCGAGGAGAGACCGCCGTGACCAACATAACCAGCGTCAAGATCGGCAAGAGGCCGCAGTCCGTCACGCTGTCGGACAGCGCCGCGAGGAAGGTCGCCGACCTGTTGGCCCAGGAGGACAGTGACGAGCTCGTGCTGCGCGTCGCGGTACGAGCTGGTGGTTGCTCAGGCTACAGCTACGAGATGTACTTCGACTCCGAGATCGCCTCCGATGACATCCTCGGGGAGCAGGGCGGGGTGAAGGTGGTGGTCGACGCGAAGAGCGCCGAGCTGCTCAAGGGCTCGACGCTCGACTACGCAGATGGTCTGCAGGGTGCCGGGTTCCACGTGTCGAACCCGAACGCCACGCGTACCTGCGGCTGTGGGTCCTCCTTCAGCTGAGCGTCTCGCGCGCGCCTTCGTCCACGACGATCTCGCTCGTCGTGGACGGCGAGAAGGTATTCGTCTTAGACGACGGGTCCTCCCTGCTCGAAGTCCTGCGCGAGCAGCTGGGGCACCGCTCGGTGAAGGACGGATGCAGTCCCCAAGGGCAGTGTGGTTGCTGCACTGTCTGGGTCGACGGGGCTCCGCGAGTGGCCTGCGTGACACCCGCGCGCCGAGTCGCCGGACGCGAAGTGACCACCTTGGAGGGTCTGGCACCGGCCGTTCGCGACGCATGGGCTCAGGCGTTCGCCGATACCGGTGCCAGCCAGTGCGGGTTCTGCACACCGGGGATCATCATGCGTTTGGCGGCCCTTCACGCGAGCCGCCCGACGCTCGACGAAGCGGCGGTGAAGAACGCGCTCCTGGCGCATCTGTGCCGCTGCACGGGTTGGCGCACGATCCTCGAGGCGGCGCGCCGGGTCGCTTCCGAGAGGAAAGGTTCGCCAGTCCTCTCGAGCACTGATTCGCGCACGTGCTCACGCGGGGATGAACGGGAGATCGCTCGCCCGCGCCAGGCGCGCGACATGCAAGCGGCGCGCGCGCGGGCCACGCTGGAAGGTGGATTGTCGCAGACGGTCGGGCCGGAGGTGGCCCTCGGCGCTGGGGGGTTCGCTGACGACACCGCGCCTGCCGGGGCGCTCGTCGCGGTCTTGGACGGGCGCGGCGGGTTCTGTGTCGCCGAGTCCCTCGCCGCGGCGAGGGCCAAGGCGGGCAAGGTCCAGGGTCGCAACACGACCGTCGCCCTTCGACACCCTCTCGAAGTGGCGCCGGGTGACTGGTTGCTCACTTTGCGGACCACGTTCGTGGAGCCTGCATATCTTGAGCCCGACGCCTCGTGGTGCGCGCCGGGAGGCGAGCCTGCCAACCCTCTCGCCAACGGCGGGGCCTTCGGAGGCAAGCTCGCGTCTCGCGTGGCCGAAGCCGCTCGGTCTTTGGCGGAGGCTTACGGGCGGCCGGTGCGAGTGTTGTTCGCGCGCGAGGACGTAGTGTGCCTGGGTCCCAAGCGCCCGCCAGTGTCTGCCGCCTTGCGCGAGGACGGAAGCGGCGTGATGCGTGTGGCGCGGACCCCGGGCTCGACCGGTCTCTCGGGATGGGCGGAGGCGGTGCACTCGGCGCTGCCATACGTCGACGTGGAAGAGGTCGAGGTCCCGGGTCCGCGGGTGTCGGCCGAAATGCGTGGAGCCGGCTGGGCAGAGGCGGCGGTGCTGGGTGCCGCCCTCGAGGCTCGGCGTGAGGAACGGCTGGGCACGGGCCATCCACTGACCGTCATATCTCCTGGCAATGCGCGCGCCACCGCCACCATCGCCGTCGACGGTGCCGTGTCGGTTCGCATAGCCGCGGGCGAGGTGCTCGACGAGGTGGTGCTGTGCTCCTACGTCGTGGGCGCCGCTCACCAGGCACTCGGATGGGTGCGCAGCGAGGGGGTGTCCGTGGCCGAAGATGGTGAGGTTCTCGATCTCACCATCCGCTCGTTCGGCATCTTGAACGCCAGGGAGATGCCACGCGTCGACGTCGAGGTCGAGAGAGAGGACGCCCCGGCGGTGCGGGGAAGCGATGCCGTCTTCGCGGCGGTGGCGGCAGCTGCCTGGTTGGCCGGCGGGTTGGAGCCGGCGTGGCCACTCGAACGTGGCCGGCGACGATCGACAAAGGGAAGATCGACAACGGGAGGCGGAATATGAGCGAGCTGGAAGCGAGCGAATCAATGAGCACGGCAGCCCGCTCGTCGGACCCGAGAGGGGCGCTGCAATGAGCGAGCCGGTCGGGCCATACTCGCCGACCATGCGCGCCGGTAACCTACTCGTGTGCTCGGGGCAGATAGGCCTGCGGAGCAGTCCCGACGGTCCCGCACTCGTCCGCGGTGGGTTTCGGGTCCAGGCGTGCCAGGCCCTCGACAATGTGGCGGTCCTGCTCGCCGGCCAGGGTCTCGACTGGGGGCATGTTGTGAAGACGACGGTGTACCTCGCCGACGTCGCTGACTTTGGCGCCTTCAACGAGATCTATTTAGAAGCGCTCGGTTCACACCGCCCCGCCCGATCCCTGGTGGCTGTTGCAGGACTGCCTATGGGGGCGCTAGTAGAGATCGAGGTATGGGCGTACGCCGAAACCGGATCGTCCTGACCGGAACGGGCACTACGGTGCCCATGTGCCGTGTCCGAAGCGGTAACCAACCGAGCGCACGGTCTCGATCAGGTGCGCGTGCTCCTCTCCGAGCTTGGCCCGGAGCCGACGCACGTGGACGTCCACTGTGCGTGCGCCACCGTAGTATTCGTAACCCCACACCCTGCTTAGAAGCATTTCACGCGTGAAGACCTTGCCCGGTCTCGCCGCGAGGAAACGCAACAGCTCGTACTCCATGAAGGTGAGGTCGAGCGCGCGCCCTGCCACTGCCGCCTGGTAAGTCTCGAGGTTGAGCACGAGTGGGCCGTGCTCGATGAGCTCGGGGCGAAGCCCTCGCCCTGTTCGCCAGAACAAATGGGCGAGGCGCGCTGTCACCTCCTCTGGGTGGACCGGGAGAACGCAGAAGTCGTCGAACTGGTCCTCGCGAAGCGACAGATCGCCAACCTGAGTGCGTCCGACGACCAGGAGCAGCGGGCGGAGCGGCACCTCGCGGGTACGCATCGAGCGGCATAGGGCAAACGCGCCTTGGGGGTCCGCGTCTGCGCTCACCACTGCCCCTGCCCAGCCGTCCTCGGGCTCGTCAGACGAGCCGTGCTCGGGCTGGGCCACGGCCTTCCAGGGGTAGCCGGCGCGCTCGAGGGCGAGCGCCAGCTCGGCGGGGAACGGGTCGGGGAAGCACAGCAACGGCTCCATTGCGTGTTAGCTCGTCGCTCTAAAGGAGTGGCAGGTAGCGGTCCAGCTCGAACTGGCTGACGTGTGTCTTGTAGGCGGCCCACTCCGCTCGCTTGTTTCTGATGAACCACTCGAAGACGTGCTCGCCGAGCGTTTCCGCCACGAGTTCGGAGCGCTCCATTACCGCCACAGCGTCGTTGAGGCTACTGGGCAGCGTACCGATCTGCTCTGCGGCGAGTTCCTCGGGGGTCATCGTGAAGAGGTTTGTGGCCGCCTCGCGCGGCAGCTCGTATCCCTCCTCTACGCCTTTCAGTCCCGCGGCCAGGATCACGGCGAAGGCAAGGTAGGGGTTGCACGCCGAGTCCGGCGCCCTGTACTCGACGCGAGTGGACTCGAGCTTGTTGCGCTTCACGACCGGTACGCGTAGCAGCGCCGAGCGGTTGTTACGTGCCCATGAGACGTGGATGGGCGCTTCGTAGCCAATGACGAGGCGCTTGTAGGAGTTCACCCACTGGTTTGTCACCGCTGTGATCTCGTGTGCATGCATGAGAAGGCCAGCCATGAACCGCTTGGCGATCTCAGACAGACCATAGGGGTCGTCCTTGTCGCAAAACGCGTTGGCGTCACCTTCGAACAAGGACAGGTGGGTGTGCATACCCGAGCCCTGGACTCCGGCCAGAGGCTTCGGCATGAAGCTTGCGTGCACACCGCCGCGTTGCGCGGTCTCCTTCACCACCAGGCGCACCGTCATGACGTTGTCCGCCATGGTGAGCGCATCGGTGTAGCGAAGGTCGATCTCGTGCTGGCTGGGGGCGTCCTCGTGCTGGGTGTGCTCGACGGGGATGCCCATCTCCTCGAGGGTGAGAACGCTGCGCTTTCGCAGGTCGGTCGGCACGTCGCTCGTGGTCAGCTCGAAGTAGGAGCCGCTATCGAGGGTTATCGGCGCGTGGGAGGGGTCCGCGTCGGCGAAGTAGAAGTACTCGATCTCGGGTGCAGCGAAGAAGGTAAACCCCTGCTCCCGGGCGCGGTCCAGGGTCCGGCGCAGGGCGTGGCGTGGGCAACCTTCGAATGGGGTGCCGTCGAGGTTGGAGATGTCACAGAACACCCGGGCCACCGGGGCATCGCCAGGGTCCCAGGGCAGAAGCTGGAAGGTCATCGGGTCTGGCCGAGCGAGCACGTCGCTCTCTTGCACCCTCGAGAAGCCGTCTATTGCCGAGCCGTCGAAGATCATGCCCTCTTCCAGTGCGTTCTCCAACTCGGCGGGGGTGATCGAGAGTGTCTTGGCGGTGCCCAGCACGTCTGTGAACCACAGCTGGACGAAGCGGATCGCCCTCTCCTCCACGGTCCTGAGCACGTACTCCTGTTGGTTTCGCATGTGGCCTCCGTGCCGCATCTATGTCGCCGGGCGTTGCCCCGGCTCCGCCTCACCCTGGTCTATCCCCGAAAGGCCCGTTAGCGCACCCGTAGAGCGACGCCCCGGGGACTCGACAGTGTCGCAGCCGGCGGAGGGCTCCACCGACGGGTTAACGCGCCGTTCACGCGAGGGCAACGCCCGAGAAATCCGTGCCTGAGACCATGTGCCCGGGCGAACGAGGGTCAACGAGGGTTTCTGGCACGTTGGCACGGACTTGTAACCCGAGCGGGTTAGCCACCACGATAGTGCCAGCCCTACCCGGCCTGAGGGAGAAGAGGAGGACCTGTGCAAGAACGCACACCGGCGGACGTGCTCCGCCTCGTACAAGACGAGGGGATCGAGATAGTCGACCTGCGGTTCGTAGACCTACCCGGTCTGATGCAGCACTTCTCGATGCCTTCCCGCACGCTCGGTGAGGACTTGTTCGAGGAAGGCATCGGGTTCGACGGCTCGTCGATTCGCGGCTTCCAAGAGATCCAGGAGTCGGACATGCTGCTCGTGCCGGACCCCAACACGGCGCTCATCGACCCCTTCTGCGAGCACAAGACGCTGGACATCAACTGCTTCGTGCGCGACCCGGTGACCCTCGAGTCCTACTCGCGAGACCCCCGCTACGTGGCACAGAAGGCCGAGGCGTACCTGGGCACAACCGGGGTGGCCGACTCCTGCTACTTTGGACCCGAAGCGGAGTTCTTCGTCTTTGATGACGTCCGCTACTCCCAGGACAGCCGCTCCGCGTTCTATCAGGTCGACTCTGTCGAGGGGCACTGGAACATGGCTACCGACGAAGGGCCGAACCTCGGTTACAAGATCAGGCCCAAAGAGGGGTACTTCCCTGTTCCGCCTGCCGATCACTTCCAGGACCTGCGCTCGGAAATGATCTTGACGATGGAACGCCTCGGCATCGAGATCGAGGTGCACCACCACGAGGTGGCCACTGCCGGTCAGGCAGAGATCGACATGCTTTTCGACACCCTCCTGGTGATGGCCGACAAGCTCATGATGTACAAGTACGTGGTGAAGAACGTGGCGAACGCCGCGGGCTACACGGCGACGTTCATGCCGAAACCGTTGTTCCAGGACAACGGCTCGGGCATGCACTGCCACCAGTCCCTGTGGAAGAACGGCGTGCCGCTCTTCCACGGCGAGGGTTATGGCGGGCTTTCAGACATGGGACGTTGGTACATCGGCGGACTGTTGCGCCATGCCTCGGCGGTCCTCGCCTTCGCAGCGCCTACGACCAACTCCTACAAGCGCCTGGTCCCCGGTTACGAGGCACCGGTGAACCTGGTGTACTCCCAGCGCAACCGCTCCGCGGCGTGTCGCATCCCGCTTTACTCGCAGAGCCCGAAGGCCAAGCGCGTCGAGTTCCGTTGCCCCGACCCCTCTTGCAACCCGTACCTTGCCTTCTCGGCGATGCTGATGGCGGGCCTCGACGGCGTGCAGAACCGGATCGAGCCGCCCGACCCGATGGACAAGGACCTCTACGACCTCCCGCCCGAGGAGCTGGCAAAGGTGCCCCAGGTGCCGAGCTCGTTGGACGCCGCCCTGGACGCGCTGGAATCCGACCACGACTTCTTGAAGGCAGGCGGGGTGTTCACCGACGACTTGATCGAGACCTGGATCGAGTACAAGCGCATAAACGAGGTCGACGCCATCCGTCTTCGCCCACACCCATGGGAGTTCATGCTCTACTACGACATCTAGACAAAAGCCTAGGTCAAAGGCTATTGATCCTTTAGAAATGAGCCTTCAAGTCTAGGTTGTGTCTAGAATCCCCATTCGTGCGGGGAACCATCCATGAGACACGGCCAGGGGTCTGGCGCCTGCGCGTCGTCGTCGGCTACCGGCCGGACGGTCAGCCCCGGCAGGCGTCGAGGACCGTTCGTGGCACCCAACGAGTGGCCGAAACCGAGCTCGCCAAGTTCGTCACCCAGGCGGAGAGTGGCGACACCCCGATGGTGGGGACGATGACGCTCGGCGCCTACCTCGAGAAGTGGATGGAGCACGTCCGGGCTCACCGCCAACCCGACACGACACGCAACTACGCCGTGAAGTGTCGGCGTTTCAGAGCCGAGCTCGGGAGGGTCCGCCTTGACAAGCTCCGGGTTCACCAGCTCGACGAGGTCTACCGGCGGTGGATGGCGGGCGGCATGGCGCCCTCTACGCTGCGGGGTTACCACGCCGTGCTCAGCGCGGCGATGTCCCAGGCGGTCAAGTGGGGCCTCGTCCCTCGGTCGGTCGCCCCCCTGGCGACCCTGCCGACAGTCGATAGTCGGCGCATGACGGTGCCCGATGTCGATACCGTCCGTCTCCTTGTCAAGGAGTCCGAGCAGTTCGATCCGGTGCTCAGCGCGGCAATCATGTTGGCGGCGCTCACTGGGTGTCGACGGGGAGAGCTCTTGGGACTGCGCTGGTCCGACGTCGACCGGGATCGCATGGTGCTTCACGTCGAGCGCTCGGTGAAGCGTGAGGAAGAAGGACGGGCCCTGCGAGTGGGTCCCACCAAAACCCACCAAAACCGCCGCGTCTCCCTCGACCCCGTGACACTCGCGGTGATCGACACTCATCTCGAGCGGGCCAAAGGCTGGGCCGCCGACGCCTTGGTCACACTTGACGCCGACGGTTACATCCTCACCGAGGACCCCACCGGAACAACCCCGATGGCCCCCGACACCCTGACGCACCGGTTCAGCAGGCTTGCCGGACGCTCGGGCCTGCGCTCGCTGCGGTTTCATGACCTCCGTCACTCCGTGGCGACCACGCTGCTCGGCGCCGGTTACGACCTGGCGATCGTTGCAGGGCGCCTCGGTCATCGTGACCCGACGATCACCTTGCGCGTGTATGCCCACGCCCTCGAGGAGCGCGACCGCCAAGCGGCCGTCACTCTCGGCCAACTGATGGCACCAGCGGCTCCGGCAGCGTCGTAGAGGCCACGAACGCGCCCCAGTTCACTCTCACCAGCCGACCGATCCGGAACAGCCCCGGGATCTCGTTCCGTCGCGCCGCCCGATAGCCAGTGTCGAGCGAGCACCCGACGCGTCCACACCACTCAGGGATCGAGACAAATTCACACTCGTTCGTTGTCGCCAGTTCCACCGGTGTCATCACCCCGTCTCCGTGTTGGGTGAGCATCGGACCTCCCTGGTTCGGTGCCAGAACGGTGTGCCCTGGTCTGGATCCATGGTCCGGAGGGACGTCACCCTGAACGTCACCCTGGTCGAACAACTCGCTGTTCGATAGCTCGAGCGGAACGTCACCCTCGATTCCGCAACGTCACCCTCGATTCCGCAACGTCACCCTGGGCGGAGATTCACAGGTTCATTCGAAACAGCGTCAAGGGTGACGTTGAGGGTGACGTTCGTCCGGATGATGGATTCCACGAACACCCTTACCCATCGGAGACATGCCATGAAGCCCAGTAACCTCTTCCGACCGCCACCAGCTCGCCAAGCAGCGATCCATTCGATCACCGCTCATCCAAGACTCCGGAGCTCGGTCCCGGTCCGGCCCGACGATAGAGAGGCCGACAGCACAAGCTCGCCTTCTCCGATGGCCGAGCGCCTGGCGTTCACCGTCGACGAGGCCGCGTACCTGCTGAACATCTCCCGGAACCTTGTCTGCGAGCTGGTGGACCGCGGAGAACTCCCTGCCATTCGACTCGGGCGGCGAATTGTTATA
>Ga0224558_1000721_pt1 | contig 37954 bp, 32 predicted proteins | sample 714S32024metaG_FD_180682 | JGI IMG/M metagenome (GOLD analysis project Ga0224558, IMG submission 180682) | Peat soil microbial communities from Stordalen Mire, Sweden - 717 S3 20-24 | ecosystem: Environmental > Terrestrial > Soil > Wetlands > Peat | place: Sweden: Norrbotten County, Stordalen... | reverse complement strand
AAAGGACTCCTTGAGGTTCGAATCCCGTTTCGAGATTCGATTGAAGAAGGAATTGGCTCAAAGCAGAACCCTTGAACTAACACTATCGAGATTCGAAGGGAAGTGTTCCGCGCCACCGCCCGCCATGCCTAGAGTAGAGTGTCGGGCGGCCCGGTAAGCAGTTCTACCGGGAACCCCATAGTTTCGGTTGTCAAAGATCTGATTACATTATACATACATGTGTTCGGAAAGTCAAATATTTTTTGCCAACCGCGATAGGTAATGACCATCCTCGGCGTTACCCGTAGGATGCCTTCCCCCCCCCCTTCACACCGTGCGTGAGACTTTCACCTCACACGGCGCTCCATCGTGCATGGCACCAGTTAGATGCCTTATGAGAGTGCGTTCAGCTTTTCTCTGAGGCGCAGAACTTTCGCCAGATCTTCTTCGGTAAGGACAAGTAATCGTTGTCACCGTGCACCATTTCGTGGCACTCGTTGTGAACACTGGCTAGAAAAGTCCAGGCCCTCCCCGCCAAAGGTCAAAGAAGACAGAAAAGAAATGCAATATTTATGACGTTGTCTATTTCAAATAAATAAGCGGTAGCCAGTGAAAACTACCGCTAAATCTGCCTGATTCTGTGTTTATCTAAGATAAATAGTGACTTTGCCAGTTGCTGGTGGGTTTACGCATCAGACGACCATGTCGCATAATCATACACCCGTATGTAAAACCGAGACTAAGTTATCTTTATCACGCACAACCACTACTGCTCCATTTGTTTGGCTAGGAAACCCGCCGCAGTTTCCGCCAGCTTCAATTCCAGTTCGCCCATCTTGACGTTGGGATCCTTTGAGCAGATGATCACTGCACCAATCGGATCTCCCTCGGTGATGATCGGAGCGATCGCCTCGCTTGTAAACTTGTAACTCTCTTTTTCCTCTTCCGTGAGGCAACTCTCGCAGAAGGGATGCTCCCCCGCATTGCTGATAAGCATGGGCTTGCGCTCCTCCATCACTTTCTCTACCACTGCGCCAACCGGTTTATTCAAAAACTCCTTCTTCGCCGCTCCCGCCACTGCGATAATGTTGTCCCGATCGGCAATACACGCTATGTGGCCGATTGCTTCATACAAGGAATCTGCATACTCTTTCGCAAAATCTCCAAGTTCCCCGATCGGTGAATATTTCTTGAGGATAACATCGCCCTCCCGGTCCACAAAGATTTCGAGGGGATCGCGCTCCCGAATCCGTAGGGTCCGGCGTATCTCTTTAGGGATTACCACGCGACCTAGATCGTCGATGCGGCGTACGATACCAGTTGCTTTCAAGTATTATCCCCCCTTCTATATCGAGATGATTTTGCCAAGTTCTCACGAATAGTATATAACCAGAAGGAGCGATTTATCCTGGGTTTGATTTATCCCGAGATTAACAGCTGAAGTCCAGAAACCATTGGTGTTAAGCCATTCCTCTTTTTAAAAGTTGAGGTTGTCCCAGGATTCCTACATTAATTACCAATATCCTGCTATGAAGGCAAGGATTCCACGTATGATGGCTTGATCAATAGAAACGGATAGTGTGAGTTATAGCTGTCTCCTACCGAGAAACTGAGGATGTTTTCTCCATTTTCATCCCTTTCGATCAGGAAAGCACTCTCCACCGGCACCTGCCTGCCGTCGATCAGTTGGGTGCTAACAGGTCTTTCATCTGTCAGAATGCCAAATGCAGTTTTTATCAGTAGATTTCCCTGCTCATCCAGGGAAGGGTCATCGGCGCCTCTATAGGCTAGCCTGGCGGAGTTTATATCAGCGCCGGGGTAGATGATGAACTCGCACTTGATTTGCCCGCCCCTCCTTTGAAGACCAGGTCCACATTAGGCCAGAGGTTCCGGTAGATGATCTCTTCGAAGGTGGGGAGTCCGGCATGTAGTCATCTGTGGTAAAAGGCTGTACATATAATTATCCTTGGATACCATTGGTTACCAGTATATGTTATTCCGTTGACATTCTGACTGCTACTTAAACCTCTGTGGCTCCGTTCACCGCCACCTCCGGGGTGTTGTCATCATATCCTGTCCGGCAGCCTCCTGCCGACTGCTTTGACCCGATCCAACTCATCATTGCCGGGAACATACTGGAGTAGGCCAGGCCGGAAGTGATCGTGATCAGCAAGGAAATATCGAATAAAACTTCAAACAGGAAGAGATGTTTAACAAGCCCGAACTCGCCGTCCCCTAATACCACCAGAAATGCTATCACTGTCATGATCCCAATCGCTCCGCAGAACTCCGCCAGCAACTTCACTTGTTTCATATCACTACGAATATGAGCATAAACAACAGCTAACAAGTATAAGCAGAAATATATCAGATAAAACCAGATCGTTTGCGGCAGGTATCGCTGTTTCAGCGCGTCCCAAAACGACCATCTGTTGCTGATGCTTACAGGTGGTAAGCCCGCCGATTTCTCATAGTTTCCGATATAATCAGGCCTGTTTTCGACAGCCGCCTTGGATACTATTTGCAATTCAGCCAATAAGTGCGGCGGATGCAATAAATAAAATTTTATAACGCCTGCAGTGCTGACTCGACTATAAAAATCTTGAGCAAACTGCTTGCCATAGATGTCTACGGTGCTGCTAAATGCATTGGTACCCTTGAGGAAGCTATATTTGGGATCTACCCCTAGTTGCCTTAAATCAGTTTCAGGAGCGGGAGTATTCATTAAGATGCCGTAATAAACACTATCATATAGGTTCTGCTGCCTTATTTCCTTGGGAGTGGCGCTATAAATGCCCAGAGAGCCGGCAATAATCAGTATTGCTCCAACCAGAGTGATTATTTTACACAATTTCCTTTTATATATAAATAGCATTTTTATACTAAGTGCAAAATATATTACCCCTAATGGTGTGTTTTCGATTTTTGCCGATAATAATAGCAAAGCCGCGATGAAATATGCCACGATAAGCCATATATTTGGATTATCAACCAATACATTCAAGAGCAGGCCCAATGTTAAAAATAGAAACACATATGAAGCAGGTTCGCCATAAAATGAATTAAAGTATGCTGTATAACCTACATCTGTAAACATCATCAGCATCAGCAGCACAATCAAGTAACGCAACCAAGGGGCCATATTATATTTAGCGGTGGCTTTGCAAATAAAATATATGCCCAACCCAAAAATTAAGATATAAATATATCCTAAAATAGTTATATCAAATTTTGCATTAGGATGGATTATCTTATTGACTAACATGGCTATTTTAACCAATATAGTCTGTGACGAAATATAATAGTTATCAAGGGGCTTACCAAAAATAAAATAACGATTGATGTAATTGAAATAAATATCATTATACGAAAGTTTTGGCAACTGATAAAGGCCGGCCTGAGTAATGATCCTCTCGAAATCACCATTATCGGCCATCCCAATGATCGGTGAGGCCATTAATTGGCAACTAACAAACAAGATGAAAATTACCGGTACAATGATCTCGAATTTGAAAATGCATGTCATGATCGCATGACTGTTCAGTTTTCTTTTTTGCAATTACAGCCCTCTCCGCTTGCGATTATTATCCGATTCCAGTGCAAAAAAGTACTTCTTGACCAGCAAGCTATACGGCGGACGCGATTTTGTATGACTGCCACAGACTAACTACCCGGCTATATTGGTCCAAACGGATTCCTCCTTTTTTTCACATTACTGGTTTCATTATAACACAGGATTTGGTAAGACTGGTTTGTTGGAGATTCCCAGATATGGAATCGCTGGAACAGATTGACTGGAGTCGTCACCGGGCACTTATTGTTCTATTACATCTAGTTGTAGCAAGGCTTGACTGGCATGCTCCCACTGGAGCATTGCCTTTTCCATCAGGGGTTCCAGGCGACTATGTTCCTCGTGGAGGCTGTATAATTTCTCCAAATCACGGTTGACCAATGGATCGAAGAGCAAGATTTCCAGCTCCTTCTTTCTGTCCTCTAATTTCTGAATCAGCGACTCGCTCTCCACGATTTTTTTTATCAGAGAGCGCCGGGTTCGCTGCATTCCCTTCTGGCGCTCACGTTCTTTGGCTTGAGGGCTGATTGAAATCTCTTTGTCGTCCGGGCGATCTGGCATTGTCTGTTGTTCCTGCTGCTTTTGCTGATAGTAACTATAGTTTCCGCAGTAATAATTGAGGCGGCGCTCTTCGAGCGTCACAATGGCATCGGCAACCTGATCGATGAAAAAACGGTCATGGGAGACCAGCAGCATCGCTCCATCGTAGCTGGACAGCATTTGCTCCACGGCCTCGCAGCTTTCGATGTCCAGGTGGTTGGTAGGCTCATCAATCAGAAGCAGGTTTGCCCCGGACAGGATCATCTGCAGAATACACAGTCGGCTCCTCTCTCCGCCGCTCAAATTCTCCACCTTTTTGAAAACATCTTCCCCGGTAAAGAGAAGCCCTCCCAGAACTGTGCGAGCCTCTTCCAGCGTAATCTCAAAATTCTGAGAGATTTCCTCAAGGACGGTAGCCTGAGGATGCAGGTCCTCGAATACTTGAGAAAAGTAGGCAAGATCAACCCTGGAGCCGATCCTGACCTCGCCCTGGTCAGGAGTGATGCTCCCACAGATGATTTTCAAAAGGGTTGTTTTCCCTGATCCGTTTGGCCCGATCAGGGCGACTTTTTCTCCTTTTTTTAGATTCAGACAGGCATGGCTGAATAATTGCCTTTCCCCGAAGGATATACCTATATCTTTCATGAAGAGCACGCTCTGACCGCTCTCCCGGCGTATGTTCATCGTCAGTTTAGTGATGCTCTTGCTCCGGTCAGGGGCTTCCAGCCGGGCCAGGCGATCCAGCTGAGACTGTCTCCCACGGGCCTGTTTGGCTTTGATGCCGGCCTTGAAACGCCGTATGTAAGCTTCGGTTTGCCGGACATGCTCCTGCTGTTTCGTATAGGCCCGTTGCTGCCCTAGATCCTCGGCCACCCGCTTTTTGATATATTCGCTGTAGTTTCCGGGGTACGATTGCAACTTTCCGTTCCTGATTTCGGCGATTCGCGTCGTCACCCGGTCCAGCAACATCCGATCGTGAGAGACCATTAATATCGTGCCCGGATAAGTGTTGATGAAGCGCTCCAGCCATTCAACCGACTCCATATCGAGGTGGTTGGTGGGTTCATCCAGCAACAACACGTCCGGAGACAATGCCAGCAATCGGCCCAGGTTTAGCCGGGTTTTCTGCCCTCCGCTAAAATGTTCCAGCGGCTTGTCAAATTCATCCTGGGAAAAACCCAGGCCGATCAGGATCCTGCGGGCAGTCGTCTCACATGCATAGCCACCGGCCTTTTCATACTCGCCGCTCAGGCGCCCGTAAACATCCATGGTATGTTCCAGATCCTTATCGCCGCTAGACATCATTCTCTCCAGTTCATGTATACGACGGCGCATCCGGATGAGATCTGTAAAGTTATCCATCATCGCTGCCCAGGCGGTCATTCCTGGCTGTGGACTGCTCAACTGCTCAAGGTATCCCAGAGAGAGCGTGGCTGCTCTGTAGATCTCCCCCTCGTCCGGATCCAGGGCACCGGTCAGACACTGCAAGAGCGTGGTCTTACCTGACCCGTTTGCTCCGATCAGTCCAACTCGTTCTTTTTCATTCAGTGTAAGACTGATTTTCTGGAATACCTGCTGTTCCCCGAATGATTTTGAGATGTTTTGTGCTTGCAACATGATCATATAATCACCAACCATAGTGATGTGCCTTACCACAGATGACTACCCGCTCTAATGCCCACGCTTCCTCCGGCAATCCCCCACTGAAGCTTAGAACTTGTTGAACATGTATATCCCGGTCCAGCGTCGTGGGCCGCGTTATGAGATGTCCTCATCCTGAAGAGAGGGCACTTGAAAACTGACCATAAAAGTTGTCCCTCTCTTGCCTGTCTTGATTTCAATCCTGGCGTTATGACTCTCGGCTATCCGGTAACAGACCGGCAAGCCCAACCCCGTTCCCTGTTCTTTAGTGGTAAAGAAAGGCGTGCCGAGCTTCTCCAGCACATCCGGCGGGATGCCGTTCCCCCGATCTTTTATGCTCAGGACAACCCGATTTTTCTTCATGCATGTTTTAATGGTCAACTCCCCATGCCTTGACATGGCTTCTATGCCGTTGCGGACAAGGTTGAGAATGAGCTGCCGGATCTGCTGCTCATCCAGGTTGATTTCAGGTGTATCCGATAAGCTTAAACTTATCGTTATCCCGTGCTCGGCGGCATCGGCTTGGATCAGAGGCAGAAGAGAGGTTAAAATGCTATTGATGCTCTGTTTTTTAAGATTCGATGGAGCGTTTCTGGCCAGAGAGAGGAACTCGGTGATGATGGCATTGGCGCGGTCAAGCTCCTCTATCATCGTATCGAAGCGTTTATTGTGAGAAGCAAGATCCTCTTCAAGCTGCATTATCTGCAGGTATCCCCTGACCACCGTCATGGGGTTCCGGATCTCGTGGGCGATCCCCGCCGCTATCTCTCCCATCAGGTTGAGGCGATCCAGCCGGGCCATCTCTTTTTCATACTTCTTGCGTTCAGTGATATCACGGGAAACGCACAGCACCAGTGCCTCGCCGACCGTCTCTTCAAGAAGCCGGGCATTTACTTCGAGTGTGGTATACAATCCGCCTTTGCGGGCATTGACGACCTCGAAAACCAGTTGACCCTTCTCTTTCAGAATCTTAGTCCTGGATTCCCAAAGCTGTTTATACTCTGGTGTGTTGAGATCAAAAACATTTTTCTGCATCATCTTCGCTTTGGTATATCCATATAACTTGCAGGCTGCCTCATTAACAAAAAAGAAGCTTCCGCTAAAATCATGAACAACAATCGAATCGTTGGCGGCATCCAACAACTGCGCCCTAAGTCTCAATTCCGCTTCTGCCTGCTTGTGCTCGGTGATGTCGCTGATGAAGGTTACACTAGCAGGACCATCATGCAGGTCAATCCTGAAGGCCTCGATTTGGACAGGAAACGTTGTGCCGCATTTGCGCAAACAGATGACTTCTTCTTCAAACGGACCATACATATCCTGACCTTGCATTCTTCGTTCAAGGCGTTCGGTAATCATCTGACGGCTGATCGGAGCAACAAAATTCATGAATGTCTTGCCCTGCAATTTGGTCGTTTCATCCAAACCAAGCATACGCAGCAATTCCGGGTTGACATATATCAGAGAGTCTCCATGGGATAGGGCAATTCCTACTGGAGAGAGTTCGAACAGAGAGCGGAAACGCGCTTCGCTACTTTTTAAAGATTCTTCAGCCTCTCTCAGCTTGCGTACTTCGGCTAGACTTAAAATGCTCTTTCTCAATTGTGGAACCATTGTCAAAGTGACAACGGCCTCCATTGGCTCCCCTTGCTGGTTGGTAAAGAGGATTGTGTAGTTTTTAGGTGGGGCATTATAGTTCTCACCCCTCTGGCTAAAATAATCCCTGATCTCTCTTGCATCATGAGGCGCCAGGAATTCAGCCAGAGTCTTTTTACCTTCGATCTGTTCCCGGGAATAGCCGCTCAGCTTATCAAATTCTCTGTTGGCCAGGGTAATGGTCAGATCATCTTCGATAAGCGCCGTTGCATTACCCATCGCTTCAAAGATCACCTGGTACTCAATTTCAGCTTTTCTCACTGCTTCTTCAGCCAGTCCAAGCTCTTCGGCTCCCATGTGTATGCCAGGACTGGGCTTGCCAATATCCTGATCTTTTGAATTATTACTCATATATCGCCCCTCCATTTCCCAGACGCACGAAGCGATCAATTTTTTCCTCTTAAACTGAGAATATCTCCGCACGATTATGGCCGTTCTTTTTTGCCAGTGCCATATCGGAAGAATCAGATCTTCAGAAGAGAGATGTGATAGAACTAGGATATAATGTTGTCACGCAAGCGCTAATAGCTATAAAAGTCATTAAGGGCAAGGCGGTTGGTTTCTCAACCTCTTATTGCATGAAAACCAAAGAACTCCCTTGCGAGCCTGGGAGTTCAATTATTGGCTGTATTTTAAGATAATCTTAGTCCCGTGGCTTTGCGCCCCTTGGCTTTCCTAAGCACTATTTCTATTTAAACATTATTATAACATATAATGTTAAATCACTGCCACCGCCTATTCATCCCGCTGCAAAGAAAAAATCCCTCCTAACGGAAAGACACGACGATTTCCTACATAACTGTAAGAAGGCCATAATCAAAGAAACGACCAGCCCCGGCAGGCTGATTCTCCGCATTGTCGCTATATCCATCCCAAACATCACTTACCACTTGTGAAGGTTAAGGCCTTTCCCCCGCTAATCCTCCGGACCAGATTCAAAGCTTTTGGCAGGAACATGGATATGCTACGTCGAAATACCATTTTCAAATCCCATCGGAAGGGCGAGATGCACTGTTGAAAAATAAGACCAGGTTCACCCGACTAGGAAGGGTTTCCTGGCTTTCTCTTGTCTTTTAAGGTAATAGTCTGGGGTGAATAATTTTGGGATTATCAGTTGCCAAAGATCATAGCCCTTTATCAGAAACAAATAACTCCGACAATTGCCAGATTGCCAGAGAGATTCCCGTTGCACTCAGCATCAACGAAGCGGCAGAATGGGCGTCAAAGTTTACAAATAAGAACGTGACGCCCAATAATATCACCTATCTCATCCAGTACGGCAAAATTCAGAAGCACCAGCTTGAAGGCAAGACCTGCGTTATCCTGAAAGACCTTCAAGAATATTATGAACGCTACACAAGCGGAGTGCGTGACAAATTCGAGGAGGCTCTTGGCGAGGACATCAACTGGGACCTGTCCTTTTCGCGGGTCAAAGAGGCCGAGACCACCAAACATGTGCACCGTCTCCATCCCTATAAAGGTAAGTTCATCCCGCAACTTGTGGAATACTTTCTTGACAGCAATACCGATAACTTCAAGCGTGAGGTCTATTTCCGTCAGGGCGATGTGGTACTCGACCCATTCGCCGGTTCCGGCACCACCCTTGTTCAGGCAAACGAGTTGGGCATGCACGCCATCGGACTCGATATATCCCACTTCAACTGTCTGATCGCAGAAGCCAAGCTGGAAGCCTATCACCTGGATTCTTTACTTGTCAGGTGTCAAGAACTGGGTCTGGCTATCGAGAGCGAGCATGACAATTCAGGCATCTCTTTCCTGGAAAACGAACTGGATGCCTTACTGGTAAGCGTCAATAAAAGATATTTCCCCAACGACTACAGATATAAAATTTCCCATAATGAGATCGATGAGACAGCAACCTCAGAAGCGGCCATGACAAAAGTAATGCAGGGCTGGAGGAAACTGCTCAAGAAAAATAAACTCATTCTGAAAGCCCGGATAGCAGGTCCATGCTTCCTGGATACCTGGTATGCAGCGCCTGTTCTAAAAGAGGCGCTGGCTGCCCGAACAATGCTCGAGCAGATGCCGGAGACAGAGAAAAAACTGCTGACAGTGCTTCTCTCCCGGACGCTACGATCCTGCCGCGCAACCCCGCACTTCCAGTTGGAAAGGCTGGAACAGCCTATCTTTGAACCATACTACTGTTATAAACACATGAAGATATGCAGGCCGATCTTCTCCATGTCGGATAAGTTTACCCGGTACTATAAGGATACGCTGAAAAGAATTGAGGAGTTCCAGTCAATCCGTACGGACGCCTATCATCTCCTCTTAGACAGTGATTCCAGGAAGCTGGACATCTTCTCTGCTATCCGACAGAAGAACCCTTCGTTTTATGATCTGGTAGTGAAAAAGAAGATTCAAGGGATCTTTACCTCGCCCCCCTATGTGGGCCATCTGGACTACCATGAGCAGCACGAGTATGCCTACGAACTCTTCGGCTATGCCAGGAGGGACAACGAGGAAATAGGCAAATCGAGTAGAGGTAAGGGCGTTAAAGCACGGCAGGCTTATGTCCGGGATATCAGCGACGTTCTGAGCAACTGCCGGACATACTTGGCCGATGGCTGCCACATTTTTATCGTGGCCAACGATCAGCATGGGCTCTTTCCCGAAATTGCCAAGCGTTCAGGCCTGAGGATAGTGCAGGAATTCAAGCGCCCTGTTCTGAACCGGACATCTCGTGACAAGAACCCCTATGGAGAGAGCATCTTCCATATGGTCTAGAGCTCTGGTGCTAGGACTGACAAAACACCTCCGGGACTACGCCCTATCATTCCTCGCAGCGCTGCCTCAAACCTCTCGTCATCCGCCCTCGTTCTCTTTCTCGGTCCAGAAGTTCTTCCTCCCGAGCGTCTGATCTTCTGGGAAATGTGGCGCTCCAGGAGAATTCTGTCCATATTTTCGGATGAATAGATCATCCCGTTTTGATTGATTGCCCGGGCGCCCTTTCCTAGCGCCATTGCCGCTACTCCATAATCCTGCGTGACAACGATATCATGGGAATTCGTCCTGTTAATCAGGGCGATATCCACCGAATCACGCTGCTGGTCAACCGTAACCACCTCGGAATAACCATCGTCGAGCTGGTGGCTTGTGTCGACGAACATGATCACTGGCAGTTTGTGCTCTTTGGCAACCTTGATAACAAAATGCCTGACCGGGCAGGCGTCTGCATCTACTAGTATTCTCATAGTCCTCTACTCCTGCAATAGCGCCCCGGCGCCTGCAATGCATAGTTTCCCTGAGATATGCACTGCTTGGTACATGCCCAAGAGGCGGCTAGGCTTTCTTGAGACCTAATCCCCCACTGACGCGTTTTCCAAGTTCCAAGTCTGCTTTGGTGAGATTTGTAACCATGCGCACCTGAACTGCTATCTCTGCATGTCCGAGTGAACTGACAATGTTGTCGACCAGGTGATCCTGATCCGTTCTATCTAAGGATCGGTATCGTTCACCCGCCTGGACGAAATCATTGGTGAGGTGAATTTTCTGCCGTATCACGTCACCCTCGAGGTGGTAGATTTCCGGCTGGGCAACTGGCGCTTCGTGCGGGTTGCCGCCGGCAAGGCTATTGGGTTCATAGTTCACGGTGCCACCGCCATATGGTCCATACTGCATTGCCCCGTCCCGCTGATTGTTGTTGACAGGCACTCTGGGACGATTGATGGGAAGTTGCAGGTAATTGGACCCCAGACGATAGCGTTGTGTGTCCGCATACGAGAAGGTTCTGCCCTGCAACATTTTATCGGCAGAAAACTCGATACCTGGCACGACAGAGGCCGGGCAGAAGGCAGCCTGCTCAGTTTCGGCAAAGAAGTTTTCCGGGTTGCGGTTCAACACCATCTTGCCCACCGGCATCAGCGGAAATCTCCTCCTTTTTGCCTTTGCATAAGTCGTGCTATGCGATGGTAAATCGATCAGGATCCTTCGCCCTCCTTCTTGATATTTAGTGTTCTATTTAAGACAATAAGCGACAAGCTGCTGTATGATTTCAACATGGCACAGTGAACATGCCTGCCTGCCTTTGAGCAAAAAAGGCTGGCTAGAAAGCCATTTCTTCTCATCGATTTTAAAAATCAGATTGGGGTCGCTATCATAAGGAAGGAATGTGGAATATAAAAAATGTGCTTACTTAAAAAATATATTCTTTATATAGCCGGGTGTCAACATGCTGTTAGGGATAATCCTGGAAAGAATTATCCCTCCAACAATCCATATCAATTTACCACAGATGATTACCCGCTCTAACCGTACCATACTCTTTTCTAAGCTTCTTCTTATCGACTTTTCCAGTGGCAGTCAGTGGCAAGCTCTCTGCAAACACAACCCGGCGGGGACACTTGTAATTGGCCAGGAACTTGCGGCAGTACAGAATAAACTCTTTCGAATCTGTGCTCTCTCCTGGCTTTAAAACAATAATAACCACAGGAATCTCGCCGTGCAAATCATCTGGCGCCCCTATTACAGCAACTTCAGCCACCTTGGGGTGTTTATAGAGGCATTCCTCAACCTCCCTTGGATAAACGTTGAGTCCCCCTACAATAATCATGTCTTTTTTCCGATCAACAATATAGACATAGCCATCCTGGTCCACTTTGCCCAGGTCCCCGGTGTGGAACCATCCGCCTTTCATGGCTTCTGCCGTTGCCTCCGGCTGATTCAAGTAACCCTGCATGACATTGGGCCCCTGGATACAGATCTCGCCTATTTCATCGACCGGCAGTCTCATCTCGTTCTCGTCCAAGATGCTGACCCTGACACCTTCCAGGGGCGGCCCAACCGAGCCAATCTTGCGCAAACACGGGGGATTGGCATATGATACCGGCGAAGTCTCCGTGGGGCCGTCTCCTTCGAGAATCGTGATCCTGTACTTCCTCTCAAACTTTTGCATGATTTCCACCGGCATTGGAGCGCCTCCGGATACGAAGAGACGCAAGGATTGAAGGTCATCAGAATTTATGTTCTCAAGCGCCGGAAGCATGGCAGCATACATGGATGGTATGCCGCAAAAAACCGTCAGCTTCTTTGATCTGATCTCTTCAAGAACCAGGCCGGAACTGAAATGGGGAAGGATTGCCATGCTTCCCCCGGTATAGAAGGGACATAATACGCTGGCGGTCAGGGCAAAGGAGTGGAACATGGGGAGTACGCACAGGTGCCTGTCTTCAGGCCGGAACTCGATGCGGGATGTTGCTGCTTGAACGTCAAAGATCAAGTTCCCGTGGGACAATAATGCCCCCTTGGGCCTTCCGGTCGTGCCTGAAGTGAACAGGCAGGCAGCAATGTCCCCGGGTTTCACTGCTGTATCTACAGGATCTCCAGACTGCCCTAGAAGCTGTTTTAAAGGAACAATGTTTTCAGCCTTTCCCCCCTCGGTGATGATTACCTGCCTGAGACTGGGAATATCGCCCCAAACGCTCTGAATTAACGGCAGAAGAGCCGGTGACGTAACCAGGAACACCACCGAGGCGTCATTCAAGATGTAAGTAATCTCTTCGCCCTTATAGAAAGGGTTTAGGGGCACCACCACTCCCCCGGCCCTGGTAATGCCAAAAAAGGAACGCACAAAGTCCGGACTGTTGCTCAGCATAAGTGCGACCATCTCTTGGTGTTTAAGACCGAGGCCGAGGAGGCCATTTGTTAAATGGTCGACTTCCAGGTCCAGTTGGCCGTATGTTATCTCTGTATTTTCATAGTAGATAGCTGTTTTTCCAGGAAAACGCTCGGCATCATGGCGCAAAAAGGCAGCTAGAGACATGCTCTCCCCCTTTCCTTGATTGTTCCCCAGCACTTTCCTCCGCATCCGGGCTACGCCCGGCCTGAAGAATGCGGAGTACAAGTGCTGGGGAACGAGGCCCACCCCGCGCCTCTCATGCATGCGAGGGGCTAATGAAAGTTTCGTGTGTTAACTTCGCCGATGGTTCTCGATGTAGCCAACAACATCGGCTATCGTCCGTATCTTTCCCAGGTCATCCAGTGTGATGGTGATTTCGAAATTCTTCTCCATATCATCTGCTAATTGGATGATATCCAGAGAGTCGGCTCCGAGATCTTCGATAAAACGCGTCTCTGGCGTCAATTCTCCCTCAAAAACTAGGCGCTTTGATATTACCGATATTATTGCTTGAAAAACGGAATCCGACAAAGGTTTGCACCTCCTACAAGTTGTGGCGCATGATCGTCAAATAAGTACCAAAAGCTTCTTACGCAAGATTTAGAAGATCATCCAAATCGACTAGGGCAATACCAACTGAGAAATCGTCATTGCAAGCGCAGACAGAGACCCTATAACTCAGGCCCAACTCATACCGCTTGAAAAATACCTCTTCCGGTCCGTCTTGCGATAAAACCCTGATCCTGCCCTGTTCGGAATAAATGGTGAAACTGTCTAGAGGAATTGTCAGTCCCCCGCCCTTAGCCTTGATATAGCTCTCCTTCAATGTCCACAAATCAAAAAACAGGCGGTTTTTCTCGGGCTCGGTCTTGCCGATCAGACTCCGGTATTCGGCAGTTGAGAAATACAACCTTGCAAGATCGATATTAACCGGCCTCACCATCTCTATATCTATTCCTATTGGGGCGCGATCCGTTGCGCAAACGACCCATTCCCCGGAATGTGATAAGTTATAGTAGAAATTGGGTAATCCGACGATAAACGGCTTGCCATGAGGGCATGTTCCAAAACCGATTTCTTTCATGCCCCTTTCCTTCCTAACGACCATCCTGATTAAGGATTCCGATGCTAGTTGCTGCTTGGCCTTCTCGCTATTGTAAAGAGTTTCAACCCTATTCCGCCTCTGGTCAGAGACATTGGATTTTAGAAGACTAAGATGCGACTCATCAAGATCCGCAATATTTAAGGCATACAACTCACTCATTGCCTACCCCAAAAAGCGGAGAACACGACTCCTTTCTCCTGACTCCTGAGCAGTTACGCGTGATAAATATAATATGCACGCTGCTGGCAATATGTGCCACAACATACCCTACCCCGAAACAATCCAGGGAGGCCAACCTTGGATAACTGGCTCCGGCTTTTTCTTTCACCCTTTTAAAAAATGTGAATAAGATAAATTATGTATCCAATCTGAGGGGAATGGTTAGGATGGCTGAATATCGCTTGGTTTCCGATGCCTGGGAAAAGGATGCGCTTTTTAGGGTGCGCTATCAAGTTTATTGCAAAGAAAAACAGTGGTTAAAAGAAGATGATTATCCGGACGGCAGGGAAATCGACAAATTCGATGCGCATTCGGTTCATTTTCTGGCTCTAGAAGATAACAGGGTTGTCGGGACGGTTCGCGCCATCTTCCCTTCGGAGTCGGGTTTACCTATTATAGATAATTTTGGAATAATGGTGCCTGAGCGCGTTATCTACTATGTCGAAATATCTCGCCTGGCAGTGGCTAAGGAGGCAAGGAGTCTCGAATTAACCATGGGCCTGTTGAATACTCTATTTGCCTGGTGCCTGGAAAAGGGAATCACTCATGGCTATGCCGTAGTCGAGAACGATCTCCTAGATTTTTTAATCCGGCTCGGTTATCCGTTCAAGAAGTTGGGTACAAAAAAGTATCTTTACGGGGGCTATAACATTCCAGTCTGCCTGGCATTAAACAAAATTGCCTCTCTCGATTACCGCGAAAATATCACTCTTAGAGAAGTGAACCTTTCTATCCTGACCCTGTGAACCACATCCGCCTTGTTAGTACCCATGCCCAAAAGCTACTCGAACAGAGCCAGATACTGGCCATAGCCCTCTTTGACCAGGTCTTCCCTGGGGACAAAGCGCAGGGCGGCCGAGTTGATGCAATAGCGCAATCCGGCCGGTCCAGGCCCATCATTGAAGACATGGCCTAGATGGGAATCGGATTTCTTGCTGCGCACTTCCATACGGACCATATTATGGCTAATGTTCTCTTTCTCAGCGACTTCTCCGGGCTGAATGGGTTTTGTAAAACTTGGCCAGCCACAGCCTGAGTCAAACTTGTCCCTGGAACTGAACAAAGGTTCCCCGGATACGACATCAATGTAGAGGCCATCCCGCTTGTTGTCCCAAAACTCATTTCGAAACGGGGGCTCTGTGGCATTGTTCTGCGTCACTTCATACTGCAGTCTGGTCAACTTGTTCCTCAGTTGCGTCCTATCCATCATGATCCCCCCAGTGCTCAAAGATAAAGTCATCCCGCCCCGAGCCTCTCCGGTACTGACAATAATGGACGGACTGCTTGTTATGGTAGTCTTGATGATAATCTTCAGCCGGATAAAAGGGCGCGGCTGGCATTATCCGGGTAACTACCGGTTTGGAAAACCGGCCGCTTTCGTCAAGAGCCTGCTTGGATGCTAGTGCTTGCTGATGTTGTGCCTCATCATAGTAGAAGATAGCCGTCCGGTAGGAATGGCCGCGATCATGAAACTGGCCGCCTTCATCGGTGGGGTCGATCTGGCGCCAGAACAACTCCAGCAGCTTCCGGTACGGGATGACGGCCGGATCAAAGGTAACCTGCACTGCCTCATAATGACCCGTAGCTCCGGAACAGACCTCTTGATAGGCGGGGTTCTCCCTGCTGCCTCCGGTGTAGCCTGACACCGCCTTGACAACACCTTTCACCCCTGCAAATGCGGACTCGATGCACCAGAAACAGCCTCCGGCAAAGGTAGCGATCTCCAAGCCGGCGTCTCTCGGAATGTCGCCCATAGCGGTCGCCTCCTGACTTGAGCATTCTACCTGCCTTGCAAAGTCCCACTTCCCTTTTAGCCCAGAGCGAATCGGCCATTATCGCCCGGCCCGCGCCGATCAAGTCTGCCTTTCCTTCCTGCAGCAGCCGGTCGGCGGTCTTGGCATCCTTGATGCCACCGGTCAGAATGACCGGGATGTGGTCTGCCTGTTTCAAAGCTTTGGTTAGAGGGGCGAAATACCCTTGCCCGCTTGCGCCGGGAGACGACAGGTGAGGGCGATCCGTTTTCTCTCTATATCAACCGAGATCACGGAGACAGTTACGACATCTCCAATGGACACCACGTCCATCGGATGCCTGATGCGCCTATCGGATAACTGGGAGATATGGATGAAGCCATCGTTCTTCACGCCGATATCGACGAAAACCCCGAAGTCGACCACGTTGCGAACGACGCCATTCAACTGCATGCCCGGTTTGAGATCCTCGAGGCTCAGCACATCTTTCCTGAAGACAGTCTGCGGGAGATCTTCCCTCGGATCCCGGCTCGGTCTCAGCAGGGCCTCGATGATATCCCTGATTGTAGGAACTCCCGCTCCCAGTTCTCCTGCCGCTCGCTCGACATCTAGGGCCTTCAACTTGCTACGGAACCCATCCGTCCCCATCTCATCCACGCTGAGTTGAATCAGGTTCAAGAGCCTGTAGGTCAGGTTGTATGATTCCGGGTGGATCGGCGTGGCATCAAGAGGGTCGTCACCATCGCCGATCCGCATAAAACCGGCACACTGCTCGTAGGCCTTATCGCCTAGGCGGGGAACGTTTATAAGCTCGCACCGCCTCTTGAATCTGCCGCGTTGCTCCCGGAACCGGACGATATTCTCGGCAACAGACATGTTGACGCCTGAAACGTACTTGAGTAGCGACGGCGATGCCGTGTTCAGGTCCACCCCGACATAGTTCACCACCGATTCCACAATCCGGGACAGCGATTCCTCCAGCCTTTTGGGGGCGATGTCGTGCTGATACTGGCCAACCCCAATAGCTTTCGGATCGATCTTGACCAGTTCGGCAAGCGGATCGATCAATCTCCGGGAGATTGATACGGCGCTCCGCTTTGCCGCATCCAGATCCGGAAACTCCCTGGCTGCTAGTGGCGAGGCAGAATAGACACTGGCGCCGGCCTCGCTGACGATTGTATACGACAGTTTGGGAATACCCAATTTCTTGATCAGATCGGCAACGAATTGTTCCGTCTCTCTCGATGCCGTCCCGTTGCCGATCACGATGCAGTCAATGTCATACTTGCCGATCAACTCCTCAAAGATCTGCTCTGACTCTGCAGTCTTATGCTGAGGCGGTGTCGGATAGACCACACCAACCCCCAGCATCTTCCCGGTGCCATCGATTACCGCCCATTTGCATCCGGTCCTGTATGCCGGGTCTACCCCCAGAACCATCTTGCCCTTAATGGGGGGTTGGAGCAGGAGGCTTCTCAGATTCTTGGAGAAGATCACAATTGCCTGCTGCTCCGCCTTATCGGTCAGTTCGTTGCGAATATCCCTCTCTATGGTAGGCGCCAGCAGCCTCTTATATGCATCCAGAATTGACGATCTCACCAGGTCAGATGTGGCAGACCGCTCGTTTTTGATCACCATATGGTTTATCCGGTTGATGACCGGGTCATGCTCGATCTCGATAGACACGCCCAGGTAATCTTCTTTTTCCCCTCGATTGATCGCCAGGATCCTGTGAGGAGGGATCTTGGCCACAGGTTCTCTGTATGCGTAGTAGGTGCGATAGACAGAGTCCTGTTCAAGATTTTTCGCCTTCACGCATAGAACCCCGTTTGATCTGGTATAATCCCGCACCCATGACCTGATGTCCACACTCTCAGAGATGTTTTCTGCGATAATATCCGCGGCTCCCTGCAGGGCGGCTTCCACGCTCAATACCACATCCGTCAGGTATTTTTCTGCCTCTTGACTCACCGCGGATTCGCTCAGGGGAAAAGAGAGGAGATACTGAGCCAGAGGCTCCAGACCCTTCTCCCTGGCGACCGAGGCTCTGGTTTTGCGTTTCAACCGGTATGGCTGGTAGATATCCTCGACCTCTACCAGCTTGGTGGCGCCATCTATCTGGAGGCGCAGGGCATCGGTAAGTTTTCCCTGCTCACCGATCAGGCGAATAATATCGGACTTGCGCTGTTCAAGAGCGCGGTGAAACCTCAAGAGTTCTTCTATGCCCCGAATTTTGACCTCATCCAGTTCCCCGGTCATTTCCTTTCGATACCTGGCAATAAAGGGTACGGTATTGCCGGCATCCAGCAGCGCGATCGTATTAGACACGCCCTGCTGCGGAATGCCCAGGGCTTTTGAAATTACCCTTGCGATGTCGATCATGCCAGAAATGCTACCTCCATAAATGAACCTTTGAAGAATTCTTGTGATGTTTAGTGATCATCTCTTGCAATCATCAATAGGGCATCCTGATTCGTGTGCTGGCAATATTCGCAGCGCCGGTAGAACTGCAATATCCCCAATCTCACTTGTTCCTTATTTCTTTCTTCTCTAATGCCGCTTTCCTGTATATTCAGAATGGAGCTTCTTTGAGTTGTCCTTAAATGAGCCGAAAAAGCACTTCTTGCAGCTTGGCATCCCTGTCTGCCTTCCGCTGCTCATGTCCGGTAAAGAAACCTTCGAAGCCCGGCCGGTCTATTTCATAGAATTTTCCGATGGGGATAGGCCCCTCGGAATTGTAGTCCCAAGCCCTGATGATCTGCGATGCCTCTTCAAAGTTGCCGGGATCGGCAACCTGGGCCTCATACACGTGCTTGTTATAAAAGTCGTAGAGATCGCTGTAGCTCACGCATACTTGCAAAACGTCGATCAGAGAAAATCCCCTATGCTTGATGGCGTCCTTGACCAGGTTCTTGAAGTGCTCGGCCCGGGTGGGGTATCCTCTGGCCACGAAGGTCGCTCCGCTTGCCAGCACGATCTCCAGTGGGTTGAATGGGCGCTCGATGGTTCCGGCAGGAGTGGATTTTCCCTTGTAGCCCAGTGGTGACGTGGGCGTATACTGGCCCGTGGTGAGTCCATAGACCCGGTTATCGTGAATGATCGCTGTGATATCGATGTTTCTTTTGGCCGCGAAGATGAGATGATCCAGGCCTTCGGCGTAGGCATCCCCGTCACCCGCAAAACAGACAACGCATACCTCCGGATCGGCCAGCTTGATGGCAGTTGCAACTGGAAACCCCCGGCCATGGAGGGAGTAAAAGCTATTGACGTTCAAATAATCGGCCATCTTGGCGTGTTGGCCGATCCCGGCGACCACCACCACTTTTTCCGGTGACAGGCCATCGGCGCCCAACTCCTCCAGAACCGACTGGATGTTGTTCAGAATGCCGAAATTGCCGCATCCGGGGCACCACTGGTTCGGTGCTGTGGTGAGCAGTTCTCCTGCGCTCATGCGATCACCTTCCTGAGATCAGTTTCGAGGTCCTCCAGAGAGAATGGCCTACCGTCATACTTCAAGATCCGGTCATCGGTTCGATATCCGTTTTGCCGAAGTAATTTGGAAAGCTGGCCGGTACTGTTGCCTTCCACGCAGATCATCCGCTCCACATCCTGTATGGCCTCTTGCAACCCTTTTTCCGGAAAGGGCGCCAAAACCAGCAACTGGATCACCTTGAGACCAAACTTCTGCGCTATTTCCACGCACACACCCTTATTCGTGCCCCAGCACACGAGGGCTGTTTTACCCCGGCCATATACTTTAACGGTCTCATAGGCCTCGAGATCCCTTGCCAGTGACCTTTCTTTGCGCTGCCTTTTCTCGGCCAATATCTTCGTGGTCTCTGCATCTTCTACCGTAATGCCGTCTTCGTCATGAGTATAGCTATTAACCTTGATGACCTGTCCCTGCATGGGCGGAAAAGCCAGCGGCGAGACTCCGGTTTCGGTTGCCTGATACCTCCGGTAACGCCCCCTTCCGTCCCAGAGCACGGGCGCATCCTCTTGAGGATCTCCCGCCAGAGCAGGATCGAAGCTGTAAAGCCCTTCGCACAGTATCTTGTCAGACAGGATCAACGAAGGCAGTTGGTACTTCCAGGCCATGTTCAGGGCGATTCCCGACCAGTAATAGGCCTCATCGGCGTCTCCCGGCGCCACCACGAACCTGGGGAACTCGCCATGACCCGCATTGAGGATGAAGTGCAAGTCTCCCTGGGCCGTGTAGGTGGGCAATCCAGTGGAGGGTCCCGCGCGCTGGCCCATCATCACGACCACCGGAAGTTCAGCCTGGCCGGCCAGGCTCAAGCTTTCGGTCATCAGGCAGAACCCGCCGCCAGAGGTGCCGACGGCGGTTTTCACCCCCATGTAGGCAAACCCCAGTGCCATCAGCATGACTGCTATCTCGCTCTCCGGATGGATCACCCGGATTCCGAAATCCTGTGCCGATCTCGCCATGAACTCCAGCAGGCTCGATGACGGCGTCATCGGGTAGGCGACAAAAGCCTGCAAACCGGAACGGAGCAGGCCGAGGGCGATTGCCTGGTTGCCGCTCATCACCGGCAGACCTGGCCGGTCCAGGGCGGCAACCGCTGCCTGGATAGAAGCGGCGTCATATCCCCGGCGCGCCACCCTCAGGTTTTGCTCCAGCAGTTTTGGGATATGCTTGCCGAGCACCTCCTCGATAATGCTCCAGGGAATCCCCAGGGCCTTGCAGAGGCCCCCGATGAGGCAGGTGTTGCGCATCACGGGCGGGCTGCTTTCTTCCTGCAGGATTTGCGACACGGGCAGTCCTGCAGATGGCTGGGAAATCCCTGATGCTTTGACTTGATCGCGGTCATAGATGATGACCGTGTCATCCTTCCATCTTTATTGGTGGAAGTCAAAGGTGTCCTGGTTCAGCGCCAGGACCGCATCCACCCTGTCGGATAAGGCACTGATCTTTTGGCTGGACGCCCGGATAATGGCAAAGTTGTGTCCACCCTTGACCCGGGAGGGATAGTCATAATACATATAGACGTAATATCCGAGCCGGTTGAAAAGACGGCTGATGGTAGCCCCCGCCTCGTTGATACCGTCGCCGGCGATACCGCCGACCAGAACTGAGACGTCGCTCATAAGCATTCTCCTCCTGTGCATGGTCTCATTGCGCCGGCAAGTCTCAACTTGAGCCGGAGTTATCTGAATTTCAATACCCTGAACCAGAGGCCTGCGCCTATCGAGCCGTGAATTAAAGCAATCACCAAGATCGTATAACCGCTACGCCGGTGCCAGACAAAGGGTACTTTCAGCAAGCCGCTGCCGGTGCCTACCTGAAACAGGACCAGCAAAAATAGCAACATGCCCAGCCAGATATGCAGTGGAATACCAAAGATGATCGGCACAACCATGTTCGACCCACCTCCTCCCTTCTCGGATTTCGCCACTGCTTGACTTGCCGAACTTGACAACATTCTTGAACGCTTTCGTAACTCACTGAAAAATCAAGGGCAGGGAAGATTCAGAAGTGGGAACAGGAAATCCCACCCATATGGCATTATCACCATCGGGCTATTAAGTTTGAACTTGATGAGGGTAAGGGAAGGATTGATCCAGACGCTTAAATAGTAAGGCAGATACTTAAATGAGTATACTAACCATCGGGTCCAATGTCAACACGAACAACTACCTACCTGCGCCAGTAACCGGCTAAAAGCTGTCAGTTCCTTTTTCGGCTCTGCAGTTGAATCTGCCTAAACAGGTCGCTAAAGGTATAGGGCTTTGGCAGGAATGGTATCCCCTGCAGCTTGAGTCGATCCAATGCTTCCCGGTCGTCAGCATAGCCACTGACCAGCAATGCGTTCAGGGTGGGCTGTATATCCTTCAGTCTCACCAGGAGGTCTGTACCCTTGCCATCGGGTAAAATGACATCGCACAAAACCAGATCAAAGCAGCCCTTTTCCTGCTCGAAGACAACCAGGGCCTCGGCTACCGTCCTACATGAATACACCAGGTAACCATTCTTCTTGAGCACCTTCCTGGTCAGGCTCAGTACTTCGGGATCATCTTCCACGAGCAGGATTCTTTCCTCCATGCCGTCATATTGCTCAGAATCAAACTGGCCGGGGACGATACCGATCTTCTTTTGCCTGATTGCGGGCAAAAAGATCTTAAAGGTGCTGCCCTCACCCGGGCAACTGACAACATCGATCCGGCCACCGTGGGACTTGATTATGCCGTAGACGACCGAAAGTCCCAGTCCGGTTCCCTGGCCGCGCCCCTTGGTGGTAAAGAAGGGCTCGAATATATGAGGCAGCACCGAATCGCTCATGCCGGAGCCGGTGTCGCTGATGGTAAAACAGACATAACGGTCCTTACCTTTCAGCGCTGGCGTCCCCGTTTCACCATTTTTCGAGATCCAGGCATTCTCGGTTTTGACCGTGATAGAGCCGCCGTCAGGTATGGCATCACGGGCGTTGAGAATCAAGTTGATAATAACCTGATCCATGTTGGGGCTGTCTGCATAAACCTGCCACAGGTTTCTTGAGAGGCAGAAGCGAAGATCTATGCTCTCGTCAATCAGACGCCTTTTCATCATGTCCCGCATTTCCTTGATGTTGTGATTGAGATTGATCGGGGTTTTAAACTGCAACTGTTTCTGGCCAAAGAGCAGGAGCTTGTTGCTGAGCCTGCCGGCTAATTGGATGTTTTTGCGAACCGTCATCAAGGATTGACGCAGCAAATTCTTTGGAGGGACCCGTTCCAGGCAAAGATCGATATGCCCCAGAACAACAGTCAGGCGATTGTTGATCTCGTGAGCCATACCGGCCGCAATCTGCCCGACAGCATCCATCTTCTGGGCCTGGCGGAATCGCTCCTCGCTCTCTTCCAATGCTCGTTCTGCCTGCCTGCGCTCCCGGCGCACCACAGCTTCGCGCAACTCCCGCCCAATAGCTAAATTGAGCCTGGTCAGGTTATCTTTGAGAATGTAGTCATGCGCCCCCGCCCTCATGGCTTCCACCGCAACATCCTCACCGATCTTTCCGGAAACGACGATAAAGGGAATGTCCAGGCCTTTATCCTGGACGAGCTTGAGGGCGTCCAGACCGCTAAAATGCGGCATCACATAATCAGCGATGATCAGATCCCATTCCTGCCTGTCCAGAGCGTTTGCCATCGCCTCACCGGTTTCGACCCTTTCATAAAGAGGTTCGTAGCCCTCCCGTTGCAACTCATAGAGCAGGAGTCTGGCATCGTGTTCCGAATCCTCCACCAGCAGAACCCTCAAAGATTTTTCCATCGACTATCCCCTCCCAGCCGGGGTTTGGCCTTTCATAACGCTGCTGCCATTACCTCTAACAACCTTTGATGCTCTTCAAGCCATTTTCTCTGCTGATCATAATCCGGCATGATCGTCCGCACCCTTGCCCAAAAATTCTTTGAGTGATTCCTGAATTCTATATGGGCAAGCTCGTGAACGACAACCGAATCAATGACGCATAAAGGGGCCATGACCAGACGCCACGTGAAATTCAGCGTGCCTTTTACGCCGCAGGATCCCCAGCGTCTGGTTGCCGCCGACACCATGACCGATTTATACTTGATACCAGTCAAGCACGCATAATACTCCGCTCTCTCTCTAAAAATCCTTCTAGCCGCTTCGAGATAGTACTCTCTAATCAATTTTGCTGTTTCGCTTTTTTGATCTATTGGAAGTATCGCTCTACCGGTTTCTAAAATGACAGATGGCGCCTCGTCGCTGTATTCGATCCTGTAAGTATTGCCCAAAAAAATAAAGCATTCTCTCTTTACATACGGTTTTTGTGTATAAGTTTCATTTCTTCTAGCTATTTCTTGTTGCTTTCTTCTAATCCAACCACTCTTTTTTTCAACAAGACTATCGATATATTTATTTGGAGTAGACAACGGCGCACGAACAATCAGCTTGGCATCCGTTGTGACCACTAAAGCTATTGTTTTCCTTTTTGTACGTATGATCTCGCTTATTTCTATGCTCACTCCATTATCCTCTCAGAGCCAGCCTTTTTCCTTCCAATAGCGATATTCGCCCCATTCTGAATTCTGACTACTGAATTCTGAATATTCTGAGCACTTACTATTAGACACCATGACACATCCGGCATCAGTTCACCACTTGCCCACGTTCCTATTTGGCCAGATCAGCCCCAATTTGAAAGGCTTTTTTCATCAGGTCCTCGTTATCCGCAGCTTTGGGGACGCCGGCGGCAAACAGAGTATCAGTAATTTCTATTCCCTGCCTTCTCAAGATACTTGGTACGGTTTCGATGTATTGGCTGAATGCTTTCTCGTCCGGATTACCCTGAGAAAAGACCAGGGCAGCCTTCTTGCCGGCAGGCATTTTGCTGGGAGAATTGGGACCCGTGCTGAAGACGTACAAGCGGTCAAGAAATACCTTGGTCTGTCCTGTTATATACCCCATATAGATCGGGGATCCGATGACAATACGGTCCGACTTCTTGATCTCTTCTATCAACGGGATCATGTCATCCTCTTGCTTGCATCCGTCATGCGATTTACAGTACATGCACGCCTGGCATCCCCTGATATTCATATTATTCAGGAAAAACACTTCAGTCTCTGCTCCTGCCGAAGCTGCGCCCACAAGAATCCGTTTGACTAATGCAGCGGTATTGCCATCCTCTCTCGGACTTCCTACAAAACCGATCACTCGCATTATCCATACCTCCGATCTAGAGTTCTAAGATTTAGTATATAGTAACAGCGGACGCTGTCAATCAGGTCAATGCGGACGCTACGGAGTTTGTAATAGAAAATGCCGATCAAGTTAGTGAACGAAGTAGTATATGGCTACCACAACTCCGATAACCACCACAACTTGACGTAACACAGCCGGTTTTACGCGTCCCGCAAGTTTTCCACCCAGCGCTCCACCGAGCAGCGCCCCTATGAACATCACCACTGCCACCGGCCACACTATCTTGCGCGAAAACACGAAAAATACCGCTGCAGCCACATTTGTACTGAACGAGACCACCTGTTTGAGGGCGTTAAGCCGTGTCAATGTGTCATCGATGGTGATTCCTAAAATCGCCAGAACGATCACGCTCATCCCGGCGCCAAAGTACCCCCCGTAAATGGCTGCCACTCCAACCGGGATCAATCCCCAGCTATCTGAGCCCATTGCGGATTCGGCACTCTGCTTGCGGCGGGTCAACCAGGCGTGCACTTGTTTTTGCGACGCCAGCAGCCCTGCAGCGATCAGGATCAGATAGGGCACCAATTCATAGAAGAGGTGCTCACCCGTCACTTGCAAGAGCAGGCCGCCAAGCAACCCGCCGATTATGCCTGCCGGGATGAACAGCCATAGTCGCCTCGCCTGTCCCTGCAAGTCTTTGAATTGGGACAAAATACCTCCCAGGTAGCCAGGGCACAGAGCTACGGTGTTGGTCATATTGGCCGCTACAGCCGGTATTCCCACTGCAGTAAGCACTGGGAAAGTAATCAACGTCCCGCCGCCGGCTAGGGCGTTAATCGCACCCGCAGCCAGAGCTGCCAAGGCTATTAATAAATAGTCCAATAAGTTGAGCATTTCATCCCATCACATTTTAATAACTCTCAGTTGACATCGTAGACATGCGCCGGCTCGTCGACGCTGGCAGCCCCCAGCGGCCAGTTAGGCGCCGTGGTTTCCGCAAAATAATACCTATATCCCTTGTACCGGTAGTAGGACAGACTCCTGTTTCCCGGTGCCTGGCTGTTGCTAAAGGCAACGCCCACCGCCATATGACCCGGTTCCCCGTCTCGGGGCGGGAACTCCAGCAGGGTTACCTTGTATGATAAGCTCTTGAGAAGCGCCGCCAGAAGAATTGACTTGTCTTTGCAGTCTCCGTTGTCTATCAGAGTCTGGGCAGGTAATTCAGGCGCATCGGTAACCTTATAGGGAATCGCACCGCACACAAAGCTCTGGATGAATTCCGCCGTGCGAAAATAGCCAAACCCTTTGCGCCGGGCATAGGACGCCAGTTGATTGGCGATATCGCCTGTCAATTGGCTGTTATGAATATCGTTGACCCACGGTACGAGGTCGCCGCCCTCTTGCAGGGAATCGGAAAGCACCAACCGCTTGAACTCGGCCGGCATATAAGCTAAATCAGTCCGCGAATATTTGCCGTTGTAAAACCCGGCTGTCAACTGGTAGATCTTCCGGTCCCAATCCAGCAGTTGTTGCGGCACTCCTATATGACAGGTAAATCTTATTCCGCCATAGGACCATGTCAGGTCTCTCGACGCAGTTTGACTTGACGCAGTTTGACCGGATAGAGTGCTATTCACAGTGGAAACAACTTTGCCCGATGCCTGTCCTAGTTTGCGGCAACCGGCGCCGATCAATACGAAAAGAATCAGGCATGATACAAAAATAAATGCATGAAGATGCCATTTTCCTTTGGCTGAAGATGATCCGAGCATTTGTCGCGCCTTTCGTTTCAGAATATTAGGGCGGGATAACTTGGCTTGTGCCAACCCATAGGCTCAGGCGGAAGCCAAAGTTGCACTGCAGTTATTATTATTCTACAATAACACGGCAATTACCTTGAGGAACAAAAACCATCGGAACACGAGCAAGCATATTGCTGCCTGCCCATCCCCATAAAGAACTATGCCGGGCTTTCTGCCATATGGTAGTATGAAAAGAGGTCTGGCCTGCAAACGTTGGGCGCCGGCTCCTAGAATCGTTTTTCGAATTCACCATGAAGGGAGTAAAAAACCATTGATTTTCAAAAGAGATCTTTACAGATTGTCTGATTCAGAACTTTCTTTGTCGCCTACCTATGCAACAAGATATTTTGCCGAAAGGGTTCCCAAATATAAGCTGCCCGAGAAGATGATGCCCGCCGATGTAGCCTACCAGATCATCCATGATGAATTATACATGGACGGAAACACCGCATTCGATCTCGGAAGTTTCACCACTACCTGGATGGAGCCGGAAGTCGAAAAATTGATCATCGAAAACTTGGGGAAAAACTTCATCGACCGTTTCGAATACCCTCAAACCAACGAGATCCACCAGCGCATCGTCCACATCCTCGCTCACCTGTTCAACGCCCACGAACAGGCTCAGTTTTGCGGAACCGCCACTCTCGGGTCCTCTGAGGCAATCGAATTGGGCTTGCTGGCACACAAGTGGACCTGGAAAAAGCGGCGCCTTGAACAGGGAAAACCTCATGACAGGCCGAACATCGTCTTTGGCGCCGGCGCCCACATCTGTTGGAACAAATTTGCCAAGTACTTTGATGTAGAGCCCCGCATCATTCCGATGGAAACGAATCGTTTCACCATCGACCCGGGACAGGTCGCTGCCTGCATCGATGAAAACACTATCTGCGTGGGCGCCATCATCGGGACCACCTATACAGGCGCCTGTGAGCCCGTTGCAGAAATCAACAACCTGTTGATTGCAGCTAAGAGGGATAAGGGCTGGGATATTCCTATTCATGTGGATGCGGCCAGTGGCGGCTTTATCCTCCCCTTTACCAAGCCCGATCTGGAATGGGATTTTCGAATGCCTCAAGTGCACTCGATCAATGTGTCGGGACACAAGTTCGGTCTTGTCTATCCCGGCCTGGGCTGGCTGATCTTCAAGGATGCAAAGAATTTACCAGAGGAACTGGTCTTTCACGTGAACTACCTGGGAGAGACCATGCCAACCTATACCTTGAATTTCTCGAGCGGTTCAAGCATGATACTGGCGCAGTATTACAACCTGCTGCGGCTGGGGCGTGAAGGTTACACCTCGATCATGAATAACTGCATGCAAAACGCCCGCTATCTCGCACAGAGACTGGTGGCAATAGGGAAGTTCGAATTGCTCAGCGAAATTACCCTGCCTATCGTGGCTTTCAAGTTCAAGCGAGACCCCGGGTTTTCTCCTTTTCAGTTGTCGCAGAAACTGCGTGAGCGGGGCTGGATGCTTCCTGCCTACAGGCTTCCGGAAAATGCAGAGAGCATTACGGCATTGAGGGTGGTTGTCAAGGAGAGCTTCAGCGAGGACATGGCAGAAATGCTCGCCAACGACATTGAGAACGCCTATAACATCTTGGATGGGAAAAAGGTAGTCCAGCTCGAGCCTAGCTTTAAGCTTATGAAACAGCTTTCCATTTGAATCATCAATTCGGCCTCGGGCGCGTAGCCTGCGGCAGCATTGACTTTCTTTGGCAGATAATCCATTATAGTGTTAACAGGATCAGGATGGCAGTTTTTAATAAAATCGAAGGAGGATCTTTGAGATGGACGTGTTTGAAGCAATCAAGGGGAGAAGAAGTATCAGGGCATACAGTTCAAGGGCGGTTGAAGAAGACAAGTTGAAGAAGGTATTGGATGCTGGAAGGCTGGCTCCCTCAGCCGCCAACATGCAGGATTGGAAATTCATCGTCGTTAAAGATGAGTCAACCAGGAAAATGTTGGTGCAAGCTGCGGGAGGGCAGCAGTTTTTAGGAACAGCACCGGTAGTGCTGGTTGGGTGCGGCACAGCCCAAAAAGAAATGACCTGTGGTCAGCTTACTTATCCGGTTGACGTTTCGATAGCCCTGTCTTTCATGTTTCTAGAGGCTTATGAACTGGGGCTCGGCACCTGCTGGCTGGGTCATTTCCATGAGAATGAAGTCAAGAAGGTTCTCAATATACCAGAGCAGATCAGGGTCGTTGCCATGACTCCGCTTGGTTATCCATCTGAAGAGCCTGAACCGCGACCGAGAAAAGAACTGAGTGAATTCGCCTCCTTTGAGACTTATTAAAGTATCAGTAACTGTTCTGGCTAGTCATCTGTGGTAAACCTGCTGTTGCCCACCCCAGCCCTGTGGAGGCGGCATTTGCATATGATAGCGCCGTCAAAGCATCGTGTCAAGCATCTTTTTACCACAGATGGCTAGCCGCTCTAATGCCCCCCGCTTCCTCCGCATCCGGGCTACGCCCGGCCTGAAGAATGCGGAGTACATATGAAGCGGTGGGATAAGAGCGGCTACATCACTGTATTAACTGGCTCTTGGCTTCAGTGGGGGAAAGCAATCACGATGGCTTTTTATTTGTTATGAATCATGATTTTGCTTGATTTCAATTTTGAATTGTGCTATGATTAATTTGCAGGCGGGAGAACTTGATTATCCTGTAAAGGCAAAGTACCTGTAAGCCTGTAAGGATGAAACGATTGAGTTCTTCACCGTACGTAAGAAAGTCAATTAAGTGGGATACTGGTCTGGAGACTTGAAGGCAAGGTCGAGAACACCATTTGTCCGGATTTGAGTCCAGTGCCATTCTCCCGCCTGTTAATGGGTCACGCTGACGCTGCAAACATGCAGCGTTTTTGTTTTTGCCCTCTTCTGATTCAAACGAAGCAAAGCGGAGGTGAACCCGCCATCTATACCTGAGCGCCGCATTCCGACGTGCAGGGCGTCGTCGTCAGACCTTGCTTTTCAGGCACTGCATATGAATCTGCTTTAAGAGATCTTCGAAGGTATAAGGCTTTGGCATAAAAGGTATTTCTTTCAGTTCAAGCAAGTCAACCTGGCCATCGGCATAGCTACCAACCAGCAATGCACCCATAAATGGCCGTATCTCCTTCAGTTTCATGACCATGTCCGGCCCCTTTCCATCAGGTAGAATGACATCGCACAAAACCAGGTCAAAGCTTCCGTTTTCCTGCTCAAAGATCCCCAGCGCCTCAGACACGGTCTTGCACGGATATACCAGGTAGCCATTCCGCTCGAGCACCTTTTTGGTCAAACTCAGCACCTCGGGATCATCCTCTACCAGCAAGATTTTTTCTCCCTGGCTGTCAAAGCGGTCAAAAATATATTGGCTGGGAATAACATCGATCTGCTTTTTTTTGATCGCCGGCAGGATAATTTTGAATGTGCTGCCCTGGCCCGGTTGGCTTGAAACATCGATCCGTCCGTCGTGGGACCTGACGACGCCGTATACGACCGAGAGGCCCAGCCCGGTTCCTTGGCCGCGCTCCTTGGTAGTAAAGAAGGGCTCGAAGATATGGGAAAGCACCGGTTCTTCCATGCCGGCACCCGTGTCGCTGATACTGAAGCACACGTAACGATCGCTGCCGGCACGCTCTGTCTCCCCGATCTCTGTTTTTTGCAGGTAGAAGTTCTCGGTTTTGATGGTGATAGAACCGCCATTGGGCATGGAATCGCGAGCATTGAGAATCAGATTGATAAGCACCTCATCCATGTTGGAGCTGTCTGCATAAACCTTCCAGAGATTTCTTGATAGGCACAAGTCGAGGTCTATCTTATAGTCAATCAACCGCTGCTTCAACATGGCTCGAATTTCCCTGATATTTTGGTTGAGATTGATCGGCGCCTTGTACTGCGCCTGTTTTTGCCCAAAAAGCAGAAGCTTGTTGTTGAGTCTGCCGGTCAGCTTGATATTCTTCTGGATCATTGACAGAGTTTGATACAGCGTGCTTTTCTGCTTGACATCTCCGAGGCACAGTTCCAGGTGACCTAAAACAACTGTCAGGCGGTTATTGATCTCGTGGGCGATGCTGGCGGCAATCTGACCGACAGCCTCCATCTTCTGAGCTTGAAGAAACTGCTGGCGGTATTGTTCCTCCCTCTCTTTAAGGGTCTGCTCCACTTGCCTGCGTTCACGGCGCATTTCAGCCTGATGCAGTTCCCGCCCTATGGCGGCATTGAGTCTCGCCAGGTTATCTTTGAGCAAGTAGTCGTGGGCGCCCGCCTTCATAGCCGACACTGCAACGTCCTCGCCAATATTTCCCGATACGATTATAAACGGAAGATCGAGCTTCCTGTCCTGCACAATTTTGAGAGCGTCCAACCCGCTGAAACAGGGCATAACGTAATCGGCGATGACCAGGTCCCATTCCTGTCTCTCCAGGGCATTTTCCATTGCCTCGCGTGTTTCGACCCTTTCATAAAGCGGGTCATAACCTCCCCGCTTCAGTTCATTGAGCAGTAGCCTGGCATCGTAATCCGAATCCTCTACAATAAGGACATTCAATGGCTCGTTCATCATTTTACCCTTGGGCACGGAGATCCACTGGACAGATCCGGGCTTACCCGGCGCCTTAACACGCATCCGCATCCGGAGTATGGGGATCTGTCCGAGAGCAAACAGCACGATCCCTGGCCGTTCATAACCGTTAATTCCCTGCAGCCGATGGGCTTACGAACACTGCCCGGGGCATTCATAATTTGTTATATGCCCGCTCTGCCCCTCTTCCCTGACGACTTGCCACCCGTATTATCTGCTGTCTCTGCTTTTTCAAATTCTCTTTCCGGTGCAAATCGACAGTGATCTGATCTTTCCTTTCCAGATCTTTCAATGGGGCATCAGCACAGAGACGATAGACGAGACCCCGGAGCACCGCGCGTTCTTGTCCCTGATCTCCAACAATATTGTCAACCCTGAAATAGATGTCGCCACCGTAGGACTTTCTGGTAACAATGTCACCGATCTTTATATTTGGCACCAGATCCCCCTCCAAGCTGTTCTTTGATAGCTTTTTCCGATTTTCAGACAACCTTGCAACCTGCCCCGGCAGCCGGAGCCGCGTCTACCGGTTGTCGCTCAATATATAATATGTGATATTTTGGCAATTGCATCTGTACAATTCTAATGGAGTTGGAAAATTTCAAACTGGACCAGGGAGCTAATGATAATGCTTTGTGATAAATTACCAGTGTCAGGAATAAGATGAACCTGGAGTCTCCTCAAACTTATAATATCGAACCTCAACAAGGGTGTGTCCAACCCTCAGAAAGGAAGGATTATACATGGGAGCAACTCTCAAGTTCGGAAAGAAACCAGCAACCTACGACAGCCGCGACTTTCGGTTCATGCATTACCGCAGGGGACCGCTGCCGTCCCATCCGGCGCAGTTCGGCCACGAGAACCTTATTGGTACTGACGCCTGGGGAATGCTCGGCAACGACACTGCAGGGGACTGTGTATTTGCTGGATCGGATCACGAGACTATGCTGTGGACGGGTGAGGCCGGAAACCCGGTCACGTTCGAGCCTGAAAGTGCCATCTCGGACTACTCCGCTGTCACAGGCTATGATCCCGGCAAACCTGAAACAGATCGGGGGACTGGCGTTCGCCAGGCACTGCAATACCGGCAGTTGACCGGCCTGATCGATTCCAAAGGCACCCGGCACAAGATCGGAGCCTATCTTGCACTGGAACCGGGCAACACCGACGATCTCCTGGAAGCTCTCTATCTGTTCAGTGCCGTGGGCATAGGCCTGCAGGTTCCTGAATCGGCAATAGACCAGTTTCACGCCGGACAGCCCTGGAGCGTTGTTCATGGCAGACCGAAGATAGTGGGCGGCCACTATGTGCCGCTCGTCGCTGACCGCGGAAATCTGGTTTGCGTGACCTGGGGCCGCTTGCAGCAGATGACACTGCAGTTTTACAAGAGGTATTGCGATGAGGCCTGGGCGATTCTCAGCCCGGAGATGCTCAAGGGTGGGCTATCTTTGGAAGGGTTTGACATGACCCAGTTGCAGATTGACCTGTCGGCGTTGTAGTATGCTTGCCACAATGCAAAAGAAAAGCAAAATAAAGCATCAGCGCCGTTTGATGCATTATTTCCGAAACGTAACGAAAGCAGCCCCGGATTTTCGACGATCCGGGGCTGCTTGATTATTAACCGGTTTGACCACAGATGACTACACCCTATGCAGGTCGCTGCTCTTCCGCAGCCTTGATCTTTTGACGCTCCTCCCAGATCGGGTCGGATATCCGCTTCCACTCCGCCGAGCGCTGGTCGAGGAAACTGCCGATCTCGCTCTCGAGCACCGTTTCCGCCCCTTCGTGGGTGGGGTGAGCGCCTGAAGTCTGCACAATCTCTCGCAGGATCTGGGGGTTGTCGATGATCGGGCAGGGGCGCAGCATGTTGTCAGAGAAGGGCTGGCGGTTCTGGTATTCGGCGAAGAGACTACTTTTCAGCACGTCCAGCAGGCTCTTGTCGCGGATGTTGTCCACGGCAAAATGCACGAAGGCGCAGGGCTCCACATCTCCCCGGGCATTGATGTGGAAATAGGAACTCCCGCCGGCGATGCATCCCCGGGTGAGTTCACCGTCGTTCCAGAAGTCCGCGATGGGCAATGGCTTGGCTTTACGAATCTCGATAATCCGTTTTGACAGGTATGCCCGCTGTTCCGGGCTGATCATCAGCCCAACATCAGGTTGGCGGCCGATAGGGATGTAATGGAAACTCCACAGGAATCTCACCCCCTGAGCGATCAGGAAGTCCATGAATTCGTCGCTGGTGACGGTCTCCACGTTCTGGCTGGTGACGGTCAGGGATGCGCCGAAGAACAGCTTTCTTTCCTTCAGGCGGCCCATGGCGGCTGTGATCTTGTTGAACACCCCCTGGCCACGCCGGGCATCAGTTTCCTTCTCCCAGCCCTCCAGGCTGATGGCGGGCACGAAATTGCCCAACTCCTTGAGACGGTCCGCCACCGCATCATCGATCCGGGTGCCGTTGGTGTAGGCCATGAAGTTCAGGTCGTTGTGCCTGGCGACCATATCTAAAAGGTGGGGGTAGACAAAGGGTTCCCCTCCGGACAGGGCGATGGTGCTGATGCCCAGGTCCTTGGCCTCGTTCAGAATCCGGTCAAACAGTTCGGGTTCTATTTCATCGTGTTTGGCGTAGGCGCCGGCCCAGCAACCGATGCATTTTAAATTGCAGGCGCTGGTGGGGTCGACCAGAACGGCGTAGGGCAACATGATCCCATCTCTCGTCGTTATCTGCTCGCGGCGCGCCTTCGTGTTGATCATGCTGATCAGGAAATTGCAGATTATCCTATTGCGCATATTCCGGTCAACATCATTGAAAATACTGCTGAAATACGCCTTGTAGACAGGGTTTGTCTCGTAGGTCAGCCTCATGTCATGAGTTCTTTTCCGCTGAAATGAATCCGGTGTCAGGGGCTCGATCACCTTGAACAAACGGGGAATATTTTGATCCGGGTTGCCTTCCAGGTAGCTTAAAATTTGCTGGATCACTTTCTCGCCGACATAGCGCTTTGCCGTATCCCAGCTTAATTTTGGAGCATTGTTCTCACCAGTCACCTTGCCTCTCCTCCATTATAAAATGAATTCATGCAACAGTCTGCCAGGAAAACAAACGGTCGTTTAAATTGTTTCAATCCATCCCCCCCTCTTTTCTCTTTAATTCATACTCCACGCCCGGCCTTCGCGATCGCGTGCAAGACCAGTTAATGAGGAGTTACCGATGGAGACAAGCTGCCTTCTATCATTATATTTACGAATATCATTTTATATTAGCGATCCCCACCTTCAACATATGGCACATCATTTATCACAGATGACTACCCGCTCTAATGCCCCAGCTTCCTCCGCATCCGGGCTACGCCCGGCCTGAAGAATGCGGAGTACATCCGAAGCGGTGGGATAAGAGCGGCTACATCACTGTATTAACTGGCAGGAAGAATCATGGCATGTTATGGATAGCTGGCCCGTTCGGCATCTGAGTTGCTTATTCCAGGCAGCAACTGCAAAATATATAGTCGGTCCGGTCGCCAGTTGATAAGTCGTTTTAACTTTAATGAATCATATATACTGCGGTTCCTCACCCGCTCTTAGTATATATATAAAGCTACTATTTTGGTTTGTCAAGTATCTGCTCCAGCCTGTTCCAATCCGGTCTATACTTTTTAAGCCTTGAGCGCCCAAGGCTTACGGCATATCTTTGTTTTCAGTTGACACCAAAACCAGGTTGCTTTTATAATGTATTTTGGTTTCCTAAATGCATTGGAGGCGATATATCTTGGCCGAAGACATTGGCGACATACAGGAACTGGAGAGCCTGCTGCAACTGATCGTCATCCAGTTGAACAAGCATGTCAAATGTCACCTGGCTAAAAAGGGTCTCAGCCAGTCACGCTACTGGGTAATCAATAATCTTGCAGCAGACCAGCCGCTGACGATGGGGGACCTGCAGAAAAGGCTGGGCCTGTCATCGGCCACCCTGACCGGGTTGGTGGACGGGCTGGCTGAAGATGACCTGGTGCACCGCTGGCGGGACAACAACGACCGCAGGGTGGTGTTTTTAACCCTCACCCCGGCCGGTATCAGCCTGCGATCAGAGATCAATCAGTATCGCTGCGAAGTGCTGAGATCTGCCCTATCCGGCCAGCAAATCGATTTCGATTCGCTGAACGCCGCCCTGAACATCGTTTCGTCACACCTGAAACTATATTGCGCCAAGCTCAAGGAAGGTTCAAAAACAGCAAATAATTACCAAGACGGAAAACAACTATAAGCGGTTCGCGCCCTCTCCTGCACCATCTTGGGCGCCCCACTCTCTCCGCCATCGGGTTATTTGACTTTAACGTAGAGCGCTTGCTCATCTTCCCTGTAGTCAGCCAAGAATCTGCCTTTCTCTTGAATATCGAAATGATCCAGAAAGCCCTTGGCATAGACTTTGGTCTTTTTCATGTTGATACCATCTTCTTCTGCTCTCCTGATTCTGACGGTCTGGCCGTCCGTATCATATGCAAGCTCCAATCTGTCTGCCTGAATCAGATTCCTGGCCTTCTTGTTCATTACGATGGATTGCTTGGAGATTTTAATCTCCGGCATATCTTTCTTTTTGGCCTCTCTAGATCTGGGGACATAGATTTCAAACATTATTTCAGCCTCCTTTTTATCACAGATGGCTACCCGCTCTAATGCCCCCGCTTCTATGAAGCGGTGGGATAAGAGCGGCTACGCCCCTAGTTAACTGGGTCTAAGCTTCAGTTGGGGAAAAGCAATCACCACCTGAAGCCAAGACCCAGTTGAACCCACCTGAAGCCAAGACCCAGTTGAACCACACTGAAGCCAAGACCCAGTTGAAGACCATTATACCACATCAGAAGATAATATATACATATTTGGAGGCTGACTTCCTCTTTCTTGCTTTCTCTAAGACTTGCATCTCTTGCTTTCAGGCTTAGCTGATGAAGGGTTCTGTTTGTGATTTTCGCATGGCCCCTTCGTTCCCAGCGTTCGAATCTCCTGTTCAAGAAATCATCAACCTTGATGGAACTCGTTATAGAAAGGGATCCCTATGACCAAATCGATATCCCGCAGCGTCCGCAGCTTGGCCATGACTTCCTCGATACTCTGCTGATAAAGCGGCTCCGGGTTGATCATCGGTTCCGAACCCATGATAATAATCAGGCACCCCGCAACCTGATGGTCCACTCCTGAAGCGCCTGCAAGAGCTTGCTGATGCCATCCCGAAACATCGTGTCCGTCAACCTTCCAGACTCATCAAACTTGGATGCCGCACCAGAGATGAAGACCTCGGGGCTATTGACAGGATGCATGTTCAGGGTGACACAGACCTGGCGCAGGTGATACTGGGCCCGGGAAGTCCCGAAATACCCGGTTGATGCTCCCATGAAAGCCAGGGGCTTGCCCATCAGGGGAGACTGGCCAGGCGGGCGCGATGCCCAGTCAATAGCGTTCTTAAGCACTCCCGGAATGGAGTAGTTATATTCCGGGGTGGCTATCAGCAGGGCATCGGCGGCGGCAATATGTTTTTTGAACTCCATCACCGCGGACGGAAATCCCTCCCTTTCCACATCTTCATTAAACAGGGGAATCGGCGCCAGATCGAAGATCTCCAGCGTCATGCCCGGAGGCAGCAGTTCCCGGGCTGTCTGCAAAGCTGCCCGGTTATAAGAACCCTTGCGGAGACTGCCGGCAAAACCCAGCACTTTGACCTCGCCACCGGTATCTGCCATTGAAATTCCTCCCTTTCATTAGTCATAAAGCTACTATGCAGGCTTGTTGAAAAGTTATTTCAGTAATTAAAACAGCACCCTGCCTAGCTCCACGCAGTTGGGGCTTCGGCAGGGCTGAGGCGGGCTGCCCCGCTCTCCAGGCAGCCAGAATAAACTGATTCCGTATCGGGCAGGAGATCGTATTCAGCCCACCTTTGCAAACTAGCCCTGAGTGCTTGTCTGGCGAAACATCAAATAGTGATCAGGATTTCCAGAGTCCGTGAATGTTGCAATAGATTCTCGCCTGGGAAACATCGCCGCAGGAACAGAAGTTAGCCTCGGGCAGGGCGCCGGGTTTGAGGTATTCACGCTCTGCGACTCCGTTTACCGTCACCTCTACCCATTCGATGTAATGCTTTTCTTCCATCGGATGAGGTACGGCGCCGACCTTGACAACAGTGGCGCCATCTCCCGGTACAATTACCGGAACATGCTTCTCCTTGCCAGCATCCTCTGTTTTTTCAACCAGCAGTTCCATCGGCTGCCCGCAGCAGACCAGCTTTCCCTCGCCGGTGTGGACCATCTCCACGATGTTGCCACATACACTACACTTGTAAACCTGATTCAGTTCTGTCATCACAATTCTCCCCTTTCTGGATGTTTTTAAGTTATCACCTGAAACCTTGTTACTCGCGCCATGGAGTACCCTTCAAGGCTTTCTCACTGAATGCTTCTTGTGTTCACCTAGATGGCCGGCGCCAAATTCTGGATCGTTGTCACAGGGGTGTAAACCCTGGCGGCCATTTCAGTATTCATCATCAGGATACCCCTGCCATCGTTTCCGACCAGGTTGAACTTCTTCACGTTGTTGTCGGCATTTGCCTCTTCTTCCGTCTGTTCATTGACAAACCATTGCAGAAAAGCGGTGGTCTTGTGGTCCTTTTTCTCCAGGGCAACGTCTAAAATACTGTAAATTGACCTGGTTACCTCCACTTCATGTGCGTACGACAGTTTCAAGGCATCACCAATTGCAGGAAAGCTGGATGGCGGCGCGGCGATGGCGCCCAGGCCGATCTTCCCGTCCACTTTGACCAGGTAGTTAAAGAT
>Ga0224558_1000720_pt1 | contig 37963 bp, 35 predicted proteins | sample 714S32024metaG_FD_180682 | JGI IMG/M metagenome (GOLD analysis project Ga0224558, IMG submission 180682) | Peat soil microbial communities from Stordalen Mire, Sweden - 717 S3 20-24 | ecosystem: Environmental > Terrestrial > Soil > Wetlands > Peat | place: Sweden: Norrbotten County, Stordalen... | reverse complement strand
GGCGGCCGGTCCGGCCGCCGCCGCCTCGGGCTGGGCACCGTCGGCAACCACCTCGCGTCGCGCCTCGGGCGTCACCGGTTGCGGGCCAGTTCACGCAGGGCCGACCGCACGATCTGCTCCACCGGACCGCCGTCGTCCACGACGTCGAGCACGCTGCGGATCTCCTCGGGACCGTACCCCAGTTCGACCAGGGCGGCCCGGGCCTCGGCCCGGGGGGAGGAGGCCCCGGCGACCGGCCGGTCGGTACCGAGGCTGGGGAGGTCGAGCCGGGCCTTGAGCTCGAGGAGGAGCCGGGCCGCCGTCTTCTTCCCCACGCCCGGTACCAGGCACAGTGTGTCGACGTCGTCCTCGAGCACCGCGGTGGACAGGGCAGCGGGCGACAGGGAGGACAGGATGGCCAGGGCCAGTGACGGCCCGACCCCGTGCGCCCCGAGCAGTGCCTCGAAGCAGCGCCGCTCGTCGGCGTGGGCGAACCCGAACAGCACGATGGCGTCCTCGCGCACGTGGGTGTGGACGTGGAGGAAGACTTCACTCCCGTGAGCCCCCAGGCCGGCGAGCAGCGAGGTGGGCACCGACACCCGGTACCCCACGCCCCCCACGTCGACGATGATCTCACCGGGAGCAGGTCGGTCGACCAGCATCCCGCGCAGCGAACCGATCACGAGGGCCCCCCGGTGGCCGAGGCCACCGCTCGCCGAAGCGGCTGGGTGGCCAGATGGCAGGCGGCGAGGGCCAGAGCGTCGGCCACGTCGGGCGGTTGCGGTGGCGCGGTCAGGCCGAGCACCGAGGCCACCATGCGCTGGACCTGCTCCTTGGTGGCACCCCCGTAGCCGACGAGCGCCTGCTTGACCTCGTTCGAGGTGTACTGGGCCACCTGGCAGCCGGACTCGGCCGCCGCCACCAGCGCCACCCCGGCGGCCATGCCGGTGGCCATCGCCGTCCGGGCGTTCACCTGGAAGAACACCCGCTCGACCACGACCGCCTCCGGCCGGTACTCGGCGACAAGGGCACGCAGCTCGTCCGACAGGATGCGGAGGCGGTCGGGCAGGGGTACGGCGGGCGCGGTAGAGATGACCCCGCCCGCCGCCGCGCGCAGGCCGCCGCCGCGACGGGTGACCACGCCGTACCCGCAACGGGAAAGACCGGGGTCGATCCCCAGGACGAACATGCGTTCGATCCTACCGCCCCCGGTCAGCGGCGGGGGTGACCCCCGACCACCCGGGGCCGGTCCGGTCGGCGGTCACCCCTCGTAGGCGGCCATCACCGCGTCGGGGATGTCGAAGTTGGCGTAGACGTTCTGGACGTCGTCGTGGTCGTCGAGCGACTCGATGAGCCGCAGCACCTTCTTCGCCTCCGACTCCGAGGCGACCTCGACGGTGGTGGTCGGGACCATCGAGAGCTCGGACGTCCCCGGCTCCAGCCCCGCCTCCTCGAGGGCGCCGCGCACGGCCATCAGGTCGGTGGGCGAGCTGGTGACGACCCACCGCTCGCCCTCGTCGGCGAGATCCTCGGCCCCGGCCTCCATGGCCACTTCCAGGACCCGCTCCTCGTCGAAGGACCGGGGAACGGCGATGACACCCTTCCGCTCGAACTGCCAGCTGACCGCTCCCGGCTCCGCCATGGTCCCGCCGTTCTTGTTGAAGACGTTGCGGATCTCCGCCCCGGTGCGATTGCGGTTGTCCGACAGGCACTCCACGATGACCGCCACACCGTCGGGGGCGTAGCCCTCGTACGAGATCGACTCGTACCGTACGCCTTCGAGCTCGCCCGAACCCCGCTTGATGGCACGCTCGATGGTGTCGATGGGCACCGAGGCGTCCCGCGCCTTGGCATACATGGTGCGGAGGCTGGCGTTGGCCGTCATGTCGCTGCCGCCCTCGCGTGCGGCGACCTCCACCTGGCGGATGATCTTGGCGAACACCTTGGCCCGGGCGGAGTCCTGGGCCCCCTTCCGGTACTTGGTGGTCGCCCACTTGGAGTGTCCCGACATCGGCTAGTGCATCTCCTCTTTGGTCATCTCCACGAACAGCTGGTGCAGCCTACGGTCACCAGTCAACTCGGGATGGAACGAGGTCGTGAGCACCGATCCCTGCCGGCAGACCACGGCCCGGGCCGGGCCGGGCCGTTCGGCGGTGCCCGGCAGCTCGGCCAGCACCTCCACCTCAGGGCCGACCCGCTCCACCACCGGGGCCCGGATGAACACCGCGTGGAGCGGCTCGTCGCCGATGGCGGCGACCTCCACGTCGCACTCGAACGAGGCCTGCTGGCGCCCGTAGCCGTTGCGGCGGATGGTCAGGTCGATCGCCCCGAAGCGGCGCTGGTCGGGTCGCCCGTCGAGCACCGTCCCGGCCAGCAGGATCATCCCCGCGCACGTCCCGAGCACCGGAAGCCCGCCCGCCAGTGCCTCGCCGAGTGGGTCGAAGAGCCCGGAGGACTCGAGCAGGAGCGACAGGGTGGTGGACTCCCCACCGGGGAGGACGAGCCCCCGCAGACCCACCAGGTCGTGGCGACCCCTGACCGGCCGCACCGCCTCGCCCAGCGAAGCCAGCGCGGCGGCGTGCTCTCGCACGTCACCCTGGAGGTCGAGTACCCCGACGGTCATCGTCGCGCCCGCCGGCGCAGGCCGCCGGCACCCCGGTCACCAACCACGCTCGGCCAGATGGACCCCGAGCGTGCCGATCTCCTGGCCGGCCATGGCCTGACCCAGGCCGGTGGAGACCTTCGCCACCAGGCCGGCATCGGTGAAGTGGGCCGTGGCCTCGACGACTGCCCGCGCCATCTGCGCGGGGTTCCCGCTCTTGAAGATCCCGGACCCGACGAAGACGGCCTCGGCGCCGAGCTGCATCACCAGCGACGCGTCGGCCGGCGTGGCGATGCCCCCGGCACAGAACAGCGGGACCGGGAGCCGTCCGGTGGCTGCGATCTCCTGCACCAGCCCGATCGGGGCGCCCAGATCCTTGGCCCACCCGTAGAGCTCGGCGGAGTCGGCTTCGGTGACCCGCCGGATGTCGCCCAGGATGGAGCGCAGGTGGCGGACCGCCTCGACGATGTTGCCGGTGCCCGCCTCGCCCTTCGAGCGGATCATCGCCGCGCCCTCGGAGATCCTGCGCAACGCCTCGCCCAGGTTGGTGGCACCGCACACGAACGGGACGTCGTAGGCCCATTTGTCGATATGGTACGCCTCGTCCGCGGGGGTGAGCACCTCGCTCTCGTCGATGTAGTCCACGCCGAGGGCAGCCAGGACCTGGGCCTCGGCGAAGTGCCCGATGCGGGCCTTGGCCATCACCGGGACGGTCACTGCGGCCTTGATCCCCTCGATGAGCGCCGGGTCGCTCATCCGGGCCACTCCGCCGTCCCGGCGGATGTCGGCCGGCACACGCTCCAGCGCCATGACGGCCACGGCCCCTGCGTCCTCGGCCACCTTGGCCTGTTCGGCGTCGACCACGTCCATCACCACGCCCCCCCGGAGCATCTCGGCCAGGCCGCGCTTAACGGTGAAGGTGCCGGTGGGGCGATCGTTACTGCTCGTGTGAGGCTCGTGCGAGTGGTCGGCCATGAGCACATTCTACTCCCGGTACCGGGCCCGGGAGTCTGGGCCGGGGCGCGACACCGGCCGCCCCTGGGCGGGGCGGCCGGAGATCGGCCTTCTGTCGACGGGTGTCCGTCCTAGGGCTGCCGCACCGCCTCGAGCTCGATCTGGATGTCGACCTTCTTGGCGACGACCAGCCCGCCGGCCTCCATGACGGCGCCGAACGACACTCCGAAGTCCTCACGGTTGATCGTGGTGGAGGCGCTGAAGCCGACCCGGTGGTTGCCGTAGGGGTCCTTCACGACGCCTTCGAGGGACACGTCCAGGGTCACCGGCTTGGTGACGCCACGGATAGTGAGGTCGCCGACGACCTTGAACTCGGTGGGGGCCGCCGTGGTGATCGAGGTGCTGACGAAGGTCCAGGTCGGGTGCTTCTCGACGTCGAAGAAGTCGTTGGTCTTCAGGTGCCCGTCGCGCGTCTCGTCCCGGGTGTCGACGCTGGCGGCGTCGATGGTGAGCGTGGCCTTGGAGTTGGCGGGATCTTCACCCAGCTCCAGTGTCCCCTCGAAACTGCCGAACCGCCCGCGCACCTTCGACACCGCCATGTGCCGCACGGCGAAGCCGAGCTCGGTGTGGGAGGGGTCGATGGCGTAGGTGCCGACCGCCGGGTACTCCGCTCCATGGACCGTCCTGCTGGTGACCTCTACGTCAGACATGTGTGCCCTTTCGCTCGTTCGTCGGGCCCACCGGCCCATCGATGTTTGTATCTGCAACTATACACGATCTATTTGTCAGCGCAACTAGTTCCTCGTGGGCATGTACTATTCGGGTATGGGACGAGCAGCGACATCAGATGACGATCGGCTGACCACGGTCGGCCTCCTGTTCGAGTCGTCCGCCGGGCTGCGCCGGGTGTTCCATCGAAGGCTCGAGTCTGAGCGGGCGATCACCAGCCAGGCGTTCGACGTGCTGATCCGGCTGGCCCGCACCCCGGGCTCGGAGCTGCGGATGAGCGAGCTGGCCGCCCAGACCTCCTTGACCCCGAGCGGGCTCACCCGGTCGGTCGACCGGCTCCAGGGGCAGGGGCTGGTGGCCCGGAGGATCTGCCCCGAGGACCGGCGCGGGGCGTTCGCCGTGCTGACCCCGGAGGGCCGGGCGCTGATGGACCGGGCGATCCCCGACCACGTCGCCCACGTCGACGAGGTTCTGAGCGACGTGTTCACGCCGGAGGAGGAGGAAACCCTGGCCATGCTCCTTCGCAGGCTGCGGGACCACCTCTACGTAGGCAACCCCGAGTGGGACCCGTCCGCCGAGGGCGCCGATCCGTGCCCGGGGGGCGCCGGGTAGGCGTACCGCCTCAGCGAAGTGACAGTGCCGCGGCCCGGACCCGGGTGTCGTCGAGGTTGCCCTCCCTCGGCTCGTCAGCCGGGGCGCCGACCATCGGGTCGATCCACAGCCACCGGGTGAGGGCGGCCAGCCGGCCACGGCCCGGGGGCCACGACGCAGGACGGTCAGGTGCGCCGGACATGGACTCGAGTGCTGAGGCGATGCCGGGCGGGTAGCGCACCACGGCGGCGGCACGCTGGTCGGCCGAGAGCTCGCGCCCCCGTCCCACCAGGGCGTGCACACGTTCGGTGGCGCGGTCCGTGCCCGCCACCACGGCCCACGGAGCCTTCGACACGACCGCCACCGCGGCCAGGACGGTGTCGTGGCGCTTGACATGCACCAGCTCGTGGGCGAGGACCCCCTCGAGCTCCACCAGGGTGAGGGACCGGTCGAGCCCCGATGTCACCACCAGGGAGGCCGAGCCCGGGTCGTGCCCGAGGGCCAGGGCGTTGGGCACCGGGCTGTCGACGACCCAGATCGCAGGACCGGGCAGCCCCATGGTGGCGCACAGGCCGTCCACCAGATTGTGCAGGCGGGGGTGCTCCCACTCGTTGCTGGGTCGGGCGCCGAGGGCCCGGAGCACCGCTCGCGGTGACCGCTGCCAGAGGAGCGCCATGACTCCGACGGTCACCACGACCAGGGCCGCCAGCGCCAGGATGGGCGGGAGCCCGATCGCGGCGAGGACGACGGCGACCACCACGGCAACGACCAGGCCGGCGACCAGGCCGGGCAGCAGGCAGATCGTCATGGCCCGTCGCCGGTTGGCCCGGATGGCGGCCGACTCCTCGCCGCCGTCCCCACGGTCCGTCGTCGGCGCCACCGCCGTTGGACGGGGCGCCGGGGCCGACGCGGCGGGCCCGCTGTCCCGTCGGGCCGATCCCTGATCCGGGCGGCCGCCGGAGCGCCCCGAGCCGGATGGCCGCCGGTTCCCGGAGCCGCTGCGCTGGGACCCGCCGCCCCGCGACCCGCCCGACCCGCCGCCCCGCGACCCGCCCGACCCGCCGCCCCGCGACGCGCCCCCTCCTCGGGAGTTGCCCCCTCCCCCGGTGCCACCACCCCGCGATCCGGAGCCACTCCGGCTGCGGCTGCGGTTGCCCGACCCGCCGCCCGAGGGCCCTCCGTCTGAGGGGGCCGGCCCCTCCCGGCTGGGTCCGGTACCCGACCCTCCCGGGCGCTCCGACTGTCCTGGGGTATCACTCATGGTCCGAGCAGTGTACGGCCGCTCCGCCCCCCGGGCCGACCAGCACCGACCGGTAGACGTCCTCGTACCAACGGGCCAGGCGGCCCATGGACCAGTGGTCGGCCCACGACCCGGCGGCGTCCAGCCACGCCCGGCGGCCCCCGCCGGCGACCTCGACACCGCCCGGGCCGGCGCTGGCTGCCGCACCGAGTGTCCCCGACAGCACGCCGGCCAGGGCACCGGCCAGAGCTGAAGGATCTCCCGGCGCCACCAGCACGGCGTGCCCACCGGCGGCGTCGCGGTACCCGTCGATGTCACTTGCCACCACCACCGCGCCGGCGGCCATGGCCTCGAGGAGCACCATCCCGAACGACTCGCCGCCCAGGGAAGGGGCACAGAGGAGCCGCGCCGCCGCCAGCCGGCGCTCCTTCTCCTCCTCGGGGATCACCCCCAGCCACCGGATCGCCGCCGACTCGGGGTGGAGCCGTCGGAGGGACCCGGTCTCGGGCCCGTCGCCGGCGATCCAGAGCACCGGGTGGGCCGGCGGCACGCGGCGATCGCCTCGGGACTCCGGACCCAGTCGGGTGAACGCCTCGAGGAGGACCTGCAGACCCTTCCGCTCCTCGTGGCGCCCGAGGAACAGCAGGGCGGGACGCTCGGTCGGCCACGGCTCGACGTCGCGGTACCGGTCGACCTCCACGCCGTTGAAGCCGACCCGGTAGGTGCCCCCGAGTGCGTCCGCCGCGGTGCTCCGCGCCGCGTCGGAGACCGCGCAGCGGGCGGCCAGGCGCTCGGCCAGCCGGCGTGCCACCGGACCCAGGGCGGTGTACAGAGGACTGCCCCCGCTGCGGTGGAAGGTGCCCACCAGTGGCGGCAGGCCCCGTCCCACCAGCAGCCCGTAGGTGACCCCCGGAGCGAACGGCTCGTGGACGTGGACTACGTCGAAGCCACCCGCCCGGACCTCCCGCACGGCGCGGACCACCGCCGACACCGACAAGGTGACCGGCGCCAGCGAGCCGTTGCCTGGCAGTGACACCGACCGGCCGGTGGCCACCAGGCAGACCCCGGGGGGCGGAGCCACCGGGCCGTCCACCGGAGCGAACACCGTGGCCTGGTGGCCGCGCTCGCAGAGGGTGCGGGCCAGGCCGAGCACCTGACCCTGGACGCCGCCCGGACGGGACAGGCTGTACGGGCAGACGAGGGCGACGCGCAGGGCGGTCGCCGATGCTCCGGGGGTCGGTTCCAACGGGTCAGTCGGTCATGGAACGGCGCTGGCGGCGCCGGCTCCACTTCACGCCGTACATGGCGTCGTCGGCACGGCTCAACAGCTTCGACGGGTCGGTGTCCGGATTGTCCACGAACACCCCACCGACCGAGGCCAGCGCGCTCAGGGTACGGCCGTCGATCCGATAGGGCCGGGCGAGGGCGGACGAGATGCGCTCGGCGATGCGGAGCATCTCCTCCTCCCCGCTCTCGATCTCGCAAACCACGACGAACTCGTCCCCACCCAGACGGGCGACGGTGTCCGACGGCCGCACGATCGCCAACAGCCGCCGGGCCACGGCGATCAGCATGTCGTCGCCGACATCGTGGCCGAGCACGTCGTTGATCTCCTTGAACTCGTCGAGGTCGAGGAGGTAGACGGCCAGGCCGGGCTGGTCCCCGTCCCCGCCGGCCGGCGCACCGGCCCGGGTCAGCTCGGCCAGGCCGTCGATGGCCTGCTGGAGGCGCTCGGCCAGCAGGGTCCGATTGGCCAGACCGGTCAGTGGGTCGTGGAGGGCCATTTCGGCCAGGCGCTCCTCATTGAGCTTCTGCTCGGTGACGTCGTGCATCGCCACCACCGCCCCGAGCATCCAGCCCTCGTCGTCCACCAGGGCCTGCCCGTTCACGCTGACCTTCCGGCGGTCACCCTCGGCCGACTCCAGGATGATCTCGACCTCGCGTAGCTGCTCGCCGGACATGGCCCGGATCAACGGGTTCTCCCGCTGGGCCATCGGTGAGCCGTCGGAGCGCCGGAGACCCTGGTCGGTGGGGATGCGGCCGATCGGGTCGGACGCCTCCTCCAGGCCGTGCAGCCGCCGGGCCGCCGGGTTGAACACGGTGATCCGCCCTTCGGCGTCACACGCCACGATGCCCTCCTCGAGGGTGTCCAGCAGGACCTGGAGGAACTGCTCCTCGCGGCGGAGCTCGGCCGCCGCCTGGCGGGCGGCGGTGATGTCGCTGAAGGTCGCCACCGCCCCGGTGACCGTGCCCCCGGTGTCGACCATGGCCTGAGCGTTGGTCCGGATCCACAGGGGCGTCCTCCCCTGGCGCCGCACCCCGAGTACCACGCCGACGGAGCGCCGGCCGGTCCGGAGGCTGGTCATGATCGGGTGGTCGTGGGTCCCGAGGGGACGACCGTCGGCGTCCACCACCTCGAGGTCGCCGGGCGATCCACCGGCCAGGAGGTCCTCGAGATGCCGACCGAGGAGCCGCACCCGGGGCGCCTCGAACATCACTTCGAACGCCTCGTTCACCCGCACGACGACGCCGACCGCGTCGACCATCATGACGCCGTCGGCCAGGGACTCCATCAGGGTCGACTGGCGGTGGTCCACGTCGCGGATCCGCTCTTCGAGCCGCTTGCGCTCGGTGATGTCGCGGATGTTGACCACGATGCCGCCGATCGGGTCGTCGAGATGGTTGGCCGCCACTACGTCGAGGTCGATCGACGTGCCATCGGACCGGACCGTCTGCATCTCGAGGGACACCGACAGGCGCCGCCGCGCCACCAGGTCCCGGAAGAGTGCCCGGACCGGCTCCACGCTCAGCGAGTCGAACAGGGCGAAGGCGTCCACGCCGACCACGTTGCTGATGTCATAGCCCAGCAGCCGTTCCGCCGACGAGCTCACGAAGATGAAGCGGCCCTCCGCGCTGATCACGGCGATCACGTCGAATTCGTGCTCGTGGAGATTGTGGAACCGGGGCTCGTCCACCGGTCCCGAGCCTTTCGACGCGGCGAGGTCCGGCACCGGTCGCGACGGCACCTGGCGGCGGGTGGCCGGCCTGTTCAGCACCACGGAGGCCCCGAGGTCCTCGAACTGGGCCGCACCGGGGACCGACCGACTCTCGGACCCGCTCACGGCGCACCGACGGGGCGGTCGGCCGTCCATAGCGGCTGGAACACGTGCCACTGCTCGGGGGCACGCCGGATCAGCCCCTCGAAACGGGTGGCGATCTCCTGGGTGAGCCGTGCGACGTCGGACCGCAGCGACCCGTGCCGGGTCGTGTCGAGGGGAGGCTGGATCACGGCCCGGTGATCGGCACCCGGGCCGCTGTAGACCACACCGGTCACCAGCCGGGCCCCGGTCCGCAGGGCGAGCGTCGCCGGCCCGGCGGGCATGGTCGTCCGCTCGCCGAAGAACTCGACGTCGATGCCGTTGCCGACCAGGTCCCGGTCGCTCAGCAGCCCGACCAGGCCGCCGCGGCGCAAGGTGGACATCACCGCACTGCCCGACGACGCGTCGAGGGGAATGATGGTCAGTCCCATCGCCGCTCGCTTCTCCACGAAGAATTCGAACAGCTCCGGCGGCTCGATGCGCTCGGCCACCGAGGTCATCGGCAACTCCTGCGTCGCCAAGAAGGCGCCCCCATACTCCCAGCTCCCCACGTGCGGTAGTGCCATGATGACGCCCTTGCCGGCCGCCATCCCCTCCACCAGATGCCCGAGCCCCTGCAACAACGTGCGCTGTGCGACGTCCGTCGCCGAGGTACTCCCGAGCCGGGCCCCTTCGACCCAGTACCGAGCGTAGGCCCGAAACGACCGTCGCGCCCACCGATCGACGACCGCGGCGTCGGCCGGCTCGGCGCCGAGTACCCGGCGCAGGTTGTTCGACACCATCTCCCGCTGCTCACGCCGTACCCGGAACAGCGCGTCCCCGACCAGGTTGCCCAGACCGAGGGCGACCGGCTCAGGAAGCGCGGCGAGAGCACGGCCGAGCGACGCGTAGGTCCGGAAGACCGCCTGTCCCCTGTTCACGAGCCCTCGTTCTCGATCACCTGGTCGCCGGTCCGACTCAGGTGTGCCGGCGGCCGGTCCGCTGCCGGATGCCCTGCCGGGCCTGCCGGGCCCTCCAGGCCCGTCCGGAGCGGCTGGCCAGTTCGCCCTGCCGGCGGGCTCGCCACCGGGACGGCGAGGACGCGGACCGACGGCTGCCGCTCCGCACCGCGCTGCGGGTGCGCCGCTGCCGCCGGGCGGTGGCCACCGGAACCGGGGCCTCGGCCAGCCGCCAGACCTTCACGAACCGACCCAGGGCGGTGGCCAGGGTGAGAGCGAGCATGACCCACAGGACCGGCACCAGGAACGACGGCGAGAGGAACCCGATGCCGAGGAGGATCATCCGCTCGGCTCGCTCCATCAGGCCGCCCTTGGCCGAGATGCCCAGCGACTCCGCCTTCGCCCGCTGGTAGGACACCAGTGAGGTCGCTCCGAGCACGGCAAAGGGAAGCAGGACGAGGTGGCCCGGATGGGTGGACGCCAGGTACCAGGCCACACCGCCCAGGATGAGCGCGTCGGCCACCCGGTCGGTCACCGAGTCGAAGAAGGCGCCCCGGACCGAACTCGTCCCCGACGCCTTGGCCACCGGCCCGTCCAGCAGATCGTGGAGGCCGGTGAGGACGAGCAGCACGATGGCCAGGTGGAGATGGCCGGTGCCCACGGCCACCGCGGTTGCGGTGGCCGAGATCAGCCCCGTGGCCGTCAGCATGTCGGCGGTGACGCCGAGCTGCTGCAGCCTGCGCCCCACGGGACCGGTACCCCGGTCGACCGTGCCGCGCCATCGCCCGTCGAACATGGCAACTCCTCCAGACTCCTCACCCCACCTTACCAGCTGCTAACTGGAGTGAGCGGTAGCGGCGGCCACCCGACCGGGGCGTCCGAGCGGGTCGGGACGGGCGCGTGCCTAGAGGGACAAGGGCCTGATCGGCGCCAGGATCAGCTCGGGATCACCCCGCCAGTCCACGCCGGGAACGTCGATGTACAGCTCGATCTCGTTGCCGTCCGGGTCCAGGATGTAGAGGCTGTGGGTCACCGTGTGGTCGCTGGCCCCCACGATCGACACCCCGGCCTCCTGCAGGCGGACCACCGCCTCACGCAGCTCGTCGTCGGTGTCGCCCACCTTCAGCCCGAAGTGGTACAGACCGAGCCGGCGGCCGGCGGGCTGGGCGGCCGCGCCCTCGCCGACCTCGATGAGGAGCAGCTCGTGGTGGGTCCGGCCCGACGAGAACGCCGCCGCGGGGATCCCGAGCGTGTCGGGGAAGACCGGCTCCCAACCGAGCACGTCGCGGTAGAAGGCTGTCGAGCGCCTCACGTCCTTCACGTAGAGCACCAGGTGCCCAAGTTCCTTGACCTGCATCTCCCACCCCACCTCCTCGTCCTTCACTGTCGGAACACCGAGCGGCCCGGTTCGATTCCGCCGGACCCCGTGGTACCGGTTCAGTCGGGCCAGGCCTCGCTCAGTCGGCGCCAGGTCGCGGCCAGCGCCTCGGGGAGGACCCGGGTGTCGGCCACTGCGGTCATGAAGTTGGTGTCCCCCAGCCAGCGGGGTACGGCGTGGAGATGGAGGTGCCGCGGGATCCCGGCCCCGGCGGCCCGTCCCAGGTTGGCGCCCAGGTTGATCCCCTCCGGCCCGTAGGCCGACTCCAGGGCGGCCACGCTCCGCCGGAGCGCGGCCCACAGCTCCGAGCCCTCCTCGTCGGTGAGTCCGCCGAGCTCCCCCACGTGGCGGAGCGGCAGCACCATCAGGTGGCCACTGGTATAGGGATAGGCGTTGAGCACCGCGTAGGTGACCGACCCGACCCACAGGACGCCGTTGTCCGGCGACGGCGGGCCAGTGGCGCCGATGCGGCAGAAGACGCAGCGGTCGGGATCGTCGGGGTCCGGGGCCCCACCGGGCGTCGGCACCACCGGCCCAGCCGAGGTGACGTACTCGTTCCGCCAGCCGGCCCAGAGGTGGTCGAGGCTCACGCGCCCTCGGTGGTGCGCCGCTCGTCGACCTCCCGCTCGAGGGCCTCGGTGAACGACGTCAGCTCCACACCCCGCTCCGGGCGGTCGCTCCCCCTCCGGTTGACACCGACGGTGCCGGCATGGACGTCGTCGTCTCCCACCACCAGGATGTAGGGGACCTTGAGCACCTTGGCCCGCCGGATCCGCGCTCCCAGGGGCTCGTCCGCCGGGTCGACCGACACCCGGGCCCCGACCGCCCGCAGGCGGTCGGCCACCTTGTGGGCGTACTCCTCGTGGTCGTCGCGCACACCGAGCACCCGCACCTGTTCCGGCGACAGCCAGGTGGGCAGGGCGCCGGCGTAGTGCTCGAGGAGGATGGCGAAGAACCGCTCGACCGAGCCGAACAGCGCTCGGTGGATCATGATCGGACGGTGGCGGGCGTTATCGGGGCCGATGTACTCGGCCCCGAAGCGCTGAGGCGTCTGGAAATCGAGCTGGATGGTGGACATCTGGTGGGTCCGGCCGATGGCGTCGCGGGCCTGCACCGAAATCTTCGGCCCGTAGAACGCGCCTCCGCCCTCGTCGAGCACCAGCTCGAGATCCATGGCCATCGCCGTGGTCCGAAGCGCATCGGTGGCCTCGTCCCACTCCTCGGCCGTGCCCACCGCCTTGCCCTCGGGCCGGGTGGACAGCTCGAGGAAGAACTCCTCGAGTCCGAAGTCGCGGAGCAGGGAGAGCACGAAGGCGAGGGTGGTGTGCAGCTCGTCGGCCATCTGACCGCGGGTGCAGAAGATGTGGGCGTCGTCCTGGGTCATCCCCCGCACCCGGGTGAGTCCGTGGACCACGCCCGACTTCTCGTAGCGGTACACCGTCCCGAACTCGAACAGCCGGATCGGGAGCTCCCGGTAGGACCGCTGGCTGCTCTTGAAGATCAAAACGTGGAACGGGCAGTTCATCGGCTTGAGGTAGTAGTTCTGTCCGCCGTCGAGCTCCATGGGCGGGAACATGGCGTCGGCGAACCAGTCGAGGTGTCCCGACCGCTCGAACAGCTCCGACTTGGTGATGTGGGGCGTGTAGACGAATTCGTAGCCGGCGGCCTCGTGCCTGCGGCGCGAGTAGTCCTCCATCAGCCGGCGCACGGTGCCGCCCTTCGGGTGGAACACGGCCAGACCGGATCCGATCTCCTCGGGGAACGAGAAGAGGTCGAGCTCGGCGCCGAGCCGGCGGTGGTCGCGCCGCTCGGCCTCGGCCAGCCGGTGGAGGTGGTCGGCCAGTGCCTGCTCCGACTCCCAGGCGGTGCCGTAGATCCGCTGGAGCTGCTGGCGCTTCTCGTCGCCCCTCCAGTAGGCCCCGGCCACCCGCATGAGGGCGAAGTGGCCCAGCCGGCTGGTCGAGGGGACGTGGGGCCCCCGGCACAGGTCGGTGAAGGTGGGCGAGTTCCAGTAGGTGGAGACCTGGGCGGCCGACCCATCGTCGGCCGTTGCGTCCACCTCCTCGTGGCCGGCGCCGACCGCCTCGATGATCTCCCGTTTGAAGGGCTGGCCCTCGAAGAGGAGCAGCCCTTCGTCGATGGTGTGCTCGTGGCGGATGAACGGCTGGTCCTCGGTCATGATCTCGCGCATGGTGGCCCCGATCCGCTCGAGGTCCTCGTCGCTGAAGTGGGCCCCCCGGGGGAGCTGGAAGTCGTAGTAGAAACCGTCCTCGATGACCGGTCCGATGGCGAAGTGCGCCCCCGGCCACAGCCGGAGGACGGCCTGGGCCAGGACGTGCGCGGTCGAGTGGCGGAGCACCGCCCGCCCGGCGTCGGAATCGGCGGTGACCACTCGGACCTGGGCACCGTCGACCAGAGGCGTGTCGAGGTCGACCTCCACCCCGTCGAACGTGGCGGCGACGGCCGCCTTGGCCAGTCGGCGGCCGATCGACTCGGCGAACTGCAGGGCGGTCGTGCCCGCGTCGAATTCCTTGGTGGATCCATCGGGAAGGCGGACGCTCACGGCTGCCATGGGACTGCCTTTCTTCATCTAGGTCGTCTGGAGTCGGATCTGAGGCGGGCGGGGCGGGTGATCCTGGGACGGTGCACCGGGCCGCACGGGCGCCCGCTGCGGCCCACACCTGTCTCCTGGCGGGATGGCGGACGGTCCACCCGGAAGGTCCCGGGCTACAGGGTAACGCCCATGAGGGCGGCCCCCCGGACGACGCTCCGGCCGGCACCCGCCTCGGTGTCGAGGGCCCGGAGGGCCCCCGGTGTGTCGAGGTCCTCGTCGAGTGACGACCGCACGAGGTCGAGACCCCGCTCGATCGGAGTCCCGCCCCCGACCGTCGCTCGCCACGCGCCCAGGCGCCGGACGGCACGGGGCATGTCGTCCACGGTCCACTCCCAATCGGTCCGGTAGTGGTGGTCGAGGAGGGCGAGACGGATCGCCGCGGCCTCCCACTCCTTCAGCAGGTCGCCCACGAAGACCAGATTGCCCAGGGACTTGGACATCTTCGTCCCGCCCAGGCCCACCAGGCCCACATGGAGCCAGTGGCGCACGAACGGCCTACCGGTGACCGACTCGGACTGGGCCGTCTCGCACTCGTGGTGGGGGAAGACCAGGTCCCGACCGCCGCCGTGGACGTCAAGGGTCTCCCCGAGCTCGCGGAGGGCCAGCGCCGAGCACTCGATGTGCCAGCCGGGGCGACCCGGGCCCCAACGCGACTCCCAGGAGGGCTCATCGGGGAGCGACGGCTGCCACAGGACGAAGTCGAGCGGGTGGCGCTTGCGGGGGTCGTCGGGGTTCCCCCCGTGTTCGGCGGCCAGGGCCAACATGGTCGGCTCGTCGAAGTGGCTCACCCCGCCGAACCCCGGGAAGGTGGTCACGTCGAAGTAGACCCCGCCATCGGCCTGGTAGGCGCGACCGGAGTCGAGCACCGCACCGATCAGGGTCAGGATCTCGGCGATGGCCGAGGTGGCCCGGGGTTCGGACCACGCCGGGATCAGACCGAGCGCGGTCATGTCGGAGTCGAAGCGGGCGATCTCCTCGGCGGCCAGGTCGAGGTAGTGAACGCCGAGCTCGCGGGCCTTGCGCAGGATGTCGTCGTCGACGTCGGTGACGTTCCTGACGCACCGCGTCTCGTGGCCCAGGTCACGCAGTCGTCGCTGGAGGATGTCGAACGTCAGGTAGACCTGGGCGTGACCCAGATGGGCCGAGTCGTACGGAGTGATCCCGCAGGAGTAGAGCGTCACGACGGGCCCGGCCTCGATCGGGGCGATCCGTCCGCGTGCGGTGTCGAAGAGCCTGATCGGCCCGCCCCGGTCCGGACTGCCGCCCTGGCTGCCGGTCATCGGACCTCAGTCGTCTCCATACCCGACCAGCTGGACGGCGGCGTGGACCTTGTGACGGATGTTGATGGTGACGAGCACCGCGGTGAACGCCTCGATGGGGGCGGCCTGGGCCAGGCTTCCGGCATCGACCGCCCGCAGGCCGTCGATGCTGTCGACCAGGGAGAGAGTGGCCGCGGTGGCCTCAGGATGATCGGAGCAGACCATCACATCGCCGACCACCGGTGTGGTCAGCTTCTCCATCTCGGAGGCAGGCAGATGGTGGAGGGAGGCCGACACCAGCGAGTGGGGAAGGGCCGCCTGGATCGACCCGGCCACCGAGCCCCGGGGAGGCAGCAGGGCGAGGAACTCACGTCCCTCCTTCACCAGTGCGTTGGCCATCGACACGACCACCTTGCCCCGCAGCGGCCCAGCCAACGGCGTGACGGTGGCGACGGCGCTGTCCCACGGCGTGGCCACCACGACGATGTCGCAGGACGCGGCCTGGTCGTTGGCGGCACCGGTGAGCCCCAGCCGGCGGTCGGCCCACTCCTCGATGAGGGCGTGGGCGATGGTGTCGGCCCGCCCGGAGTCCCGCGACCCGATCACCACCTCGTGGCCGGCGGTGGCCAGCCGTACCGCCAATCCGCGGCCGGCCGGCCCGGTCCCTCCAAGAATGCCGATGCGCATGGCCCTACCCTTGCACACCGGAACATTCCGGCCGAACCGACCGCTGCCGGTATCCTGACCCGATCATGGGACTGCTCGAGGGTAAGAGGATTCTGGTGACGGGGGTCCTGACCGACGCATCACTGGCCTTCGCGGTCGCCCGCCTGGCCCAGCAGGAGGGCGCGGAGGTGGTACTCAGCGGGGCCGGCCGCGGTCTCTCCCTCACCCGGCGGACGGCGCGAAAGCTGCCCGTCGAGGCAGACGTCCTGGAGATCGACGTCACCGAGCCGGAGCAGCTGGCCACGGCGGCGGCCACGTTGGGCGAGAGCTGGGACCGAATGGACGGCTTGCTCCATGCCATCGGTTACGCGCCGCCCGAGTGCCTCGGCGGGGACATGTTCCAGGCCGACTGGGACCAGGTGCAGGTGGCCCTCCACGTGTCGGCGTACTCGCTCAAGGCGCTGGTGGAGGTGTTCCGGCCCCTGCTCGCCGCGGCAGGCACCGACAGCAGGCCGGGTGCCTCGGTGGTCGGGCTCGACTTCGACGCCACGGTGGCCTGGCCCGCCTACGACTGGATGGGGGTGTCGAAGGCCGCGCTGGAATCGCTCTCCCGCTACCTGGCCCGCGATCTCGGCCCCGAGAAGATCCGGGTCAACCTGGTCGCTGCCGGGCCGGTCAAGACCATGGCGGCCAAGTCGATCCCAGGCTTCCACGCGTTCGAGGAAACCTGGTCGGAACGCGCCCCTCTCGGATGGGACGTCCTCGACACCGACGTGGTGGCCCGGGCCTGCGTGGCCATGCTCTCGGATCTGCTGCCAATGACCACCGGCGAGATCCTCCACGTCGACGGGGGCGTCCACGCCGTGGGCGCCTGACCGTCCCGGTCGGCGCTCCCCCTCGATCCTCCTTCCGACCGACGAAAGGACCACCATGCTCACCCCCTCCGAGCTGCGCAGCCGGATCACCGACTATGTGAACGCAGTCAACAGCCGGGAGCCCCGGGCCATCGCCTCGCTGTTCGCCGAGGATGCGGTGCAGGCCGACCCGGCCTCCAACCCGCCGAACGTCGGGAGGGAGGCGATCGCCACCTTCTTCGGGAACGGCATCGCCGCCAGCGGCTCGTGGAGGTTCGAGGCCAAGACCGTGCATACCTGTGCCGACCACGTGGCCATCGACTTCGCCATCACCGTGGAGACGGGCGGCACGACCATGACCATCGACGGCATCGAGGTGTTCGTGACCGACGACTCCGGCCTGTTCGCCTCGGTGCACGCCTACTGGGACGACGCCGACCTGACCGTCGGCTGAGGAGGGGAGCTACGCCGTGGGAGACACCAGCATCGCCGTGGGGAATCTCATCGCACGGTACGCCGAGTTGATCGACGCCGGGGACTTCGAGGGCGTGGCCGACCTGCTCGGTGACGCGGCGGTCGGTGCCGGCGACAGCCGGTCGCTGCTGACCGGCCGAGACGCGCTGGCGGCGATGTTCGCCTCGACCACCCTGCTCTATCCGGACGGGACGCCCGGCACCAAGCACGTGACCACCAACCTCATCCTCGACATCGACGAGGAGGCCGGGACGGCGGCCGCCCGCACTTACTGGACGGTGCTCCAGGCCGTGCCCGGACTACCCCTCCAGCCGATCCTGGCCGGGCGCTACCACGACCGGTTCGTGCGGGTCGACCAGGTGTGGAGATTCGCCGAGCGTCGCTACCTCATCGACCTGGTCGGTGACGTGAGCCGGCACATGCTGTCCAACATCCCGACCTAGGTACCGGCAGGCGGGTCCCGCGCCGGACGGTGGCCCGCGGGGCCGAGGGGACCGCTGTGGATGACACGGCCTTGACCCCACCGGGGGGACGACCCTACGTTCGCTCGGGTCCGCAGAAGTGAAGGGGGAGACCATTGGGACGACTCGACGACACCGTGGCCATCGTGACCGGGGCCGCATCGGGAATCGGCGCCGCCTGTGCCGACCGCCTGGCCTCCGAGGGGGCGACGGTGGTGACCCTGGACGTCGCCGGTGCCGTCGACCACCGCCTCGACGTGCGGGACGAGCCCGCCGTGGCGGCGGCCGTGGCGAGTGTGGTGGGTGACCACGGGCACCTCGACGTCGTGGTCCATGCGGCCGGCGTGGCCGGGGGTGGGCCGGTCCACCTCCTCGAGGGCGAGGAGTGGGACCGGGTGGTCGACGTCAACCTGAAGGGGACCTTCCACATCGGGAAGCACGCCGCCGTCCCGATGCTGGCCCAGGGCCACGGCTCGATCGTGAACATCGCCAGCATCGAGGGCCTGGAGGGAACGGAGGGAGGCAGCGCGTACAACGCGTCCAAGGGCGGCGTGGTCATGCTCACCAAGTCGATGGCCATCGACTACGGCCGTCGGGGCATCCGGGTGAACTGCATCTGCCCTGGGGGCATCGACACCCCCATGCTGCGGTCGATCACCGAACCGGTCGGGATGGAGGCGTACCGCGAGAAGCTCCGGGACCAACACCTGCTCGGGCGTTTCGGCCGCCCGTCGGAGATCGCCGCGGCCGCCGCCTTCCTCGCCTCCGACGACGCCTCGTTCGTCACCGGCCACGCGCTGGTGGTGGACGGGGGCTTCACCGCCGGTCTCCGGGTCGGGTTGCTCGAGCAGCTGGGGATGTGACCGGATGACGCCCGCCCCACCGACGTTCTTCCCCGCACCATCGACCGGGCGGGGGGCCGCGCCATGCCCGGCCCGGTGACCGTCGACGGCGCCGGGGCGGCCCGCTCGCTGCGCGACCTGGTGGCCGACGAGTCCGCCCGGTCGGAACGCGACCGCACGCTCACCGGCCGCACGGTGGAGGCCCTGTGGGCCAGCGGCCTGATGCAGTGGGCCAACCCGGCCGAAGCGGGCGGCTCGGAGCCGAGCTTCGCGGACATGATCGACACCTGGATCGAACTGGCCTGGCAGGACGGTTCGCTCGGGTGGATCGGCATCGCCAACCTCCCCTCGGCGGCCGCCTGTGCCGCCTACCTGCCCGACGAGGGGTTCGACGAGGTCTTCACCAGGAACGACAACCGGGTCACCGCCGGGGGCCAGTTCTTCCCCAACGGCCTCGGCGAGACCGTTGACGGCGACTACCGGTTGTCCGGGGCGTGGAATTTCGGCTCGGGCACGGGACACGCCGAGTACGTGGCCGCCGGCTTCATGCCCACCGTCGACGGCGAGTTGGTGACCGGGGAGGACGGCATCCCCCCGCTGCTGGTCGCCGTCATCCCCCACGCCGACGTCGCCTTCACCGACGGCTGGCACGTGCAGGGGCTGAAGGGGACCGGCTCCTACGACTACAACGTGTCCGATCTGTTCGTTCCCGTGTCCCGCACCTTCGAGCTGTTCTGCCGGACGCCCCGGCGGGGACGCTCGGCGGCGTTCCGGATGGGCCTGATGCCGGTCACCGCGGCAGGTCACGCCTCCTGGGCCTTGGGGGTGGCCAAGAGCATGATCGACGACGTCACCGAGCTGGCCCTGACCAAGGTCCGGATGGGGGACGACGCCTCCATCGCCCACCGGTCCACCTTCCAACGTGGCCTCGCCCACCACACCGCCATGTGGAAGGCGGCACGGCTACTGGTGGTCACCACCTTCGGCGACGCGGAGCGATCGGTGGAGGGCGGGGACGACCTCAGCCCCACCATGCGGGCCGACATGCGGGTGGCGGCCACCTATGCCACCGAGGCCAGTCGCGAGATCGTGCAGTGGGCCCACCTCGCCGCCGGGACGAGTGCCATCCGGGAGGGAAGTCGGCTCGAGCGGGCATTTCGGGACATGTACACGGGCACCCAGCACGTGTTCATCGGCGAGAAGACCTACACCGACTCGGCCCGGATCTACCTGGGCCTGGCCGACGATCAGCTGGGACTGTGAGCCGGCACGGAGCCAGGACCGGCACCGGCACCGGTCAGAGCTGCATGGACTTCACCTCGAGGAACTCCTCCAGCCCGAAGGCACCGAACTCACGACCGTTGCCCGACTGCTTGTAGCCTCCGAAGGGCGCCATCGGGTTGAACCCACCGCCGTTGACCTCGACCTGGCCGGTCCGCAGGCGCCGGGCGACGGCCTTGGCCCGCTCGGGGTCGCCGGCCCAGACGCCACCGGCCAGCCCGTACTCGGTGTCGTTGGCGATCTCGACCGCCTCGTCCTCGGTGTCGTAGGGGATGATGGACAGCACCGGCCCGAAGATCTCGTCCCTGGCGATGGTCATGTCCGGTGTCACCGACGAGAAGACAGTCGGCTGGACGAAGAAGCCCCGTGCGAGGCCGTCCGGAGCCTCGGGCCCCCCGGTAAGGAGCGAGGCACCCTCGCCGACGCCCTTGTCGATGAAGTTGCGCACCCGGTCCCGTTGGGTGGCGGAGACCAGTGGGCCGAGTCGGGAGGTCCCCTCGAACGGGTCACCGGGGGTGAAGGACTCGGCGGCCGTGACCGCCAGCGCCTCGACTTCGGCCAGTCGGTCCCGGGGGACCAGCATGCGGGTCAGGGCGCTGCAGGTCTGGCCGGAGTTGAGGAAGCACTTGCTGACCCCGTCGGGAACGGCCTTCGACAGGTCGGCATCGTCCAGGATCACGTTGGCCGACTTGCCGCCGAGCTCGAGGGCGACCCGCTTGACGGTGGCCGAGGCCACTTCGGAGACCCGCCTCCCGGCCCGGGTCGACCCGGTGAACGAGACCATGTCGACCTGGCGGTGGGCGGCGATGGCCTCGCCGACCACCGGCCCGTACCCGGTGACCAGGTTGAAGACGCCGGCCGGCAGGCCCAGCTCGTCGAAGATGTCGGCCAGGACGAAGGCGTTGAGCGGGGCCACCTCGCTCGGCTTGAGCACCACGGTGCAGCCGGCAGCGAGGGCCGGGGCGACCTTGGCGGCGATCTGGTGGAGCGGGTAGTTCCACGGGGTGATGGCACCGACCACGCCGATCGGCTCGCGGACGACCAGCGAGTTGCCGATGGTCTGCTCCCATGGGAAGTCGGCAGTCACCTGGGCCATGGAGCCGAACGACGCCATGGGCAGGCCCACCTGTACCAGCTGGGAGAGCACGAGTGGCATCCCGACCTCGTGGGTGATGAGGTCGGCCAGCGACTCCATCCGGGCGGCCAGGGCCTCGCCCACCGCGGTGAGGAAGGCCACCCGCTCCCCCACGGGTGTCGCCGACCATGCCGGGAACGCCGCGCGGGCGGCGGCCACGGCCCGGTCCACGTCGTCGGTGGTCCCTTCGGGGATGGTGCCGATGACCTCCTCGGTGGTGGAGTCGATCACCTCGATGGAGCCGGTCCCGCTGGACGGGGTCCAGTCGCCCCCGATGTACAGCCTGTCTCGGACGACCTTGGTCATGGATGGCATGGGGACTCCTTCGTGTCACGCGTGGTCGGCCCACAGTATCCCCGCCGTCGCCGGGAATGCCGGCCGCCGCCGGGGCCAGCCGCGCCCGGGCCCCGGAGGGCGCAAGGTGACCGCATGTTGCATAACGCTTCCGATATACCTAGAGTTCGACCGATCGCATCACGGACCGAGTGCCACGGGGGAACGTGTCCCAGACCCAGCAGGAACGGAAGGCGGAGACCCGGGCACGGCTGCTCGCCGCCGCGGCCGGCCTCTTCGCCGAGCAGGGCATCGACGCCGTGTCGGTGGACGCGGTGGCCGAGGCCGCCGGCCGGACCTCCGGTGCCGTCTACGCCCATTTCGGCGGCAAGCAGGGTCTGCTGCTGGCGCTGCTCGACTCGTGGAAGGACTCGGTACTGACCGTCCTGCTCGCCGAGGTGGCCGTCACCGAATCCCCCCGGGGCCAGTTGGCCGCGGTGTGGGAGCACGTGGCCGACGCCTCCGGCGACGATCCGGGGCGATGGTCGCTGCTCGAGCAGGAGCTGTGGTTGCGGGCTGCCCGAGACCCGGAGGTGGCCGACGTGATCCGGGTGCGCAACGCCGAGGCCCGGCGCTACAGCGCCCGCCGGCTGGCCGGCTGGGGCGCCTCGGTCGGGGCCCGCCCGGTCGCCGGGCCGGAGGAGCTGGCCGTGCTGGTCAAGGCCCTGCTCACCGGTCTGGCCATGCAGCGTCGCCTCGATCCGGACACTGTCGGTGACGACCTCGCCGTCCGCGGCCTCTGCGCGCTGCTCGGCGTGGTCGCGGCGCCCCCGGGGCCGGGTCCCACCACTGCCTCGTCACTCGCACCGTCGCCCGAAACCGTCCCGTCACGCCACACCGTCCCATCACCCCACACCGTCCCCTCGGACACAACCGATCAGGAGTCGCGCCATGAACACTGAGATCCGCCAGAAGCTCGGCATCGAGTTCCCCATCTTCGCCTTCACCCACTGCCGCGACGTCGTGGCCGCCGTCTCCAACGCCGGCGGCATCGGCGTGCTCGGAGCCATCGGCTTCGACCCCGAACAGCTGGAGGTGGAGCTGACCTGGATCGACGAGCACGTCGGTGACCGGCCCTACGGGGTCGACATCGTCATCCCGGCCAAGTACGAGGGCATGGACGAGATGGACCCCGACAAGCTGGAGGCGCAGATCCGGGCACTCGTCCCGGCCACCCACCGCGAGTTCGCCCTCAAGATCCTCGCCGACCACCATGTGCCAGAGATCCCCGAGGACGAGCGGCGCTCCAACGGCATGATCGGCTGGACGGCCGCCCACGCCGCCGGCCTCATCGAGGTGGCCCTCCGCCATCCCAACGTCAAGCTGATCGCAAACGCGCTGGGCACCCCACCGCCGGACGTGGTGGAGAAGGTGCAAGGTGCGGGCCTGCTGATCGGCGCACTGGCCGGATCGGTCAAGCATGCGCTGAGCCACAAGGAGGCCGGCCTCGACTTCATTATCTGCCAGGGCTCGGAAGGAGGGGGCCACACCGGTGACGTCGGCAGCATCGTGCTCTGGCCCGAGGTCATCGACGCGGTGGCCCCCATCCCGGTGCTGGCCGCCGGAGGGGTCGGCAGCGGTCGCCAGATGGCCGCCGCTCTCGCGCTCGGGGCCCAGGGGGTCTGGTCGGGCACCCTGTGGCTGACGGTCGAGGAAGCGGACATCCCACCCAAACAGATGGAGAGCTACCTGGCCGCCACCAGTCGGGACACGGTCCGGTCCCGGTCGTTCACCGGCAAGCCGTGCCGGATGCTCAAGAACGACTGGACCGACGCGTGGGAGGCGGAGGACACGCCCGACCCGCTGCCCATGCCGCTGCAGATGATGGTGGCCATCGAGGCGGTATCACGGGGGCACCGCTACCCCGAGCAGGCGCGCGACGTGAACTTCAACCCCTGTGGCCAGGTGATCGGGCGGGCCACCACGGTCAGGAAGGCCAAGGACGTGGTCTTCTCGATGGTCGAGGAGTACCTCGAGGCCATCGAGCGCCTGGAGGCCGGCGTGGCCGTGTGACCCGCTGTTCGCAGGGGTGACACCCGCGTCGGGCCACGGCTTCCGTGCCGGCCCCCGCCCGGGGCGGGTCAACTTCGCCGCCCACACAGGGATCTCCCTCCTCATCGCCCTGATCTCGGCCCGGGACGGACGGACCGTCGGGCGACGGACCCCGGTCGTGTCGGAGCGGCGCCACGGAATGAGGCGGTCCGGCCGTTGACAATTGGGTTACCGTTTCGTGTCAGCCCACCGGGTGGGCGTCTACCGCCGCTCCGCGCGGCCGAGCGATGGGAGAGCGCATGAGACGAAGTAGGCGTTTCGTGGCTTCTGCAGCCATGATCGGGGTGGCGGCGATCACGCTGGCCGCCTGCAGCTCGAACAGCAGCAGTTCGAGCACCACCGGCGGCGCCAGCACCACCGGCTCCGTCAAGACCGGTGGCACCGTCACCATGGCCCTGGACGAGAACCTCGCCGGCTTCAACATCAATACCTCGGCGGCCAACGAGTTCGTCCTGCAGGAGATCCTCGACACGGTGTGGCCGCAGCCCTACATCGTGAACGCCGCGCTCAAGCCGGTCCTCAACACCCAACTCATCTCCAGCGTGAAGGTCACCTCCGACCCCCAGACCATCACCTACAACCTCAACCCGAAGGCGGTCTGGCAGGACGGCACGCCGATCAACGCCGACGACTTCATCTACAACTACCAGGCGCAGAGCGGGAACTCCCAGTACACCGACGTGGGCAACCAGCCCTACGACACCGCCTCGACCAACGGGTACAACCAGATCGCCTCGGTCACCGGCTCCAACCCGCCCGCCGGGGCGGCCTGTGACCCGGGCTCGACGGCGGACCGCAACGTCGGCCTCTGCCCCAACGGCGACTCGGTGACGGTCAAGTTCTCGACGCCGTACGCCGACTGGCAGGGGCTGTTCATCAACCTGGTGCCCGCCCACACCGCCCGCACCGTGGGCTGGAACACCGGGTTCACCGGTGCGGTCCAGACCATCTCGGGCAGCTGGTACACGATCCAGAGCTACAACAACAACCAGTCGGTCGTGCTGGTGCGCAATCCCAAATACTGGGGCACGCCGGGCAAACTGGACAAGATCGTCTTCCAATTCTTCGGGGACGACACCCAGGAGGTGCCGGCTCTCCAGAACAACGAGGTCCAGGTGATCAACCCGACCTCGGTGGGCACCTCGATCGTCCAGAGCGCGGCACAGCTTCCGAACGTCAACAAGGTGACAGTGCCGGGTCTCGAGTTCGAGCACCTCGACTTCAACCAGTCCGACCCGTACCTAGCCAAGGTGCAGGTCCGCCAGGCCATCGCCTACGGGACCGACCGGCAGGAGATCATCTCCCACACGGTGGGCGAGATCTCGCCGGGCCTCAAGCCCCTCGGCAACCGGATGTTCGTCGCCACCCAGCCCCAGTACGTGGACAACGGGGCGGCGTACGCCACGGTGAACACCTCGAAGGCGGAGTCGCTGCTCGGCGGCCTCGGGTTCAAGAAGGGCTCCGACGGCTACTACCAGCCCAACGACGGGCCACAGGCCGGCAAGGACCTGACCTTCACCATCCAGTCCACCTCGGGCAACTCGATCCGTTCCCAGACCGAGCAGCTGTTCCAGGCCCAGATGAAGGCCATCGGCATCAAGATAGACATCCAGAACTACGACGCCAACACCTTCTTCGGGACCAACCTCCCCGACGGGACCTACCAGATCGCCGAGTTCGCCTGGGTGTCCACACCGTTCCCCTCGGGGAACCAGTCCATCTACTGCTCGTACACCAACGCGCAGACGTGCGGGCAGAATTGGATCCACTACGCCAACACGCAGGTGGACAAGCTGATGGCCTCCGGTGCGGCGGCCACGTCGGCGGCCACCGAGGCCAGCGACTTCAACGCCGCCGACAAGATCCTGTGGAGCGACATGGCCACCCTGCCGCTCTACCAGACCCCGCAGTACTTCGCCTGGTCGAGCAGTTACGGGAACGTCATCCCCAACACCTCCGACGTTGGCATTCCCTGGAATGCGAACCTCTGGGGTCTCAAGGCCTCCTGAGGCCGTCCGCCGGCACGGCATGAGGACAGAGGGACGGGCCACCGCCCGTCCCTCTGTCCGCCACCGGCGAACCACCGCTGCCCCCTGCCATGCTCGCCTACGTCATCCGCCGACTGGTCGTCAGCGTGGTCGTGCTGTTCCTGGCCACCATCCTGGTGTTCCTCCTGGTGGCCGAGTCCGGCAATCCCCTGGCCCTGCTCAAGGCCAATCCGAAGATCGCCCACTCCACCATCGTGGCCCGGGAGAAGCTCCTCCACCTCAACGATCCGCTGTGGCAGCGGTACTGGATCTGGTTCTCCCACGCCGTCCACGGTGACTTCGGCACCACGGTCGCCGGCCAGCCGGTCGGCCCCCAACTGACCTCCCACCTGCTGGTCACCCTCCGGATGGTCATCCTGGCCACCCTGCTCTCGATCGTGCTGGCCATCGCCGTCGGCGTCTACGCCGCCCTGCGGCAGAACAAGCTCCCCGACCACATCGCCACCGTCACCAACTTCATCTTCCTGGCCGCACCGGTGTTCGTGGTCGGCCTCCTGCTGAAGGAGTTCGTGGCCATCCCCATCAACCAGCACCTCAACCGGATCGTCTTCTACACCAACGGCGAACAGAGCCCGACGCTGTCCGGGTCGTTCCTGCAGCGATTCCCCGACTACGCCGCCCACACCGTGTTGCCCACCATCACCTTGATCCTGGTGACCTACTCGTCGTGGGCCATCTACCAACGGGCGTCGATCCTGGAGACGCTGGACAGCGACTACGTGCGCCTGGCCCGGGCCAAAGGGATCTCCCCGCGCCGTGTGCTGATCCGTCACGTGCTCCGTAACGCCCTCATCCCGGTCACCACGGTGATCGCCCTCGACTTCGCCGGCGTCCTGGGAGGTGCCGTGATCACGGAGATCGTCTTCGGGTGGCAGGGCCTGGGCGTATGGTTCCTCAACGGGGTGACCACCTTGGACATCAACATCACCTTGGCCTACCTGCTGGTGACCGCCGTCTTCGTCATCCTGTTCAACCTGCTGGCCGACGTGCTCTACGCCTTCCTCGACCCGAGGATCCGGTATGACTGACACCTCCGACCTGACTCCCCGCCAGCAGCGCCGCCAGATGGTGGCGACCACCGAGGCGGGCATGCACACGCTGCCCTCGGTGCCACCGGCCGCCGGATCGGACGATCAGGACCAGCACGGGTTGACCGGCGAGGCCCGGGGCCAACTGGCCACCGTGATCTGGCGCTTCTTCCACGATCCGCAGGCCATGGTCGGCCTGGTCGTGTTCGTGGGACTCGCCGTCGCCGCCGTCCTGACCCAGCTGTTCTGGACCTACGGCAGCACGTCGATCACCGACACCCTGAACGGCCCACCGTCGCCGGCCCATCCCTTCGGGACCAACAGCATCGGCGGTGACATGTTCGCCCAGGTGATGCGGGGCACCCTCCAGGACATCGAGATCGCCCTCCTGGTGGCGCTGATGGCCACCGTACTCGGCACGCTGGTCGGCGCCGTCGCCGGCTTCTACGGCGGCCGGGTCGATTCGACCCTGATGCGATTCGTCGACCTGATCCTCGTCATCCCCGTGTTGGTGGTGCTCATCGTGCTGGCCAACGTGGTGGCCAAGCAGACCGACAATTGGTTCTGGTTGGCCCTCATCATCGGAGCGCTCTCCTGGACCTACATCGCCCGGTTGGTCAGGGCCGACTTCCTCACGCTGCGCGAGCGGGACTTCGTGGAGGCGTCACGCGCCCTGGGAGCCAGCAACCGTCGCCTCATCACCCGCCACATGCTGCCCAACGCCCTGGGACCGATCATCGTCAACGCCACGATCACGGTGGCTCTCAGCATCTCCCTCGAGTCGACCCTCTCGTTCCTCGGCCTGGGCATCCAGCCGCCCAACGTCTCGCTGGGTCTCCTCATCGACCAGGGCCAGGACTCGGCCACCACCGAATGGTGGTTGTTCGTCTTTCCCGTGGTGTTCCTGATCGTGCTGATCCTGTCGGTGTTCTTCATCGGTGACGGACTGCGCGAGGCGTTGGATCCGAAGAAGAACAGGGTCCGGGCCTGACATGGCCGATCCGACGCTGTCCGTCGACAAACTGAAGGTTGACTTCGGCCAGGGCGACGACGCCGTTCACGCCGTGCGCGGCATCAGCTTCACCCTCGACCCCCATCAGGTGCTCGGAATCGTCGGTGAGTCCGGCTCGGGCAAATCGGTCACCGCCCTGGCCGCCATGGGGCTGCTGCCGAAGAGCGCCGTGGCCAGTGGTTCGATCACCTACGCCGGGAAGGAGCTGCTCGGGCTGAGGGAGAAGGAGCTCGCCACCATCCGGGGGGTCGGCATCGCCATGATCTTCCAGGACCCGATGACCTCGCTCAACCCGGTCTACACGGTGGGTTGGCAGATCGCCGAGGCGATCCAGGCCCACCAGGAGGTGACCAAGAGCGAGGCGATGGCCAAGGCGGTCGTCCTCCTCGAGACGGTGGGCATCCCCAACGCCGCCGACCGTGTGGGCAACTACCCACACGAGTTCTCGGGGGGGATGCGCCAGCGCGTGGTCATCGCCATCGCCATGGCCAACAACCCATCGGTGATCCTGGCCGACGAGCCGACCACCGCTCTAGACGTCACGGTCCAGGCCCAGGTGCTCAGTTCCCTCAAGACGGCACTGGAGGAGACCGGAGCGTCGTTGCTGCTCATCACCCACGACCTCGGCGTCATCGCCGGCCTGGCCGACCGGGTGCTGGTCATGTACGCCGGGCGCCCGGTGGAGATCGGAACGGTGGAGCAGATCTTCTACGAGCCGGCCATGCCCTACACCCACGGCCTCCTCGGCTCCCTCCCCCGGTTGGACAGTGACGGAAACGAGCGGCTCCGGCAGATCCCCGGGTCACCGCCGTCGATGGTCGGCGACCGCCAGGGGTGCCCCTTCGCCATCCGCTGTCCCCTGCGGGCCGACATCTGCGACCGGGAGGAGCCGGAGCTCCGGGCGGTCGTCGGGCCCGTCGATCCCGTCGGCGCCGACTCGTCCGCCGACGGCCCGGGTGCGCCGGCGGATCCGGGACCCGCCGGCGCCGACGCGACGGCCCCGGTCCACCTGGCCGCGTGCCACTTCGCCGACCAGGTGGTCCGTCTGCCGGTGGCATCGATGTTCCCGGACACGTCGGCCGACCACGAGGACGTCCGCGAGTGACCGCCAGCGGCCAGGGACGCCCGGAGTCCCGAGCGCCGGACGAGACCGTCGCGGGGGCGACCGCGGACCCTCCTGCCGACGAGGCCCCCCTCCTGGTCGTGGACGAACTGGTCAAGCACTACGCCAAGCGGGGCAAGACCCTCCGCCGAGATGCAGGGATCGTCCACGCGGTGTGTGGCATCACGTTCTCCATCGGCCGCGGGGAGACACTCGGCCTGGTCGGCGAGTCGGGGTGCGGCAAGACGACCACCGGGCGGGCCGTGCTCCAGCTCGTCGCCCCGACGTCGGGATCGGTGAGGTTCCAGGGCCGGGAGCTCACCGGTCTGGGCAGCCACTCCCTGCGGGAGGTCCGCCGTGACATCCAGGTCGTCTTCCAGGACCCGTTCGCCTCCCTCGACCCCCGGATGCCGGTGGGCGAGTCGATCGCCGAGCCGCTGCACATCCACGGCCAGTGGGAGCGCGGGACCGGTCGCCGACGGGTGGCCGACGCCCTCACCCTGGTCGGGCTCGAGCCCGCCCACGCCAACCGGTTCCCGAACGAATTCTCCGGTGGCCAGCGCCAGCGGGTCGGGATCGCCCGCGCGCTCATCCTCGAGCCCAAACTGCTCGTCCTCGACGAACCGGTCTCCGCCCTCGACGTCTCGATCCAGGCCGGCGTGGTCAACCTCCTCGAGGAGCTCCAGGAGCGTCTGGGCATCGCCTACCTGTTCATCGCCCACGACCTCTCGGTGGTCCGACACATCTCCGATCGGGTGGCCGTGATGTACCTCGGCCGGATCGTCGAGATCGGCACCCGGGCCGACGTGTACGAGCGACCCGAGCACCCCTACACCCAGGCGCTCCTCTCCGCCGTCCCGGTGCCCGACCCGAGAAAGGAGCGCTCGCGCACCCACATCGTGCTGGAAGGCGACGTGCCCAGCCCCGAGGCCCCACCCAGCGGGTGTCGGTTCCGGACCCGGTGCTGGAAGGCCAAGGACGTGTGCGCTCTGGAGGTCCCCGAGCTGATCGACCGGGGCGGAGGCCACCCGGTGGCCTGCCACTTCCCCGAGCGCACCGCGGTGGTCTGAGGCGAGAGGACGCGAGCGGCACGCGCCCGGTCCGTCGCCCTGCCTACCGCGTGCTGCTCCTCGTCGTCCTCGGGGTCAACCTGCTCCCGCGTTTGCGCCCCCGGGCTGGACCCCGCTGGTCCTCGCCCGGATCAACTGGCACCTGAACCCGGAACCTCGGGGGGGGGGGGTGAACCCGATCGTCGAGCCCTCCCTCAGCCACCGGTGCTCCCCTTCACGCCGAGATACTGCTCGACGGCGGTGGCGATCCCCTCGGCGATCACCTGTTGACCGTGCACGCTGGCGGCGATCGACCCCTCGAAGGGATCGGTGAGGTAGAGCGGCTCGATCACCGCCCCGGGCATCTGGCTCGGTGTGGTGAAGAAGCCCGGCTCGACCGGGCCGAGGAGCAGCAGATGGTTGTACGCCGCCGCCTCTGCGGCGAGGCCGCCGGACGAGGGAGTACCCACCAGCGAGCCCAGTTGGGAGTCGGTCTGCGCGCCGTCGTCGGGAATGCCCCAGCCCTGGGCGTCCATGTCGGCAACGACGTCGCGCTGGAGCAACGTGGCCAACCGCTGGTTCGCGGAGGAGAACGGCCGGGCGGTGTCGTAGGCGGTGAGGCTTCCCGCATCCGACGAGGAGGCCCCGGCGTCGTAGTAGATGCCCACCATCGCGTCGGCCCCGGCCAGATTGGCGCACTGGTCCCTGGCGGCCACGTCATCGTGGGCACCTTGGAGGGTGAGCACTCCCCCGTCGACATCGGCCGGCCCCAGACGTAGGACAGTGGACGCGCCGGTACGGGACACGACGACCCGGAACCCCCTGGCCCGCAGTAGGGCTGATACATCGAGCTCGACAGGGAGGGTCTCGGTGGCCTCGTAGACGGTCTGTCCGCCCTCGGTCGTGCCGACTCCTCCGGGGTCGATCCCGCCGTGACCGGCGTCGAGGAACACGGTCTGGCCGCGATCGCCGCTGGTGGGCTCGAAGGCCATACACGATCCGGCAGCGAAGGCTGACGGATCGAGGGGCTCGCCCTCCGAGGACCCCGAGCCGGCTCCGAGCAGTTCGGACAGCGATCCCGGGCGCCAGGCCAACGTGGCACCGACCACGGCCAGGGTCAGCGCGGCCACCAGCAGGACGACCCGCCTCCCCCTGAGGCGACCGCCGGCCGGGCGAGGCCGCCCGGAAGCCTCAGTGCGCGCCATCGACCACCGGCACACCGTTCCCCGACGGCGTGGACGACCCGATCGGTCCGGGAGTCGGTGGCGCCGGATCCGACGCTGGGTTCGTGAACATAGTGGGCATCAGATGGTAGCGAGGTGCCAGGTGAAAGCGGCATCGGGCCGCCGGATGGGTCCACACCGGGGCCCGGAGCGGGCTGTCCGTCCACGCCCGTAACCTGGGACCATGCGGTTCGTCATCATCGGTGGGGGCCCGGGCGGCAATCAGGCCGCCACCCATGCGGCCAGACTGGGGGTCGACGTCACCCTCATCGAGCGGGACGTGGTCGGCGGGGCCGCAAACCTGTGGGACTGCATCCCCTCGAAGGCGATGATCGCCACCGGTGGGGCGATGTCTTACCTCCGACGGATCGACGGTATGGGCGTGGTGGGGTCGGGTGGAACGATCGACCTCGAACTGCTGCGCGAGCGGATCACCTCGATCGTCGAGGTGCTGGAGCACGCCAACGAGAAGATCCTCCACAGCCAGGAGGTCGAGCTGGTCCGGGGCACCGCCCACCTGGCCGATGCCCACACGGTGGTCGCCTCGACCGCGGACGGCGAGCGGACCTTCGACGCCGATGCCATCCTCCTCAGTACCGGGAGCCGGCCCCGTATCCCCGAATGGGCCCGGTTGGACGGCGACCGGGTGCTCACCACCAGGGATGCCTATCCGCCCCACACGCTTCCCGACCATCTGGTGGTCATCGGGTCCGGGGTCACCGGCGTCGAGTTCGTTCACATGTTCTCGTCGTTCGGGTCCGAAGTGTCGCTGATCGTGAGTCGGCAACAGGTGCTCCCCCAGAAGGATCCCGAGGTGGCGGCGGTCCTCGAAGGGGACTTCCTCCAGCGCGGGGTCCACCTGTTGAAAGGGGCCCGTGCCATCGGGGTCGAGCCCACCGGTGACGGCGTCGTGGTCCGGTGCGACGACGGCCGGTCCGTCGTCGGGTCGCACGCCCTCCTGGCCATCGGCTCGGTGCCCAACTCGGAGGGCCTCGGATTGGAGGACGCCGGCGTCACGGTCGGGACCGGTGGCTACGTCCCCATCAACCGCCACTGTCAGACGAACGTGCCTCACATCTTCGCAGCCGGTGACCTGTCGGGGAAGCTCCCGCTGTCCTCGGTCGCCTCCATGCAGGGTCGCAAGGTCGCCGAGTACGTGGTGGGGGGCCACTCCGTGGCGCACCGCCATCCGAACTACGAAAGCGCCCCGTCGGCCATCTTCACCGAGCCGGAGATCGCCGACGTGGGCCTGGCCGAGGCCGACGCGTTCGCCGAAGGCCGGAAGATCCGGGTCACCAAGGTGCCCTTCGCCGCCAGCTCACGGGCCCTGATCGACAACGACTCGCGAGGCTTCGTCAAGATCGTCACCGACCCGGCCACCGGGATCGTCCTCGGTGGCTCGATCGTCGGACGCAATGCGTCCGAGCTCATCTCCGTACTGGCGGTGGCGGTGACCGGGAGACTCCGGGTGATCGACATCGTGGAGTCCATGCTGGTGCATCCGACACTCTCGGAAGCCTTGGCCGAGGCGGCCGAGTAGCCCGACCGACCCACCAGGGCCTCCCGGCCCGGCACCGACGTGGCATTGTGGAGCCGGTGACCTACGACCAGTTCATCTCCGACGTCGTCCGGGCGGTGGAAGCGGTCGGGGCGGGCATCATGGTCATCGGAGGACTGTTCGCACTCCTCGACTACGCACTGGTGCTCCTGCGCCCCGGAACCCGTCCCGCGGCCTACCAGCAGCTCCGCCAACGGCTCGGCCAGACCATCCTCCTCGGGCTGGAGATCCTCATCGTCGGCGACATCGTGCGGACCATCATCGTCGACCCCACCGTCGAGAGCGTGGCCGTCCTCGGCATGATCGTGGTCATCCGTATCGTGCTCAGCTTCTCGCTCGAGGTCGAGATCGACGGGACCTGGCCCTGGAACCAGTGGCGACTGGTGCGCCCACCGCCCTCCGAGGAGTCCACCGGCCGCTGACCCCGACCGGGGCGCGAGCCGGACCGATCCTGGCCGGTGACGGTGGGCCGCGGGCCGGCTCCCGGCTCAGAACGTGCGACCAATGGCCCTGGCGGAGGAGGGTCCGACCGACAAGGCTGTGGGCGTGGTCGTGGACGCGCGTGCTCCCTTGGCGGAGCTGAATCTGGACGATGCAGCCTGTCTACCCACCACCGACGTACTCGCCCGCCTGGGAAGCGGCCTGGACGGGCTCTCGTCCGACGAAGCTGACTACCGGCTGCAAGCGTACGGACCGAACGCCATCAGCACCCACCGGGTCCGGGCCACGGCCGTCCTCTGGCGTCAGGTCCGGAACCCGATCCTGGTCCTCCTCCTCGGGGCGGCCCTGGTGTCGGGCCTGACCGGTGGTGGCACCAATGCGGTGATCATCGGAGTGATCGTCGCCCTCAGCGTGGGCCTCGGCTTCTTCAACGAGTACCGGGCCGAGGTGGCGATGGATGCCCTACGCGGCAAGATCCGACATGACGCCGAGGTCCTCCGGGACGGCAAGGCCTGCCGGGTCCCGGTCACCGAGCTCGTGCCCGGCGACGTGGTCTCGCTCCGGATCGGTGCCCTGGTCCCCGCCGATGTCCGGCTGCTCCAGGTAGACGAGCTGGAGTGCGACGAGGGCGTGCTGACCGGCGAGTCGATGCCGGTGGCCAAGTCGGCGGCTGCCATCACCGACCGCCAGGGGTTGGACCAGCCCGGATGTGCCTTCATGGGGACGATCGTGCATCAGGGCTCGAGCCTCGGGGTGGTGGTCCGGACCGGCGCTCACACCGCCTTCGGGCAGATCGCCGCCGGCCTGGCCGAAAAGCAGGGTCAGACCGCCTTCGAAGTGGGCCTGTCCCGCTTCTCACGCTTCCTGTTCGGGGTGGCGGCGGTGCTCACGGCGTTCATCTTCGTCGTCAACGTGGCGTTGTCCCGGCCGCTGATCGATGCGCTCCTCTTCTCCCTGGCCATCGCCGTGGGCATCGCCCCCGAGATGATGCCGGCCATCGTCACCGTGAGCCTCTCGGCCGGGTCCCGGGCCCTGGTCGCCAAGAAGGTACTGGTGAAGCGCCTGGTCGCCATCGAGGACCTGGGAAACATCGAGATCCTCTTCACCGACAAGACGGGCACCCTCACCGAAGGCGTAGTCACGTTCGAACGGGGGCTCGGCCCCGACGGCCACGATCGTGGCCTCCCGATGGTGCTCGGCCTGGTGTGCAACGAGGCGGCGATGACCGAGACGGGTCCGGCAGGGGGCAACGCCCTGGACCAGGCGTTGTGGGTGGCGGCGGCGACGGTCGGACGAGAAGGGGTGACTGGGGCCGCCGCCGGCTATGCCCGGAGCGCCGTCCTCCCGTTCGACCACGAGCGTCAGCTGGGCTCGGTGGTGGCAACGGGCCCCGACGGGGTGCCCATCCTGATCACCAAAGGCGCTCCCGAGGTGGTTCTGGAGCGATGCGTGCGCGTTCCCGAAGGTGCCCGGACCGAACTGGACTCGCTCTTCTCCGAAGGAGCCCGGGTGGTGGCTGTCGCCACCAGGACGGCCGAGGGCATGCAGGCACTCGCTGCCGAGGACGAGAAGGGGTTGACCCTGGAGGGCTTTCTGGTCTTCAGCGACCGCCCCAAGGCCGACGCCGGCTCGTCCATCGCCCAACTGGAACGCCTGGGAGTGGAGGTGAAGATCATCACCGGGGACAACGGACTGGTGGCAGCCAAGGTGTGCTCGGACATCGGGGTCGACTGCACGGGCGTGCTCAGCGGTCCCGAGGTCGAGTCCCTCGACGACGACCGTCTCGAAGCGGCGATCCTGACCACCACGGTGTTCGCCCGGATCAGCCCCGACCAGAAGTCGCGGATCATCAAGGTGGGCCGCCGCACCGGAAAGGACGTGGCGTTCCTGGGCGACGGCGTCAACGACGCGGTGGCGCTCCACCATGCCGATGTGGGCATCTCGGTCGACTCGGGGACCGATGTCGCCAAGGACGCGGCCGATGTGGTGCTGCTGGACAAGGACCTCGGAGTGTTGGCGGAAGGGGTCATGGAGGGGCGCCGGATCTTTGCCAACACCATGAAGTACGTCCTGATGTCCACCTCCTCGAACTTCGGCAACATGTTCAGTGCAGCCGGGGCCTCGATCTTCCTGTCGTTCCTGCCGATGCTGCCGACACAGATCCTCCTCAACAATCTGCTCTACAACGCCGGTCAGATGGTGATCCCGACCGACCGGGTGGACCCCGAGGCACTGGCCCGACCGGCCGCCTGGGACATGGCTTTCATCCGACGGTTCATGTCCGTGTTCGGCCCGGTCAGCTCGATCTTCGACTTCCTCACCTTCTGGGTGATGCTGTCCATCCTGCACGCCGGGCAGGTCGAGTTCCGGACCGGTTGGTTCGTCGAGTCCATCGCCACCCAGACCCTGGTCATCTACGTGATCCGCACCCGTCGTGTCCCGTTCTTCAAGAGCCGCCCGAGCATGGCCATGCTGTTCGTCCCGACCGGCGCCGCTCTGGTCGGTGCGGTTCTGCCGTACACGGGCCTGGCCAACCTGCTGGGCTTCACTCCCCTGCCGACGAGGTTCTTCCTCCTGCTGTTCGGCATGGTCGTCGTCTACCTGCTGCTGGTCGAATTGGCGAAGACCCGCTTCTACCGGGTGCCACAGGCGCGGACCCCCCGCATCACGTCCACCCACGTCGAACGTCTGGAGCGGCGGATCCGCCGTCGAGCCTCACGCTACGTCCGCTTCGCCGTCCGGCCGGAGCACTCCCGGGAGGGATCCGAGCCCGGGGCCCCCTCGCATGGGTAACGAGTCGCTCGCGACGACACGGCTCGGCCGGGCGACGAGCGGCGGTGGGCGACCTTGCCTCCGCTGACATCGTCGAGGGGCGGCGTCCGGCGGGCTTCGTCCGACGAGACCGTGGCGGTAGCCGGGCTCCTGGGCCGTGGATTCGCCACGGACCCCATCGAACGGTGGTGCCTGGCATGCGACGATCCGACTGCGCTCATCGAACTGGAGCTCCTCCAGGCCACCCGGCAGCTCACCGCGGCCGGTTGGTTGTGGGTGACCGACGATCTGTCCGGAGCGGCAGCCTGGCTGCCGCCGGGCGCCGGCTACGACGACGAGGCCATCGACGCAGTCGTCAACCCCGAACTGGCCAGGCGCGGCGGCCGACCCGATCGGCTCACCAGGTTCTGGACGTGGGTCGACGACCATCGCCCTACCCCGCCCCACTGGTACCTCGACCTCGTCGCCGTCGAACCGGAACGACACAACGCAGGCATCGGTCACCGCCTGCTCGTCGAGGGACTCGTCCGGGTCGACCGGTCTGCGAGGGCGGGTTTTCTGGTCACCGGCAATCCTCGGACCGTCCCGTGGTACGAGCGTCACGGATTCGCCGTCCGATCCGAAGAGCAGGCGCCGGATGCCGGTCCGACCGTCTGGTTCATGGAGCGACCACCCAGGGGACACGCTCCGGGTTCGGTGGCCCCGACCCAGGCGAGGCCTAGGCGACCGCCCTCATCGGCAGCCGGGCGAGGCTCTGGAAGGTGGCGGCGCACGCCCGGGCCGCTTCCGCTCCCTTGACCTCGAAGTGCTGGGCGAAGAAGGCTTCGTGGTCGTGGTGGCTTTGGAAGTGACGCGGGGTCAAGACGGCCGAGATGATCGGCACATCCGCGTCGAGCTGAACCCGCATCAGGCCGTTGATGACTGCCTCGGCGACGAACTCATGGCGATAGATCCCCCCGTCGATGACGAAGCCGGCGCCGACGATCGCCGCGTAGAGACCTCTCTCGGCCAGGCGCTTCGCGTGGAGGGGGATCTCGAACGCACCCGGGACCTGGAACTGGTCGATCAGGCCCGCGCCGACCCCGAGCCCGGCGATCCCCCGGAAGAACGAGTCCCGACACCGGTCGACGACCTCCTCGTGCCAGTGGACTGGACGAAGGCCAGGCGGACCGGTCGGCCCGCCACTTCCCGATTCGCACCGTGCATCCGACCTCCGTTCACCGTGCCAACCGGGGCCACGCACGAAGCCTAGGTGGCTGGTGCCTTATGGGGGTTTCGGCTGCCGAAGGTGGTCGACCCCGAACTGAGTCGCCGAGTGGGTGACTCGAGATGAAGGCGATGTCGGCGGATCGACGGGTGGGCATCGCGGCCTGGGGCTCGGGCCAAGCCGGCTGGTGGGGACATGATGGCGGTCAGCTCCCCACCACGGTCCACCCGGTTGGAGTCGAGCATGCACCGAGGTTCCCGAGACGTGCCAGGTCGACCGCGGCGGCGAGGAGGCTGAAGTCGGCACCGACTCTCGCCGTGCCCCTCACCCGGGCCCGGCGTCCACCATGCTTGCGGCGTATGAGATGGGCGAGTTTGCGCTCGACCTTGGGCCGTGTGGTTCGGTAGTCGCCCACCCACCAGGGGTCATTCTGGCGGGCACGCGCTCGGGCCAGTACCGCCTCGTTTGGCGCGACGGAGATGCTCCGAACCTCCGCCGCCTTCGTGCATAGCGGGCGCAGGATGCACGAATCACATGCGTCGGCGAACTTGACCACTCCTCCACCCTTGGCGTGACGCCGGATGGCGACGGTCAACCCGGCCGGGCAGGTGACGGTGTCGTCGGTGAGGTTGACCGCGAGGCGGTCCTCGGCGAACAGCGCATTGGTGGCGTTCGGTCCCTGGGTCTTGCACGTGGAGTCGATGCCAACGTCTTCGAGGCGGGACTGGATCGGACCGGTGCCATAGGCACTGTCCCCGTAGACGGTCGACCTGTCGTCTCCTTGGTCGGTGTCACCGGCATCGTCGTCATGAAGCACGACATGGGGAACCTCGCCACTCGCCGAGATGCCGTCTGGATCGCCCTCGAGGTCATCGTCGGCAGTGTCGTCGTCTGGAATCAGGTCCGTGATGAGTTCCTCGGCCACGCTTCCGTCGGCAACGTTGCCCGGGGTGACCGTGGTGGCAGTGACGATCTCGGTGTCGGGTCGACCGCCACGTGGCCCTTGTAACCATCGAAACCCCTGACCTGGGTCTTGTGTACGT
>Ga0224558_1000719_pt1 | contig 37963 bp, 27 predicted proteins | sample 714S32024metaG_FD_180682 | JGI IMG/M metagenome (GOLD analysis project Ga0224558, IMG submission 180682) | Peat soil microbial communities from Stordalen Mire, Sweden - 717 S3 20-24 | ecosystem: Environmental > Terrestrial > Soil > Wetlands > Peat | place: Sweden: Norrbotten County, Stordalen... | reverse complement strand
TAAATCGTATCCATCCCTTCAGAGAAGGAAATGGCCGAGCGCAACGGCAGTTCGTGCGCCAGCTAGCTGACAGCTTGGGATTCAAGCTTCATTTCGAGGTAGTCAGCAAGGAGCGTCTCATCCAGGCCAGCATCCTGTCGGCGAACGGCGATGTCGCGATGATGGAGCGTTTGTTTGACGAAATCACGGACACAGAGCGCATTCAATCGCTGGCAAAAGTGATCGCGCATCTTGAGAGAGGTCAGTTCAAGTGGAACGATGTTTATCTGGCGACGACCACATCCGGTCGGAGCTATGCCGGCACTTTCGCCGGTAGCGACGGAGCCAACTTTTTCTTTCGTGATGACGAGAACCGAATCCTCGTGGGGAATCTCAAGGACCTAAAGAGGGCGGCGGAATCGGGAGAGAAAATCAGCTTCACTGCTTCGTAAGTTTTGCAACTCACGTTGCGTCTGCCCTCCTCTGCGACTCTCTTAGCTGGCCAACTTTAGCCGCAAATGTACCCACGCGTCGAGATCGGATGCGCGGAAACGCCATAATTTTCCGATCCGCATAGCGCGTATCTCGCCCTTGCGGGCGAGCCGTTGAAGAGTTTTCGGGTGGATCTGCAGCAAGGCTGCCGCCTCGCGCGAATCGAGGAACCGCTCGAAATGAGGGAACGGCTGGCTGACTGGCTTTGCTTCGTGCATCTCGCTCATAAAACCTCCTGCAGCGAGAGTCGAGACCGGGCTGAAATCACCGCGCCGTCTGAAGGTCGGCTGTGGCGTCCGACTTTCGTCCGACAGATTTCGAGTCCATTCACTACTCGGCTGGTGTTAGTCTTCGCGTCATGGGCGGACGAGAATATTATTCGTATAGAAACCGTACAAGACGCATTTGTTGCTTTCTCTCAAAGAATCTTTTTTCTTGTCGACTTCAAAACAACTTCTCAAGAAGTGCCTAAAGTGCCTAGAAGTGCTTTTAGGTACGTTTAGGAAATCCACGGGAACAGCGCAATGGGCGCACTCAACCGACCGCCTCTTTAACGAGGCGGTTCCATTGATCCCCCGAGAGATTTTCCCCTCTATGTATGTAAGGAACCTTCAGCAGGAAAAAGGTATCGAAAAAAATTTTCGGCGCAGTTCGGACGGAATGTACAGAATGGGCATTGGAAGAAGCAGGTGCGATCCCTTGTCCTATGGAAGAAACTGAACGGTCACTCGCTCCTGCTAAAAGCTGTTTTCTCATGTAGGATGATTCCGATTACTGGTCCGCAGTTCCAGTCCGCACTCAACCCGTCTTGCAGCTACTTACAAGTACTTGGCAGTCCCACGTGTCCTTGTAAGTTCTTAAAAACACTGGTTATACACACTCTGAAAAGGCTGGCGTCGGGGGTTCAACTCCCTCCCTGGCCACCATAAATCGCATTGTTTCAATCGCTTACTCAATATCGTTAATCTATTAGATCCTCACAAAGCGGGGCGTTTATCGTCCAACTCCGTTGTCTGTAACTCTTTAAAAAAACAATGAGATGTACCTCGGTAGAGCGCAGCCCAGAAGGGCGTGGCGTCTACGCATTTTGGAAAGGTGGGGTGGACGTTCGCGACCAAATCGGCGGGAGAGACACGTCGTGCGTAAGCGTATGGTCTAGGCCGTCTGGACGGAGCGGAGAAGGAAGGACATTCTCATAGCATGGACAGGTGCAGATCGAGTCGGCGAGGGGATGATGGAAAGTTCCAGACAGGAAGTCTTGGCCACAGTTTCGGCGAGTGGAACGGTTCTGGCGGAATCGAAGCGACGGCGGCGGAGTATCGCTGGAGCGGCGGCGGCGGGTGGAAGAGACTCTAGCTCCGGGCGCGTCGGTGGCACGGGTGGCGCCAGACAACTCTAGCAACCACTACCAGTACGACACGCTGAACCGCCTCGGGACGCCGACCAACTCACTGACCGGGCAATTCAGCTTCGGGCTACGACGCGCTGAGCCGGAGAACGCAGCTGACGCGGCTACTTCGTCCTTTCATTAGGTCCTGAAGCGTGATCATTCCATTGATTCCTTGGGTCGAGACTCTCATAGCATCAACTGCGATCTTTGCGCAGCGTGCCCAAGAGACCGGAAATCATGATCGGCCAGTGTCAGTTCCGATCCAGAGAATGACGCGAGAATCCCCGTGGAACTGATGCGAGTCCGCCTGATAGCAGGCTTGCTATACTCCCTTCTTCCAGTCTGAATCGCTGCCCTTTTTCAAACGGATGGTTAGGGACCCGTCGGGGTTGGTTGGATTGTGGCAAGCCCAGCGGATAGGACGTCGCACACCCTTGACCTCCAATTCAGCACGCAAGATCACCTGTTGTCCGTCCATATCCTTTGGGAGAATGATGGATGCCTGCCGGAACTGCCCGGCGTAAGGTTGGCCCGCATCCAGACTCCCTCCTACTTTGATGCGACCATCCAAACTCTCTGCGTAGATCCCTAACACTCCCGGCACACCAGCAACGCCATCATTGACGATGCCTAGAATCAGCTCCATCGTGTCGTAGCGTTTGCGCTGCCAAATTAACGATGTGCGAATGCGGTACCCAAGCCTTTGCTCCATGGCGCGGAGCGAGTCTGGATACTTCTCGTAGTATCGCCGAACATTGTCGGCTTCCGTCCAGAGTCCAAAGTAGTTCGTACCGATGTCGAGGGCGTGAAAACCCGCGCTCTCGCGATACGGGCGATCGATTGGGCCGCCGATGCGATGGGGATAGTCATCCGCCGGCTGAACTTCATTGTCCTGACCCACAAACAACAGCATGGAGTCCGGCAACTTGCTCAAGCAAGCTTGTTCTTCGGCCGCGAATTCGGGAAGTATATGGTGCCGATTTTCGCCATCCTCGAGGACGGTGGCGAGCCATGGAGGACGGTGCGCAAGTTCTTCGATCTGAATCGGTTCATCCATGATCAGACTATCTGAACGCAGCCAGCATCCGGAACGAACCGCAAGGTCCTGCACCTGACGGTTGCCAACACTACTGATATCAGGCTCGGTATTTACAGCCAGCGGAGTCTTTTTCCATGTCTCCAGCTGGAGTTCCGTCATGTGGACGAATGTCTTCTCCGCAGTCAAGTAGTCGGGAAATGGACTCGGAATGTCGTTCGTGTGACCTTCGCCCCAAAATCCATACATCATCAGGTCCATATATTCCAGATGCGGGTCGTCGCCGTATTTCGCGGCGAGGAGAGCATTCAAGTCAGCAAGTGCCTTCTGGAACTCAGGGGAGTCATAGCGAGGCTCATAAAAATCAAAGTCGGTGTGGTGTTCCTTGGATCGGTGGCCGATGTTGACGATGGGAACTTTATCGTGCAGGAAGTCCGGCAGCGAAAGCTTTTTCGGCTGGATATTCGGGCTGGAAAGCTGGATGCGGAATCCCACGCCCAAATTGTGCCGCTTGGCGGCGTCGAATGTGGCTTCCCACACCGGGGACAGATTCAACTTGCCGGGACTTGTTTGCACATCACGCCAGTCGCAGCGGATATACAGGACGTCCACGAATGGCAGCGAAGCCATTTTCTCCACGCTTTGATCGAGTGTTTCGCGGCCGCAAAGCACGCTGAGCGCCGGTCCATTCTCCTCCCACGTGTAGCCGACCAAACCGGTGCCGAAGTTTCGGATGTGATTGCGCGAAGGCTGCGAAGCAAAGATCGTGTACCAGCCATCGTCCTGGGTAATGCCGAAAGGTCCCTGATCCAGCCGGTTGGCAACTTGCGGTGAGCCAAATTGATAGCCTTCCCATTGATGGTCTGGCACATCCGCCAACATCCGCCGAGGTGCAAGACTGCCCGCCGCCAGAGCTATACCCGTCTTCACAAAGTCGCGCCTACGCATAGACGACCTCCTTACATCGGTATTCGTCCCGGGAAGCTCTCCCGTTCGGATCTTCAGATCTTCCTATTCACTCGACGGCCTATCGCATTCAGACCTCTTGACGCAGGTTGGGATGCAGCGTGAGTGAGCCATCCTCGTTCAATTTCTGATGACACGCCCATCGCACCGGGTAGCGCATGCCTTTCACTTCGATCTCAGCTCGAAGTCGCAATCCCTTGAATTTCGTGCCTTGCGGTAACACGAACTGTGCCTGACGGATTTTGCCGGGCAGCGGATAGCCTGGATCAAGGCATCCACTCTTTAACACCTTGCCGTCCTCACTTTCGACCGTGACGCGTAGAACGCCCGGCACGCCGGCGATGCCGTCATTGGCGAACCCGATGACCAGCCCGAGGTAGCTGCTGTCTTGATATTGCCAAATGAAAGAGGGCCTTACGTTGTAGCCGATTCGTCGATTGATGCGGTCGAACCACTTTGGATACGCCTGGTAGTAAGTCGCGAGATTCTTCGCACTGATCTGGTGAAAGTTCCAGAGCGACCAGTAATTCGCTCCTATATCCATCACGTGGGCAATCATGTTTTCGGCCGGTGAGATTCCTTCCTGCGCGGCGGCCGCGTCTGGAGGCTTGCCCGGCAGGCCCTGTTCGAGAAGTGCACCGATCCACGGCGGACGGTTGCTCAGGGATTCAATCTGCTCGTTCTCAATGAAGATCGTGTCGCTTCGAATCCAGTTGTTGCTGCGAACCGTGCGATCGAGGAGTTCAGAGTTTCCAACGCGGCTGAAGTCGGGCTGGGTATTGGTCAACAGAGGAGTCTTGGTGAAGTGCTCGAGCTGCACTTCGAGCATGTTCATCCAAGTCCGTTCCGCGGTCTGGTAATCGGGGAAAGGCGTATTAGAAAATGGCCAGGTGTGCCCTTCGCCCCAGAAGCCATACATAAATGTGTCGATAAACTCGATCTGCGGACTCCCATTGAACTCGGCTGCCAATAAGCCAACTAACTCCTTGAAGGCTTGCTGAAAAAAAGGATCGTCATATCGCGGCTGGTAACGCCCGTGCGGATTGCGCAAGTATCTTTCCGCAGATGCACTGTTCTCCTTGTCATTCAGTACGAGATCAACCTTCGGTACTTTTTCCAGCACGAAATCCGGCAGCGCCGCCTCGTGCGTGTAATCGGGAGCGCACATCTGCACGCGCAATCCCACGCGCTTGTTGTTTTTCTTTGCCAGATCAAACACAAGTTTTATGTAGTCCGGCAATTCGAGACGTCCGGGTCGCGGCTGGACCTCCCGCCAGGTTGGACGAATATAGAGTTGCTGCCCCAGCGGGAAACGAACCAGATCCTCGATCCCTTGAGGGACATTGTCAGTCTTGATTTCCTCGGTTCCCGAATCAGCCGTAATGTAGGTGACCAGTCCCTTGCCATAGTTCGGCACGACTTCTTCTGAGGGAGTCGTCGTCATCACTACTTCATCGCCGGGGATGGCGGCATCGGGCTGATATTGCGGGAAAGGCCCCTGGTTGAGGCGGTCGGTCACGGGAGGACCGGAACCAAAATCGTATCTGTCCCAATTGTGAGCGCGGACGAGTGCTTGCGCTCGGTTGGTTCCTAGCTCGGCGGCAACTGCCAAAGCAACACTGCTCTTGAGAAAGTCTCGGCGCTGCATCAAAGTTGCGTCCTCCTTCAGCTCGCTACGATTTTGATTTGGTCGCACTGGCTCTACGTTTCCGGGCTCCTACAGGAATTCTCCGGAAGTTCGCGAGGATCTCTGGAGTGAGACCCTCGCGAAGCAATCGGCTAGAACTGCACCTTCAATGCAAACTGAATCTGACGCTGTGGGATTACGGTTGAAGTGATTACTCCCGCGGCTCCAGGGCCATCTGTGATGAAGGCATCTGGCTGAGAGAATACGGCGTGGTTCAATGCATTAAAAAACTCTCCACGAAACTCGAGACGAACCTGCTCGGTGATGTTGAAGAATTTATGCGCGGACAGATCCACAGACTTCTCTCCCGGGCCCTCCAAAACATTCTTGCCGGAATTGCCGAAACAATTGCACGTCGGTACCGGAAAGTCGTCTATGTTGAACCACAACGCCGGGCTCGGATGCGCAAGCTTGCCGCTTCCGGTGCGATCGGTCCGCATCAAGCCCTGCGAACCCGTGTTGCTGGGGTCATATCCCATTTCCGGAGAGAAGGGAAAACCGGAACGGAATGTGAGAATCCCGCCCAAGTGCCAGCCTCCCATAATCAGGTCCGCTGCCCTGCCGTCGTGGAGGAACTTTTGGCCTTTTCCAATTGGCAACGCATAGTCGAGGCTTGTTATCCATCGCCGCCGATTATCAAAATCAGAAAGCCCTTTCTCCGCGGCAAGATTGTAACTGTTCTGGGGCCACGGAGCATTGCAGCAAATTTCCGGTTGGTCGTTGATGGATTTGCTATAAGTAAAGGCGCTCAGGAGATAGAGACCGTGGCTCGTGCGCTTTTCGGCTTTGAGCTGAAATGCGTGATAAGTCGAGTTTCCGCGATTCTCGATCGAAGCGAATGGTCCATACTGCGGGTAGGGGCGATTGGCTTGATCGAAAGCGGCACTTGGAGTGGGGATCTGGTTGCGATCTACAAGGACCTGGAGGTGCGTTCCTTTGGAACCGACATAGGCCGGCGTAATCAGAATCTGCCCGGGTAACTGGTATTCGATGTCAAGATTCCACTCGTCGTAAACAGCTGTGTGCGGATTCCAGTCCTGGCTCGTAACCCCGGCATTTCCTGCCTGACTTGGATCCAGCGCCGGGAACCCGTTTGCTAACGTCACGACGGAAGGTGTTATCCCATCGCTCGCGAATGTGGGCTCGTAGAAGAACGGCAAATTGTAATCGATCTGCAGCGGATCGCCGGTGCGGATTTCCTGCGAGACAAAAAATCGCCCGTATCCTGCACGAATGACCATCGGGTGAGATAGGAATGGACTGTACGAAAACCCAATGCGGGGCGCGAAGTTCGTGCGTGCAGGCGTGGCCAGGTTCTTGGGATAACCGGGCGTACCGGCGGGGACAATCACTCCCTTTGTATAGTCGAAATTGCTCTGGTGATGATGCGCCTCGTATCCCGGCGTCGCATAATCGTAGCGCAAGCCGAGGTCCAACGTTAGCTTCGGCGTCGCTTTATAGGTATCTTCGACGAATGCACCATAGATATGCTGGCGATTGCCGAAGTAAGTGACTGTAGAAATCTTTGCAGAGATAGGATAGCCGGGGCCAACGAGCATATCGGCAATGCTGTTGCCAGTGGCGTCCGGTGTATTCGGATCTGCCGTGAATTGACCGCTGAATTGCAGATTCCCGCGCGGTTGGCCGATTTGCAGAAGATTGAACTGATCCCACCGAAACTGCGGCCCCGCCTTGATCAGGTGCTTTCCATGCACGAAACTGAGCGTATCGTTGATTTGAATGTCTTGACTCGTCACCTTTGTAGGCGTGAACAGCGGCTCGCCTAGTCCGGCATACCCGTTGAATCCGAACCACGTAAGCCCGTTGATTGACGGATTATTTGGAACTCCGGGAACTTGGAGGTCGGCGGGCGGATATTGCTGGCCATACGATGGGGAATTCGAGATGTAGTGGATGTAGTTGAATCCCAGACGAAGAGCGTTCACCAAGCTCGGGTTGATGACATGTGTGTATCCCAGCACCGCGCCGCGCGTTTGCATGGGTCGATTGCCGGTGTTGTAACCTCCTCCGTCAGCAATTCCAGAAAAAACCGGCGCCTGGAAGCGAGTCTGTTGACTTAGGGAAAACCTTTCGAAAAGCTGGATCTTGGATGAGACGCTTTCATCAACACGCGCATCCATCTGATCCACTTGATTGTTGCCAGGGGCATTAATCTGGTAGTTGTTGCCTCCTGGCGTGGTGACGGCAGGATAGAGCGCAGCATAATTAAGACCCAGTTGACTCATACTGCCAGAAGGAATGATGTTTGCCTGCCCCGAAATTGGCAGACCGGTGACGGCGTCGAATCCAAATCCGTCTCGCACGGTCGTTCCGCCTACTGTGCGAGTTGTGGCTGGATCGTAGATTTCGTTTTGGTAGATCGGGCGCCCTAGCGCATCCACTCCGATTTGCGCCCCGAGAATATCGCTGAAATTTCCCTGTGTCTCGAGTGTGGAAGGGAGTGTCGCGAAGTCGGTGCGCGCCGAGTGAATCCGCGTGCCTTCGTAGTCGACAAAGAAGAAAGCCTTGTCCCTAATGATCGGGCCGCCAAGCGTTCCTCCGAATTGATGCTGTTTATACGGTGCTTTGGGCTGGTCTGGCGATTCGAAATATCCTCGCGCATCAAGGGCATCATTACGCAGAAACTCCCAGGCGCTCCCATGGAACTGATTTCCGCCCGACTTTGTAGTCGCATTGATGACGGCTCCACCACTCCGTCCAAACTCCGACGAATAGTTCGAGGTCTGGATCTTGAACTCGGCGATCGCGTCTGGGCTGCTCAACACCGCGACATCGCCGTTATCGTTGGAGTTGTTGTCAACGCCATCAAGGATGAAGTTATTTTGGTCGCCTCGAGTTCCGTTGACAGAGAAATTCCCGCCCGCATTCCCGTTGGTTGGCGTGCTGCTGCCATTGACCGGCCCTTCGGTGATCTTGGTTACCCCTGAAGTGAGAGTGGCAAGGTCTGTGTATCGCCTACCGTTCAGCGGCAGCTGCTCGATTTGTTGGCTGCTGACAACGTCGCCTAGTGAGGCCGTCTCCGTCTCCAACAGAGGAGGTTCCCCGGTGACTCTCGCCGTTTCGGTGACCGAGCCAACTTGAAGACTGAAATCGAGCCGAATCGTCTGCTGCACATCGAGAACGATGTTCTGACGAATTTCCTTTTTGAAACCGATGGCCTCAACCGAGACCGAGTATCTGCCAATCTTGAGCGGCGTGATCACAAAATTGCCGTCGGAATCGGTCTTGGCGGTTGTGGTAGCACCGGTGTCCAACCCGTTGGCAGTAGCCAGGGCGCCGGGGACCACTGCGCCAGTTGCATCTTTGATCGTCCCAACAAACGTGCCCGTGTCGACTTGCGCTACCCCAGGCATTGCCGCGCAAATCAAACACAGCAAGACTACATGTAACGTAATATTCCTCACGGTGATTCTCCTTCCTTCGAAGAGCCGTATTGTCTGATTAAGGGTTTTGGCGCCAATCCTCTGCCCTGCGAGTTTCAGATCACGGAGCATCGAGACGTCGACTAGAGGCATACGCGCACGCTGGGTAAGGGTCGCCCGGATCCGCAGCCGCAAACCCGAGATCGATCGAACTATTTCTATTTATATCGTTTTATTTCTTTTGTCCAGTGCAAACTAACACAAATATTCGATAGTTAACGAAACAATGCCATACGGTTTCCCATATATCCGGGCGTTTACGAAGGCGTTAGAAACGGCCGCCGGGCAGACTGGAGAACTCCGGGTGGGCCGGCGCCGACGAATTGTCTCGCCGTTGTCACTTCACCGTTTCTTTCGTGAGGCGAAGCAGGCCGAATTTCTCCGGAACATGAAAGGTGTTGCTCATCGTGGGCTGCCACACCACCTGAGTCCGGTTTGGCGGCGGACCCTGACTGCGAAATAGGTTGATACGAAACTCCTCCCCAATCGACGGAGCCTGGCTTCCCAAGGCGGAAAATGGAATGCGCATCGCGCCGTACCAGACCTTCGCCGCCGAATCGATGCGGGCAACCACCGAGAAGCCGGAGTTCCAAACCCAGCCATCTTCGTGGTGAGGCTTTGCCAAGTCGATATCGAGATCGATCCACTCGCCTTGTGGGGAGATTTCGAATTCTTTGTATTTCTGGATATTCTGAAAATCAGAACCGATGAACACTTCGGCGACATCCCAATCCCAAAGCTGAAACGTTTCCGTGGAAGTGGTGGGGGAGGGCTTAAGATTGAGTTCTTCGTAAGGACAAATAAAGAGGAAATACAGGTTCTTCTTCGTCCAGCGCGAACGGATCTCCGTGCGCTGGCGCCCCACGCTTTGGCCGTGCGGTCCTTTTTCCGCGTAGATCGGGCGAGCCGCCTTCCAAAATGCCACGGCCGGATCGGTGGCCAGCGCTACGTCTTCCGGCGCTTGAGCACTCTCGATCACACGGTCATCATTAGCGCTGCTCAACTGGAATCCGATGAAGATCAACATACAAACTATCGCGGCATGACGCATAACGAACCTCGGCGCAGATAATGAAAAAGCCTTGTCGCCAAATCTGGTGTAACGACGCGATACGGCAATATCGCCCTACGCAGCAATTCTCAGTTGATGAGCGGCGTTCTCGAAATAGACTTTGCGAAGAATCTCTTCGGGTAGATTGATTCCGTAAATACGCCAGCGTCCCTGCGGCGGGATCTCCGCTGGAGCGTAGTCAAAGTACTCGTCCTCTGTCTCCAGGAAACGATAGTAGATTTCATACAAAAGGTCGTTGAATACCTGCTGGGGAAACTTGTCGCCGTGTGGAGTGGCGTCGGTCCCAAACAAGATTCGATCCTGGTATTTTTCGAAAAACTTTCGAGCGGTTCGTGGCTGCCGCCCCAATTCTCCGATTCGGGCCGCGATATCCACGCTCATGTTGGGAAAACGGTCGAGGTTCTCGGCGACGTTTGCCAGGTTCTCGGCGAAGTTTCCAACGTGCAGTACGACAAATTGGGTTTTGGGATGCCTTGCGAAAACCCGGTTCCGGGCCTCCAGCAGCTGGGCGTTACTGGGAAAATCGGCGCCATGAAAAGACCAATCCGGATGATTGCTCAGTTCCTCGTATCTTTCATTGAAACGATCTGTTGGGGTGAAGAACGCAACCGGATCAGAGACATGAATTGCCACGGGCAGGTTCAGCTGGCCGCACGCATCCCACATGGGATCAAATCTTGGGTCGTCAATTTTCACGAGTTGGCCGGAGGTAATATTCTCGCGAAGATAAAGTCCTAGAGTCTTTAGAATTTTCAGGCCCCGCGCGCCCTGCCGATGGGCCTGTTCGATCGCTTGTGCTTGTAACTCGGGATAGCTCGGCTCCTTGAACCGCTCATAGGAGGGTTCGGTAAAAGTGTAGAATCTCCCAGAAAACGCGCGATCATACTTGGTAACGACCTCGCTCAGTCCCTTGTTGTAGCCGCCGGTGAGGTTCACCATCCCACGAATGTTCTTGCGATCCATAACCGCGAGAAGCTCTTCCGGACTGCCCAGATAGACGCGGTCAGATGCCAGTTCGACGCCGTTCTTGGATTTTGCCGACCTCGTAATGTGGGTATGGAAATCGATGACCGGGAATCTGGCACGCTCGATCCTCGACTCGTGCACCTGCAGCATGCTTTTCGGGGAGAACTCGGAAAGATCTAATGGATGGTGTTCGGGTTTCTGCGATTTATCTTTGGTCGAGGCGAGCGTGCCGCCAGGCTGTGCAGCCGCGCCGGCCATCAGGCCCATACCGTATAACCACTGCCGCCGGTTGATCATGTTTGCTCCTGCCGTTCCACCGCAGTTAGTGTCCGGTTACGGACTTAGGTACCGCAAAGTCACCGGCCATACAACCGGAAAGGTTGTACGACACGGTTGATCACGTGGTCGTCGGAAGGCGAGTCAGGATGCGAGCCTTCTTGCATGCACCGGAAGAAGGCCAGGAGTTGTCCGACAACCACATCCACCAATGAGACGTTCCGATCGCCCAACTGAGCGATGCCCGGGCACTCGATCACTACATCGCCCTCTCGCGTCAGTTCTTTTGGGACGGCCTCTCCCACAATCAGTTTCCGCATGCCGAGGCGCTTCTGATCTAGCTCACGAAGCAAGGCCGATTCATAGTGTCTTCGAGCGGGATCAGAGGAAAGAAAAGCGGTTATCAGCGTTTCTTTGTTGATGTAGCTCATGGGCCCATGCCGCAGACCGAGATAGGTCTCGCACAAGGAGGTTACCTTGCCCGCAGTCATTTCCAGCATTTTCAGCGCCGCCTCGCGGCACCCGCTGTGACGGGCTCCACTGCCCAGGAATACAACCCGCTTGAAGCCAGATTCCGCTACTTCCGCCAACCGGTCAAATTGAGAGGCCAGAATCTCCGTTGCGATGGCTGCCGCCCGATGGCAGACCGTGCGGTAGACGTCGGGTTGCTCTATCAGGCCGAGAAAACGGGCGGCCAGCACCAGATTGGTGAAGCTGCTGGTCATTACGAGACTCTGATCGTTGGTCTCTTCGCCCAGGGCGATGACGCTAACTCGCGGATGATCGCGATAGGTTCGAGCGAGAGTTCCCGCCCCGTTGCAGGTAAGCACCAAATGACGCATTTCCGGGTCGTGGTCCAGGAGCAAGGACATCGCACCGGCGCTCTCCGGGCTGTCTCCGGACCGGGCCAGCGAAACCATAAGCCTGGGCGTTTCGGTGGGTAACACTTCGCTGTTCTCGGTGAGTAAGCTTCCTCCCCCGACCGCCAGGCAGGTAATTCCTAATTCTGTCTGCAGAGCGGCGCGCACACAGTCACCGGCATATTCGGAACTTCCGGAACCCGTCAACACCAAGCTCCCGACTCCGCGCAGGCACGCGCTGATAACAGTGCCCGAACCGATCATCAACTCACCGGTTTCGCGCCACGTCCGGGGCTGGCGACAGATTTCCCGCAGAGTGTGGAAATAGCCCAACTCCTGTTGTTGCTTCTGAGTCCTCGCGAACAGCTCTCGGATCCTCTTCTGGCGCACCGAAAGCGTGTTCAGCCACTCTTGTTCCGGAGAAATGATTTCCATCGGTGAAAGCTGCCTTTCCTCCACCGTAGACAATAACAGAATAGTTTCGATAGTAAAAGAAAGTTATGATAATCTCGCTTGTTGCAGCATCGATCGGTTTTCGTTTTATTTCGACGACGAAGATGCACTCAAGCGGACGATTGAAGATCTTGGAACAAAGAAGTCTCTGTTCTGAAAGAAAAGCCTGATGCGAATCGATTGGGTCACGTGGAGCGTGTTCGCTATCGGCTTGATCATGCTTGTGTACTGGTGTGTGCAAACCATCCGGGAGTTCAAAGATCTGTTCAAGAAACGATCGAAACGGACAAATTAATGACTGATTACACGTTCGATGAAATCCATTCTCAACCCGAGATATGGCAGCAGATTGTTGATTTGTGCGAAAAGCATGAGCACAAGAGAATTGGGGAATGGATGTGCAGCGAACGGCCCGTCCTGACTGGGTCCGGCAGTTCGTTCTATCTCTGCCTGACGGCCGCGGCTTTCTTTACGCAGTTGAGTCACCGTAGGGCTTGGGCTGTCTCTGCCTCAGAGGTGTGCACTTTCCCGAACGCGCTATTCTCAGAAACGGAAAGGTACTCACTTTTGGCGGTTTCGCGGAATGGGAAATCCGCCGAGACCGTAGGGGCCGCTCGTTGGTTCAACGAGTCACGTTCGGAAAAGGCGGTTGCCGTCTCCACCGCGGAGACTAGTCCTCTGCTCGAGATCTGCGACCTCGGCCTGCTGTTAACTCCCGCCGCGGAGCGCAGCCGATACATGACACGCTCATTTACGGCTCCCCTGCTGGCAATTCATTATCTGATCGCATCCAGCACTGGAAACAAAGACTTGATGAAGGAGCTACGCAGATTGCCCGAGATCTGCAGGCAGGTATTGGATCGGTGCGTCCCCACGGTGAAGTTTATTGCCGAGGAGAAGCAGTTCGACGACTATGCTGGCCTGGGCCAAGGGCCGTTTTATGGCTTGGCGGCCGAGTCGATGTTGAAGGTGAAAGAGATGGTACGAGCGCCCGCCGAAGCGTACCCTTCCCTGGAAGTGATGCACGGTCCCAACTATCTATTGGGTAAGAGAACTCTTGTGACCTTGCTTCATGCGGACAGCGCGAAGAGCTACGAACTACCGCTGTTGAAGAGACTGCAACCATCGGGAGCCTGCAAATTTGTGATTTGCGAGAAGGCCTCGTCCGAAATCCGCGAGAATGCCGATCTTGTCTTCGAATTGGGTTCCGGGTTATCAGAGTTAGCGCAAGTTATTCTGGCGATGCCCGTGATGCAGCTTTTTGCATATTATCGCGCTCGCAACACTGGCCACCAGCTTGAGTAATTTGGTTTGCGACTGCTTATAGGGGCGGCATGGATATTGTGGTTGTCGGCGATATCAACGTGGACCTCATCTTTACAGGACTGCCCTCGTTGCCTTCATTCGGAGAACTCAAGCATGCCAAGAGCATGAGGTTCACTCTCGGGGGCTCCTCGGCGATATTTGCTTACAACATCGCGCGGCTGGGAGCGGCCACAGGCTTTGTTGGCAAGGTTGGAAAAGATCACCTCGGCGACTTTCTCGTCGAAACGCTAAACACCGCGGGAGTTGATACGTCGCGGATCGTCAGAGACTCAACACTTCCCACTGGAATCTGCGTCTCGATGTCTTTCCCCAACGACTATGCGATGGTGAGCTATCCGGGAATTCGTGAGAGCTTTTCTCTCAAAGAAATTGATATCGAATACGTCAAGCGGGCCCGCCACCTTCACATGTCGAGCTTTTATCTGCAACCTGGCCTTCAGCCCGGCAGCCTTGAATTGTTTCGACAAGCGAAGCATGCCGGACTTACAACTTCGCTTGATCCCGATAATGACCCACATCAGACATGGACCGGCGGAATGCACCAATTGCTTCACGACGTTGACCTGTTCCTTCCCAACGAAGTGGAGGCAACAAAGATCGCCCGGACGGCGGAGCTAGAGGCCGCCGGAAGGTTCCTGGCTGGTTTCGGCCACACGGCTGTAATCAAGGCTGGAGCAAAGGGTGTATGTGTGTTTTGTGCCGATAAGCAGATCCGTGCCCCGGCGTTCGCGATCCAGCCAGTAGACACGACGGGGGCGGGTGACAGCTTCAACGCCGGCTTTATCTTTCAGCACCTGCTTAGCGCGCCGCTGGCGAAATGCATCGCGTGGGGAAACGCCTGTGGCGCCCTTTCCACCCGAGCGCTGGGCGGGACGGAAGCATTCCCAATCGCTTCAGAAGTAGAGCAGTTCCTTGCCGAGCGAGCGCATGAGGCCGCCGCCATGGGGAGCGACCCGCCTGGCGTATGAAGATCATTGACTACGCTACCGTAGCAACTTTCCTGGTCGGCATCTTCTGGCTCGGGTCACGGTTCTATAAGTGGATCGGCGCTCCCGATGACTTCTACTTAGCCGGCCGGCAACTGACTCCGTTCATCCTCGCGGCGAGCATGACGACTGCGAATATCAGTCTTTTTAGCCTGATCGGAGTGAGCGGAACAGCGTATCAGAGCGGTATCTCGATCATTTGGATGACGTGGACCGGCAACATGGCCCTCGTCTTCAGTGGGCTATACGTGATTCCAGTGCTGCGACGTTTGCGTATCCGGACCGTGCCCGAGTTCCTTGAAAGACGTTTTGGAGCAAGCGTTCGCGGCCTTGTCGGGGTGCTCTGGATTTTTCGACTGACGTTCTGGCTTGGCGTCGTACTGTATGCCGGAGTCATCGCTGCGCAACAGCTTACAGGTCTACACTCCTTTGTGTTCTGGATTCTGGTCTTCTCCATCATCGCGATCGCTTACACAACGGCAGGGGGGATGTGGTCGATTGTTTTGACAAATAATCTAGGCTTCCTGCTCGTGATGGTGAGCGTTCTCACAATTCTCCCCATTGCGATGAGAGCCGTTGGATGGTGGCCCGGGCTTGCGGCCCACCTGCCGCCGCAACATCTCGAATTTGTACTGCAATCCGGAAAATACAATTGGAAGTTCATTCTCGCGATTCTGCTGCTGGGATTACAGTGGGCTTCGTTGGACCAAGGCCTTTTGCAATCGGCATTCTCGGCTCGTGACCCGCGAGTGGTTTCAAAAGGAATGGTTATGTCGGCTGTGATGATCACTCCTTTCGCTTTTTTGTGGATCACACCCGGTCTTGCCGCAAGAGTTCTCTATCCCGGACTTGCAAAAGGCGAGTTGGCGGTGCCGACGCTAATCGTGCATCTACTTCCTTCCGGCGCATTGGGCTTGGTGATTTGTGGCTTCATAGCCTCGGGACTCTCGACCATCGGTTCAAATCTGGGAGCGGTGGCGACCCTGATGACGAACGACATTTACGGTCGTTTTGTAAAGAGAGATGCGTCACCGAAGCAATTACTGGTTGCGGCAAGAGCAGCGACTCTCATTGCCGGGCTTTTCATGGTTGCGATTACGTGGCTTATTCCGTACCTCGGCGGCGCGGTCGAGGCATACCTCACCATTATCAGCATTTTGGATATGCCGTTGTTTGTCATTGCGATCGTGTACGGATTACTTTGGAAAAGAGCCAACTGGCAGGGTGCCATGGCCGGGTACATTGCAGGCGCGATTGTTGGAGCCATCCTGCGATTTGGGTTGCATTTCGATGTTGCTCCCGTAACGCTGATAACCGGCGGTGTCGCCATGCTTGTGTGTCCTATCGTCAGTCTTATGGCGGGATCTGCTGAAACGCACCCCACAGATTCCCTATTTCTAAGCGCTCAATCTGATGACAGCGTAGAAACTGCCGCTAGTAACAAGACGATGGCGATGATTGGGACTTGGATTCTGGGAATCGGTTTCTTGGTCTTCTTGGGAGGAATCTTAATGGGAAGCCAAGCAACCGCTCACGCGTCCAGTGTCGCGATCGGCGGCATGCTGATCTATTTTGCGGGAGGGTCGTTGCGCGCGAAGGCCGCGTAAATGGCGGGTCTGAGAAGGTCCTCAAACCAACTGCACGGCTACACCTTGTGCCTTGATTTCTTCAACTAACTGGGGATCAACGCCGCGATCTGTAATTAGCCGGTGGATCGCGTTCGTCTTGGCAATCACTGATAATCCCCGCCGACCGATTTTTGAGGAATCGGCGACAACCGTAACTTCACGCGCAATCTGAATCATCAAGGCATCGACCTGCGACCCGAGCATATCGGTGGTGCACAAGCCGTAGGATGGATCCAAGCCATCGACACCAAGAAACGCCTGATCGGCACTCATCTCGCGCAAGGTGCGCTCAGCATAAGGGCCAATCATCGAATAGGAATTCGGGCGGAGAATCCCGCCAGGCAGCACAATCGAAACCTGGGTTAAGCCCGTCAACTCGGTGGCGATCTGCAGCGAATTGGTGATCACGGTCAGAGGATGCAGCTTCAAAACGCGAATGCGGCGGGCTATTTCGAGGGTCGTGGTGCCCGAGTCCAGGAGAATAGTCTGGTTCGGCTGAATCAGTTCAACCGCAGCTTTCGCGATTCTCTGCTTTTCTGGTTTGTGAAGGTGCTCTCGAATTGATAGTGGATATTCGGGAGCAACATCGACTTGCTTTAGTGCGCCTCCGCGGGACCGGATCAGAAGACCAGAATCGGCCAAACCGTCCAGATCCGCGCGCACAGTCACGGCGGTCACGTGCAAGCTTTCTACCAGTTCCTCCACGGTGAGCCGGCCCTGGAGTTTCAAAAGCTCTAGGATGCGTTGTTTCCGTTCATCCGCCATCAGGCGGCGTCGGCCTTTTTTTTGCTTTTCCCGATCCACTTTCCGTTAGGCCCCCAAAGTCTTACCGATAGCGCGAATTCAGCGACTAATGCCACTAATATCCACGTCACGCAGGTGCTAGTGTAGCGCCCGCATGCCATATTTGTCTGCCTTCATCTGCTTATCTTTGGTTTCAATGCAGACACCAGAAGGCTTGGAGTGAACTGATTCTCTCTTCCCATCGCTAACAACATTTCCATTGAGGCGAGTGTCAGACTGATGCCCTGCCTCTTCCCGAGACGATCATGGTCGTTTAGCCGAAGCCTTCCGGCACACGATCACAACGGCAGCATCGTTACGGTTCGAAAATGCCGCTTTATTTTTCCGTAGGAACTGAAGCGCATCGGGATACCTCCGAGAAGATGTGCATGTCTCAGGGAACCGAGGTTTGCATCAAATCCAAGCAACACGTATCTTCGCATCCCCATCCCAGATGTTCCTAAAAAGCAGTTGACTTGGGCGTGCTTTCCTTATATTACGATTTATTACCTTTAGTTTCCTTCGACCACGGCCTGTTGATGGCACGCGAGGAGCGCCCAGCCCCAGGCAACAGCGGAGTTCAGAGGCGAGACACAACATGATGTCTGCACCTGACCAGAACATCTCCGGCGATGCGGAAGGTAAGGCCGTTCCCAAGAAACACGAGCATTCACATGTGCGGCAAAGGTGCAATGAGCCGCGGAACGACAAGATAAGGGGCACTATGTTTCCGACTGAGAATGCGGTTTCACTATCTGGCAATATGCGATATCGAAGGCTGAGAGAGAATACTGCGATCAGACTTTGGGTTGTTCTAACGATCGTTCTTGGATCCCGATTATTCGCTGCTGCCGCGGACGCTTCCGCTGGCATGCCTCAGATTCAAGGCGCAAATCTGCGAATTGAGTTTGACAACCGTTTACGCAGCCGCGTAGTCGCTCGTTTTGACAAGAAAGAAATTGCGCTGGGAGCGTTCACTGCTTCTGAGACCGTGACAACCGCCGGTAAGACCTGGACAGATTTTTCCCTGACATCGCGAAAACACGAACGAACGAGCGATGCAATTGGAGCGGGTGAACGCCTCACGCTAGAAGGAAACGAGGGAGCGCTCACGAAGACGGTCTCAGTAACTGTGTACGACGATTTCCCCGCGATGGCGTTCTTCGACGTACGGTACACCAACACCGGCACTGCTAAGATCAAGATCAATGACTGGACCAACAACGCGTACACCTTGAATACGCAGCATAATTCCGGCTTACCTGCTTTCTGGTCCTATCAGAGCGGATCCTACGAGAAACGCCCAAATTGGATTGTGCCTCTGCATGTCCATTTCCAGCAGGAAAACTATCTTGGTATGAATGCCAGTGACTACGGCGGCGGCACACCGATCGTCGATGTCTGGCGACGGGATGTTGGAATTGCCGTCGGGCACGTCGATCTCCGGCCCAGGCTGGTATCGCTGCCAGTGTCGATGCCGGATGCTACCCATGCCAAGATCGCGGTGCGTTTCAAGAAAGCGATCCCCCTGGATCCAGGGGAGAGTTTTCAAACTATTCGTACCTTTGTCGCGGTACACCAGGGAGACTACTTCCGCGCGCTCACCGACTACCGGCGTTTCATGATGAGGCAGGGCTTCCAGACGGCGAAAGCTCCCGACGAAGCTTTCGGAGCTATGTGGTGCGCGTGGGGATATGGCCGGTCGTTTCAGCCCCAGCAGGTGTACGACACGCTCCCCACTGTCAAACGCCTGGGATTTGTTTGGGTCACGCTCGACGACGGATGGCAGAACAATGTCGGCGATTGGAAGCTCGATCCCAAGAAATTTCCTCGTGGGGGCGCCGACATCAAGGCTCTGGTTGACCGCATCCATCAGGAAGGATTCCGCGCGCAGCTCTGGTGGTCGCCACTCAGCGCTGTTCCGAGTTCGGATTTGCTCCGAGAACATCCTGACTACGAATTGCTGAACTCCGATGGTTCCACACGTAAGGTCTCCTGGTGGGATTCCTACTATTTGTGTCCTGCGGACCAGCGCGTCGTGGAGTATCACAAGGCACTTGTTCGCAAGATCCTTGTGGACTGGGGATTCGATGGATTGAAACTGGACGGCCAGCACATGAACGGAGTTCCGGCCTGCTACAACCCGGCTCATCATCACGCAAAGCCAGAAGAATCCGTCGAGGCTCTCCCCGATTTCTTCCGTGCTATCTACGAAACAGCGCAGTCAGTAAAACCTGGATCGCTGGTGGAGTTTTGCCCCTGCGGCACCGCGTATTCGTTCTTCACCATGCCCCACTTCAATATGTCCGTTGCTTCCGACCCAACGAGTTCGTTTCAGGTTCGATCCAAGGCGAAGACATTGAAAGCCCTGATCGGAGACACGATTCCATTTTTTGGCGATCACGTCGAACTGAGCGATGGAGGAGACGACTTTGCCTCCACGGTCGGCGTCGGTGGCGTCGTGGGAACCCAATTTGTCCTTCCATTGCTTGTCGACAAGAGAAGCAAGTCCGATCTGACTCCTGCGCGCGAGAAGAAATTCGAGAAGTGGCTTCGCATCTATCGCGAAAAAATGCTCTCGCAAGGTCAATATCTCGGACAACTCTACGACATTGGTTTTGACGTGCCCGAAACGCACGTGATCCGCAAGCAGCAGACTCTTTACTACGCTTTTTATGCCAGGCATTGGAAAGGACCCGTTGAACTTCGCGGCCTGGAAGACCGAACCTATGACGTCGTTGACTACGTCAACGGAACGAAACTTGGAACACTATCGGGACACAATGCTCACCTGACGGTTGAGTTCGAAAAACATCTGCTTTTGGAAATGCGGCCACAATGAACTGCCAAGCGGGCAACTCCTTGCCCGAGGAGTTGACGATGAAGAAGTTACGGTTCAGTGCAGTCCTACTGCTTCTGTGCGGAATGGCGTTTGCTTCGACTGCGTCGTTCACCCAGCCCCGGTTGGCAATCTTTCTGAGCAAAACCAGCTACCACCACGCGTGGGAAACGAGTCAACTGGCCGGACACGGTTGGGTCGGGATCGCGACGCTGACGGGTTTTCCTTACGACACACTCTTCGTAGAGGAAATGCCCGGCGACCAAGAACTGTCGAAGTACTCCACCCTCGTGTTTGCCCAGGCGACGCTGGTGGATGACGCAACCTACTCACAAATCGTCCTTCGCTTGCGCATTTATCTTGCGGGCAACCACAGTGTGATCCTCGACGGACCACTCGCCACCAAAGACGAGAACGAGAAAGAGCGCGATCACCAAGCTCTCGATGATCTGCTCGGACTGGAATACAAAGGACTGCTGGGCGGAACCGAATACCGGATTCGAGTCACTTCAAATGATCATTATGTGACGCGTGGATTCGAGGTGTCGCAGTTCCTAACGCCGGTGCTCGCGTCGGCCACGAATGTGCTGCAGCCGAGATCCGGCGGAGCGGTATTACTGGTCTCGACCGATGGCCAGCACAGTGTTCCTTACCTTTCCTGCGCAACACGGGGAAGTAGCCGCGTTGTTCTCGTGAGTGACTTTGGAACCTCGGCAGGCGCAGGAACGTTTTTTCGCAATGACCCGCCGCAAGTCATGTATGCGAACCAGCTCTGGAACGCGATGATCCGCGCGGTGCAATGGGCTTCCTATGGCGATGTGGATGTCCCGTTTCCTGCTCCGCAGGTCTCCAATGCCAACCTGACCGCGGTTGTGCGATTCGATGGAGACAACAGCGGTGACCTCAACTACCAACTGAAGACTCTCAATTTCCTTTCCGACGTAGCGCAGGATACCGGAGTCGTGCCGCTTTACACCTGGGTATCCAGCTTCGTGAAGAAGGCGGGCTGGGACAAATTGGCGCCGCTCGGCAAGCGTCTCGAGGACCTCGGGGGCGAGATCGGAACTCATAGTAAGTTCCATGAAATCGATCGCAAAATGACTCCCGATCGCTGGCGGGAAGAACTCGACGGGTCGGTCGAGGAAATCGAGCAGAACATGCGGGCGCAGGGTTTTCCGATTCGCAAGATTCAGTCCATGATCAACCCGGGCGACACGATCCCGATGGAGGACTATGGCGAAGTAGCCGGGCGCTTCTCGTTCTACATGACCCATGGCCTGGAGCAGAGCGTGCCACTAGGTTTTGGCAACATGACTTGGTTTACCGGTGCGAACAAGGACTTCGTCCTGCTCGAGAATTCCCCCCACCCCGACTACCAATGGTTCTATGACCCCACGTGGAGCTATACGACAGCTCAGATTACCGCCAACGAAGAAGCCATCTTCGACCACATGTTTCACAATGTCGGGCGTGGTGTGATCTTCAACGAAATGTGGCACGACTACTCGATCTCGTCCGCACCCGTCAATGAAGGCAAAGACAAGCGCATCACCAATGAGAATAACTTTCCGTTCTACGAGGCAATGAAAACGAAGTTTGCAACGCTTCCGATCTATTGTCCGGAACCCCAGGAACTCGCACAAAAACTACGCGCGATGGCGCAATGGAATTATTCGTGGAAGGCATCGGACGACACCATCGAGATGACGCTCGACCTCTCGAGTTTGCGCCGAAACGACACCGCGGAAGCGCTCGGCGGCATCGGAATCCGCGTTGAAAATACCCGAAAATTCATCCAGTCGGTCCTGATCAATGGAAGCATGCATCCTGCCTTTGATGACCGGCTGTTGATTCTGCCGAATCTCGCATCGGGGAAAAAACACTCCATTACGGTCAAGCTGGGTGCTCAACCGACCACTGCGCCTCATCTGACGTACGTATCAAAGCTGATGACCGATGCGACGCCGACGCCAACGGGGCTAGCCTTCAATGTAAAAGCGAAAGCAAAGGCCAGATTCGCCGTTGCAGTCGCGGAGCCGGCGATCGCACTGAATGCCGATTGGCAGGAGTGGGACAGCAGCGACGGTCACATCAAAGGGTTCGTGCGCTCCGACCGTCGGATTGAGCTGATAAGGGTATCGACCTCCGGATTTCATCTAACACGTGCAAACCTGCCAATTCTCGCAGTGAAAGAAGATCCGGGCATGCTGGCTTTGCGACTCGCGTCCCCAGGTCAGGAACCGCCGCAGTTTAGCTTGCGATCTGACCAACGGTTGGGTCGAGCGACATTGGGTGGTCAGGATTTGAAAATAACAAACATCGGCCGGAGGTATCAGTTGGAGCTCCCCCCTTTTACGAAGGAATCAGAACTAATTCTTTATTTCCAGGGCACGAACCGTTGAGCGAATTCCGCGGCGCATAACCGTCGCGCAGGAGTTCCGATCGATCCGCGAGCTCTTTCTCCTGCGCGCCGGCGCGATCTGCGGTCATGAAAAGAACTACAGGAGACTGTATGCGATCAAAGCTTCTAGTCAGATACGCGCTTCTTGCAGTTACGACGTTGATGGTCACGTTCGCGCAGGAAAAGCCTGGAACATGGACGCCCGACACTGATTGGGGGCATTGGCGACTTGGACAGAAAGCGGACCTGGAATTCCTAAAGACGAACAATATGACCATCACGTTCGGAAGCGGCGCGCCCAGCTTCGAGGACGTGAGTCGCGAAGAGTTCAATCGTGGGATGGAGCAGGCGAAGGCGAACAATCGCGCCTTGCACGACAAAGGCTACATCGTTCTCCGATACCTTACGAGTTCCCTTCACGGTCGTTCGGCGTCGAACAAAGACGAACCGCAAAAAGATCAGATCCGGATGCTGCAATTCTGGCGCGAAAAGTGGAACGACTACGAGGACTACCTGGGTCCCAAGCCGGCAGAAGACCCGACGACGTGGATCACGGTTCGGCCGGATGGCGGTTTTCCTCACTATCGCTATGCACCCTACGGCCAGGAAACGACGAACGAGTTCGAAACCTGGGGCTGTCCCAACAATCCGCACTTCACTCGTTTGATGGAGGGCCGGATACGTGCGCAGGCAGAAACCGGAATCGACGGCTCCTACATCGACTGGACGCAGATTGCGGGCGGAACGTGCTATTGCGGGTACTGCAAACGGAATTTCGCTGCGTATCTGAAGAAGAACCTTCCCGCGAGGGTGGCGCGCGCCAAGTATGGCGCAGACGACTATGACAACATCGCGCTGCCGAAGAAGCGCGGTGAACCTTTTTGGACGGAGTGGGTCACGTTTCGTGGGCATTCCGTGGCGGAATTCCATCACCGCTTGCGCGAGGTCGCCCGGCAGTACAACCCCAATTTCCTGATTTCAGGAAATGTGTTTGGGGGGTTCGGCTACGGTCCAATCAGCTATGACGCGGCCGGCAACATGGAAATGCTTGGGCGCGAAGGATACGACGACTTCGTCTACTCCGAAGTGCAGGAATACCTCGACTCGGCGCCACGCAAGGACGAACACGGCACGAAAATCACGAATAGTCCGGCGTTCAAGTTCCTCGCCGCAGCCACACATGGCAAACCGGTGATCGTGTATGCGACAGAGATCACGCCTCCGATTTTTCCCAATCCCACTGAGCGCTGCTTGAGTGCGATGTCTCAGATCAACATCGCGGAGGCCGTAGCGAATCACGCTGTCTTTCGGGAGAAGCGATTGACGCCAGCCGGCGCCACTCAGATGTATCGGTTCCTGGCGACGAATGAGGAGAGTTTGCGCAACGTACGAATGCACGCAAACGTCGCGGTAGTCGCCTCGTTGCGACAGTATCTCGCGGATGAGTTGAGCTTTGCGTTTAGTGCTTCGCGTGTGCTGGCGGACAACGGGATCTCTCACGTCATGCTGACCGAAGATGACTTAACGAACCCGGCGATGAACCAATTCGATATGGTGGTCGTTCCGTATCTTCCGCTGATGAGTTCGGAAAATCAGCACGCGCTTGTCCGTTATGCCGAGGCCGGTGGCACGCTGCTTATTTTAGGCGCCAGCGGCAACAAAGATCAGTACGGTCTTTCTCATCGTCAGATCGTTTTGGCGCAATTGCTGGGCGGCGGACAATACCCTGCAGCCGAGGCCACGCGGAGGGTCGGCAAAGGGCAGGTGATGTTCATCCCCGTGCAGGTTCCGCCATCGCGGTTCCTGATCCCGATGAAGTCGCGAGGGGACTACACGACCTTTGGTCCGACGATGGCCGACGTCTTTGCGGACATCCCAGAGGGCTATACGCGGAACCGCATCAACCCTGACTTGCGCCAACTTCTGGAGCGAGTTGCCGGCAAAGTGCGGGAGAGTCTCGGCACACGCGTGACGCGCCTCACATCTGCAGCTCCGTATGTCGAAATCACTACGATGATGGAAAAGACCGATCGATGGATACTGCTCCACGTCGTTAATTACGACGTGACGGTGGACGGTACGATCACGCCTGCACGAGGCCTGAGGGTGCAAGTGGCGATTTCTCGCGGAAAGAAGGCTCGAAGCGTTACCTGGAGCGGAATGCTCACCGAGATGAAACCGCTGAAGTACAGAACAGTGAGCCAGAGAGGTCGTCAGATGCTGACACTTGACCTCAATGAGGTGAGCATTTATGGGCTCGCGAAGATCGAACTCGAGTGACACACTCCCCGAAACGAAGAGGCCGTGCTGCCAATGATTCCGTCCGAACCGCGTAAGTGGCACAAGAATCGATCCATCTGGCCAACAGGCAGTCTGGCTTGACGCAGCCGTCGCTAACAGCGCACTCGGAGACGACCCATTATGGAAGAGTGGCCAGCCACTCCTCCAGAATCGTCGGTCCGCTGGCCATTTCCTGGCATCGGATGCTGGTGGTCCTTACGCTATCGTCAGTGGGAACTCGACGGGCTCTTGGCAGATCCTAATTCGTCATCCTTGGCCGACGCTTAGGCGAACATCGGCGCTGGTCACAGAGTGGTCACAATAAAGGGGGCCACCTTGACGAATTAAGTTATTGATTGAAAAAGGGTTTAGGCTCAAAGAATACAGCCCTGAAAAGGCTGGCGTCGGCGGTTCAACTCCGTCCCTGGCCACCATGTTTTCAATCACTTAGCTCCATCGCTTTCCCGCATTTTGGGTCCAATTGGGTCCAATTGCGTCTGTTTACTGCACACGTTTCGACAAGCTGCTGAGTTTTTCGACCGCTCTTTGCTGCGACTCGGGCACGAACTGCTGGTAGATGTCCAGCGTGGTGCTCGAACGTGAGTGCCGCATCTGTGCCTGTGCGTCCTTTACATCCGCCCCGGCCATCTTCAGCCAGGTCGCATGAGAGGTGCGCAGGGACGGCCAGTTCACAAAACTCAGTCCCATCTTCCTCGCCGCAGGCTTGATATGCCGGCTGAGGATGTTGTTGTCCCGCATCGGTGCTCCCTTGCTTACTGACTGGAACACCAGATCTTCGGGGTTGTCCGACTTGACGACCTGATATCGCCGAGTTCCCGTGCCAGCACGAACCGCGACTGTCAGCAGTTTGAGTCGTTGAATGCGTAAGTACACGCATGCATTGATGCCGATGGTCGCGTTGCTAGCATCGCTTTTCGGTGCTCCCCAGTCGCCGCGGCAGAAGCGTTCGTCGATCGAAATGGAGTAGCGAACTTCAGCTTCGCCATTTCCATTCACTTGCTCGATGACGTGCACATCGTTCCACTTCAGTCCAGCAATTTCGCTCACCCGCAGCCCAGTGTAGACTGCGACAAAGATCATTGACGCGTATGGCTCTGGAATGCGTGCGACGAGTTCGTCGAACTGTTGGGGAGTGATGTACGGTTTGCTTCGCTTTCGGCCAGTCCTTTGTGCGGGCAGACGGATACCCTCGACAGGGTTCTTTGCCAAAAGGTCGAACTGTACAGCGGATCCGAGAATGCTCGAAAGGACATCTTTGATTTTGTCCTTCGACTCGTGCGCCAGTACAGAATTCGCCATCTCCGAAAAGTACCGTTGGACGGTCAGGCGTGACAAATCACGAAGGCACAGGTTGCCGAAGGCCGGAATCAGGTAATTCCTGATGACACCTTTGTAGCGATCCTGCGTGCTCTTTGCCATGCTCGGCATAACGACTGGGATATAGGTGGTCTCGACGTAGTGGTTGAAGTTTGTCGCTGAGCCAATGGATTCAAACCCCTGGTTCAACGGGCGTAGATACTCGGCTGCTACCTTTTGGACTTCACGGACGCTCATGGTGGTCGGAGCCAGCCGTACACGCTCGCGAGTCCGCTTTAGCTGACCATTGATGACGGTGGGCTTCCAAACGCGAAGAGTCCACCACTCCCCACGCCGCTTCGGCTTGGGGTTTTGAAACCTCCGGCGCGCCATCCGCTCGAAATCTCCTTTCGGCGGATTGCCGGAGTTCGCCTCGCCGGACACAATAGCATGCCGCTGAGCCGAAGTGGGCACGATATTTTGAACGGGTGATGCTATTGGAATTCTCGGCCCGTTCCACGAATATCTGGCTGATACCGTGGTCGTTGTCTCGATCGGTTCATTGGGCGTTGAAACGTCGGGGCTCGCGATGCCATTCTTAGGCAGACGCGGCAAGCTCGATTGCGGGCTGGCGACTGGAATCAGGAGGGGTCGTCCTTGAGGGCAGACCTCTCCGTAGACCGCCAAAGACTCGGCAGCGAAAAGAAGGACCCCCACGCTGGGAGGGGGTATCAAACCCGAAATGTAGAGGCTCTGTTCCAATCACTATCCTTAGGGACCACGTCGGTATTGCCATGCCCGTCATATCCCGTAAATGCTCAAAGCCGTACAACGAGAAATCTGAGGCGACGGAAAGCCGAATATGCGATCATGTCCAAACCCGCTAGGGGAGGCACGGGCGTGGATCTGTCAAGGCATACATCCGTTCCAATTCCTCAAGCTCTGTACGAGCCGCTTTGAAGGCGAATGCACCGATCATTGGGGCGAGCCGTGGCCAAAGGTGCGGTTTACGCATGATTTGTTCGACGTACCAGCAGTCCGAACATCCATGCGGTTTTCCCAACACATATTTGATGTATGAGCTTTCAGACCCGCAGGCCTTGCAACGCAGGATGGAATGTTGTTTCCGCGATCGATCGGGGCCGACAAACTCCCATCCATCCGAAACGCCGTAGTTGCTGGGGTCGCCCCAACCTGTTCCGAAGTCCATATCTACCTGATACTGGGTTTGCTCGCAGCCTGAGATTCGGTGTCGGGGCTTCTTTGATCGAGAGCGTCGGATAACGGCCCTAACCTACCTTGATGAGGCTTCTGGTCACCTGCTTTCGCTTCAAGGCGGGGCAGAATCAATCTTTTGACCGTGCGGCTGATTAATACACGGCGACACCAATGGCTCGAAAACTCGACCCCCCGCTTTTCTGACCCCCATTCCTCAGCAGCGACGTACTCCTTCTCCCACCTTCGCCATGCCCACGCCAGATCTGCGTTGATCTCGTCGTGAATCTTGGTCGTGATACATTGCATCGCTTTCAGGTCTCGGGCCAGATCTGCTTCGATGATGGCTCGCAACTTTTCCTTGTCTCTGGAGGTGAGGCCGTCAATCTTTTCTTGCAGTAGGGCAAGCGTTAGTTCCACGTCCGAATAGTCGTAGATGTATCCGTCTCGGGCGTCGTCTTCGATTAGTTCCTTGAGGTGTTCTAATGACATGTATGTCTCCTTTGCCCTTTTCTGGACTTCCGAGAGAAGGGCAGGAAAGGGACGAAAGCCCGCCCTCCTCTCATCGCACCCGAGGTCGCTATCGGCCTCGACATGCATGTATAGAGCGTCATGGTGAGGTGCCGCCGGTGCGTAACGCACTTGGTTTTCACGTCAGACCTCCTCGTCAAACACAGTTACGGTTGTTCGTTCACACGGCGTCTCGACCCTCGGCTTGATGGCGAGGCCCGGACAAACGGCATGCGACCACTTGTTGTTTTCTTCCTGTACGATGGTCTCGCCGACTTGATTCGGTGAGAACACCGCCCGCAGATTGATGTGAATCTCGCTTGAGTTCTTGCTTGAAAATCGCTCATCTCGTTCCCCCTGTATATTCAATCTCCAGAGGCTTGTGCACAGCACACGTCTCTGGCTTCTTGCAGTGGTCTTCGCACCACTTGCAACCTTCCAACACTTCAACGCCACACACATCGCCCGGTTGATGAAGGAGTGGCACATCGAAGTCGCACGGCATATCGCCGGTGTCAAACTTGTACTTGCAAAACGTTGGCGGAAGAGGCGGTGGCGGTGGTGCATTCTCCGCTTCAATCAATGCCGCTTGGATTTGGTCCCACATTTTCTTCCCGTCTTCATGTTGGTAATGATCTGGGAAGTGCACAGCGTCTCTGGCGCTTTTCAAAATGTATCCGTCGCCCAGCACCGCTTCGCACGCTTCGTTCATGCAACGAACCATCAGTGCGTCAACGTCTTCCCAACTGTCGTCAGGTGCGGTGTACATCACGGCATCGTGGATTGTGCAGCCGAGGTCCACACCACGCTCCGTAGCCAAGCACGAAGCGTAACGCATGATCTCCGCACAGTTACCTTGCATGGGATGATTCAATGCGCGGCGTGTGAGGTGTGCGTTGAACTCGCTACGCAACGACTTACTCGTGTCATACGGCACCCACAACCGAAAGCCGAACTCCGTCTCGACGTATCCGTTGAACGCGAGGTCTTCAGCGTTGGATTCCAACCAACGTTGGTAGGCTGGATACAGTTTTGCTTCCCGATCTATGAACATCTGTGCCTGTCTCTCAGAGATGCCCAGCACTTTCGCCAAGCCGCCCGCCGTCTGGCCGTATTGACCGGCCAATGTGACCGGCTTAAACCTGTTGCGCAATTCTTTGTGCGTTGCTTTCGTTGCCGTGTAGTCGCAAAAGCCGAAGTCAGCGGCTTTGACGAGGTACGCATCCCGGTAGAGGTAGTTTTCCCACCGCTTCTTGTCCTCCGCTAAGGCGGCGGCAATTCCGTACTCAGCATTGGACCAATCACGGTGCATCAACACTTCGCCACGATGTGGCGCAAGCAATGACCGCAACGTCTTCGTGGCGTTGGGAATGTTCTGTGCCGTAGGCGGCTGGTGACGGGACGCAGACCCAATGAACGGCATCATCTGTGTGCGATTGCGGCCATCAGGCCCGATTGCGAACTTGAATTCGCTTTTCGCAATCGTCAAAAACTTCCGCAGTTGCCGAAGCACGTCAATCTCAGGATGTGCGTCCGCATAAAGTTGCGCCATTGGTTCCAGCACTTCGTTGTCGTCCGCACTGGCCCGTGCCCCGTTGAACGTCCACGTATCTTCATTGAAGCCCATCCGCCTAACCCACGCCGTGTAGTTGTTGAACGAGAAATGCGGATTGTCTTTCTTGTCAAATGTGTAGATTCCGAAATTCTGTTCAGCCTCAGGGTGCCCCTTATTGTTCTTACGAGCATACGCAGAAGTCGCTGTCATCGCTGTGGAAACGCGTTTCGGTTGCGGGGGCTGCTCTCGGGTACTTGCGGACACACACGGCGAAGAAGTGCGGGGTCATTGGCTACTGCTTCGGCGGAACCATGGCGTGGCTTGCGGCTACACGCTTGAACCCTGATGCAGCCGTGGGATACTACGGCGGATCTATCGCTAATTTTGCTCAGGAGAATCCTCGTTGCCCGGTGATGCTGCACTTCGGCACGCTGGACAAGCACATTCCAAAGGCAGACATAGATCGAGTGCACGGGGCTCATCCTGAGGTGGAGATTTTCTGGTACGAAGCAGACCACGGGTTCAACTGCAATGATCGGGCGAGCTACAATGCCTCGGCTGCGAAACCGGCGCGGGATCGGTCGCTGGAATTCCTGAAAAAGCATCTGGGCAAATGAATGCCGCTCCAAGGTGTTCGACTCAGATGGAGTATTGGGTTCGTACGCCTTTCAGGAAGCCCCTTCTGCTGGGATTTGGCTGCCGGACGGGGTTTGGCTCGGCTCGGGCGTTTCAGAGGTGTAGGGAGCCTTTTGGACCACCGCAGCGACTGTATATGGGAACCATGACGACCGGGCATTGCGACTCGGTCTGCGTGCCTCTTCTAGCGAGCGAAATCGCTGTCCGGTGATTCTCTCGACCTCGATTTCGATGGCTGCATCGAGCCTGTATCGGGGAAACAAACCGTAAGCGGCCTTCGAGTAAGCCTTCCCCGTTCGGTCCTGCCCCGACTCAACAAGGGGCATGTATTCTCTCGACCAATGAAAGTGCTGATTAGCGCAAAACGTCCGGGCCGCCGTGTGCAACGCAAGAGGTAAATCCATCTTGTTGCTTTTACATGAGTTTGGTGGCCATCGTCCAGTTCATCCCCTATCAATTGGCGAAACCAGGCGATGTCACAAGCTTGCGCCGTTTGTTCGCCGAGAACCCGGTCATTGAGTGCAAATCGCGCTTTATCAACAACTATCCTCTCGATCACCCCCCAATTCCATCGCTTTCATTGACTTGCCCCAACATCCCGCCTACCATTGCACGAGTCCATGATCGGTCAAACCATCTCGCACTATCGGGTTATCGAGAAGCTCGGCGGAGGCGGGATGGGCGTTGTTTATAAGGCCGAGGATCTGAAACTCGGCCGCTTCGTCGCCCTCAAATTTCTGCCCGACGACGTGGCGAAAGACCTGCAGGCACTGGCCCGTTTCCAGCGCGAAGCCAAAGCCGCTTCTGCTCTGAATCACCGCAACATCTGCACCATCTACGAGATTGACGATCAGAACGGGCAGGCCTTCATCGCTATGGAGTACCTTGAAGGCGTCACGCTGAAGCACAAGATTTCCGCCAAGCCGTTGGAAGTCGAAACTGCGCTGGATTTAGCTATCCAGATCGCGGACGCACTGGACGCGGCGCACTCCAAGGGAATCATTCATCGCGATATCAAGCCAGCTAACATATTCATCACCGCCCGCGGGCAGGCGAAAATTCTCGACTTCGGGCTGGCCAAAGTTACCGCCAAGCTGGAGAGTGCTGGCATGAGCGCCCCGACCCTTGAGGTGGAAGATCATCTCACCAGCCCGGGCAGCGCGGTGGGCACGGTCGCCTACATGTCGCCAGAACAGGCGCGCGGGGAAGAGTTAGACGCACGAACTGACCTGTTCTCATTCGGCTTGGTTCTGTACGAGATGGCAACCGCGCGTCCAGCATTTTCCGGCGGAACTTCCGCCGTGATTTTCGATGCAATTCTGCACAAAGTGCCGGTCTCGCCCCTGCGCCTCAATCCTGAACTTCCCCCGGAACTTGATCGCATCATCAACAAAGCGCTGGAAAAAGATCCCGAACTGCGCTACCAGTCCGGCGCCGAATTGCGTGGTGACCTGAAGCGCTCGAAACGCGATTCAGGCTCTGGACGTTCCAGCAGCGCTTTGCCGAGCGCGGCTGAGTTCCCTGCCGGCTCATCTGCAAGCGGCACGGCGAAAATAACGACACCACCCGCCAAATCATCGCGTAACCAATACATTGCCGCCGCGGCAATCGTCGCCCTCCTCGTGCTCGTCGCGGTGGCCGCGTACTATTTCCGCAGCCCCTCCACCGGCCCGGCCAAAGTCGCGCAGATCAGCCATTGGAACAAGCCCATGAACCGCGCGGTTCTTTCTCCCGACGGCCACACCGTGGCATTCACCTCGCCGATCGCGGGTTTCGACCAGGTCTTCGTGATGCTGGCTTCGGGCGGCGAGCCGCTGCAGCTCACCAACGACTCAGTCGATAAGGTCGTGGAAACTTTTTCGCCGGATGGCACCGAACTCTACTACTCCAACGACTTCACAGGAGAAGATATCTTTGGTGTGCCCACCCTCGGCGGGACCTCCAGCCTCGTCGCCTCCGGATTCGGCATGGCGATCTCTCCCGACGGAAATTCTTTCTATTTCATAAAGAGCCGTCGCGGCGAAAATGGCGTCTTTCGCAAGCCCAAGGTCGGCCTCGGGGAAGAGATGACCTTTCGCTCTCCGGAGGGCTCGAACCCGGTAAACATACTGCCTTTCCCAGACGGCAAGGACCTGCTGATCACCGCGGGGAATGATCAGGTACTGGGTTCTACAACGCTGACCCTCCACCGGGTTAATTTGGCCACTCACGCTTCCCAGAAAATCGGCGAACTATCCGGCAGCCCAACCGGCCTCGTCTGGAATGATCCGGGCAAAAGCTTCCTCTGCAGCCGCACCGTCAACGACGTCACCAATATTTGGGAATACCGCGTGGCCGACGGCAACCTGAGACAAGTGACAACCGGCGCCGGTCCTGATCTCTCACCCATGCCCGCACCCGCCAGCAAAGGGATTTATTTCGTGAACGGCAGGCGGTCGGGCTTCCTCACGGCTTACCACCCGCAGACCAAGCAGTCGTTCGACTTAACCAATGAAGAAGCTACGCAGCCCGCCCTTGCCTGGGATGGCCGCCACGTCATGTACATCACCCTTTCGGGCAACGCACAGCAGGGCGATCTCTGGTTTTCCGACGTAGATGGCAACAACCGTGTCAAAATCACCTCGGGAACCGAGCTGATAACCGTTACGTTTACATCGGATGCTTCCAGGTTGGTATTTACAGCCACTGAGGGTGGCAAGATAAAAACCTACATCGTTAAAACCGACGGCACCGGCCTTCGCCAAATTCCCTGGTCACCAGAGTCCGGCGGCTATGGGTCGGCCAGTGCAGATCCGAACGTTTTCTACCTGGGTGGTCGCGAGACCGATGCGACCGGGATTTCCACCTGGAAAGTAGCCGCGGACGGCTCCAACATCGAGAAGGTAGTGGATAATTGCGGCGCCATCTGGGATTCGTCACCGGACGGCAAATACCTGCTCACCTCTCTAAACTCAACCAGCGGATCGCCCAGTATCAGCGAATTCTCTCTGGCCGATCGCAAGTGCATACCACTACTACCGGAACTGACTACACTGGTTGTGCACTTCTCCGCTGATGGCAAATCAATCCTTTATCTGGGCGCTTCGCGCGGAGAGACGACGATCTATCGCCAACCGTGGCATGACGGAAAGATAACCGGGCCCGCCCAAGCAGCTCTCAAGCTTCCATTCGCATTCCGCCAGGGTTATTCCGGCAATGCGTACGATTTTTCCAAAGATCTTTCCACCGTCGTTTACGCCCGCCCCGCCGGTCACGCTGATCTCTATCTTCTGAGCCAGAAGTGAATATCTCGGGGCAAACGAGTACGCGAAACTGCAATACCGCAATAGCAGTCGTAACGATGGGCCGTCGGCGAAGTGAGCTTCTTGACTGTTGAAATCAGGCGATTACACGTTTTGACCATGGTGAGCGTAAACGGGATTTTTCGCCAAGTGAGAAAGTTCCTGCATCGCCGACCGTTGTGCGTAGTTACGTCGCAGAGCTATTCCGAGGTTATGCCGATTGTCTCTAACCACGTCTCCATCAACTGAGGCCATCTCGTTATCGGAAGCTCGCTGCGGCGCAGCCCAAACGCATGCCCGCCCTGCGCGTACAAATGCATCTCCACGGGAACGCCAGCTTTTTTAAGCGCGATGTAGTACGCCACCGATTGGTTTACGCCGTCCACGTTGTCATCCTCTGCTTGCACCAAAAACGTTGGGGGCGTCTGCCGCGTAACCGGCACATTCGGATTCAACGCGTAGGTCTCGCCGCCGATCCACAAATGGCCGGGATAAACAGCAACCGCGAAATCCGGACGGCAGCTTTCCGTGTCTGCCGCATCGACAGGCCTATACAAACGGCGCGCGAAGTCCGTGCTGATTTCCGCCACCAGATAACCGCCCGCCGAAAAACCGAGTACTCCAATTTTGTGCGGATCGATGTGCCACTCCGCAGCGTGCGATCGCAACAGCCCCATCGTTCTCTGCGCATCCTCCAGCGGCAGTGTTGACTTCGTTAGACCACTATGGGGCCGGCAGTCGCAGTGCCAGTCATAAGGCAGGCTCGGCGCGCGATATTTCAGGAGCACGCATGTGATCCCCTTGGACGTGAGCCAGTCGCAGACTTCCGTGCCCTCCAGGTCGATGGCCAATCCCTCAAAGCCTCCGCCAGGGAACACCACAACTGCAACGCCCGTATTTTTCCCTGTTGGCGAATACAGCGTCATCGTTGGCCGCGTCACGTTCTTCACCCAGACGTATGGCTTGCCGGCAACCGTGTCGTCCTTGCCAGTTGTCTTTGCGTCCTCCGGCCCCGGGACGGGCTGTGCATCAGGCACCGGTCCGGGCCATATTGGTACTTGCGTATATCCCGGCGATGGCTGCCATGCAGGCGTTTGCGCTTGCAGAACCGCAAATCCAGAGACTACACAAAGAGCAATGATTAAGGGCTTTCTCACAATTCACCTTGTTTGTAACCCGCGATTTTACGCAGCAGTCTAAGAGGGCGCTAGGCCTCTTGTCGCAGGAGGGAATCTAGATAGTCAAAGAAGTCTGGTTGCAATTTGTCGCTCTTGAGTCCCACGATGATTGACGTAACCAGGCGCGGCTGTTGAAAAACTCTTTTCAGGGAATTTCACCAACAAAAGTTGTTCGTAAGTTATTGAAAGTTCGTTCACCGCAGACGCTGAAACTGGCTGAAATTACTGTTTTGGTTCCTTTTTCAACATCAGCCACAGGCGTTTACACAAGCTTGCGCTTTTGTTTCGCCTTTTTGAAGGTCAATGAGCGTAAACGGGTTTATCGCTAACTGACACTCAATGTTCCGTTCAACCCTCTGGTCTTCATTGACTTGCCACCATCTCCCATCTTGAGGGTTTCATTGACGGGAGAAGGGAAAGACAGGGTGAAAACGTGCCCCCCATCACACGCTCAAATTGTCCTCCAAACTTGAGCAGCACGAGCCTGCACCGAAGATCGGGATGCCACCGTCCCTTGTGATTTCAGTCCTTGACGAAGGTCAGCCCTTCGCTATACTCCATGCATTCAGATTCATGTCCGTCTTTCGGGCTTGAGGGGGCCCCCGAATGCGGAGGAGGCGGAATTGTGATCGTCGCAAAAGCACTTACGCATGAAACCATCTCCGCCAACAAAGCGGGGAAAATGATGAACTGCTTACGTCAATGCGCCGCATCTATCCCTATACTTTTGCTGACTCTTCTCGGATACTGTTTGCTCCCCGGCACAATTGCCGGTGCCCAAAGCTATCTCTACGACTATTCAAGTGTGGGAACAGGTCCTAGTCCTCTGGGTGCAGTGGTCGCCGACTTCAATGGTGATGGCAGGATCGACATCGCGACCGTCAACTACCAAAACACCGTCTCCGTCATCCTCGGCGTGTCGAACGGAGGGTTTGCTTCTCCTGTGAACTACTCGACGGGATCATCCCCGTTCACGGTAATAGCAGCCGATCTCAGAGGGATTGGCAAAATTGATGTGGTCACCGTGAACATGCCAAACGGGATTGACCAGCCGGGAACAGTTTCAGTTTTGCTTGGAAATGGGGACGGGACTTTCCAGACGCACGTCGACTACTCCGTTGGCGATTTTCCCACTGGGATCGTAGCCGGTGATTTCAACGATGACGGTAAAACCGATCTTGCCATTACCAACGAGTTCGATGCTACCGTTTCTATCCTCTACGGAAACGGGGACGGTACTTTTCAGCAGCAGGCGTTGGTTGCGGTCGGATCATATCCTACTTCGATCGCTGCTGGCGATTTCAACGGCGACGGCAAGACAGATTTGATCGCTTCGTGTGTCGGCTCTGGGGTAGTTACGGTTCTGCTCAACGATGGGAGCGGCACATTCACCCGCGTGGACTCCGTAACTAATTTGATCTCAAACGACAGGAGTTTAGTAGTAACTGGGAAATTCGACGCTACCGGCAAGCTGGATGCAGTAATTTCAAGTAAGGCCTTCTCGCAGCTTTATCTGCTGCAAGGAAACGGTGACGGTAGCTTCAAGTCGCCAATATCCTTGGTCAGCCCTCCGCCCGGCGAGGTTTATACACTCATCGCTGCCGACATCAACCAAGACGGCAAAACTGACCTCGCATACGGCACAGTTGCTCCGACGGCATTTTCGGTCCTGCTCGGCAATGGCATGGGCGGATTCGCTAAGCCGATGTCTTCTCCGATAGCGGCCACAGCATCAGTTGCGTTGGCAGATGTCAACGGCGATGGCTTCCTTGATCTTATAACTCCGCAAGAGGGCCTCAACTCCGTCGCACTAGTGCTCGGCAACGGAAAGGGAACCTTCGGCCTCCCTCATACCACAAACCTGTCCGGGACAGTTTATGGTCCGAACTCCACAGTCGTCGCCGACTTCAACGGCGACGGCAAGCTCGACCTTGCAGTTGCCGAAACCAATTTTCCCCATGGTCAAGTGGCGGTCTCTCTCGGCACAGGTCATGGAACGTTTGGTGCGCCCATCATTTCTCCACTGCTTTCGCAGGCGATTAACAATCAAGATCTCATGTTGTCGGGTGATTTTAATGGCGACGGCAAGGCCGATCTGATCATCATGGATGATTATTCGAAAGGGTTCCAGGTTCTTCTCGGAAACGGTAACGGCACTTTCCAGACTCCTGTCGATACTAATTTGAATACTGCCCTGAATTTTGCCATTGGCGATTTCAATGGCGACGGAAAAACTGATGTAGTAATCACCACCAACGGCGGCGGCAACCCCTCGATCGACATCTTCTTGAGCAATGGTGACGGAACTTTCAAGTCAGGCGCTCAGTACACCGGGTACTATTACTCCGGCGTCACGGCGGCGGATGTTAATCACGATGGCAAATTGGACCTGGTCGTTACCAGCTTTGGCGAGCCACTCCAGGTGTTTCTCGGAAACGGAGACGGAACTTTTCAGAAACCCATCGCCGGACCCGAAGCCCTCTACAACACGAAAACAATTGTCCGGGATTTCAACGACGACGGAATACCTGATATCGTCACAGGCACATACAATGGGATCGCTTTCTTGAAGGGAAATGGGAACGGCACATTCCAGAATCCCGTATATTCAAACTCCACGATGAGTTTTTGTTGCCAAATGTTTGCTGAAGATGTGAATGGCGACGGTAAGCTCGACCTTGTAAACAATAGCGGCCAACAAAGTGTTATCGTGATGACCGGAAATGGAGACGGAACGTTCCAATCCCCCTTCTCCTATGGCGTGAACGGGCAGGCATATTCCGGCAACGTCATTGGTGGCGACTTTAACTCCGACGGCATCGCCGATATCGGCGTGGTTTTTCAGGGTCGAAAGACAGATGTATCGCTGTACCTGAGCGAGCCCACAGCAGTCGTATTTCCTACTGCGATCAACTTTGGGTCGGTAAAGGTGGGCCAAAAGAGCGCGGTAGTCAATGTGCAACTCTCAAGTGCCGGGAACAGGAAACTCTCAGTCTCAAGCATCCAGGTAACTGGGAATTTTGTTGAAGCTAACAATTGTGGTCGGCAATTGAAAATCGGCCAGAGCTGTACGATTCAGGTGTACTTCCAACCTCAGATTACTGGAGCTCAGAACGGCATAATCACAATCAAAGACAACGCCTTGGGAACTTATCAGCGAGTAGCCCTCAGCGGCACGGGCACGTAGTCAAACAGGGGGTACCCTCCTGCAAAGTGCGTTGGTGCTGGCGTTTCCGAATGTTCTCGGCGCGCGCAAATCAAAATAAGCACATGGGTGGGCGCCTAGCCTGGATTATTCACGAAGTCTCTAGCCAAAAAAGTAAGGATGCTCTAAAAGGAATGATGAACACTGGGTTCGCACGCCCAGCATTCCCTTTCGGAGCATCCATCGCTTGATACAAAGTGTTT
>Ga0224558_1000718_pt1 | contig 38037 bp, 23 predicted proteins | sample 714S32024metaG_FD_180682 | JGI IMG/M metagenome (GOLD analysis project Ga0224558, IMG submission 180682) | Peat soil microbial communities from Stordalen Mire, Sweden - 717 S3 20-24 | ecosystem: Environmental > Terrestrial > Soil > Wetlands > Peat | place: Sweden: Norrbotten County, Stordalen... | reverse complement strand
TGTCGCCCTTGCCATTGCCATGCCCCGGCTGGCGACCTGAAGGCGACATGATTGATCCACCAGGTCCCCGATCAACAAGTATAATGCCGCGATAACGATAAGAGTACTCTGCAACAGCGCGCGTCGCTCGTTGTTTTGTCTGGTATCGCCACATGATCGTATGGTAATACCACACATTATGAACCCGCTGGCGGACTTGCTTTCCTCGAAGGTGAAGGCGGAATTGTTCCGTCTTCTGTTCGGAGTTCGCGCCGAGCGCCTGCACCTCCGCGACTTGGCCAGACAGTCGGGTTTGGCCGTCGGCACGGTGCGGCAGGAGTTGGACCGGCTGGCCCGCCTTGGTGTGGTGCAATCAGAGGCTGACGGCAACCGCACCTATTATCGCGCCAACCAGCAGCACCCGCTTTACCCCGGCATCAGCAGCCTGGTCCTCCAAACCGTCGGCGTCGTCGATGCCTTCCGGGAAACCCTCCGGGACACTCCCGTGCGCGTGGCTTTCATTTATTGCTCGAAGGCGGGAAGCCCGGCGGATGTGGCGAAGGACTTAGACCTGTTGGTGATCGGATCGATTGGAAAGCGGGACCTGGAAAAGCGCCTGACCGCCGGAGCGCACACGGTGGATCGGGGAATCAACTTCTATCTGCTGACAGTGGAGCAGTTCAAGTTGCAGAAGAAGCAGCGCGACCAGATCCTCTCAACGATGTTGGCCGCACCCAGGCTGTTCATCATCGGAGACGATCCGGCTTTGTCAGAACTGTAATTGAGAGAGCACCGCCACGAGTCAGGGCGACTGCGGTTTTGACGGTTTGTCATTACCCCACCGCTTGTCAGTGCCCGCACGGGCCCTCCTTTTCAGCACTGCTCAGTGCCTGCACGACGGAGGGAACTTCTGCACGATCAGACTCGCCGCTGGGAATCCCAACGGGATTCTATCATTCAGCCCAGGGTTGCGAGGAACGAGCTACCCTGGGGGTGCCCCGCCGCAGACCCCGTAACCCTGAAAGGGTTATATCTCAACAGGCTGCCCGACGAGCGGCTGACCGCAGAAGCTCGCTGGCTGGCATGATCTACCTGGAATTCAATAGCCCCGTGAACGCGGTTGGCCCTGGCCACCCGTCCTCTCCCCTCGCCTACGAGGTGGCGCCAATCAATTGCCGTGCTTGCCGCTGCAGGATAGCGATAAACTTGTTCGCCCGTACATACCCAGCGTACTCTGCCTTTTCCGTCTCGGTGAGTTGGCCCTCGGTTGATTTGCCCGCCAGCTCTTCGATCCGCGCCTGAAGCTCCGGCGCGGCACGGAAACGAAGAACCGCCTCGGCCTTCTCCGGCAGGACGATCCTCAGCACTGGGCGAACCCCCCGCTCAAACGCGTCTATTTCCGCTGTTGCTTGCACGCCCTGACCTTACCATACAGGTCCTCGCTTTGGCAAAGGCAGAATGTCTTGGAAGAGTCCAAGTTCCTCCCTCTTCCCGCCTTCGCTGTGGATCTCCCCTCCGGCAGCCCCCTCCCGCTCTCAACTCTCAACCCTCAACCACCCGTCGGCTGCCATGATCTCGCGGCGCAAGACGGGGTGAGACGGGACAGAACGGGGCGAGACTTCAGGATTCCGATACCCAGTCACGATCTCTCCTCAATATCGGGCTTGCCCTCCGCCGCTGGTTCTGCATGATGGCGGCAACGATGGTGAGAAATGCGGCGGGCGAACAACCAATTACTAAGCAGCAGCTTGGAAGGAATCTATGGCTTTCGAATCAGTAAAGATGAAGGACGTGGTTGACCGCTCGGTGACCCACACGTGGAGCATTCCAGAATTCCAGCGGGGCTTCGTTTGGAAGCCAACCCAGGTGCGGGACTTGGCGGAGTCCCTGTGGCTTGATTACCCCATCGGTAGCTTGCTTCTCTGGAACAGCCAGGAACAGACGGAAGAACGGGTTGTCCGCGATGCGCAGCGCCCGACGCTCTGGGTTGTTGACGGCCAGCAGCGAGCAACCGCGCTCTCGATTCTGTTCGGCCGCAAGCCTTACTGGTGGGCGGCAGACTGGGAGAAGACCCTGCGAAAATACGACATTCGCTTCAATATCGATGCCAAGGAGCCGCCGTACTTCTGGGTAGCCAACGCCGCAATCCGCAAAGAACGAGGTGCCCGCATGATTCCGCTCTCAAAGCTGCTTGTTCTGGACATAGAGAAGGAGGGGGACCAGCAAAAGCTTGCGTTTCTCGCCAAGGAGATCAAGGCCCAGGACTTGTGCAAAGGCTCCGATGCAATGGAGGTTTATACAAGGCTGGACCGCATCAGAAAGATTCGCGAGAAGGACATCGTGACCATTACGATCGATCAGGAGCTGGAGGATGTGGTTGAAATCTTTTCCCGCCTCAACAGTAGGGGGACTCGCGTCACTGAGGCGGACATCTACCTGGGCATTGTTGCGGCGCGGGCACCAGGGTGGGTGCGGGACGCGTTCCTGCCGTATCTGAAGAGTTTGGCCGGCGCTGGTTTCAACATCAATCCCAACCTATTGTTCCGCACGCTCACGGGAATCGGCGCTAAGAAGGTCCGATTCAAAGAGATTCCACCCAGCTTTTGGGATGGGACGAGCATCCAGCCGCATTGGGAGCGCACCAAGGAGGCTTGGAAGAATCTAGTCGCACGTTTCCGCCCGTTCGGGATTCTCAGTAACGATCCGATGCCGACGGAGGCGGCTTTGGTCACGATTGTGGCCTTGGTGGACAAGTTTCCCGGCGAGTCCTTCGAGCCGTGCCTCTACTGGTTCCTACAGGCTTCTCGGTTCGGGCGATATAGCGGCTCAGGCACGACATCCCTCGATGAAGACCTGCGTGAGATCAAGGATGCCACGACCCAGTTGCAGGCTGTCGGCAGTTTGCTCAGCCGCTTCTCACACGATGCGCCTCTCGACCCCGAGTTTTTCCTGGCGGACTACGTCGACAGCCGTTTCGGACGGTTCCTCATGTATTTGTTGATCTACCGAAACCAAGCGCTGGACTGGGACGAGAGGAGCCATCGCATTGGTTTTGAAGGAGTGGATCTGCTGACGGACTTCCGACCGCAGTGGCACCACATCTTCCCCGTGAAGTTTCTGGAAGCCACGATGCCGGAGGACAAGATAAATGCCCTGGCGAACATCGCGGTCATCGGGCCCGAAATAAACATCCGCATCAGTGCGCAAAACCCCATGAGTTATATTGAGCGCTACAAGATCACGCCAGTGAAGCTGGAGCAGCAGTTTATCGACGTGGACATAGCGAAGCTTCCGATTGAAGGTTATGAGAATTGGCTTGCAGGCCGCGCGGCCCGCCTCAGCAGCGCCGGAAACCAGTTCCTGCAAAGTTTGAAGCCAGCGCTGGCGGGGTAATCCAGCCTGTCGGCGCGGGTGGATGCCGTCTGCGCTGATGAACTCGTCCGGGCTGGGGACGGAGGCGGCGAGGCTATGGGGAGCTATTTCTCGCTGGAGGCAAAGGCCACACTTTTTCAAGGGAGTTCGGGGGCTCTAGGCCAGGCAGGCCGTGCCGGAGGTTCAGAGGTGGAGGTGGATGCGGGCAAAATCCTTGATGGCCTGCCAGTTTGAGAGAACTCCAAGAACTGCGAGGAGTGCTCCGACAATGGTTAGCCAGAAAGCTTGCCGCTGAAGGCGGTACATGACGGCCATATTGAGATTTATCAGATGCCCGTCGCTAAGCTTCTTGATCAGAGACAGATGCTCGCCAAGTAATCCCGTCAGATACCCGACGCGCCTTAAAGCTACGCTCTGGAGATCTTTATCGCCTCTCTCCCGGTGTGCCGGCTCGAGATTCTCCAGCGCCGCTAAACCTGACATTAGGTAGCGAATCCACTGTTCTCCCTGTTTGAACTCCATTATGACCCGGTCGACTATCATCGACTCCTGCTGAACTTGGTCGCTAAGTCGAATCAGTTTTCCCAGCCGCCACCTTTTCCCAATGGCTGGTCGCAGTTTCTGAAATGTCCGCATTCTCAGCGTTTCGGTTCTTCTCCGAACCACTTGTAGCAGGTCCAAAGTTGTGATAACCGGAATCAAGCCCCGTAAGTCATCGTTCAAATCCCAGCGTCCAGAGTCCGGCTCCGAAAGCATGACGATCCGGTAAGCCGGCACGGGAATGAAGTCCCTTTCGTTAGGCCACACGAGTGCCAGCTTCCCATCGCTGTAGATTGAGCCGGTAGTGGCGAACCCCAGCGACTGCCACCAGCCGATCTTCTCGTGAAACCACTTGCGAAGTTCTTCAGGGCGGGACGGGGCGCCCTTGAGGCGGAATACCTCGACAGCAGGCAGCTTTGCACCCAGGTTCCGAGGAGAGTGGAGAAAATATCCAGCGAGATAGGATCCAACGATGGTCTCGGTTTCCACTCGGAGCCCTTCAAGCCAGTGCAAGATTGCGTCGGTAACGCCTGTGTACGGAGAATCCTCGCTCCATCCTCCTGCCCCCAGCCCCCGTGGCAGGAGCTTTCTGAACCGCAGCTTGGAGAGATAGACAGAATCATGCAACCCTAGCAGGCGCGAGGTCGCGTCTTGTGTCAAATGAAGGTCAAACGTCAGGATAATTGAGGACGAGAGGAACTTGTGGATTTCAACCTCGATACACTTAACCTCCGGGGGCAAGCCTTGGACTGCTCGAAGCCCCTTGCCTCCTAGTCCCAGCATCGTCTGCTTTCCCGACGGGACGATTATTCCCACTCTGCTCCAGCCGCCGCTGTCGAGGCCAGCGAGCAGTGCTGTTGCCGAAGCGATTTGATCGTTGCAACTCGCACCGTCTTTCAGCGTTGGGAATAGGCTCTCAAGCCCCTTTCTTAGTTGCTCGGCGTCTTCGAGCAAGAAAATCTCCGCCATCCGAATATGCGAGATCTCGAGGGACACGCCGTCCGGAAAGCGGCTGCCTTGAAACGCCCTTTGCGCGGAACGGCGTTGGTGCCGGCGCATTTCCCGAAGTTCGGGAAGGGCCCCGATCGAAGCGCTTGGAAGCTTCTCGGCCCAATCTAAGTAGAAACGCCCTAGTTTAACACGCCAACTGTCAGGGATACGCACTATGAGTCCTCCTCTAGAGTCTGAGGTTGTTCTCGGTCGGCATGTGGGTTCGCCAACCATGCCGGGCTACTGCGTGGAATGCACATGTCTTCTCCGCTCGCAGCATTTCCCCCTTCATTTAGCTTTGGCCACTTCGGGGCACCTTCATGGGTGTGTTTGCGAACCCTCCACCTCGCGGACACGTGGCTGTTTTGGAGATCGCCTTTCATATATAGTACGCGAAAAGTCCTGCAGACATGGCGTCGTGACAATTACAATTCGGCAGTTAGATTACAATGGGCTTTATGCCAGCATTGCGCCCTCGTACCGGCGGTTGATCGTGCGGAACGTTGCTCATCAGCTTGGCTCGATGCAGTCGCACGTCGTGAATTCCTCGTGGCTCGAAGTGGAAGACGGGAGACCCGGCGGCGTGATCAGTTGGCCTTTGGCTTCTTTGTCGGCCAGTTCGAGGTTTAGGTGGAGGAGAAAGGCAAGGGTGTCTTCGCTGCCGCTCATGCCGTAGGCGGCACGGACGGCGGAGTCGAGGGCGGCTTGGGCGTCGCGAAGGCGGTTGGTGCCGGGGGTTTCGAGGGTGCGATAGAGGTCGCGCAGGGACCAGCCGTTGGCGGCCATGATCTCGCGGCGCAAGGCGCGCAGCGAGCGGGCGACTTCGGCGACCGCTTTGACCTGGGCGAGTGTGGGCGACTGCGGCCAGGGGAAGGTGTCGAAGACGGTGTCGGAGGTGTAGCGGAAGCGTGCCGTCAGCGTGGAGCATTTCGCGGTGAACCAAGCCCAGTGGATGCCGGATTGCAGGGTGCCGAAGGAGTAATCGTCGGCGAAGGTGAAAACGGCCAGTGCGTTGTCGGGATGCACTTGGCTGGAAATGAACTCGAACACCGGACGCTTGGTAACACGAGGACAGGCAATGTAACGCGGGAGTTTCGCAATCCCAGCCATTGTGCCGGGTTGGTAATCCCGGAACTGCCACCAGCGATTTGCCATGCGTGTCCATCGAGTGCTGTCCTTTCCCGTCGCCTTCTTCTCCGCCTCGGCCTTGAGGAGAACATCCGGCATCACCAGCTTCTTGACCCTCTCAAAGGCGGCCTTGTAGTGCATCGCCTCCGTCATGTCCCTTTGTGCAAAATCTATAATCCAGCGCGTTGGCAAGCCGTGGGCCACCAAGTCGTCCCCAATGATGTAGGGGAACAGGACATCGCGCAGGGCTGGGTCTTCTCTAAGCATTTGGGCGGCTTCTTCTGGGGTGAGCATGAACCCCGCGTTAAAGGGGTACTGGCCGACAAAGCTGAGTTTGGGATTCTCGTTTGCCTTGAGCCGTCTTGCTGATGTGACGTCAAGACCCACTGATAGCGTCGGGCCTATTCGCTCGGTCTCTTCACACTTCCAAGGACTGTCCTTGGCGTCCCCGAGCTGCGTGAAGAGCTTCTTGTGTTTCGGCAGCCAGAACCCGCTTGGAATTGGGTCAGGTGGCTTAACCCAGTTCACGAGTGACACATGCACCTGAGCCTCGCCCGACCAAACTTGCGTCGATACGGCTTCTGTGATGATGCCGGCGTTTTGGACGATATAGTCCAAACTGGCCTCTCGTGATTCGTTTTGCCTAATCGTCTTCGTTCCGACCAGCCCGGCACGTCCGCCGGGCTTCAGGCGGTCATGGGCAAGGCGGAACCAGTGCACGCAGAAGTCGGCCATCTTGGGCACGTCCGGGAATGCGGCATAGACCTTCCGGGCGTATTCGTAGCCGTGCTCTTTGGCGAGATAGCGGGAGCCGAGATATGGCGGGTTGCCGATAATGGCGTCGGCCTCGGGCCAGGGGGTGAAGAGGGCGTCGGCGCAGAGGATGTTGGCGTCGAGGTTGTCGAGGGGGAGGTCGCGCTCGAACTCCAGGGAGTGGGTGTCCTGGCCGGGGAGTTCATCGGCGTGGTCCTCCCAGAACTTCTCCGCTCCACGGTGGGCGAGGCGGCGGGCGAGCATGAGGGTGACCTTGGCGGTCTCGACCGCGTTTTCGTTTACATCTATGCCGAAGAAGTTCTTGAGCGAGATGCCGGAGGCGAGGCCGACTTTGGCGAACTGGCGTTTGTCCAAGGCGAAAAGGCGGAGCAGGAGGCGCTGCTCGATTTCACGCAGGGCGCGGTAGGCGACGAACAGGAAGTTACCGCAGCCGCAGGCGGGGTCGAGGACGCGGAATGCGCGCAGCTCCTTCAGCAGGGCCAGCAGCTCGGTGGCGGTCTTGGCGGCGGCGATGCGCTCGTCCCAGGGCCGGACAACAATCGCGCGGACGATCTTCTGGATGTCGGCTTCGTAGGTGAAGTGGGCGCCCAGGGCGTGGCGTTCTTCCTTGCCGAGGCTGCCTTCGAACAGGGTGCCAAAGATGACGGGCTGGACGTAGCCCCAGTTGTTCTCGTTAGCGGCGGCGAAGAGTGGGCCGAGTTCGGGCAGGGTCAGTTCGATAGGGTCCACCGTGGCGAAGAGGCCACCGTTGAAGTAATCAACCCCGGCGTAGCGTCCGGCGCGGGCGGGGTTGGAGTCGTTCATCTGGCGGAAGAGTCCGCCGATCAGGTCATAGGAAGAAGCGCCGCGGCGGCACTCGTCCAGCAGGCGGGTGAAGATGTCCTGGGGGAGCAGGCCGATGTCTTCGGCGAACATGGCGACGACGCATTGGAGAATGAATCGGCGGGCGCGGACGCGGTCCTCGCCGCGCGCGACCAGCGAGTTGAAGGCGTTGGCGACATCCCGGGCCGCTTCGCGGGTGACCTGGACCCAGTTATGGCCAAAGAGGGGCTGGAAGGCGCGAGGGAACAAGAAGTTCAGCGCGGCGTGGCGATCGGGCAAATCGGCCACGGGCACCCGGTCAACCGGCTCGTAGAGCTGGGTATTGAAGTCGTAAATCCAGAACTCGTCGAAGTTGCAGAGCACGACATAGGGCGGGCGGTGGGGGACGAGGTTGAGCCAATAATCGAAGGTCTGCTGGTAGTGCTTGGAGAGCTTGACGCCCCGGGACTTCATTTCGATCAGGCAGCGGCCCGGCCAGACGAAGTCGGCGTACTTGGTGCGTTCTCCGGGAAAGCGGACGCGGTATTCGAAGGTGGAGCCTTCCGGCAGGGTATTGGCGTCGTGGCCGAAGGCGGCAAGCAGGTGAAAGAGGAAGGTCTGTGCTTCGCTCTTTTCGTCGCCCTTGAGCTTGGCAGCAAACTGGGCGAAATCCCGCAAGCCTTTTTCGAGTGAGGTCACCTGATAGTTGATGGTCAATGGGCGCCGACGGGGTGAGCATCGCAAGTGGTTGCGCGGTGGGCAAGCAGGTTTCTCTGTTTGGCTACCTTGCGGGAGGGGAGGAGAAAAGCGTGATAACCGTGGAGGCATTCAGGGCCTCAATCGAGCGTATCTCAGAGAAGTTGAACTCAAGATCCGGTCGTTTTGTGTTCCGCCAGCCTGTCCTCCTTCCCGGGGGCACGGCGAGCCATGACCAATGGAGTTCAGATGGCCGGTTGCCGCGCCGGCGCCTCAGCAGAGGCTGGACACCAAGGCGAAGGCCACCATTGCCCCTGCGATGATTAGTCCCAAGACTCCGACACGACGGTCCTTGTTCATAATGACGCCCACGAGGCTCAGAATGAAACCGAGTGGCGTCGCGACGATAATAGTCAACCCGCCAAGGGTTGTGAGGGGCGATCCTCAGCCAGGATGGAACAGCAGCATCGCCGCCAGTGCGCCCAAAGCGGCCAGTGAGAAGCACAGGCCGATTCGGCCCAAACCGGCCTTGCGGGCCATTACCGGCCCCGCCTGGATGATCGGAGGTTGTTCCATATTTGAACGCTTAAAGCTGCACCTCGACCGGCTTGCTCGCCGTCTGCAAGGGCTTAAGGTCGAACTCGACGTTCACGGTGACTTTCTTGCCAGCCAGGTTCTTGGGTACTCGCCATGAGTACGAGCAGGTGCCACCTCACCCAAACTCCAGGTTGCCGGTCGCCACCGTCTTGCCTCCGGCTTGGACGATACTGAATGTGGGCTTGGGCGGGTTGGATTGGAAGCGGTCGCCCTTGAGGAAAGTGGAATAAATCTCCCCGCCTGACCCGGCGAGATTCGCATTGATGCTCAACGTCGTCTCTGCATTGCCGGATGCCTTGCTGGAGTCTTCGGCGAGCAGCCCGCGCGTTTGGGCCCCGGCCTTGGTGGCCGTAACTTGGATTTGCAGCGGCCCGCCGCAATCCAACGTATTGGCCTTGCCCGCGGCGATGCTCACCGGCGTCTGCGGGATTCGCTGCATGCCGGAGACCATTACATGGTCGCGCGAACCGCCGCCGCCCACCAGGCTGCAACCGTATAATCGGTAGTTCCCGGGGGGTACCATGACCTTGCCGTTGGTCACGGCTGGCCGGATGAGTTGCCAATTCCCGCTCGTGCCCTCCCAAGACAGCGTGAGGTACTTGACCTGATCTCCGTGCGGCTGCAACGCCACTTCGGCCAGCAGTCCAGTCCAGGGTTCGACTCGCAGGGACTTGCAGTCCGGCGTGAGGGCAACCTTGTAGGCCATGCCCCCGAGATAAAGAATCGGCCCAAATGGGTAGGCCTCACTCTGGAACAAGTCATTCTCGAACTTGCCAGAGCCATCGGCATCCACCAGCAGGAAGTCTCCCGGCCGGAAATACCAGGATTTCTCTGCGCCGCTGGTGTACGTCTGCGGCTGCGACACGTCACCGAGGCGCAGGTTGCTGTCCCCGTCGAACACGCCCACCTTTGTCTTCCGGCCATTCAGCTCAACCGTCGTATCCAGATACCACCCCGCCTTGAGCATCAATTGGCCGATGAACATGTTCTGCGCCTCCTGGCCCATACCAAGCAATTGGCGGTTGTAGATATAAACCCGGGCGAAGTAGATCGGCCGGCCGCCGGCAACTGCTTTGTCCGCCGGAGCCTGGATGGGACCGAAGAGGAGCTGTTCGGGCGACACCGTTTGGCGGTCGCCGGACAGCACCAAACGCTGGGTTACCGGATCGTCGGTCAGATCTCCATTCTGGTTCATATCCACAATAAGCTGGTCGTAGCCCTTGCCATCCCCTTTGGACTCATCAAGGCGATAGACGAGAGCCGCGCCGGTAGTCATATCGCGACACTCCCCGTATAGCGGATGCCGGGACGTCGCCTTGGGTTCGTTCTTGAGCTTGGTGGGCTTGGCGGTCTGTAGCGACCCGATGTTCCCCGAACCGCCGGGGAAAGACATTACGTCTTTGGCCGGGATGGTCCTGAAGGTTAAAGGGAAATCCTCGGCTGAAGCAGTGGCCACCGCAGCCACCGCGATCAGGCCACAAACTAAAGTCGGTCTAATCATAGCGATCCTTTGTGAACCGATGCTAAAGCGAGATTGCGCCCCATGCCGCTGGTTGTCAACGGTTGTTTCCGCATTTGTTCCCACAGGTTCGACCTTGCTGGCACCTTCCCACGCCGTACAATACCCCCCGTGCGTATTCTCGAACACCAGGTCTGCCTTGCCGACACAATGCCAACCAGAGCAGCTTCCTGGTTTCCTTCAGCGACTTATGTCGAAACCTGTCACAGTCTTTCTTCCTTATAGCGGTCAGGAGCATTCCCAGAGAACGATTGACCAGTTGAAACAGTCGCCGCTGGTCGAGTCCATCTGCCTGCTCGCCACCGGTGGCGTCAGCGCGATCCCCGAAGGTTGTGACCGGCTGGTGGTGGATTCGCTTTACGGTAGCCGCGCCATGCAGACGATCGCGCAGAAGAGCAAGACCCCCTATAGCCTCCTGGTCATCCACGACACCACTATCGAGTTCGGGCAGTTTGCCTTGGAGCGGCTGCTCTCCGTCGCGGAGCTGACCGGTTCGGGCATGGTCTATTCGGATTACCACGACATCCAGTGCGGCCAGCGGGTCTCGCACCCGGTGATCGAGTATCAGTTGGGCAGCATCCGGGATGACTTCAACTTTGGCTCAGCGTTGTTGTTCAACACCAAAGCTCTCAAGGCGGCCGTGGGCAGCGCTCCGCGGCAGACCTTCCAGTATGCGGGGCTCTATGCGCTCCGGATGGCCGTGTCGCGCCAGCGCCCAATCACCAGGGTCGGCGAGCACCTCTACGGGAAGGTCGAGCTGGACGTGCGCAAGTCCGATCAGAAGCAGTTTGACTACGTTGATCCAAAGAACCGCGCTGTGCAAATCGAGATGGAAGCCGCAGCCACCGAGCACCTGAAGCAGATCGGCGCCTGGCTCAAACCACGGTTTAAGACTCCAATCTCTGACGCCGCGGCCTTCCAGACCGAAGCCTCCATCATCATCCCTGTGAAGAACCGTGTCCAGACCGTCGGTGATGCGGTCTCCTCGGTCCTGAAACAGCAGACCAACTTCCCCTTCAACCTGATTGTCGTGGACAACCACTCTACGGATGGCACTACCGACCTGCTTCGCTCCTTCGGCCAGAAAGACAACCGGATGCTCCACCTCGTCCCGGAACGGCAGGACCTCCTCATCGGGGGCTGCTGGAATGAAGCGATCATGCACCCTGCCTGCGGGCGATTCGCCGTCCAACTGGATAGTGATGATATTTACAGCGACGAGGCCACTCTCCAGAAGATCGTTGATGCCTTCCACCGCGAGAAATGCGCGGCTGTGATAGGCTCCTACCGGATGACCAATTTCAAGCTGCAGGAAGTCCCTCCGGGCCTGATTGACCACAAGGAGTGGACGCCCGACAACGGCCGGAACAACGCGCTGCGCATTCAGGGTCTGGGCGCACCGCGCGCCTACTACACCCCGATCATCCGGGGCATCCGGTTTCCCAACGTCAGTTACGGCGAGGATTACGCCGCAGTGCTGGCGGTCTCCCGCGAGTACCAGATCGCTCGGATCTACGAGCCCATCTACCTCTGCCGCCGCTGGGAGGGGAACTCTGACGCCGGGATTGACGTCGCCAAGCAGAACGCGTTCAACCTCTATAAGGATAAGCTTCGGACGTTTGAGATCATGGCCCGGCAGCGGATGAACAAGGGCCTGAGGGCACCGGCCTCGGCCGCGGACAATGGTAAGACTGGAAAGAGCAAAAGCGCCAAATCCCGCCGCTAAGTCTCTAGCCCCAATGCTCTTCGCAAACTCTGGTTTAGGTTCGCCCCAGTATTGTCCCGGAGGGACACTCGACAATAGCCCGGCGTTTCAACGCCGGGAACGTGGACCCAGGCGTATGAGTCCCGAAGGGACGACTGGATGGGTGCAACCACGCGTGGCGGTGCGATCGTCCAATCGGGCTAGTCCACTAAAGACCTCCACATGGTATCTAGACCATTAGACCAGATCGCCATCTCGGCTAATGAACTAGCTCCCTTTCTTTCCGGGAACAGCCAGGCCAGCATGGCCCGCGCGCTGCTGGAGCAACAAAAGGGAGCCTGGGAAATGTTGCGAAACGGGTATGAGACCCTTCGCACCGTGAGGACCCGCGAGTTCCACTTCGACAGCTTTCACATCAAGGTGCAATTCAACCCGGGCCGCCTTATCTCCACGGTCGCCAAGGTGGACGCCGCCTCGATCAAAGAGCGCAAATGCTTCCTTTGCACCGAAAACCTGCCCCCCGCCCAGCGCGGAATCCCCTATGACGGCAGGTTCCTGGTGCTGTGCAACCCGTTCCCGATCTTCCCCGAGCACTTCACGATCTCCTCGGTGCGGCATACACCTCAGCTTATTCATGATTCCTTTGCCTCGCTGCTCAATCTCACCCGGGACCTTGGCGCACGTTACACCGTCTTGTATAACGGGCCAAAATGCGGCGCCTCAGCCCCCGACCACATGCACTTCCAGGCCGGCAACCGGTCCTACCTGCCAATCGACGTCGAGTTTGAGACACTCAAGAAGACCCGCGCGCACTGGTTCTTTGAATCCGAGGTCCTCCGGGCCTGCAGCCTGGAGAAGTATCTCCGGCACGTGATTACCTTCGAGTCATCGGATGCGGACCTTCTCCAGCGCGCCTTTGGCCACCTGTATGAGGTCTGCCAGGAAGTCGGGCCGCAGGGCGAAGAGCCGATGCTTAACATCCTTGGGTTCCATACTAATGGCGAGTGGCGAATCCACGTCTTCCCTCGGTCGAAACATCGCCCCTCCTTCTACTTGCGCGAGGGCGACGAAAGGCTCCTGTTCAGCCCAGCCGCCGTCGAGTTGGGGGGCATCTGTACGACGCCCCGCGAGCAGGACTTTGAGAAGGTCACCCGCGAACAGATCGTTGGGATGTATCAGGAGGTCTGCGTCTCGGCAGAGCGGTTTGCCACCATTACGGCCCGCCTGGCGCCCAAACTTGCGGCACTGGCAAGCGCGCCGCGCGCTTGAACGCTACTTGGTAAGGACGCGTTCCACCGCGTCCCACTTGTGTCGGAAACGGCTCCAGGGACCCGGTGGAACGCGTCCTCACCAATCCAAATTATGCGCTGGACACAAACCCGGGTCGGGCGTAGTGTTCCGTCGTTGCTCGAAGAGTATTCGAGCGGCAGCAACCTGCATCCCGTCCTGGCTTCCTCAACAGAGCAAGGTGCAAGGAAGAAAAGCTCTGGCGTATCCATTGGTTCTAGCTGTTCAGATTTCCGGCTGCGCCATGGCCAAATAAAAGTAACAAGCACAATGAAACATCTATCGCCATGTACGCAGCAATCAATCCAGGCACGCAGGTCAACTCTGCCCAGAGATCCTTAGCCCAACCCTCCATATCGCGCCATCTGTGCGCAAATCAACTCGCCCGCATCGCCGCCTGGACCATCCTCGGAGCGGCCCTCAGCGGCTGCCGCCCACCGCACGACCACTCCCAAGGCGTCGAGTTGGTCACCAGCACCGATACGCCCACACCGGCCATGACGTTCGAACTGAGGTTCGAGCCCGCCATGGTGAGGGAAGGCGAGGTTGGACCCGCCACCACTAACCCACCGATGGTGATTACCCCCCCGCTTGCCGGGACGTTCACCTGGCTCAGCACACACAGCGGGGTATTCGTGCCGACGGAGCCGCTAGCTTTGGACCGGCACTATGAACTGACCCTCCGGCCCGGGTTACGGCGGCCCGACGGCCAACCCGCCGGTGTTTCACTACGCCGGACGGTCACCACGCCATCCTTCGGCGTGACCGCCACTTGGCCGCGCTCTGCCAACCTCAACGCCTCCTCAGAGCCGGAGATCAAGCTCCTGTTTAATGCGGATGTCCGCGCCGAGGATGCGCAAAGGTTCCTTTATTTCCGTGACGAGGGCTGGCATCGCCTGCCTGCCGATGTCCGGCAAGGCACGGTCGAGGAAGTGGGCTATGAGCTGGGGGGAGCCCGGTCTCAATCCACCTGGGCGCAAGAGTTCGCCCGTGCCAAGAACTCCAACCCGGCGGCCAGCGGGAGCGAGCCCGGCGACAGTACGACCAATTTCGTCCCCAACATGCTGATTGCGACACCCCGCTCGCAATTACCGCTGGGCAAAGGCTGGAGGCTGGTCGTCGGTGCCGGGATCCCGTCTGCTGACCGCCCGTTGCGATTGCGGGAGACGGCCGAGGTGTCCGTGGGCGACGTGACTCCCTTTGTGGTGTCCGAAGTTACCGCCAAGAATTACATGGACTCGGGCGCCCGGTTTCAGTTCCTGTTCTCCAAGCCTGTGCCCGAGTCGCTGACCAATGGCGTTCCGGACTGGCTGGAGATCACTCCCAGCCCAACTGACCTAGTGGTGCAGCCCGAGTGGCGGAGCCTGACGCTGCTCGGGGAGTTGAAGGGGGAGACTCTGTACACCCTCAAACTGAAACCGCCCTTCAAATCCTCCGAAGGGTTCGCTTTGACCGGGACGAACACCTTTACGCTCTGGATGCCTCGGATCGCGCCGCGGCTCTACTTTTCCGCCCTCTCGCGTGATCAATTGGCGGGCGGCAACCGCTCCTTTCCGCTGCTGGCAGTGAACGTCCCCCAGGCGCGGCTGCGGGCCAAGCTGCTGGACCCCCAAACCGCCATCCACGCCCTGCGCGGTTACGGCAGCTATTTCGCTACCTATGATGAAAGGCGGGGAAGCGGCAATTGGGACGAGCCCTATCGCTCCGTGGACTATAACCTGGTTCCCGGCCGCACCGTCTTCGACGAAACACTCGCCATCGATGCTACTCCGGACACGGCCAAGAAGCTCGACCTTGCCTGGGACCGGCTGCTGGCTGGCAGAAAAACTGGTGTTGTGTTCCTGGATGCGGAACGAGCCGACGGCGAATCCAGTCGCACGCCAGCGCTCGGCACGCAAGCGCTCATTCAATTGACCGACCTCGGGCTGGTGTGGAAACGCGCCCGGACCGGCATAGACGTGTTTGTCTTCTCTCACAGCACCGGCCAACCCGTTCCCGGCGCAACCGCGCGCCTATTCAGCAACGAGAATGAACCATTGAGCGAAACCCCAACCGACGACAAGGGCCTCGCGCACCTCGCCGCCAATACGAATGCCGACTGGGTCGCCGTCCAACTCGGTGAGGATTTTCACGCCGCGGTGCTGAAGGAAGACCAGGTCTGGCGTTATCGCTTTGACGTGCCTGTGGAGGGCTCGGATGAGCGAGAGGCCACTCGGCGCGTGATGCTGTTTAGCGACCGCAATGTGTACCGCCCCGGAGAGCAAGTACACCTGGAAGCGCTGGTGCGCGATTGGGGCGAGAACGGACTACGCGTTCCCGACGGCCTGACCGGTAGAATGGATTGCGTGGACGCACGCGGACGCCAGTTCTTCCAGACTAACGTGGTCTTCAGTCCTTCGGGCGGATGGTCAGCTCCAATCCAGTTGCCGGGCGCTTCGCGGGGCACTTACTCCGCCCGGCTCCATTTGGGCACGAACGAGTATCCTTACGCCTTTCAGGTGCAGGACTTCAAACCCAACGCCTTCGAAGTCCTGCTCCAATCCAAGCCTGCCCTGGCTGCGGGCGAAAGCATCGCCGTGCCGGTATCCGCGCGCTACCTGTTCGGCAAGGCCCTTTCCCGCGCCCAGGTCAAGTGGTGGCTTCAGGCCGAAGATATGGAGTTCAAGCCCGAAGGGTTCGGCAACTTCAACTTCCGGCGTGCGAACTTCGAGACCCGATTTGGTCGGGGCAACCTTTCAATGACAATGAATGGCCAGGGCACCCTCGTCGGGTCGAGCAATCTCGTTATCGCACCCGATCTGCCAGTCAATAACGCAGCGCCCCAGCCGCGACTGGCGTCGCTGCTGGTGGACGTAACGGACCTGAACCAGCAGACCATATCCCGCCGCGTAGAGTTTGTGCGGCACAGTTCCGACTTCTATCTTGGCTTGCGGCAGGAGGCAAAGGTCTTGAAGGCGGGTGAAGCGGTTCCGCTGGAGGTAGTGGCCGTGCGGGCAGATGGCCAACCCTGGCCGGAAACGGTGAAGGCCCAGCTCACCCTGCAACGGATTGATTGGCAGCCTGTCCGCATTCAGGGTGCCGGCCGCACGATTCGCTATCGGAATGAAGCCGTGGTCACGAACCTGCTTGAACAAGAGATCGAAGTGCAGCCGATCCAATTGCCGGCCGGCCCTCAGGACGAGGTTGCCGGCAACCGGATTCCCGGCTTGCCGCCGCTGGCGGCCGGCCAGTACCTGATCGCGGTCCAAGCCAAAGACTCCGGCGGACGTGCAGTGGCGAGCTCGTTGGATTTCGAGGTCTCCGCGCCGGCGGCGATAGGCTGGGATTATCGCGACGACGTGCAGCTCACACTCAAGCCAGACCGGAAAGTGTATGCGCCGGGCCAGTCGGCGGAAATACTTGTCGCCGCTCCGTTCAGCGGCACAGCCTATGTCAGCGTGGAACGCGAGAAGGTGATGCGCTCATTCACGATCCGGCTGGAGGGGAACGCCCCGTCTATTAAAGTGCCGCTGGAAGCGCGCGACATACCCAACGTCTTTGTCTCCGTGACCATCGTGCGTGGTGCCGACGAGTGCCCGCGCAAGGTGAAGGAACCCGAGTATCGCACGGGTTGTTGCGAACTCGGCGTCCAGGACCCGCAGAGCCGGCTGGCGGTGACCGTATGCCCGGGGGCGACGAATTATCTCCCGGCGCAGCCAATTGAGGTGACCATACAGGTCGCGGACGCTGGCGGCAGTCCTGTGAGCGGTGCCGACCTGGTGCTGTATGCGGTGGATGAAGGAATCCTTCACCTGACCGACTACGGGCTGCCCGACCCACACGGGTTCTTTTACGCGACGCGCCCGCTCGGCGTGCAAACGAGCATCTCGCTGCCCAACCTATTGGCAGAAAACCCGGAAGAACTGCGCTTCGAGAACAAGGGCTACCTGGGCGGCGGCGGCGGGATGGACCACTTACGCAAGAACTTTCTCGCCTGCGCCTACTGGAATGCCGCGCTGACCACCGATAGTCAGGGCAACGCCACCGCCCGCTTTGCGGCACCCGACAGCCTGACGCGCTACCGGATCTTCGCGGTGGCCCATACCGCCAACAGCCAATTCGGGGGCGGGCAGTCCGTCTTTCAGGTGAGCAAGCCGCTGGTGATCGAGCCCGCGCTGCCGGCGTTTGCGAACATCACCGACCGCCTCATCGCGCGGGGCTTGGTCCAGAACCAAACCGCCACCGCCGGCCAGGTGATCGTCACACTCGCACTCGACAGCAAAGCCAGGGCGCTCGAGGCTGGCGCAACTCTAACGCGGCAGGTAGCTATCCCAGCCAATGGCTCGGCTGTAGTCGAGTTTCCTGTCGAACTGACTGGTACGGGCAACGCCACTTGGTTGTGGAAAGCCCGCTTCGCCGCCCCTCAAGTAGTGGGGCAGGCGTCCCGCCTGTCACCAGAGCGTCTCGCCCTTGAACCTGGCAACGAGGGCGGGACGCCCAATCGCACAGGCGAGACGCCTGCGCCAATAGGCGATCTCGCACCGCGAGCCTTCACCGACGCCGTCCAAAGTATCATCGAGGTCGGCCATGTCGTCCCCATGCTGCGAGAAGTGCTGTTAAGCCATGCCACCGGCGATTCGCAGAGCAACCTGCTGGCTCGCGCGAACCCTCAACTGTTGGCAGGGCAGGGCACAATCACGGTGAATATCGCCAACACGCGGCTGATTGAACTGGGCGAGGCGGCGTCGCAGCTCTTGCACTACCCCTATGGTTGCGCCGAGCAGACCGGCTCAAGCTTGCTCCCCTGGATCGTCTTGCGTGACACGACCAGCCTGCTGCCGCTCCTGAACCACAGCACCAATGACGTCGAGGCAGCCATTCGCGCCGGCGTTGCTCGGCTCTTCACGATGCAGACGCGGTCGGGCGGGTTGGGATATTGGCCGCGGGCTAACGAACCGATGCTCTGGGCCAGCGCATACGGGGGGATGGTGCTCGCTCTGGCCCAGCGCCACGGCGTCGATGTCCCCAAAGAGGACTTTGCTTCGCTGCTGACCTATTTGCAGCAGCAGTTGCGGTCAGTCAGTGGAGACGACGCCAACCTGGGTGACTATTGTCTGGGCTTGTACGCGCTGGCGCTGTCTGGCCGCGCCGAACCGGCCTATCATGAGAAGCTCTATTCTCTGCGCGAGAAATTGGGCGACGAAGACAGGGCACTCCTGGCGCTGGCGATTGCGGAGAGCCAGGGCCCGGCCCAGATGATAAGTCAATTGCTGCGTCCCGAACCAACTTCTCGGCGCCGTCTTGAGGCCCCGTTTGGCTGCCCATCGCGCGAGGAGGCCATCCGCTTGCTGGCCTGGATCCATTATCGGCCTGACGATCCCATGGTTGACCGGCTCGTAGATGACCTGATGCGCGACCAGAAGCAGGCGCACTGGGGCACCACCCAGGGCGACGCCTGGTCGCTTCTCGCTCTGACCCAATACGCACGACAGATCGAAGGGCAACTTCAGCCGGCCGAGGGCCAGTTGACGTGGGGCGGACGATCCATCCCCTTTCACCTGGACGACCGGACAAACATCTTCACGCAGACCCTGGCGACTACAAACCTGGCCGGCGCAGGCCTGACCCTCATCAACACCACCACCAACCGACTTTATACCAGCGTCCTGGTTGAGGCGCGGCCTCCGGTAGCGCAGCAGCCCAGACAGGATCAGGGCTTTGGATTGCAGCGCTGCTACGAGCGCCTTGACGACGACAACCACTCGCGGGACGCCCACGGCCTGCGCGTCGGCGATCGTGTGCTGGTCACACTCAACCTGTCCGTTCATGAAACGGCCCGCTACGTCGCGGTGGACGACCCCCTGCCGTCCATCCTGGAAGCCGTGAATCCTGAGTTCAAGACCCAAGGGGCTGGCCCGCGAGGCGCGGCCGCCGACAACGACGCCGAGTGGTTAAGCAGCTTCCGGGAGATCCGCAAAGACCGCTGCTTGTATTTCGCCGATTGGATTGCGCCGGGGAATTATACGATAAGATACGTAGCGAGAGTGCGCGCCGCTGGCACCGTGACTGCTCCCCCCGCGAAGATAGAGGAGATGTATCACCCAGAACGCTACGGCCTCTCCGGCACGCAGACTGTGTCGAGCGAAGGACTGCAGTGAGGCGTACGCACTTACATCAAAGGCTGAGCATGACGCAGCCGGACCAGCAGAGAGAGGCTGCCCTCGCGTCTCCCGCGGAAACGAGCGCGCCAGCCCCTTCGGCCTTCGGATTTCGGACTTCCTTCGGCCTTCGGCCTTCGGACTTCGGATTTCAGGCGCCGAGTGCACCAGACGCGCCCGTAACCTCAAGCCGTCACCTCCCCACACCAAGCCGCCCCACCCTCCGCTCCCTGCGCCGGCTCGCATGCGCTGTCCTCGTATACGTCCTGGTTCTGCTGGCAGCCTGGCTCGCCCTGCCGCTCGTGCCCCTGCCTCCCGCGCTTTTCACAGAACTGGCCCCCGAATTGGAATTCCTTGATCGGACCGGCCAACCTCTGCGCGTGGTGCGCCTTGGCGACAGCGCTTTCCATCGCCCGATCGAATATGGCGAAATCCCCCAGTCTCTCATCCAGGCTACTCTGGCCGCCGAAGACCGGCGATTCTGGCGCCACCCCGGTGTGGATTGGCGTGCCACCGCCCGTGCGGCATGGCAGTTTGCGCTTCGTCGGCGCGTGGTCTCGGGCGGCTCTACGATCACTCAGCAGCTTATCAAGCTCACCCAGCCACGTCCGCGAAGTCTTCGGACAAAGCTCATCGAAGCTGTGCAGGCCCTGCGGCTTGAACAAGTCTGGGACAAACAGCGGATTCTGGCCGCATACCTCAACCGCTTGGATTACGGAAATTTCAACCGCGGCTGCGCGGCCACTGCCGACTTTTACTTTGCCAAGCCACTCCGCGACCTAAGCCCCGCCGAGTGTGCCCTGCTGGCCGCGCTGCCTCAGGCGCCGACGCGGTTGAATCCACACACGCACTTCAAGCAGGCACTCAAGCGACAGCAATGGGTCCTCGGACAGATGTATCACGCCGGGTGGTTGACAGCAGATCAGTGGCGACGGGCGATCCAGGAACCGTTGCATCTGGCCACGGCTCGCCATGTTTTCGCGGCGCCTCATTTCGTTGATCTCCTTCTTTCGGATGACGCGTTCTTCGGTCCGCAAGGTTTTGGAGTGCGCCAGTCCTCTGGCGTTCTGCCGGGGACGGGTGCGGTTCCTAAAGCGCCAGAAGACTGCCGCACTGCAGGACGCAGGCGCGCACTCTCAGCCCCGACCCTCCGTACAACCCTCGACCTCGCCCTCAACCGCTTCGCCGAAACGGCCTTGCGCCAGCACGTGTCGCGTTTGAAGGAACAGCATGTCTCCGACGGCGCCGTCGTAGTGCTTGATAACAAGACCGGCGACGTGCTGGCCCTGGTCGGCTCGGAGAATTACTTTGCTCCGGCAGCCGGCCAGGTCAACGGCGCCTGGGCGGCGCGTTCTCCGGGTTCGACCCTAAAACCGTTCACTTATTTGCTCGCCTTGGAGCACGGCGCGACCCCCGCGAGCATCGTGGCCGATGTGCCCACGGAATTTGCCACCGCCACCGGCTTGTTTACCCCGGTGAACTACGACCGGCATTGCTATGGGCCAATGCGTTACCGGCTGGCGCTCGCCAATTCCCTGAACATTTCAGCCGTCAAAGTGCTGGCGTCCGTCGGCGGCCCGGAGCCTCTGCAGCGACTCTTGCAGCAGTGCGGACTCTCCACCCTGGATCGCCCGGCCGAACACTATGGCCTGGGTCTGACTATCGGCAACGCCGAGGCGCGCCTGCTCGAACTCGCCAACGCCTACGCCTGCCTCGCCCGCCTGGGAGAGTACAAGCCGTATCGCTTGGTTCTGGATTCTTGGGGGGAACCAGGAAATACCCCTTCCAGTAAACGGGTTACGACCATTCGCCAGGTCGCCAGTCCTGCTTCGGCCTATCTCATCGCCGATATTCTCAGCGACAACGCTGCCAGAGCATTGGCCTTCGGCCTCGAATCCCCGTTGCGGTTCGACTTCCCCGTCGCTTGCAAGACCGGCACCAGTTCCGACTTCCGGGACAATTGGGCTTTCGGCTACACCCCGGAATTCACCGTGGGCGTGTGGGTCGGGAACTTCGACGGCTCGCCGATGAAACACGTCTCCGGCGTCACCGGCGCGGCTCCGCTCCTGCACGACGTTATCGAGCATTTGCATCAGCATTACGGCACGACCTGGTATTCGGCGCCGACCAACATGGTGGAATGTTGGATTCATCCCATCACCGGCAAGCGCCTGGATCGGGCTGCCACTCAATACAGCTCCGACGCCGTCAGCGAGAAGTTCCTGGTGTCTAATCTCCCCCCAGTGGAGAGCCTCGACGACTACGCCACCATCCGAAGCCATCGTCAGTCGGTAGTGCGGCTCGGCAATGAATACCGCGACTGGCTCGCGAGCGGCGAAAACTGGCTCGGCGATCGCGCCTTGCTCGCGGCCACGCCCGGTGCGCTGCGCATCCTCTTCCCTCCACCCGGCACTATCTTCTACCTGGACCCAGACCTGCCTGATCAGGGCCGCCGCATCGGTCTGCGCGCCGAGGGGCCCGAAAGCCTCCAATGGCAGAGCGACTCGCTACAGGTTACGCGGGAAGGTGGCCGTGAAGTCGCCCTCCTCACCGAGGGCCGCCATCGAATCACCGTTCGCGATGTGCTAACGGGCGCCCAGGCGCAGACCTGGTTCGAGGTGTTGGCGCGCTGACCGGCTCACGGAGCAACCTGGACCCGATAAAACTGGCGGCCAGCCGACGGGGAGTTGGTCCAACAGGTAGTCATCCCCGAAGAAGGGAAGTTCGAGGCGACCAGGCTGGTAAGCGACGCAGGCGATGTCCCCGCAAACACGTGGTACTTCAGATACGGGGCGCTGTTCCACTCCAGTGCACAGCGACCGGCGGACGGAGCCGATACCGCCGTGAAGGAAAACCGGTAACCTTCATAATAGGTTATCGTGCCGTCAAGATTGCCGATCAGAAGGTCAATCACACCATCTCCATTAATATCCACCAAATCCAGGCGCATCCGTTGGCCGGTGTAGATCGGCACCTGGCCGCGTCCGGCAACCGGCGCCCGCAAGGCTACCTGGGCAAGCAGCGCTGGCGACGAGTCGGTGCCGATGTTCCTGCACCAATACACCCCCGTGTTCGAACTGCCCACTAGATCCTTTACCCCGTCTCCATCCCAGTCGAAGACGCGAACCACTGACCGAATACCCAGATTCAGATCGATGCCCTCGGCCTTGATCCGCGTCCCAGCGGCATAAGCCGGGGCCTGAGCCGTCCCGATGTTCTTAAAGAAATAGACATAGCCGTCGCCGTTCCCACACAGCAGATCGTTCAACCCGTCACCATCCCAATCACAAACATATGGGGTTGCGCGGTTGGTGACACTTAGCGGGTTGCTCCCCACCTTGAGCTTCACGCCCGAGGCAAGGATCGGCGCAGCATCTGTGTTGATGTTGCGATAGAAATAGACATACCCATCAGCGCCACTCCCAACAAGCAAGTCCTGCTTCCCGTCGTGGTCGTAGTCGCAGACCCAGGGCGCGGGAGCACCGCAGCCAGACGACGGAAGATAGATGTCCACCCCGCCAGCCTGTAGATTGCCCGCATAGGTAAAGGCCGGACTGCTCTCTGAACCTGTGTTCAGATACAAGGCGACTTTGCCAGCCGCCTGATAGCCGACAAGCAGATCCTTGCGCCCATCACCGTTCCAATCCGCTGCGCAGGGAATGGCGTAGTCGCCGACGTCGAGGGTCACTCCCGCGGCCCGCACCAACTCACCCGGCCTGAGCAGAGCCTCTTGCGCGCAAACAACAGTGACAGGTGCGATAGCGAGCGCCAGGCCCAGGAAACCTGGAGTCAGCCTTTGATAGGAGCGTTTCACCACCAACGACATTGAGAGCGATTCCCGGGGAAATCAAGCATGCTTCTTTGTGCTTCCACGCATCCCGCGGATTACGAAGAATACCCTGTGGCTGACATGATCCTCTGCATTGGAACAACGCCGGCGGCACAGCGCGTGATGGTTTTCCACAAGCTCGCGCTCGACGCCGTGAACCGCGCCGTGACGACCCTCGATGGCGCAGCCGGCAAATCCGTCAACGTCGCCAAAGTCCTGGGGGCGCTGGGCGAGCATCCAGTGGCTACCGGGTTCCTGGGCGGGGACCGTGGGGAAGAACTGCGGACCTTGCTCGCGGCACAAGGAATCGAGTTGGATTTCGTGCCGGTCGCCCCCCGCACCCGCCAATGCATCACCCTTCTCGACAAGTCTGCCGGCACGCACACTGAGTTAGTCGAGGAGAGCCAGCCCGTTACTGCGACCGATTATGAGAATCTAATGCGCGTCATCCAACGGCGCGTCACGAGTTGCCGGGCGGTCATTATGTCAGGAACCATCGCTCCCGGCGGGCCGGCGGACTTGTATTCTCATGCCACGCACCTGGCACATGATGCCGGTGCCCTCTCGGTCGTGGATGCCCAGGGGCCCACACTCATCGAAGCTCTCAAAGCCCGGCCGGGCGTGGTCAAGCCGAACAGGTTGGAACTGGCAGCGACGGTGAAGCGCGAGCTAGGGGACGAGGCCGCAGTCATTTCCGCCATGCGAGAGCTGGGCGAGCGCGGCGCCCAACGCGTGGTGGTCACTGCCGGCAAAGAGCCGACACTCGCCTTTGACGGGCGAAGCTTCTGGACCGTTAGAGCGCCGCGGATTGACGTGGTAAATCCTATCGGGTCCGGCGATGCCTTTGCCGCTGGGCTGCTCTGGCGTCTCCTGCGCGGGGAAGACCTTGGCGAGGCCTGTCGCTGGGCTGCCGCCGTGGGTGCGGCCAATGCCCTGACAACCATGGCCGGCGAGGTGCACCCAGACGACGTAAAACGGCTGGCGGGGCAGGTTACCGCGGAGCGGCTAAACGTTAGCCTGCCATCCTAAAATAAAAGGTCAGGCACCAGACTGTGCTTCGCTGGCCACTAGCCATTCGCGGCTTTCCCGCCCCAAACCAGACGAGCCATTGGCCCCCTATCCCCCCAACCCTGCCCCAGACCGTCCCGCGGGCCACGCGGGAACCTCCCCGGACACTCCCCGTAGCACCTCTTATCGGCGATAAGAGGTGCTACGGGGAGTGTCCGGGGAGGTTCCGGCGAGATGCGCGGGAGGCAGGGACCACTACCCCGCCCATTCCATCGAAAACCGCGAATAACCCACCGGGTTCATGCAAGGCATTAAACCTCAGCAACTTGCGTCTATCTTGGGGCCATTCCGCCCAGGCTGTTTCCGAATTGCTATCAACCATCAACTCCCAAACTATCAACAAATAGCGCCGCTCCCCTCAAGCCACCGCCAGGCCGTCTCAAAACCAAATGGCCTCCCAGCCGGTTTCTCTCATGGCAGCTAGATAATCTCAGCTATAAGTGGCTGTGGCATAGTCAGTTGCGTGGAGATATCGAAAGCCGCTTTCAGCCGTGTGCAGGCCACCTCCGCCTGAGCACGATCCGTGGCGTGGATGCGCGTCAAAACCTCACCGTCCCTGATGGCCTCACCCGGTTTGGCGAGGGCATCCACCCCTACGTCGTAGTTAATGCCGGACTCCTTCGTAAAGCGGCCGCCGCCCAGGTCACGAACCACCTCCCCGAGAATACGGGCGTCGCAGCGGGAGATAAAGCCAGAGGCCGGCGCCTTCAACTCGACCACTACTGGCGCCGTGTGGTCCAGGGCCAGCTTGCGATTAAAGGCGGCCAGGTCGGCTCCTTGGGCGGCGAGCATTTCGTTCCATTTCTCACGCGGTTTGCCGGAGGCCAGGCAGTCCCCAGCCTGCTTGAGCCCGGCTTCAATCGTCATGGCTTTGCCCGTTTGGACCAGCAGATGCGCCGCGCACGCGAGCACCAATTCCCTTAGATCGGTAGGGACGCGTTCCACCGCGTCCGTTACTTTGTCCTCGGACTGGGACGCGGTAGAGCCCGTCCTTGCCATATTGCCTTCGAGGCAGGCGACGGATTCCTTAACTTCGAGCCAGTTGCCGGCGGCGCGACCCAGTGGGGTCCCCATGTCAGTGAGCAGCGCTCGCGTTTTTACGCCAGACTCGTTGGCCAGCGTCACGAGTGCGTGCCCAAGTTCCCGCGCCTTTTCCAGTGTGGGTATGAATGCCGCAGAGCCAAACTTAACATCCAGAACCAGGGCGTTAAGGCTCTCCGCGAGCTTCTTTGAAAGGATCGAAGCGACGATCAGCGGAATGGACGGCACGGTAGCGGTGGCGTCGCGCAAAGCATAGATGGCCTTGTCAGCAGGGACCATGCGGTCGGTTTGGCCACAAATGACGCAGCCGACCGTCTGGACAATCTCGACGATGCGCTCGGTGGCGGGAAGGCTGTCGAAGCCAGGGATCGAGTCGAGCTTATCCAGCGTGCCGCCGGTTATGCCGAGACCGCGCCCGGAAATCATCGGCACGCGGAAGCCGAGGCAGGCCAGCAGGGGCGCCAGCGGCAGCGAGGCTTTGTCCCCGATGCCGCCGGTGGAATGCTTATCAACCAGTGGGCGCGGGTCATCGGGGAAGCGCAGCACGTCGCCCGAGTCCCGCATGGCGCGCATAAGCGCGCTCGTCTCGGCGCCGGTCAGGCCACGGAAATAAACGGCCATTAGAAATGCGGCCATCTGGTAGTCCGGGATCGTGCCGGCGCAATAAGCGGATATGGATTCCCTTATCTGGTCCGCTTCAAGGTTACGCCCGTCCCGTTTGGCTTCGATGAGGGAAAGGAAATTCACGCGCCGAAATTGGCACACACCCGCCTTAAGGCAACGCAAATCTGCCGACGCAAGACTTCGGACGGTCCAAATGGAATCGCGGGCCCAGAGAACGGCCGCTCTTCAACCGACAAATTTCTTGGCGAGAATGCTGGCGTTGTGGCCGCCGAAGCCAAACGAGTTGTTGAGGACGGCCTCGACCTTCATCTGGCGCGCGGTATTGGGGACATAATCCAAGTCGCATTCCGGGTCGGGAACGGCGTAGTTGATTGTCGGCGGGACGGTGCCCGTTTGGAGGGCCTTGGTGCAGACAACCATTTCAACCGCGCCCGCGGCGCCTAACATATGCCCGGTGGCGCCTTTGGTGGAGCTCACAGCGAGCTTGCGGGCATGGGGCCCGAAAACAGTCTTGATCGCTTGGGTTTCGGCAATGTCTCCCAGTGGGGTCGAGGTGCCGTGGGCGTTGATATAAGAGATGTCCTCGGGATTAAGACCCGCGTTGCGCAGAGCCATCTTCATGCAACGGGCCGCCCCCTCGCCTTCCGGGGACGGGGCCGTAACGTGGTTGGCATCGGCCGTGTTGCCGTAACCGGCGACTTCGCAGTATATTCTCGCGCCGCGCTTCTTTGCATGCTCCAACTCCTCTAGGACCAGCACGCCAGCTCCCTCGCCCATGACAAAGCCGTCGCGCTCTTTGTCGAAAGGCCGCGAGGCGTGGGCGGGATCGTCGTTGCGGGTGCTGAGGGCTCTCATGGCGCAGAAACCGCCGATGCCGATGGGCACGATGGTAGCCTCGGCACCGCCGGCGAAGATAACCTGGGCGTCGCCCATCTTGATGGTCCGCCAGGCTTCGCCCAGAGCGTGGTTGGAGGTGGCGCAGGCGGAGCAGGTGGCGAAATTGGGACCCCGCAGCTTATGGTACATCGAGACCAGACCCGAGGCCATGTTCGAGATGAGCATCGGGATCATGAAGGCTGAAAGCCTATCTGGTCCGCGTTCGAGCAGAACCGTGCATTGCTCGGAGACGGTCTGGAGGCCGCCGATGCCGGAGCCGATGAAGACGCCGATTTCATCCCGGTTGACGCGGTCAAGGTCCAGGCCGGAATCGTGCAAGGCCTGCCAAGCGGCATGAACGCCGAATTGGGAATAGCGATCGGTCCGCCGGATCTCCTTCGGTGAGGGTAGGGCGGGGCTTGGGTCGAAATCCTTGACCTCAGCGGCTATCTGACAGTCATACAGCGAGGGATCGAACCGGGCGATTCTGGCAATGCCGCTTTGGCCGGCGAGCAGGCGTTGCCAGAAAGTCTCCACTTGGTTACCCAACGGGGTTACCACGCCCAGGCCGGTAATGACGACACGGCGCTCGGTCCAGTTGCTGGCCATAAAATGAAACGGGGCAGCTCAAGCTGATGCCAGTCCAAGCCACCCCGGAATCGCTCAACTCACAGCTACTTTTGCTGCAAGTCCTCGATGTACTTGATTACGTCACCCACGCTCTGAAGCTTCTCCGCCTGCTCGTCGGGAATCTCATGGCCGAATTCTTCTTCGAGCGCCATGACCAACTCCACGGTGTCCAGCGAATCCGCCCCAAGGTCTTCGATGAACTTGGCGTCGGGTGTGACCTGGTCGGCGTTCACGCCCAACTGCTCGACAATGATGTCCTTTACTCGTTGCTCTATAGTTTTCTCAGCCATGGTGTACTCCGGTTCTAAGTTTGGTGTCTCCGGTTCTTGTTATTGCAGTGTGTCTATGCGACGATTCGGGACCCGTCAAGCCCCGAATCGAAAAAAGTTACATGGCCATGCCCCCGTCAACCGCCAGCACCTGGCCCGTGATGTAGCGCGCTGCGGGGCTCGCCAGGAACAGCACCGCGTTGGCGACGTCCTCCGGTTGGCCCAAGCTGCCCAGGGGTATCTGCTTCAGCAGCCCCTCGCGCGCCTCGGGGCTGATCTTGGCCGTCATGGCCGTCTCAATGAACCCCGGCGCAATCGCGTTCACCGTGATGCCACGGCTCGCCAGTTCCCGCGCGGCCGACTTGGTGAAGCCGATCACGCCTGCCTTGCTGGCGCCGTAATTGCACTGGCCGGCGTTGCCGATGAGGCCAATCACCGAGGCGATGTTGACAATACGCCCTGAACGCTGCTTAAGAAAACTGCGGCTAAAAGCTTTGGTGAAGAGGAACGTGCCCTTCAGATTGATGTCAAGCACTGCATCCCAATCCGCTTCGCTCATGCGCATGAGCAAACCGTCCTTCGTTATTCCCGCATTATTGACCAGGATGTCCACTTTGCCGGTGGCCGCCACGATTTGCTCCACTGCCGCGTCCACACTGGCCGCCTCAGCAACATTGGCCGCAAAACCCCACGCCTTAACACCTAGCGCCGTGGCCTTCTCCACCGTCTCAGTGCAGAATTCAAGCTTCAGATCCACGCAGGCCACGTTCGCCCCGGCGGCGGCCAGCTTCAAAGCAATGGCTTGGCCGATGCCCCGGCCGGCGCCCGTCACCACCGCTACTTGGTTGGCTAGTTCGTTCATTAGACCCGTGTCTTGTCCGCTATCCCAGGGCGATTGTCAATGCACGTTTTCCGCATTTAGGCGGCCAGGGCCTTGGCCGTGACTTCCAGGCTCGCCAGGTCCTCAACGTTGAGGATCTGCGCGGTCTTGCTGATGCGCTTCATAAAGCCGCTCAAGGCCCGGCCCGGCCCCAGCTCAATGAAACGCGTGAATCCTTGCCCCACCAGGTAGCGCATTGATTCCTCCCAACGCACCGAAGAGGTGACCTGCTCGACCAACCGCCCCCGAATCGCACCGGCGTCGCCGTGAGGTTGCGCCGTCACGTTGGCGATTACCGGAACCGCCAGGGGACTTAGGGTCACGCGCGCCAGTTCAGTCTCGAGCTTGGGTTGCGCGCTGGCCATGAGCGGCGAATGATACGCGCCGGCTACCGTGAGCGGCACCGCACGCATCGCGCCTTTAGCTTTGGCGAGCGCACAGGCCGGCGCCATTTTCTCTGACGCGCCAGAAATCACTATTTGCCCCGGACAGTTCAGATTCGCCACCACCACGCCGGTTTCGGTGCAAACCTCGCGCGTAGCCGTCTCATTCAGGCCAATGACGGCTGCCATGCCCCCTTGCGTAGCGGCGCACGCCTCCTGCATGAAACGTCCGCGTTGGCGCACCACCTTCAGCCCATCCTCGAAACTCATCGCGCCTGCCGCCGTCAAGGCCGTGAATTCCCCCAGCGACAAGCCGGCCGTAGCCTCAAAGACCAGCCCAGGCGTCCGTTCTTTGAGCAGCTCGAAAGCGACCCAGCTCACCAGGAAGATCCCCGGCTGCGCATGCTCGGTTTTCGTCAACTCCGCCTCCGGTCCGTTAAAGCAAATGGACGCCAGGTCGTAACCGAGCGCCGCATTGGCGCGATCGAACCACGCCTTTGCCCCCGGAGAATGCTCCGCCAGGTCCTTGCCCATGCCCACCACTTGCGCGCCTTGCCCTGCAAATAATAGTGCCGTTCTGCTCATGATCGGCGTTGACTAAACACGAAATGCGGCACCGAGGAAAGCAGAGATCGTAAGAAAATCTGTGACATCTCTTTCCCCAAAGCGTCTAAAACAGAAGAGTGGCGAAGGGCGCTGGGAGAGCGACGGAGGGTCTGAAGAATCGTTGAATCCTATGGAATACCTATGGAAATCCTATGGAGTTTCTTTGGAATGCCTATGGAACAACACCCAAGCAACAGGTTGGCAGCACCCCATCAACACCCTGGCAGGTGGCTTGGTCCTCTACCCGGGCAGGGCCGCCTCGCGGGCGTGTTGCCCAAGCGGGTAGCGCAGACTTCCAAGTCCAATGTCGCTAGGATTTGACCCTCCTCATCCCGGAGGGATGGTCGAGAATAGCCCAACGTTTCAACGTTGGGGGCGCGAGTGTAGAGGGGCAGAAGTCCCGAAGGGACGGCTGAAACCCCGCGCCATCCGTCAGTCGTCCCTCCGGGACTTATCGTGCCGCGGGCGCTGGTTCCCAACGTTGAAACGTTGGGCTATTATCGTATGTCCCTCCGGGACAATGATGTGGCCCGGTTTTGCGGGGCTTGTCTGGAAGCAAATCCTAGCGGCATTGGACATGGATGTCCGCGATACAGCAGAATTGGAAACCTGCGCCACGCTTGGGCAACACGTCCTCGCCGAGGCTGCGGGGACTTATAGCGCCGTCCGTATGCACAACGGTATATAGCCTACATCGGACCTGGAACATCCAGCATCCAACGCCCAACAGCCAGAGGCGGAGACTGATCAGGGCTGGCTGACGCGGAAGAAGCGGCGGGCGGCGGCGGTGAGCGGTACGGCTACATGCACCTTGGCGCCGGTGCCGGTCCCAGGGCAAACCGTATCCGATGCGCCATGAACCAAGCCGTCTTGTAGGTGATGCCAAGTAACTGGCGGTTTCGCCGCTGACCCAGTAGAAGGTACCGTTCGAGCCGATGTCGTTCAGGCCGATCCAGAGCAGGTTGGTGCCGGTCCAGGCGCCGAAGGTATTGAGGACCCATTGGTTTTCGGCAGCGGAGCGGCTGGTGGCGAGATGGCCGCCCAAGGCTACGGCCTGGGCCTCAGAACCGGTCCAGGTGTTGGGCTGGAGGATGCAATACACGTGGCCGTTGGCGGGGTTGAGGACAGGACCGCCGAGAATTTGGGCGTCCAAGCGCTGGGCCAGCAGCAGGAGGAGCGCCGCCAGGCAGGGCGCGCACGCCGCGCGCGCGGACCGTCATGGGCTTCTCGGTGTGTTCATGCTTGGGAATTCAGACCTCATATATGTATGGTTTCATGGCTTTTGGGATATGGAGCTGGACCTGTGGGTAGGGCGTGCGGGGCAGTGGGTCGTTCCCGCCGCGCTGGGCCAGCGCCTCCTGCCTCGGCGGGGAGTTGGCAGACTGGTGGGGCCTCCCGGCTGGAGCCCTTGGGGAGCCGGCGTCTTTCCAGAGTGCGGTTATGCCTCATACTGGAAGGTTCTGGTACGCACGAGCAGTTCACGCCCACTGCTCGGCTGGAGTTTAACCCGCCGCCACAGCAAGGCAACACCTCTCCGCGACACACCTTTCTGCGCCCGCCGGGCCGGACTCAAGCGTCCGCTTGACCTCCCCAATGGTCCAGTCTAGCTTTATCTCATTACAGGGGAGCCGACCAGTCGCTGAATCGTGTTCAGCGCGAAGGCTGAGAGTGCTGCGCGGGAGTGCGGCAGACCCGTTGAACCTGCTCCAGGTAATGCTGGCGAAGGGAACACGCCCGGTCTTCCCCCCGGCTTCCTCAAGCAGGAATGCGAGAAACTATATGCTTTTGCGGACAACCAATTCTGACCAGGCCGCCTCCGCCGCCTTCGGTCTATCAACTATCAACTCTCCCCACTATCAACTCCTTCCATGATTGCGACCAAGAATTCCATCGAACCGCAAAGCGGGGAACCCCTCCCGAACTCTGGCCGGGTTTACGTCTCTGGCAAGCTCCACCCCGAGCTCCGCGTGCCATTTCGCCAAATCAAACTCAGCCCGACCAGGTCATTCAACGGCCACGCCGAAACGAATCCGCCTGTGCGCGTCTATGACTGCTCCGGCCCGTGGGGCGATTCCGATTTTACGGGTATCGTCGAACACGGGCTGCCCGCGTTGCGAAGCAAGTGGATTCTGGCGCGGGCCGACGTCGAGCAGGTGCCCTCGTCCTACAAGCCGATTCCGGGACGCAGTGATGCGACCATTCCGCCCACGCTCCGGCGTCAGCCCCTCCGCGCAAAACCAGGCAAGGCAGTCACGCAATTATACTACGCTCGCCAAGGCATCATCACGCCAGAGATGGAGTTCATCGCCATCCGCGAGAACCTGGGCCACGACGCCGACGCTTCACGCTCCACGCTCCACGCTCCACGCGCCTCGGGCGGCCAATCCTTCGGCGCCGCTATCCCCGCCTTCATCACCCCCGAGTTCGTCCGCTCCGAAGTGGCCCGCGGTCGCGCCATCATCCCGGCCAACATCAACCACCCGGAGAGCGAGCCGATGATCATCGGGCGCAACTTCCTGGTGAAGATCAACGCCAATATCGGCAACAGTGCCGTCACCTCCAGCATTGAAGAAGAAGTCGAGAAGATGCGCTGGTCCGTCAAATGGGGCGCCGACACCGTAATGGACCTCTCCACCGGCAAGAATATCCACGAAACCCGCGAATGGATCATCCGCAACTCCCCCGTGCCTATCGGCACCGTTCCCATCTACCAGGCGCTCGAAAAGGTGGACGGCAAGCCCGAGGAGCTGACTTGGGAGGTTTATCGCGATACCCTCATCGAGCAATGTGAGCAGGGAGTGGATTACTTCACTGTGCATGCCGGTGTGTTGTTGCGCTACGTCCCGCTCACCGCGAACCGCTTGACCGGCATCGTCTCGCGCGGCGGCTCGATCATGGCCAAGTGGTGCCTGGCGCATCACCAGGAGAGTTTTCTCTACACGCACTTCCGCGAGATTTGCGAGATCATGCGCGCCTACGACGTCGCGTTCAGCCTGGGCGATGGCCTGCGCCCCGGCTCGATTGCCGACGCGAATGACGAGGCCCAGTTCGCCGAACTGTTCACACAGGGCGAGCTAACGAAGATCGCCTGGGAGATGGACTGCCAGGTCATGAATGAAGGCCCCGGCCACATCCCCATGCATCTGATCAAGGAGAACATGGACAAGCAGCTCGCCTGGTGCGGCGAAGCGCCATTCTACACCCTCGGGCCGCTGACCACGGACGTAGCGCCTGGCTACGACCATATCACCAGCGCCATTGGCGCCGCCATGATTGGCTGGTACGGCTGCGCCATGCTCTGCTACGTTACGCCCAAGGAACACCTCGGTTTGCCGAATAAGAAGGACGTGAAGGATGGCGTCATTGCCTACAAGATTGCCGCCCATGCCGCGGATCTGGCCAAGGGCCTTCCCTCCGCCCGGCAGCGCGACGATGCGCTCAGCAAAGCCCGCTTCGAGTTCCGCTGGGAAGACCAATTCAACCTGGGATTCGACCCGGAGACCGCGCGCGAGTTCCACGACGAAACCCTCCCGCAGGAAGGCTCAAAGCTCGCGCATTTCTGCTCGATGTGCGGCCCGCACTTCTGCGCGATGAAGATCACCGAAGATGTAAGGAAGTACGCCGCCGAGCAGGGCGTCAGCGCCGACGAAGCCCTCCGCAAAGGCATGGACGAAAAGTCACGCGAGTTTGTGAAGAAGGGCGCTGAGCTTTACACGCAGACCTGAGTGCCGAGGCGCATCTCGCGCCTTTGGGTGGTCTGGACAGCTCCGTTAGGAGCGCCATGTTTATAGCCATGCAGTTCCAAACGCTCGTTCTCAAGCTCCGTTAGGAGCGGCATCCTCTGGACGCGCCTCAGCCTCCATCGTCCTCTCTTTCGTCCCTTTCGTCCCCTTTGGTCCCTTTCGTCGCATCCGGCCATCTCCGCTCTGCGATGGCGCTAGCTTTCCGCAGTCAGGGCCCCGCTGGCGGCGTTCCTTTGCTTGACAAAACATGATATTGAGTATAAGCGTATCTGGACTATAGTCTTGCTATGAATCCAGCCGTCATCAAGCCCCAGGTATGGCAGCACTGGAGAGAAGCACATCAGATGGCCTTGCTGGCTGCTTTCGAAGATTCGACCACCGGCACGCGGATGAAGGAATTCTGCCAGATTCTCTCCCGGGAATTGGGTTCGGATTGCCGCATCACCGAACATGTCTGGCTTTTCAACACGTTGCGTTTGCGCGAGCTGCAGGAAATTGCTGCCGAAGAAGCCTCCGCCTCCGACCTGGTAATTATTTCCACACACCAGGCCGGGAGTTTGCCGGACGAAGTGAAAAGCTGGATTGACCTGTGGCTGCAGCACCGGAACAGGCGCCAGGTCATTCTTCTGGCGCTGCTTGACTCGAGCTATGAGGGCGCCCCAAACGCGGTGGAATCCTACTTGCAGAAAGTCGCCAGCCAGGGAGGTATGGAATTCCTCGTTGGGTCCGCAGCGCAGGACGTCCACTGGCAATCGGAGTGACCCTCCCCGGGCGGCTGGGTCGGTTTTCCGTTGACGCACCGGATGCCCTTTGGTTTGTTACACACCAATGTCGGCTGAATTATTTAGCACTACGCTCCGACCTGTGAACGGGACCACGCGGCCTTTCACCCGTCGTTCATTCCTCAAAACCCTCGGCGGCGTAGGTCTGGCTGCGCCCTTCGTCACGCGCGACCTGCTGGCCCGGCCGCCCAACAGCCTGCTGGGTCACGCCAGTTTCGGCGCCGCCGGTATGGCCTGGGAGGACCTTAACCAACTGGCCAAGTTCAAGCGGGTTTACCTGATCGCTGTGGCTGACGTGGACCTCAGGCGCACCGTGGAGGTGAAGAAGCGTTTTCCGGGGATACGAATCTACCAGGACTGGCGCGAGCTGCTCCATGCCGAGTCCAGGCATCTCGATTCGGTAAACGTCTCCACCCCCGACCACATGCATGCGCCCATCGCCATGACCGCGCTGCAGTTGGGCAAGAATGTCTATTGCCAGAAGCCTCTGACTCATGACCTCTACGAAACGCGAAAGCTGACTGAGTTGGCCCGCCTCAAGGGCGTCGTCACGCAAATGGGCATCCAGATTCACTCCTCGAGCTTCTACCGCATGGCGGTGCTGCTGGTGCAGGCTGGCGCCATTGGCCCGATCAAGGAAGTCCACTCCTGGGTCGGCAGTTGCTGGGGTGACACAAACCCGCGGCCTGAAGTATCCGATCCCGTGCCGGCCGGCTTCAACTGGGACCAGTGGCTGGGCGTCTGTGCCGAGCGTCCCTTCATCGGCAAGGACTACTATCATCCTGCCACCTGGCGCAAGCGCCTCGACTTCGGCACGGGCACGCTCGGCGACATGGCTTGTCATATTTTTGACCCGGTGTTCAAGTCCCTCGGCCTGACCGCGCCCATCTCTGTCCGTTCTGAAGGTTCCGCTCCCAACCAATGGAACTGGCCTGTTGACTCGGAAGTGCATTATGTCTTTCCCGGCACGCCCTACACCGCTGACAAAACGATCGAAGTGACATGGTATGACAGCTCGCGGAGGCCGCCGCCCCCCATCCGCGCCTTGCTCGAAGGAGACGAATTGCCGGGCGCCGGCTCGATCTTTGTCGGCACGCAGGGTGTGTTGGTGCTGCCGCATGTTGCCCGGCCATTGCTCTATCCCGACAAGAAGTTCAAAGACCTCAAGTTACCGGATGTTACGGAGGACAACCATTGGGGCAAGTTTGTGGAAGCCTGCCTGGGTGGCACGCGCACTACCGCCGGATTCGACTACTCCGGGCCTCTGGCCGAGACAGTTCTGCTGGGTACAGTCGCTTTACGCTTCCCGAAAACCACCCTCAAATGGAATGCCGCCGCGCTGAACTTTAGTGAGAGCGAGGCCAACCAGTATATCCGCCGTCAATACCGCACTGGGTGGGCCGTCAAAGGTCTTTCCTGATCCAATAGACTCAAGCAGCAGACTTGCAGCCGCTCGCCTTGGCCGGCGGAAGGCAATAGACAGTCAACCCGGCGGCAAGGTTACGGCATGCTGCCACATTTTTGCACATTTTTGCCTAATGCACCGCCTTGGCCTAACGTCCAATTGATTGAATATGAAGTACCTTAAATCTATGAACTCTAAAGTATTGACCGCGAGCATGACGCTCGCGGGTGTCGCCGTTCTGGTCACCGGTTGTGCGGAGCGGCAGGTTGCTTACGTGCCGGTGTACCAAGTTCCACCGGCCTACGTGGTTCAGCAGCCTGCTCCGCCCCCGGTTGCCTACCAGGTTCAGCCGCCACCGGTCCAACCTCCCACGACTGCCGCGCCGGCAGCCCCGACAGCCGACTGGTCGGCTCCGCCGGCAGCTCCTGCCCCGACGGTAGTGCAGGCGCCGCCGCCCCCGCAGACAGTCGTTGTGGCCCCTGCGGCCCCACCTCCGCTTCGGGTCGAGGTCATCCCCGTCGCTCCTGCTCCCTATTATGCTTGGACATCGGGCTATTGGGCTTGGAACGGCCGCTGGGTATGGGTTGGTGGCCGATGGGTCGTTCGGCCTAGGCCTACGGCCGTCTGGGTGGGCGGCCATTGGTCACGACACGGCGGCGGCTACGTGTGGATCGGCGGCGGCTGGCGCTAGCCCCCAACCGCCAAATGGCGGGCCCCTTACAGCCTCCCCGCAAAGGGGCTTCATGCGAGATTGCCACAGCTCCGGACAGAGAGACTAAGCGGGACGCCCGGACTTCAGGGACCTGATAACTCTTGCGGTCTTACCATTGCGATCACCATGGCGTCCGGCTTGAGATAAGTTTGCGCAACGGCTTTCACCTGCTCTAGCGTGACCGCTTCGTAGAGCTCGTCTTCTTTGTCCGTGTAGGCATAGCCAAGGCCGTAAAGCTCATCGAGGGCAGTGGTCATGGCGAAACTGCCCAGGTCCTGCCGCGCGATCTTCCTTTGGCCGATCACCTTGGCCTTGGCGCGCTTAAGCTCTTCCACGGTTAGACCTTCGCTTCGAAGCAACTCGGCCTCTTTCAGCAATTCCGTTTCTACCAAAGCGGCCTTTTCCGGCGCCGTGCCTGCGTAAAAGGCGAAGTATCCGGGCGCGAGGCCGACGACGTTCTGGGCGCCAACGTAATAAGCCAGTCCGAGCTTCTCGCGGACGCGTAGGAACAGGCGCGAGCCCAGGTCGCTGCAAGCTTCCTGCACCAGCTCTAAGGCATACCGGTCGGCATCGTGGATCGTCATGCCCCGGTAGCCGATGACCAGCACTGCCTGCTTCTTGTCGCGAGTCTCCGTGACGCGCTTCGTCGAGTCTAAAGGCCCGAGTCCGAAGTCCATAGCCGGACTCGCCGCGGGTTTCCACAGGCCAAAGACAGCTTCCACCGCGGTCCTGACTTCACCGGCATTGATGTCGCCGTAGATGGCGAGGACGCAGTTGTTCGGGCGGGCGAACTTATTGTGGAATGCAGTCGCATCCGCCACTTGGATCTTCTGAACGCTCGACTCGGTGCCGAGCGCGTCCAGGCCATATCCGCGTTCGCCGAACAATGCTCGTCGCATGGCCAGCGCAGCGCTCTGTAGCAGGTGGTCCTTCAGAGCCCGGATGCCGGCCAGTTGAACCTGCCGTTCGCGTTCCAGCGCCGGGGCAGGGAAAGTCGGGTTCAGCAGCACGTCGGCCAGCAGATCCAGTCCCATGGCAAAGTCGCTGCTCATGACTTCCGCGTTCACGCCGAAGCTGTTGTTCCCGCCATAGCTGTCAATGCTGCCCCCGACGGACTCGATTTCCCTCGCAATGTCCTCTGCGGAACGGCGCGCGGTCCCTTTGAGCAGCAGCTTACCGGTCAACTGCGTGACGCCGTTGTTGTCCGGGGTCTCCGCCAGCACCCCGCCCTGGAAGACGGCGCGGAACTCGACAAACGGCAGCCGATGATCTTCCTTCACCAGCAGGCGCAAGCCGTTTGCGAGCTCGAACTTCTGCACCGGGTGGTCTAGTGATGTCTCGCTCTCCATCACCGCCTTTGGCGTTGCCCCGGCGGGTAGAAGCGAATAAAGCGTGCGACGTTCAGGAGTAAGATACTCACGAGCAACTCGCTGCAGGTCAGTGGGTGTGACCCGTTTGACGGCTGCCAGGTAACGCTCGGAAAAGTTCAGGTCGTTGGCCGCTAGCCAGCTTCCCCCCAGGTCCTGTGCCTGGCCCTGCATGGTCTTGCGGGCGGACAGGGTAGCCGAGACGAACTGCTTCACGGCCTTGCTCAACTCCTGCTCCGAAACCGGCGTCGCCTGCATCTTCTCCACTTCAGCCAGCATAGCGTCGCACGCCGGGAT